>Ga0315286_10007228_pt1 | contig 10848 bp, 8 predicted proteins | sample YL17G10_0_MG_FD_205038 | JGI IMG/M metagenome (GOLD analysis project Ga0315286, IMG submission 205038) | Sediment microbial communities from Yellowstone Lake, YNP, Wyoming, USA - YL17G10_0 | ecosystem: Environmental > Aquatic > Freshwater > Lake > Sediment | place: USA: Wyoming | collected...
AAACGTGCCAACTGCTTCGCCACCATGATTTTCTCGTCCACATTCATGCTGGCCCCTGGAGATTGCTCTCCATCCCGGAGCGTCGTATCGAAAATCCGTATCATCCTGGTCATGATTTCACCTCTCCTATCTTGTGAGATTGCTCAAAATGCCTTTCCCGCAAGGCCGCAGGAAGCGGGACGACCGAGGCGTACCCATCGGGTACGTCGCAGGGAGGCACGCGACCGAGAACGCCGCGGGAAGGCATTTTCAGCAATCTCAAACAAAAAAGCCTCCATCCCTCAGCCCAGGGACGGAGGCGTGAGACGCTCCGTGGTACCACCCTGATTTAGCCATGAACAACGTGCCCAGCTGTTCATGACCCTTCATTACGCCCGGTCACGGGGGCGAGGCGGAATCCATTACTTGGGTTTCACGGATTCTGGCTCAGAGGCGAGTTCGGCGCCGCACAGGCTGGTTTGCACCATTCACCAGCTCTCTCACTGCTGTACAAATCGCGTACTACTCCTCGTCAACGCCATTAGAACTTCGATTCAATCACCGACTGCTCGGTTTTGGTCGCCGGACGCTTCCCGGCCATTTTGGCCAGGAGTCCGACAAGCCGCTCTGCGGGACCAAGCAAGGCATAGCCGGTAAAGATGATAAATAGCATAACTTGGGGCCAGGCGGCTACGAGCATGAGCGCCAAAATTCCCCACACGAGATAGGTAATGTGCTGACCGCCGCGGAACTTCATGTCTTTAAAGCTCCGATACTTGATGGTGCTCACCATCAAGAACGAAAGGGTCAGCGTAATGATCAGGACGAGGAGGGGCTTCACTTCCGTTCCAATCCTGACGCTATAGTGGTCGAAAATCACGAGCGACGCCACGACCCCTGCCGCTGCAGGAATCGCCAACCCGGTAAAGTACTTGCCGTCCGACACGGCCGTAGTCGAATTAAACCGGGCCAACCGAACCGCACCCATCGCCACGTAGGCGAACATCACCGCCACACCAAACATACCCTGTCCGCTCAGCGCCCAGGAATAAATCAAGAGGCCGGGAGCAACCCCGAACGACACCACGTCGGACAACGAGTCGTATTCGAGGCCGAAATGGCTGGTGCTGTTCGTCAACCGCGCCGACTTTCCATCGAGCACGTCGAAGATCATCGCCACCAGAATGGCGACCGCTGCGACCATGTAGTTCGCATTGAATACGGACAGCATCGAATACACGCCGCAGAGTAGATTCCCTGTCGTAAAAAGATTCGGAATCAGGTGCATGGCGGCTTTGCGCCGCTTTCCATCTCTCCCGAATGATTGACGAAGTCCGATGGTTTTCATCGCAATTCCCCCAAGATGGTTTCTCCACCCTTCACACGATCGCCGACTGCCACGTTGATCACCGTCCCGACCGGTAGAAACGTATCCATCCGTGACCCAAATCGAATCAGCCCGAATCGTTCACCGCGTATGGCCTGATCGCCCGGCGAGATCCAACAGACAATCCGTCTGGCAATCAATCCGGCCACCTGCACACAGAGCACCTTTACGCCCTGCACCGTCCGAATCATCAAGGCATTTTGCTCGTTCCTCAACGTCGCATCCGGCTTGCTGGCCACGAGGAATAAACCCGGCTGATACTGCACCTCCTCGATGACCCCTTCACAGGGAACCCGGTTAATGTGCACGTCGAATACATTCAAGAAGATGCTGATCCTGATACTGCGATCCTTGATGAATCGGGGCTCGAACTCTTCTTCGATGGCGATGACTGTACCGTCACCGGGCGCCACGACGAGGCGAGGCCCCTGAGGGACCACCCGGGAGGGATTGCGAAAGAACCAGGAGACGAAGAGCGTCAGGACCGCCGCCCCGACCGTCACAATGGTCCATCCCAGCCATCCTGCTAGCAGTGTAACGCCGGCAGCAGCCCCGATGAAGGGAATTCCTTCTTTGGCAAACGGGATGCCGACGGCACGATCTGCCACAGAGTCCTCTATCCTTAGTTTTTGTTCTTATCGACCAGCTGGTCCTTTTTCAGCCAGGGCATCATCGCCCGCAGCCGGCCCCCGACCTCTTCGATGGGATGGGCTGCACCTTTAGCCAGCAGCGCATTGTAGACCGGACGGTTCGCCTGATTCTCCAGCACCCACTCCTTGGCGAACTGGCCTTGCTGAATTTCACCCAAGATCTTCTTCATCTCCTGCTTCGTCTGCTCCGTCACAATCCGAGGACCGCGGGTGATATCACCATACTTGGCCGTCGTACTGATGGAATACCGCATGTTGGAAATGCCGCCCTGATAGATCAGATCCACGATCAATTTTACTTCATGCAGGCACTCGAAATAGGCCATTTCAGGCGAGTAGCCGGCTTCCACGAGCGTCTCGTACCCGGCCTGGATGAGAGAAGTGAGTCCTCCACAGAGGACGACCTGCTCGCCGAAGAGATCCGTCTCGGTTTCTTCACGAAAGTTTGTTTCGATCACACCAGCCCGCCCGCCCCCAATCGCACTGGCATAGGCAAGGCCTACCTGCTTGGTCGTTCCGCTTGGATCCTGATGGATCGCGAGCAAACACGGCACCCCGCTGCCTTTCATATATTCCGATCGAACAAGATGGCCCGGCCCCTTGGGAGCGACCATGAACACATTGGTGGTGGGCGGCGGCACGATCTGTCCGAAATGAATGTTAAAGCCATGGCCAAACGCGAGATAGGACCCCGACTTCAGATTCGGGGCGATGTCCTGCCGATAGATGGCCGCTTGCGCTTCGTCAGGCGCGAGAATCATGACGACATCGGACGCCTTGACGGCATCGGCCACCGGCATGACTTTCAGCCCGCTTTGCTCCGCTTTCTTCCATGAGGCGCCTTCGCGCAACCCAATGACAACGCTCACGCCGCTCTCCTTCATGTTGAGCGCATGGGCGTGACCCTGACTGCCGTAGCCGATCACCGCGACTTTCTTATTCCTGATCTGTTGAATATCGGCATCTTTATCGTAGTAAATCTTCATCGCTCACTCCTTGGGTAATAGCCGTGTCAAGAAACCGATTGGACGTTGAGTCCGAGATGACGCCTATTCGCGGGCAATCTTTTTCGCCTGCACGCCCGTCGACCGAATCGACTCGCGGGCAACCGCGACCCGTCCGGTACGTATGAGTTCTTTGATTCCGAGGGGCTGCAGCAGGTTGATGATCGCTTCGATCTTTTGTGGATCTCCGGTCACCTCGATGGTATACGTCGCCGGCGTGGAGTCGATGACGTTGGCCCGGAAAATATCGGCGATCCGCAATGCTTCCGCGCGATCTTCAGGCCGCGTATGCACCTTGATGAGCGCCGTCTCCCGCGAGACAAAATCACTTTCGTTCAGATCCACGACCTTAATGACGTCGATTAATTTATTGAGCTGTTTCACGATCTGCTCGATGATCCGCTCGTCTCCAGACGTGACGATGGTCATCTGCGACATGGACGGATCGAGCGTCGGCGCCACAGAGAGACTTTCGATGTTGAATCCGCGGCCGCTGAACAGGCCGGCGACGCGAGACAACGACCCAAACTTATTCTCCACGGTCACCGAAATAATGTGTTCCATGCTCCGTGTCTACTCCTGACTCCGACGCGGTTAGGCCGTGAGGATCGTGTCTGAATCTTTCGGAGCCACCTGGCCCGCTCCAGACTGCTTACTTTTCAAGGCCGGCGGATCTTCCAAAATCATCTCGTGGTTGCAGCCGCCGGCGGGAATCATCGGGTAGACATTCTCATACTGATACGTCGGCACATCGACGATGACCGGTTTATTCACCGCGATTGCTTCCTTGAGAACGGCATCGATCTCAGATGGCTTGCTGGCCCTGAGCCCGATCGCTCCGTACGCCTCCGCCAACTTGACAAAGTCCGGCGTCGTCTCCAGATAACTCGAGGCATACCGTCCTTCGTAGAAGAGGTCCTGCCATTGCCGGACCATCCCGTGGAATCGGTTATTAATCACGATAATCTTGACTGGCAGCTTATGCACCACCGCCGTCGCCATTTCTTGTATATTCATCTGGATGCTGCCATCGCCGGCGATGCAGAGGACCAGCCGGCCGGGAAACGCGGCCTGGGCCCCCATGGCGGCGGGAAATCCAAAACCCATGGTCCCGAGTCCCCCCGAAGTCAACCAGCGATTCGGCTTCGCCAACTTAAAGTACTGGGCGGCCCACATCTGGTGCTGCCCGACATCGGTCGACACGATCGGGTCCCGATCTTTCGTGAGTTCATAGAGCCGCCTGATGACATGTTGCGGTTTGATCGGCCCATCCGCTGCTTGTTGATATGCGAGAGGATTCGCCTGTTGCCATTCGCGAATCTGATTCCACCAGGCCTTGAGCAGTTCCTTCTGATCGCCGTTCACCGTGGCACGAAGAATCTGAATCAACTCACGAAGCACGGTCTTGCAGTCGCCGACGATTGGAATGTCGACATTGACATTCTTCCGAATCGAGGTCGGATCGATATCGATGTGGATGACCTTGGCGTGCGGACAAAACTCGGAGACCTTTCCAGTGACACGATCGTCAAACCGTGCCCCGATGGCCACAACAAGATCGGAATAGTGCATGACCATATTCGCCCAATAGGTGCCATGCATGCCCAGCATGCCCATGGACTGCGGATGCTCGCCAGGAAAGGCCCCAAGCCCCATCAACGTCATGTCGACCGGCATATGAGTCAGTTCAGCCAACTCCATCAATTCGTGCGACGCACCCGAGAGGATGGCACCGCCGCCGACATACAGCACCGGCTTCTTTGCCTTCGTCATGGCCTCAGCCGCTTGCTTGATCTGCCACTTATTCCCTTCATACACTGGATTGTAGCTACGGATGGAGACGGAACTCGGATAGGTAAATTCCGCCTTATCCATGGATACGTCTTTCGGAATGTCCACTAACACCGGCCCTGGACGCCCAGTCGTCGCAATGTAGAAGGCCTCTTTGATCGTCATTGCCAGATCTTTCACATCTTTCACAAGAAAGTTGTACTTGGTGCAGGGACGGCTCAAGCCGAAATTGTCTGCCTCTTGGAATGCATCGTTCCCAATCAGGCTGGTAGGGACTTGTCCGCTAAAACAGACCAGCGGCACCGAGTCCATGTAGGCATCCGCCAAGGCCGTGATCACGTTCGTCAGGCCGGGTCCGGAGGTCACAAGGCACACCCCGGCCTTACCAGTCGCCTTGGCATAGCCTTCTGCCATATGGCCTGCACCCTGTTCATGGCGAGTGAGGACCACCTCAATATCCTTCTGCTGATGAAGCATGTCGAAGATCTTCAGAACGACACCACCGGGAAGCGCAAAAATCGTCTTGACGCCCTCCCGTTTGAGGCATTCGATGAGGATCTCAGCACCTGTGAGCTTCATAACAGAACCTCCATCCTTGCCACCAGTGAGAAGCCGCCAGAGGAATCATGCGAATGCGGTACGCCGCGTCTTGTCCCGATAGACCAGACACGACTCCCACGATCACTCAGAACGTTCTGAAAAATCAGGGAGAAATATGTTTAATCCTATCACCACGCGTTTCCACCCGTCAATAGTAGGACAGGTCTGGAAGTCTCCTTCCCTGACAGTCTGACTCCCCGCATGATACCATCCGGCTTCATCTCGTTGGCCCTGAGTCACGCCTCCATGAGCATGCCTGTCCGTGTGACCATTCTGTCTCGTGAAGACTGCCATTTGTGTGGGGTTGTGTACCGAATCGCGATGCATCTTCAGTCAGAACTCCACATCGAAACGAGTAAAGTGTATATCGACGGTGACAGCGTCTTGACGAAACGTTATGGGGCAAGGGTTCCCGTCGTCTTGCTCGACGAGGTCGAACACTTCGCAGGGAAAGTGACGGAAGGAGAGCTACGCCGAGCGATAAAAAAAGCGCGGTGGAGAAGACCGATAAGCCGGATTCTGTCCCGCCTGGGATATGCTCCCACACGGGGGTGATCATTTCTCTGGGATTCGAGTTACCTCGAACCTCAAGCGACCTACCCGAAGACCTCGGCCGGGCCAGCCGGTCGCCGACGTTCCGAAGAACGCCGACAGGTGTCTTCCTATTTGGCCTTGCATCGGGCGACGCTTACCCTGCCGGTGATGTCGCCACCACCGCGGTGGGCTCTTACCCCACCGTTTCACCCTTACCTGAGCCAAGGCAACCGGATTGGAATCCCGTCGCCTTGGCCATCGGCGGTTTGTTCTCTGTGGTGCTGGTGTCGGATCGCTCCGCCTGGGTGTTACCCAGCGCCCTGCCCATGAAGTCCGGACTTTCCTCTCGCAGCGTCGCCGCCACGAGCGATCACCCAGTCTTCTCCCTCGCGCCAGAATACTATAGGACTGGATGTGCGCGCTTTCAAGGGCTCACCACGAATGCCTCAACTTACTGCACGGGCGGCAGCAGCGCCGCAGGCACAGGCGACTTGGTCTGGTAAATGGCCATGGCCTCCGGCATCCATTTTTTGAGCTGCTCAATCCTCGTTTCATGACCCGGATGGGTCGACAAGAACTCCGACGGCCCCTTACCACCGGACACCTGTTCCATTCGTTCCCAAAGGTGAACTGACTCGCGCGGATCGTACCCCGCATCGGCTGCGAGCAAGATTCCGATATAGTCCGCTTCTGATTCATGCTTCCGGCTGAAGGGCAGCAGCACACCGACCTGAACACCGGCTCCGAGGGCCGCCATCGCAGCCTGCCCTAACATGGCATTGTCTCCCGCCGTTCCGACAGCCGTTCCAAGAACTTGTAACGTCACATTCGTGAGCTGGCCTTGGCTCATCCGCTCGGCACCGTGGCGAGCCAACGCATGGGTTACCTCATGCCCTAAGACCGCAGCCAATCCCGCCTCTGTCTTCGCAACCGGAAAAATCCCCGTATACACCGCGATCTTGCCCCCCGGAAGTGCAAACGCATTCATCGTCTTGTCATCTTTGATAACCGTCACTTCCCATTGAAATTGGTTTGCCATCTCAGCATATTTTGATCGTTTCGCCGCTTCGATGATGCGAGCAGCCACGCGTCGAACCGGCTCAATTTCGCGTGGATCTTGCGACTGGTGCATTTTCGGATCGTTTTTGACTTGGCTATAGGCCTGCGCACCCATTTGCATTTCTTGCGACACGGAGGTCATAAGCAACTGCGACCGTCCGGTGTAAGGATTGGTTTCGCACCCTACCAGCGAGACGAGCGTCACACTCATCACCATAACGAATGCCGACCGTGAACGCTGTTTCACTATAGGCATCGAACGACCTCCCCTTCTCGATTCGATTCTGTCGACTCCGACGAAATTGACCGCCCCAAATCGGTCTGTTAGATTACCCTGCCGCTCTGAGACTTTCTACTAGCAGGATGCTGAAAAAGTCCGCCAGCCTGGCTTGTTCATTTCGTTTGTCTTGTTCATTTGGTTCATTTGGTTCGAAGAACGAAAGAAACCAGACAAACCAAACAAACCAGAGAAACCAGACAGACCGGGCTTGTCTCAGATGTGCGGGCCATTGAATTTCACCGCGTCACAATAGTTTTCCGCAGCCTGCTAGAGCAATTTGCCTGTGACCGACAAAATACCGCACACCCCCATCGAACGCATCGGCATCGATGAGTCCGGCAAAGGAGACTATTTTGGTCCTCTGGTCATCGCCGCTGTTTTCGTCGACGCCACCACACAGGGTGAACTGACCCTCATGAATGTCCGGGACAGCAAGAAAATATCAGACGGACGTATTCTCGACATGGCACCCGACATCCAGATGCTGTGCCCCCACAGCATAATTGCGATCGGCCCGCAACGATACAACGAACTGTACGCGAAGATCCGGAACTTGAATCGCCTGCTGGCATGGGGACATGCCAAGGCCCTGGAGACTTTACTGGAAAAGGTTTCATGCGGGCGCGCGGTCTCGGATCAGTTCGGCGACGAGCGGTTGATTCTGAATGCCTTGCAGGAGAAAGGGCGCACGATCGTATTAGAACAACGGCATAAGGCTGAATCCGATCTGGCCGTGGCCGCCGCTTCGATCCTGGCCCGTGCAGAATTCCTCATCCGATTAAAACGTCTCTCGGATGAGATCGGCACGACGCTGCCCAAAGGCGCGTCACCCGCCGTCGAACTGGCCGGACGCATGATCGTGAAGAAGCACGGAGAGGAACGACTGGGGTCAGTCGCCAAACTGCACTTCAAAACGACTCAGTCCGTGTTGGGGAAAACAGATTAGCAGGCTACAGAAAAACTCTGTGGGCGCGACTGAATCTCATTGGCCTGCACGTATAGGACAACAGGGGCACATCGCGCAGGATGCTCAAAAAGTCCAGACTTCTCACCCGCCCGACCCCTGCGCGCCGAGACGCGCCTTGTCCCAAGCAAGGCCGCAGCGAGCGAAGAGGCGACGGCGTACGCTTCGGTACGTCGAGCCTCTGAGCGACGCGAGAACGAAGCTGGCGGACTTTTTCAGCATCCTGCTAGACCGACTCGCCGATCTCAAGTATCGACGTCTTATCGAGATCGGCGCCTGGCGTGGTTTCGACAGGAATTTGCCCATCCCAGTAGAGCATCCGACGGCAGTAGGGGCAAGTGTGGAGATCTTGCGCGCGTTTTACTTCTGAAATCAGCTGCGGAGGAAGCTGCAGGCGGCATCCTGAGCAGATCCCCTCTTTGATTTCAGCGAGCGGTTGATCCTTCCGCGCCGCCTTGATCGTGTTATAGCGGCTGAGGAGCCCCTTCTCGACATGGGCCGAACGGGTTTGCTGCTGCGCCTCGAGATCGGCTAACTCTGTTGAGAGTCTGTGCTCCAGTTCGTCAAGCGCCTGTTTTTCATGCGTAAAGGCCTTTTCGATGACGCTGAGCTTCGCGTGCGCTTCTTTCGCTGTACGCTGCAGTTGTTCGATCTTCTCCATACACAGCAAAATCTTCTCCTCGATGTCCCCCTTCTTCTTGTTGGCAACCTCGATTTCGAAGAGATGAGCCTGGTATTCCTTGTTAGATTTCAACTCGGATAACCGCGACTTCATTTTCTCAGTGTGCGCTTCATGCGCTTCAAGATCCTGTTCGTGCGACCGACGCTCCTTGATAAAAATCTCCACGGAGGCACTGGTCTGCTGATGTAGCTGCCGGGCTTCTCGAAGCGGGGCATCAACCGTTTGGAGCCGCTCTGGGATTTTTCGGCGCTGGTCCTTGATCTCTGCGATGCGGAGATCCAACTTCTGCAGCTCGATAAGGGGGAGAAGATTCTGGTTCAACGCACTCCTATCGCTGCTGTTTTTAACAACAATCTCGACCGATGAGTTCCGCTGCTGTGCTGGTGGGCCCACTAGGACTTGAACCTAGGACCAGCTGATTATGAGTCAGCCGCTCTAACCACCTGAGCTATGGGCCCGATCAGGCGGACGACTCTCTCGCGCCTGCCCCGCAGACACGAACAGGCGATTTTAGGCTGCCCAGGAAGCGGAGTCAAATCCGAAAGGACACTCCATGACGCATCACAAACTTTCCACGAAGCTGCGCAGTTTCTTGCTCCGACTCGGATGACGCAGTTTTCGCAAGGCCTTGGCTTCGATCTGCCGGATACGTTCACGAGTCACTTCGAAATCCTGACCGACCTCTTCGAGGGTATGGTCGGTGGCTTCGCCGATGCCGAACCGCTTCCGCAAAACTTTTTCTTCCCGCGGCGTGAGCGTTTCCAATGCGCTGTTGATCTGGCGTTGGAGATCATACCGGATCGCCGCCTCCAGAGGAGACACCGCCTTCTTGTCCTCGATAAAGTCGCCCAAATGGCTGTCTTCTTCCTCGCCGATCGGGGTCTCCAGAGAAATCGGCTCGCGCGCAATTTTCAAAATCTTCCGTACTTTGTCGAGCGGCAGATCCATGCGCTCGGCAATTTCCTCCGGCGTCGGTTCGCGTCCGAGTTTCTGGACCAGATGGCGGGAGGTTCTGATCAGCTTGTTGATCGTCTCGATCATATGCACTGGAATACGGATCGTCCTGGCTTGATCGGCGATCGCGCGGGTAATCGCCTGGCGAATCCACCAGGTGGCATAGGTACTGAACTTATAGCCGCGCTTGTACTCGAACTTATCGACCGCCTTCATCAGGCCGATATTGCCTTCCTGGATCAAGTCCAGGAACTGGAGACCGCGGTTCGTGTACTTCTTGGCAATACTGACGACGAGACGAAGATTCGCCTCGACCAGCTCGGCTTTCCCACGCTTGACCTTTTCCTCCGCCACATCCAGATGCTTGACCGCATCCTTGATCTCTTCCGCGGACACGAGGGCCTCTTCGGTCTCAAGTTGTCGAATCCGGCTCCTTGCGGCTTGGTAGACCTTTTTAATCTCGGTGAGGGCCTCCTCCGAGCAGCTCGTCTTGCGTTTGACGGCGAGAAAGTCTTTCCGTTCGCGGCAGAGCTTCTTGAGGGCCTCAGCACCGGCCTCACCGCTGATCCCAAGCCGCCGCTGGCAACTGACGATCTCTCGCTCCGACGTCCGGATCTGAATCGCCAGCTCCCGCACACGCTGCACCATCCGATCCTTCAGCACGCCATGCAGGTTGACGGACTCCATCTTCTCCACAACCTGATCGCGAATCGTATCGATCTGCTTCTTAATCTTCTTCTGTTTCACGGGGTCACTGTCGGCATGCCGGGCAACTTCATAGAGGCTCTTGAGCGAGGTCGAGATTTTCCGGACAGAGTTCAGCCCTTCGAGCGTCTTGACCCGAAGCTCTTCATAGTCCCGCTGGATTTGTTCTTCCTCGAATTCCTCCTCAGTCTCGACGATCGGGACGATCTCACGCACGTCGATGGTCCCGGTCTTGAGCTGATCGTATAGTGCGAGGACA
>Ga0315286_10007229_pt1 | contig 10848 bp, 10 predicted proteins | sample YL17G10_0_MG_FD_205038 | JGI IMG/M metagenome (GOLD analysis project Ga0315286, IMG submission 205038) | Sediment microbial communities from Yellowstone Lake, YNP, Wyoming, USA - YL17G10_0 | ecosystem: Environmental > Aquatic > Freshwater > Lake > Sediment | place: USA: Wyoming | collected...
ATGGAGATCGGAGAATTCGAGATAGAAGGTGTAGACCAGCACCAGGATCATCGCTGTAAAGATCGGAAAATCAAAATACAAGGCGATTTGTTCCGAAAGGAATTCCCGCCGCTTGAAATAGAAGAACAGACCGAAGGCGGTCAGCGCAAGGATCCACACCGTTGCGGGGGCGAGATGGAAAAGCTCCCGGCACATGGTTGTGAGAAAGGCGCTGCCGATCGCGGCGTAGATGATATCGTAAATCAGAAATTTCTTTCTTTCGGTCTTCTCTTTTCTCATCGTGTAGAGGAAAAAGACGAGCGGGAGGACGAAGGCGAGGTGAAAGGCCCGGTGACGCCCCTCCTGAAGGACGCCGAATCCGGCCGTATAGATGTGAAAGATGGAGAGGACCAGGGTCATCGCGTACATCAGCTTCAGCGCGATTCCCGAAAGTCTTCGGAAGCGGAGTTCGGGATCGTATTTGGCGATCTCGTCGATATCCTCGACCACATGTCCCGCCGCGGGGGTGGCGTCTTTCGGCGTTTCCGGCGCGTCGTTCATCTCATCTCCTCATCGTGCGATTGAAAAATGATTGCATCTTCGTGGATGCCAGTTCGAACAGGGTGATTTTGCGGATGCGGAGCCGAAGCAGGGTGTCCCCCGCCAGGTCCGGGAGGCGGATCTTCCGGTTGTCGAACTCCAGGGTATTGTCATAAGAGCGTTTCACCCAAATCTCGATGGCGGGGATGATCCTCTGCATGTTGGAAATGCGGGAGGCCTTTTCCCCGCGGGTAAACCGTTCGCCGAAGCCCAGCACCGAGGGCAGGCCGGTATTGGATGATCCGAAGACCGTCTCGTCGAGGATGATGCGGTACTCCCCGTCGATCCGGAAATAATCCCATACCTGGCAAAGCTCGACGGAGTGCCGGTACATCAGGGAAAAACGGTCGCCGGGCTGAAGGGAGCGGACAAAAGCGACCCTCTCCTTCCGCGGCTCCTCGATCTGCAGCACATGCACCGGAAACAGCCCCGCGAGCAAGACAAGCGCTGCAAAAAAGAGGATCAGAAAAACATTGCGCTTTTTCATAGAAACCGGGCGCCGCAAAACGGGCGCCCGGTTCTCTCCTTGACGGCAATCGATTCTATTTGATGAGGCCAACTTCCTTGTAATATTTGGCCGCACCCGGGTGGAGCGGAATGGCCATGCCGCTCAGGGCCGTCTTGAGCTGCACGTCCTTCCCCTTGGCATGGACCTTGGCCATCACATCGGCGCCGCTCAGCCCGTCCTTGCCCTTCTCCCAGAGGGCCCTGGTCAGCTTGTAAACCAGGTCTTCGGGAACCTGCTCGTCCACCACCCACTGGGCCATGGTGGTGATCGTGGGCACGTCGGCGGTCATCCCCTTGTAGGTTCCTTTCGGAATGACGACCTTGCTGTAGAAGGAGTGCATCTTCGTAATCTTTGCGATCATCTCCTCCTCGATGGGGACGAGGACGATTTCCGTTGACATCGCGAGTTCGGTGATCGCCGCCGTCGGCCAGCCGGCGGTGGTGAAGGTGACGTCCGCCTGCTTGTCCTGCAGGCGCTGGGACGCCCCGGAGAACCCGAGCCAATCCACACCGGCAAAGTCCTTGTAGGTCAGCCCATAGCCGGCGAGGACATTCAGCGTATCCACCTCGGTGCCGCTCCCCCGGTCGCCCGGGATCAGTTTCTTTCCCTTGATGTCCTTGATACTCTTGATCCCCGAGTCGGCCCGGGCCACGATCTGAATCGTCTCCGGATAGAGCGAAGCGATGCCCCGGAGATTTTTCACCGGCTTCCCCGCAAACTGATCCTTGCCCTCGTAGGCGCTGAAGGCCACATTGTTCTGGACGAAGGCCGACTCGACCTGATGGTCCTTGATCAGGTTGCAGTTGGCGACCGAGGCGCTGCCCGCCTGGCCGGTGACCACGACTTCGGGGACCCTCTCCGTCAATGCCTGGGCGAGCAGCCCTCCCAGCGGATAGTAGAGTCCGCCCGTGCCGCCCGTTGTGATGGCGAAAAATTTCTTGTCCGCGGCGCAGGCCGGTCCCGCAACCAGGACGGCCATAGCCATGATTGCTGCCACAACGATGATAACATTCCGCTTTCTAATCATATTTTTCCTCCTCGGTTAAAAGATTTGCAAAACCCGGTCTCATGCGGCCGGCGCCTTGCTTGAATGACGGTGGACCTTCTCCTGCCCGGTCATCTTGAATGACTTTCCGTATCCTGTCAACGGCATTTATTTTTCTGGAAAAACCCATTCCTCGCCTGCGATCGATGCCTGCAGGACGCAAAAGCGGCCGGGGTCACCCTCCCCGGCTGGGGAAGGCCGGGGAGGGTGACCCCGCTATTTGCTCTGGAAGAACTTATCGAAGAAGCCCTGGCGCTTTTTCGGGACAAAAACGGCGCCGTCGTAGTCCACGATCAGCTTTCCGTCGAGATGGTCCATCTCGTGCTGGACAATGCGGGCGGGAAAATCGAGATAGCGCTTGCTTATCTTCCGGCCCTCCGCATCCAGCGCCCGGACCTTGATCTCCGGGAAGCGGCCGATCTCCACACGGATCTCCGGGCAGGAGAGGCAGCCCTCGTCCAGCACGACCGGTTCCCCCCGCGCCTGGGTGATCCTCGGGTTGACGAGGATCACGTAATCCTCTTTCCGGTCCTCAGAGTTCTTCTCGTTAGAGTTCCGGGTCCGGAAGGCGATGATCCTCCGGCTGATGCCGATCTGTGGGGCGGCGAGTCCCGCGGCGTCTTCCCGTTCCATAAAGGCGCTCCGGAGTGTACGGATCGCCTTGACCGTTTCCGCGTCGAAGGGGAGCGGCGCCTCTTTGCACGGCGTCCGCAGGATGCGGGTCTCTTCCTCGTTGAGCTGCTCCTCGTTCCAGAGTGTTAATACTTTGTGGCGGGGCATCCCTTCTTTCCTTCCGATGAAGAACAAAAACGGTCTTTGACCGATGGTATCCGCGACAGTTTCGACGTTATTGTATAACATCACCGGATCGGTATTTCAAGGTATTCTCCAATTCGGTCCTTGCAGAATCCGGGAATGTCTGTTAGTTTTCAGCCGACTTCAGGCTTTGGGGTGCACAACGTGATCCATTCCATCATTGCGGCGAAGGCGCGGCAGGAATTCTCCCGGGCAATGCGTTTCGAGGGCGGGGGCGTTCCCCATCTCTCTCCCCCCGACGATCCGCGGCCCCGTCTTCTCTACCTCCACATCCCGTTCTGCGAACGACTCTGCCCCTACTGCTCCTTCAACCGCTTCGTCTTTGAGGAAAATCTCTGCCGCGACTATTTCCGGGCGCTCCGGAAGGAGCTGCTCCTCTACCGCGACCTCGGTTATGATTTCGGAGGGATCTACGTGGGCGGCGGGACGCCGACGGTCCTGATTGACGAACTCACGGAGACGATCGCCCTGGCAAGGGCCTCCTTCCACATCCGTGAACTGTCGGTCGAAACGAACCCGAACCACCTGACGGAGGATCGCCTGACGGCCCTCCAGCGGGCGGGCGTCAACCGGCTTTCCGTAGGCGTCCAGAGCTTCGACGACGGCCTGCTCCGAAAGATGGACCGGTATGAAAAGTACGGGAGCGGGGCGGAGATCGCCGAGAAGCTCCGCAATACGCTCGGGCGCTTCGGGACGCTCAACGCCGACATGATCTTCAATTTCCCGACGCAGACCGAGGCGATGCTCGACCGCGATCTGGACACGCTGCTTAAAGTCGGCGTGGATCAAGTGACCTGGTACCCGCTGATGGTCTCCGATTCGACGCGGCAGAAGGTGATGGAGACCCTGGGGCGCGTGGACGACCGTCAGGAGGAGCGGTTCTATCACCAGATCGTCGAGCGCCTCGTCCCCGCGTACCGCTTTTCGTCGGCCTGGTGCTTCTCGCGGGGGAAGGCGATGATCGACGAGTACATCGTCGATTACGATGAGTACGCGGGTCTCGGCAGCGGTTCGATCGGCTACCTGAACGGCGTCTGCTACGCGAACACCTTCGACATCCGAACCTACATCGCCCAGATCGACCGGGGAGAACTTCCGCTCGCGGCCTCCCGCATCTTTTCCGTTCGGGACCGGATCCGCTATGATTTTCTGATGAAACTCTTCGGAACCCGCCTGAATGTGACGGATCTCCGGAAGAAGTATGGGGGCGCCTTCCTCCGCCTCCTGCCGGACCTCCTCGCCTTTTCGCTGACCGGGGCGCTTGCATGGCGGCCGCCGGAGATCGTCCTGACGAAGCGGGGCCGGTATGCCTGGGTCATCCTGATGCGGGAGTTCTTTACCGCGGTCAACAACTTCCGCGACTACTGCCGGGAGCGGACAGGGTCGTGAGAAAATGGAGGCGAAGAAAAATGAAGAGTGATATCGAGAAATATACATACCGGATCGAGTGGTCGGAGGATGACCATTGTCATGTGGCCAGATGCTTGGAGTTTCGTTCTCTGACTGCCCACGGGGATACGATTGAGGAAGCGTTGAGGGAAATTGAATATGTTGTTGCGGAATCCGTCAAGTGGATGCAGGAAGAGGGTGAAACAGTGCCGGAGCCATTGGGGCTCAAGAAATTCAAAGGACATCTCACTTTGAGAATCCCCTCTGAAAAACACCGGGAGCTGGCTATCCACTGTGCTGAGGAAGGAGTTTCACTTAACCGTTTTATACTGTCTCGTCTTTCTACATAAAAACAAATTGACCGTGTCGGAGAATCAGGCAGTAGGTTGAAGGATGTGGATGTATGAACTTTTCGCGAATCACTATTAATCCATACCAGATGAATGGGATGCCTTGTATCCGTGGTTTGAGGATTCCCGCGGCAACGATTGTCGCTATGGTGGCAGAAGGGATGATCGATGTGGAAATCCTGGCAGCCTATCCGGATCTTGAAAAGGGTGATATCGTTGAATCTCTGCATTATGTAGCGGAAGCACTCCGTGAACGCGAATTACCACTGGTAATGCAGGCATGAAATTCCTGATATATGTATTTCTCTCGAAATAATGTATCATGATCCATAAAAGCGACCGATGTGGGGGTTAGCAATGAATTATAATATCGAATACGAACGTGAAGAAGATGGCCGTTGGATTGCTGAAGTACCTGAGCTGCCTGGAGTTATGGCGTACGGAACAACTGCCGAAGAAGCAATGTTGAAAGCTGAGGCTCTTGCGTTACGTGTTCTGGCAGAACGCCTTGAAATGGCGGAGTGTAGTCCGATGCCGATCAGCATTGCATTTGCTGCCGTATGACCCAGTGGCCGTCTGTCAAAGCCCAAAGTTCTGTTAGCAAATCTACCAGATTTAACAGACAGTTTGGAAAAGGGTTGTGTTGTTTTTGATCAAAACAGAATTCGGGTGCGTAACCTACCGATAGGCGGTTGACGATGTAACTTCGGTAGTAGGTATTTGACATAACTCATAGGAAGGTGCAGTTTTCACCACCAAATATATAAAAGTGAAGGGCGTTTTGAAGTCGCCACGGATGGTTTTTATATGGACCCATATACACAAGGTTAGACCAAATAGGAGATATCAGACATGAATCGAAAATCTAAATCTCTCTTAGCCATTATCCTTTTGATAGGGATAGCATATGTCCACTGCGCACAAGCAGCAACCGAGAACCGATCAACAATAGACACAAGCAAAGAAGCATATGCTTCAAAAATGGAAGAAGTTATAATTCTTAAGGCCCAAATTTCATTAATGCGAGAATTCAATCAACATATTTTAAGCACAGTTTATTGGTCTCTTGGAACAATCGTTGTAATAGCTATTCTTTTAGTTGGCTTCAGTTGGTTCACAAATTATAGGATGTATGAGCGCGAAGTTAAAGCCCTTAGGCAAGAGTTAATCGGCTACCTTGATCAACAGCTGGCGGCCTTCCGTAGTGACTTTAATCAAAAATCAGATGAGAACTTCGAGGATATTTCTAAGCGTAGTATCGAAGCTGTTCACTCAGAGACTAAACAAATTGTTACTCCAATTCAAACAAAAATTGCTGAATTCACCGAAGACATTTCTGAACTGCGGTTTAAAGCATTGAAATCAGAAGATCATTATTGGGAGTTGAGGGGTGTAACGGGGAATCAGGTGGAGCGACATCTTCAAATGCTCCCGCTTGCAATTAAAATGAAAAGTGAAATTGAAATAGCGACGTGTCTGAAAGATCTTCGAACACTTCTTGAAAATGGCGCCCCTATCTTTCATGCTAAAATCACTGATATTTTAGCATTGCTTGATAAATTGGATCCTAAATTTTCAGCGCATGCCGAAGCGCTGCGCAATGCTCTTAAAACCGCGAAGACTTACTAAACTTACATGGTATAACAAGGCAGTCAAGACCGACGCGGGTTTTATCGCTGCTGGCCATGCCCTCTAAAAAGTGTTTCGGATATCAAAGTCAGTTTTTTTCCAAACCCGCGCGGCTTAGTTTTGTGGTTACTACCTTTCGATACGTAATCTTCATTTCTGAAAAATGACCACCTCTGAACAGTTGTAAGTGAGGTTGCTGGCTATCGGACTTTGATCTCATCCTTTTTCACGAAAATACGCATCAACCGGATGAACCTGATTTATGATGCACTGCTGCCCCTTGTATTGAGCGGCCGGAGAGAAGAGAAGAAACGTGTTTTTCCGAAGACTGAAACGTAAAGATGGGTGCAAAAACTATGGATGAACATCAGAAGGAACTGCTGAAGCATCTGCCGAAGATCGATGAGATGATGCTCCGGATCGAGAAGAGGGAAAGCCTTGCCGGGTTTCCACGGGAGATCGTGAAGGAGGCGTGCCGGACGGTTGTGGAGGAGCTTCGGGCGCGGATCCTTCGGGAGAAGAAGGAAACGCTCCGCCTGCCGACGCCGGAGGAGGCGGCCGACCGGGCCGCGGAGATCGTCGAAGGCTATCGTTCCTACCGGCTCCGCCGGGTGATCAACGCGACGGGCGTCATCCTCCACACGAACCTCGGCCGGGCGCCCCTCTGCCGGGAGGCGATCGAGCGGGTCGTCGAGGTCGCCAGGGGCTATTCCAACCTTGAATACGACCTGGGAAAGGGGGAGCGGGGGCTCCGCTACGACCACGTCCGGGGGCTCCTCTGTGCGCTGACCGGGGCGGAAGATGCCCTCGTCGTCAACAACAACGCCGCCGCGGTCCTGCTGGTGCTGAACGCGCTTTCCGAGGGGAAGGAGGCAATCGTCTCCCGGGGCGAGCTGATTGAAATCGGCGGGGAGTTCCGGATCCCCGACGTGATGGAGAAGAGCGGCGCCCGCCTGAAAGAGGTGGGGACGACGAACCGGACGCGGCTTTCCGACTACGAACGGGCGATCTCTCCGGAGACGGGGATCATCCTCAAGGTCCACACGAGCAACTTCCGGATCATGGGGTTCACCGAAGAGGCGGATCTGACCTCCCTGGTTGCCCTCGGGAAGAAACACCATATCCCCGTCGTGGACGATCTGGGGAGCGGCTGCCTGATCGAACTGGACCGTTACGGCCTGGAGCGGGAGCCCACCGTCCGCGACTGCCTCGCCGCAGGGGCGGACGTGGTCACCTTCAGCGGCGACAAGCTGCTCGGCGGACCCCAGGCAGGGATCATTTTGGGCAAGCGTGCGTTCCTGGAGCGGATCCGGCGGAACCCGCTGAACCGGGCGCTGCGGATCGACAAACTGACGCTGGCGGCCCTGGAGGCGACGATGGTGAAATATCTCCGGCCGGCGGAGGCGCTCACCGATATCCGAGTACTGCGGGCGCTGACGGAGCCCGTCGCCGACGTGAAGAAACGGGCAAAACGGCTGGCGGCGATCCTTCAGCGCGCCCTGCCGGAGAAAATGGCTATCAAAATCATCGCCGGCGTCTCGATGGCAGGCGGCGGGTCTCTTCCGACCCGGGAGATCCCGACGGTTCTGATTGGTTTGCGGGTTGTGGGTCTCTCCGCGGCCGCGCTCGAGGAACGCCTCCGGAGGCGAGAACTGCCGATCATCGTCCGGGTGGCCGACGATCGGGTCCTGCTGGACCTCCGAACGGTCGACCCGGAGGAGTTCGCCGAGATCCGGGACGCTCTGAAGGCCATTTTGGCGGAACGAAAAACATGACTGCTTCGAAAAAAAGTCCCCCAAACGGTCGTACCGGCGAAAGCCGGTATCCAGAGCTAGTTAACACTGGATTCCCCCGGATCAGGTCCGGGGCAGGCTTAGTCAAACCCGGAATGACAAAAGAGGCGAATGACGACTTTATCAGGCCCATCAAGCTTGATAGATTCGATAGCCGGAGGCTGGATTCCCGCCTGTGTGGGAAGGACATAGTTGGGGAAGGTTGTTGCGGGAACCATTGCGGCCTGGATGATTCCCCTCCTCGCCTGATGGACGTGAATACAGACGGAGGTGAAAGTCATCACCGCTTCACGGTAGCGCCAGGAAATGCGGGCCTCCGCCTGGATCTCTTTCTGACGGCTCGGGAAATCGGTCTTTCCCGCACCCAGATCGGGCGGGCCGTCGATGAGGGTCACGTCCAGGTGAACGGCCGACCGGGCCGGGCCGGCCGGAAGCTGAAGACGGGGGATGTCGTGGCCATCGTTCTCCCGGCGGCGAGGCCTTCCGGGGTCATCCCCGAGGCGATCCCGCTAAAAATCATCTATGAGGACGCATCGTTGCTGGTCGTCGACAAACCGGCGGGGATGGTCGTCCATCCGGCCGCCGGCCATTCGAGCGGGACCCTCGTCAACGCGCTGCTGCACCACTGCCGCGATCTCTCGGGGATCGGCGGCGTGCTGCGCCCCGGGATCGTCCACCGTCTCGACAAGGAGACCTCCGGACTCATGGTGGTCGCCAAATCCGACCATGCCCACCGTGGGCTGGCCGGGCAGTTCAAACGCCACGAGGTGAAGAAGACCTACCAGGCCCTCGTCTACGGGGATCCAAAGATGGACGGGGGAAGAATCGAGTCCGCCGTGGGACGGCACCCGACGGACCGCAAACGGATGTCCACAGAGAGCCGCCGGGGCCGGTCTGCCGTGACCGTCTGGCGCGTCCGCGAACGCTATGGGGTTGCCGCCCTATTGGAGGTGAATATCGAAACGGGCCGGACCCACCAGATCCGTGTCCATCTGACCGAACTCGGCCACCCGGTCGTGGGGGACCGGGTTTACGGCGGCGCCGGGAGAATCCGGAGCGTCGGCGATCCGGCGGCCCGCGCCCGGATGAAGGCGCTTGACCGGCAGGCCCTGCACGCCTGGCGTCTCGCCTTTACCCATCCCGTGACGGGAGAGACGATGCGGTTTGCCTCGCCGCTGCCGGAGGATATGGCCGGCCTCTGCGGATTTTTTCGCGAGCGGGCGGATGGCAGTGAGGGGCGCCTCCCTCCCCCCTAACCTCCTCCCGTCAAGAGAGGGGGAGCATATTTTGAGGGGTTTTCACAAGAACCTCTAAAGGAATACCATGTTTCATTTCGTGCGGAGGGGGACCCTAAAATATCTTGAATCCGGGGAGCTCTCGGCGCTGGATTTCTTGACCCACGCCTTCTGCACGCGGCGCGGCGGCGTGAGCCGGGCGCCGCACGATGGCCTGAACGTGGGCGACCTCGTGGGGGATCGGGAAGGGAATCTCCTCCGCAATCTGAATCGGGTCAAAGATGCCTTCGCGATTCCGGACGGGGGGCTGATCCTGATGCGGCAGGTCCATGGCGACCGGCTCCACGTGATCGACGAAGCCGGTCCTCTGCCCGAAGGGCTGCCCGAATGTGACGGACTGATCACCGATCGTCCGGGGGTGGCTCTCGGTATCCGGACGGCGGACTGCGTCCCGCTCTTCTTCGTCGACCGGACCCGCCGGGTCATCGGGGCGGCCCATGCGGGCTGGCGGGGAACCGCCCTCGCCATTGCGGCCCGGATGGTCGCGACCCTTACGGAGCGGTTTTCCTCTCGCCCGGAGGATATTCTGGCCGTCTTCGGGCCGGCGATCGGCCCCTGCTGCTATCAGGTCGACACCCCGGTCTTTGAGGCCTTTTCCGCCATGCCCGGTGCGGATCTGTTTCTTCGTCCTTGCCCGGAAAAGGGGCGCTGGATGCTCGATCTCGCCCTTGCCAACCGCCTCCAGATCCGGGAAACGGGGGTGCCGGCGGAAAACATTTACGTTACCGATCTTTGTACAGCTTGCCGCCAGGATCTCTTTTTTTCGCACCGCGCCGCCGGCGGCCGTACGGGCAGACAGATCAGCCTTATCATGCTGCGCGAGGGGGATGCACTAAAAAACGCTTGACATCCGGGAACGGTTGGGTATAGAAGAAAACCAAAATTCAGAAAGGCGTGTGCTAAGTCCTCCCTCGTGGATTGAATCCATAGATCAAATTAGCGACCCAAAAAATCCGTGCACCTCTTTTATAAATCGATACATCTCAAAATCTGAAGTTATTTTGGATGGATAAATCAAGCTAAAGGCGATAGCGGTTTTTCATACGTGGCGGATGCGTTGCATCTGCGGATACGAATCAACTCACATTTCAATAGGATAGGAAACGAAAATGCACATCGATGATATCAAACGACAACCGATCAGTGAATTGGCGAAGCTGGCCAAGGATCTCGAGGTCCCGGGCGCCAGCGGCATGCGCAGGCAGGATCTGATTTTCGCCATCCTGCAGACCCAGGCCGAGAAAAACGGCGTGATCTCCGGGACCGGAGTCTTAGAGATCCTGCCGGACGGCTTCGGATTCCTCCGCGCGGTGGATTACAACTACCTCCCCAGTCCGGACGACATCTACATCTCCCCCTCGCAGATCCGGCGGTTCAGCCTGCGGACGGGGGACACCGTTTCCGGCGAGGTCCGTCCCCCCAAGGAGGGGGAGAAGTATTTCGC
>Ga0315286_10007232_pt1 | contig 10847 bp, 6 predicted proteins | sample YL17G10_0_MG_FD_205038 | JGI IMG/M metagenome (GOLD analysis project Ga0315286, IMG submission 205038) | Sediment microbial communities from Yellowstone Lake, YNP, Wyoming, USA - YL17G10_0 | ecosystem: Environmental > Aquatic > Freshwater > Lake > Sediment | place: USA: Wyoming | collected...
CTATGATCGCAGACGCAAGGTGGTCGGCACCGTCACCTCGGCCGAATGGTCGCCCTCGGCCAAGGCCAACATCGCGCTGGCCTCGATGCACATGCCCTGGGGATTGCCAGGCGATGAACTGTGGGCAGAAATCTACTACCAGCGCGAGCTCAAGTGGTCGCGGGTGATGGCACGTTGTCGCGTGGTGCCCGGCGCTTTCTACGATCCGCCCCGACGCCGCACCACACCCGCCGCCGATTTCTGAACGCCGCGTATTGCGCATCCGCATGCGGCACCGGCTCGATCCACTGCTCCGCCCCGCTTCGATCGCCGTGCTGGGTGCGAGCGAGCGCGCCGACACGGTCGGCCGTACCAGCGTCGAGAATCTGCGCCGTAGTGGTTTTGCCGGCCCGCTGTTTGCCGTCAATCCGCGCTACACCTCGGTTTGCGGCGTGCCCTGTTTTCCCAGCCTGGCCGCCCTGCCACAAGCCGTCGAACACGTCGTCTTCGCGGTCAGCGACGAGCGCGTTGAAGCCGCGCTGGACGAAGCCATTGCCCACGGTGCACGCGCGGCGACCCTGATGTCGGCGCTGGTGCTCGCCCAGGATCGCGAACCGCTATTGCGCGAGCGGGTGCTGGCGAAGATCCACGCTGCGGACCTGATGGTCTGTGGCGCCAATGGCATGGGCTTCTACAATTTCACCGACAGCGTATGGGTGTGCGGCTTTGAGACCCGCCAGCACGCGCGCGCTGGCAATGTCGCCTACATCAGTCACTCGGGCTCGGGCATGTGCGGCATCGTCGATTGCGAGGAGCGCATCGACTTCAATCTGGTGGTCTCCACCGGCCAGGAACTGGTCGTCAGCATGGATGAGTATCTTGATTTCGCGCTCGATCAACCCGCGACGCGCGTGGTCGGTCTGTTCATGGAGACCGCGCGCAATCCACTCGGACTGATGCGTGCCTTTGAAAAGGCCAGACAGCGGCGTATACCCATCGTCGCGCTGAAAGTCGGCCGCACGGAACTCTCGGCCAAACTGACCGAATCGCATTCGGGCGCGATTGCCGGCGAGGATGGTGTCTACCAGGCCCTGTTCGATCGTTATGGCGTGCAGCGGGTGCAGGACATGGACCAGCTGGCCACGGCGCTGATCATGTTCGCGCAGCCCCACCCGGTTGGCGCCGGCGGCCTGGTCTCGATCCATGATTCGGGTGGCGAGCGGCAGCTGCTCATTGATCTGGCCCACGACGCGCAGCTGCCGCTGACGCAGCTCAACGCCGCCAGCACTGAAAAACTGGCCGCGCTGCTGGATCCGGGACTGCCGGTGATCAATCCGCTCGATGCCTGGAGCACCGGCGGAGCGGATTATCACGTCGGCATGCAGAACTGCTTCAGTGCCCTGATGTGCGATCCCGATGCGGCCTTCGGCGCCGTGATCCATGATCGCGTGGCGAGCGGCGGCATCCACCCCAGCTATCCGGATTATCTGCGCGCCGGCCACCAGGCCTCCGGCAAACCTGCCTTCCTGGTCAGCAACCGCCAGGGCACCGGCGCGGACGCGCAGGTCATCGCCACAACGCGCGCCGGGTTCCCGGTGATCGATGGCGTGGCCCCGTTCCTGCGCGGCGCGAAGTGTCTGCTCGATTACCGCGACCACCTGGCGCGTGCTCAATTGGCGCAGCAGCACCCCGGGCCGCCCACCGCACTCGCCCGCTGGCGCGCGCGCCTTGAAGATCACACCACGCTCGATGAAAGCGAGGCCCTGCAGCTGCTGGGCGAATTCCAGTTGCCCGCCAATCCCTCGGGCATCGTCGGCAGCGCCGCCGAGGCGCGCTCCCTCGCCCAGGAACTGGGTTACCCCATCGTACTCAAGACCGCGAAGCGCGGCATCAACCACAAATCTGAGCAGGGGGGCGTGCAACTGGGCATCAGGGATGAAGCCGGTCTGAGCGCCGCGTATCAGGATCTGGCCAGTCGCCTCGGGCCCCGCGCGCTCCTGGCGCCCATGGTCGGCGCGCAGGGCGTGGAGATGTTGCTGGGCATGATTCACGATGAGCAGTTCGGGCCGGTGGTGCTGCTGGGCTTTGGTGGCGTACACGTTGAAGCACTGGCAGATGTGGTCTACGCTCTACCGCCTTTCGACACGGATGAAGCCGGCCGGCTGGTGCAGCGCCTGAAAAACGCCGCCCTGCTGCGTAGCCCGCGCCATAAGCGCCCGCTCGCGCTGGACGAATTCTGCCGCGTGGCGGCACGCTTCTCGGCGCTGGTCGCCGAGCTTGGCGACAGCCTGAGCGAGATGGATCTGAACCCCGTGATCGTGCATGCCGATGGCTGCACGATCGTCGATGCCCTGATTATTGCCAGGAGGCAAACGCTATGAGTCTTCAGACACTGACCGGACAGGATCGGAACTATTGGCAGGCAGCGGCGCAGAGTGCCGCCAAGCGCATCGAGACGCGCCTGTTCATCGATGGCAAATTCGTCGAGGCCGCCAAAGGCGCTCGCTTCACTACCATCAATCCAGCCAACGGCGAACCGCTGGCTGAGATGTCGGCGGGCACGGCCGATGACATCGATCGGGCGGTGGCCGCGGCCAGGCGTGCCTTCAAAAGTGGCGTCTGGTCGCGCCTGGCGCCGCGCGCACGCATGGATATCCTGTTTCGCTTCGCGACCCTCGTGGACCAGCATGCCCAGCAGCTGGCGGTGCTGGAAACCCTGGACATGGGCAAGCCCATCGCCGATGTCATCAGCGCTGATCTTCCGGGCGTGATCGACACCATCCGCTTCATGGCCGAGTGCATCGACAAGATCGACGGCTCGGTCACCAATACCGAAGCCGGCGTCATGCACATGGTGCTGCGCGAACCGCTGGGCGTGGTCGGCGCCATCTCGCCCTGGAATTATCCCCTGCTGATGGCGGTCTGGAAGATCGCGCCGGCGCTGGCGGCCGGCAACTGCGTGGTCCTGAAACCGGCCGAACAGGCGCCGATGAGCTGCCTGTTACTGGCGCAGTTATTTGTCGAGGCCGGCGGGCCGGCCGGCGTATTCAACGTCGTCAACGGACTCGGCGAGGTCGCCGGTCGCGCACTGGCACTGCACGCGGACGTCGCCAAGATCAGCTTCACGGGCTCGACCGAAGTGGGCAAGCTGATCCTGCAATATGCGGGTCAGTCGAACATGAAGCATGTGGGCCTGGAATGCGGCGGCAAGTCGCCGCAGGTCTTCCTGGCCGATGTTGCCGACCTGGATCGCGCCGTCACGGCAGCCTACCGCGGCATCTACGCAAACATGGGTGAAGTCTGCAATGCCGGCTCGCGCCTGCTGGTCGATCGCTCACTGGTTGAGAAATTCGTGCAGCGCTTCGTCGAGCTCGGCAAGGATGCCTTCCAGCCTGGCGATCCGCTTGATCCGGCCACCACCATGGGCCCGCTGGTGACGCGCGGCGCGCAGCAACGGGTGCTGCGCATGATCGAAGCCGGGCAACGCGAAGGTGCCAAGCTGCAGTTCGGCGGCACGGCGCCAGCGGGCATGGATGCCGGCGCCTACGTCTCCCCGACGCTCTTCACTGGCGTGCGCAACGACATGTCGATCGCGCGTCAGGAGATCTTCGGGCCGGTGGCGGCGGTGATTCCCTTCGATGGCGTCGAGGAAGCCATCGCCATTGCCAACGATACGATCTACGGCCTGGCCGCCGGGGTCTGGACGCGCGATCTCAACAGCGCCTTCCGCCTGGTACGCGGCATCGAGGCGGGTGTCATCTGGATCAACTGCTTCGATGAGGGCGACATGACCCAGCCCTTCGGCGGCTTCAAGCAATCGGGCAATACGCGCGACAAATGCATGGACAGCTTCAAGAGCTACACACAGGCCAAGTCGGCGTGGTTCCGGCTTTCCTGAGGCGCGCATAGATTGGCCGACGTGGCGGCTCAGTTCGCGGGCAGCGAAACGGTAGGCTACGAGCGCCGTGGCACCCTCGCCCTGTTGACGCTCAACCGGCCGGACAAGCTCAACGCCATCAACAGCGCCATGATCGCGCAGCTGGGCCAGGCTCTCGATGCCGCCGAGGCGGATGTCGCGGTGCGTGTGATCGTGCTCAGCGGCGCCGGCCGGGCCTTTTCGGCGGGCTTCGACCTGGATATGGAAGTGAGCGACGCCGATGCGTCGCCGAATGATGCCGTGCGGCGCGCCCTGCACAAAGATTTTGAGCTCATCATGCGCTTCTGGGACAGCCCGAAAGTCACGCTGGCTGCCGTGCACGGCTACTGCCTGGGCAGCGCCATGGAACTCGCCCTGGCCTGCGATCTGACGCTGGCCGCCGAAGAGTGCCGGTTCGGCGCCCCTGAGGTGCGCTTCGGCAGCGGCATCGTCGCCATGCTGCTGCCGTGGCTCGCCGGGCCCAAGTACGCCAAGTATCTGCTGCTGAGCGGCGATGATCAGGTCACGGCCGCGCAGGCGCTGGCCGCGGGGCTGGTCAATCGTGTGGTGCCAGCCGCGCAACTGCTGGAAGCGACCCTGACACTCGCGCAGCGCATCGCCAGCAACGATGTGCTGGCCGTGACGCTGACCAAACAGGCCATCAACCGGAGTCTGGACATCGCCGGCATGCGCCAGGCCTTAGCGCAGGCGCTCGAGCTGAATGTCACCATTGAAACTTCCGAGAGCGCTGAATCACGCGAATTCAACGCCATCCTGAAACGCGACGGTGCCAGGGCTGCCGTCGCCTGGCGTAACGCGCGTGCCAGTGATCCGGCAGCTAACGCTGTGGCAGCAGCCCCGCCAGCGGTTCCGGCTGCGCCAGATGGTGCCCCTGCGCAAAGTCGATGCCCAGCTGCGTGAGCTGTCCCAGCGCCGCGGCATTCTCGACCCGCTGGGCGATCGTGGCTATGCCCAGCGCTGCAGCCACCTTGCTGATGGCCTCGGCCATGTTGCGATCGATCGGATCACTGCTGGCGCCCCCGAAGAGCTGACCGTCAACCTTAAGGAAATCGACCGGCAGGGTCTTCAGGTAGTGAAACGAGGACAGGCCACTGCCAAAATCATCGAGCGCGAAGCGGCAACCGCGCTTGCGAAGTTCCTGCATGAAAAACACCGCATGCGACAGACTGGCAATGACAGCCGTCTCGGTGACTTCGAAACACAGACTGCGGGCTATCTGCGGATCTTCGACCAGCGTCAGCAGCAGATCAAGAAAACTGCGCTCACAGATTGAATTGCCGGACAGATTCAACGCCAGCAGCGGCGGTTCGTGGCCGGCAGCGATGATTTCCTTCAGGGTGGCAACGGCGCGCTCCACCACCCAGCGGTCAATGGCGCCGATAATGTTGTAGCGCTCGGCCGCCGGGATGAATACCGCCGGCATCACCACCACGCCATCATCGTCGCGCAGGCGCACCAGCAGCTCGTAGAACGGCGGCAGCGCGGCTGCTGCGGCGCTGGTCGGCTTGATAGCCTGATACTCGAGCTCCAGCCGGTTCTCATCGACCGCGCGCGTGACGCGGCTCACCCAGTACATTTCACGGTGCCGGCCCGACACTTCGTTGGCATCGTAGACATGCACGCGATTGCGCCCGGCATCCTTGGCGGCGTAGCAGGCAATATCGGCCGCGCTCAGCAAGGCAGCGACGCTGTCGCTGTCCTGGGTGATTTCCACCACGCCGACGCTGGCGCCAATGCTGGCCGTGTTCTGCTCCCAGGTGAAGCGGTAATCGCGCACCGCCTGGCGAACGGCTTCGGCGATCCGGGTCGCCTGCTCGATTGAGCAATGCTGCGCCAGGATGCCAAATTCGTCGCCACCCAGGCGCGCGATGACATCAGCGGAGCGCACCTTCTGTTGCAGCAGAGCGGTGACGTCGCGCAGCAGGCGATCACCGGCACTGTGGCCGCAGGTATCATTGACCACCTTGAACTGATCCAGATCCACGTACAGCAGCGCGTGCGGGCCCTCGCCGTCGCGGGCGCTCTGCAGCGCCAGCTGCAGTCGATTGTCAAACTCGCGCCGATTGATCAGGCCGGTGAGCGCATCGTGGCTGGCCTGGAATGAGAGCGCGCGCTTGAGCCGCCGCTCCTTGGTGACATCGCGGAACACCACCACCGCGCCCACCGTCTTGCCCTCGCGATCGCGGATCGGCGCCGCCGAATCCTGGATGGCGATTTCCTGGCCGAGACGGTTGATCAGCACGCTGTGCTCGCCAAAATTGATGACCTTGTCCTCACGCAGGCAGCGCAGCAGCGGGTTCTCGATCTCATTGCGCGTCACTTCATCGCGCAACCGCAGCACGTTCATGATGGTGGCGCCGCGCGCCTCGGCGCTGCGCCAACCCGAGAGCTGCTCGGCGACCGGGTTCAGATATTCAATGCGACCTTCGCGATCGGTCGTGATGACACCATCACCGATGGATTGCAGGGTGACCTGGGCGCGCTCCTTCTCATCGAAAATCACCTGCTCAGCGCGCTTGCGCTCGGTGATATCTGCAATCGTGCCCTCGCAGCACAGCACCCGCTCGCGTTCATCACGCAGTACCCGCGCACTTTCCAGTACCACGACCTGCGAGCCATCGCGCTTGCGCAGCAGGGTCTCGGCGTTGTGAACGGCCCCGTTCCTGGTCAGTTCCTCGATGAAGGCCGGGCGCTCGGCCGGATTCCACCACAGCGCCGCCGCCGAGGGCAGCGCATAGATTTCTTCCGCGGTCGTGTAGCCGAGCATCCTGACAAAGGCCGGATTGACGGCGGTCAGGCGCCCTTCGGGCGATACCTGGTACACGCCTTCCAGCACGCTCTCGTAGAGGCCACGGAAGCGCGCTTCACTGGCGCGCAGCGCTTCGGCCGCATAGCGTCGTTCCATGGCGATGCCGGCCAGGCGTGCCGCATGGGTGATGAACTGCAGATCGGGTTCCAGCGGTTTGCCGATCTGCGCGCGATAGACGGTCAGCGCGCCCAGTACCCGCCCGCCCGCCGCCTTGATCGGCAGCGCCCAGGCGGCCGCCACGCCCACCTGCAGCGCGAGTTCCCGGCGCCGCTGCCAGTATGGATCGGTACGCACGTTCGCCACCAACACCGCGCGGCCCAGATAGACCGCAGCGGCGCTCGAGCCATTGCGCACATCGATCGGCGCCAGCTCCTCGGCGGCACGCAGCGCCGCTGGCAGCCGCTCGCCAATCACCTCGACAAAATTGCGCCCTTCCTGGCCAAGGCGGCTGATGGTGACGATGAATGCACTGTTGATCGATTCGACCAGTGTGACGGTGGCTTCCAGCACCTCACGCAAGGGCGCGTCAGCGGCGATGCGCCCGAATATATCGCGCTCGCCCGCCATGATGGTCTGCGCGCGCTTGCGCTCGGTGATATCGGTAATGCTGGCGCGCACCAGGTTGGGCGAGCCCGCCAAGGGCATCAGGCGTACCTCGGTCACCAACGTGACCGCGTCCGCGGATGCGGATGCGGACGCCGCCGCGGCCGCGGACGCTGGCGTCGGCGCCGGCGGCGCGCGATACAACCACTCAAACACCTGCGGCGCCTGGCCAGCGGCGTCCAGCAGATTCCGGAGCTGCAGGCTGCTCAAGCTCGCGCGTGTGACGCCAAAAAACCGCAGGGCATTTTCATTGGCGTCGGTGCAGCAACCGCTGCTGGTATCGATGACCACGATGACTTCCGGCGCGCTCTCGACCAGGGTGCGATAGCGCGCCTCGCTGTCACGCAGCGCCTGCCCGGCCTGCTGGCGCTCGCTCATATCGCGCAGACAGAAGACATAGACGTCGCGTCGATCGATGCGCACCAGACTGGCGCTCGCTTCGACCGGAAAGCGCTCGCCATTCTTGCGGCGCGCCTCAGTGGCGCGCGGCTCCAGCTGGCGCTCGCCGCGCTCCGCGGTCACGGCGAATGACTGCAGGCCGCGGATCAGTGACCCCTGTACGGGTAAGTCCGGCAACAACCGGGCGATGGAGACGCCAATCACTTCCGCCTGCGAATAGCCAAACAGCTGCTCGCCGGTAGGATTGAACACACAGATGGCGCCATCGGCCGTGACGGTGATGACCACATCCTTGATGTGATCGAGGATGGCGCGCAGCTGGCCCGCGTCCTCGCTCATCAGGCCCTGTGAAAAGGAGCGTGCTTCCTCGGCCAGCAGCTGCATGGAACGCACCACGCCGCGGCGCTCGTCGTCCATCGCTTCATATTGCCGGCTGACCAGCGGCAGCAGGTGGCTGAGCACGGCGGCGGAGCTGGCGCCAGGGCCCAGCGCCTCGAGCTGGGCACGCAGTCGTGCGTGCAGATTTGCGGCCGCCACCTCCGCACTGCTGCCCACGCGCGCAGCAGGCTGCAGCGTGGGCACCAGCGATACGCTAGAGGTTTCTCTTGTCATAATCCGCGACCAGACCGATCAGCGGAGATGATACGAAGAGCTGCGGCGATGGCGCGTGAGGCGCATCGCGGATTAGGTCTAAAGCTTCGGGTCGATCGCTATCAGGGGAATCATGAAGCTGCGCGCAATCGAGCTGCTGTTGCCGTCGACCAGCACGGTGACTGCCAGCCCGAGTACCCCGGCCTGCCCCGGCAGCACGGTCACCATCATTTGTTGCGTTGCGCCAACGACGGGGCTGACAAATTCGACCGTACGCTCGGACTGCACGTCCAGGCCTTCACGCGGCTGAAAGGAGACATGCATGGAGTCGATTTCCACGCCCGGCGCCTGCGCCAGAGCCAGCTGCAGGCGCAGCGGCTGACCGACGCGGGGCTGCTCGGGCAGCTTGAAGCGCAGGCTCACGGGCGTTGTCGTGTCGGCATTGCTCACAGCCGCGACCAGATCGTCCGCCTCTGCCCCTGCGGCCGCCAGGCGGTTGGTGGCCAGCAACGCCCCAGCGCGCGCCTGGGCCCGTGCCTCGCGCTGCAACCGGGCGGCCTCATCACTCTTGCTGCAGCCCAAGACCAGCACGCTTAAGCCCACCCAGGTGAGGCCGAGGAGGCACCAGTTGTTGAAGCGACCCATGTTCCGCCCACTATAACCCCATGGAGCCGGGTTCATCGAGGGTCTGCGACTGTTCTGCCAGATCGAGTACATGCTGCTCCCAGAAACGGGCCTCGCCGAACCAGGGAAAGGCACGGGGAAAGGCCGGGTCGAGCCACCGTTCCGCGATCCAGGCGGCGTGATTGAGCATCCGCACGGCGCGCAATACCTCGATCAATTCGGTCTGGCGATGATCCAGGGTCGCGAAGCGCTCATAGCCGGCCATGAGCTCGCTCCACTGGTGGCGCCGTTCATCCGGGTTGCCCGACAGGAACATCCACAGATCCTGTATGGCCGGTCCGTTCAGGCAATCGTCCAGATCGACAAAAACCGGGCCCTGCGGCTGCCAGAGGATGTTGCCCAGATGGCAATCCCCATGCAGCCGGATCGAGCGCCAGCCCCCTCCGCCCTCCACCACGGCGAGTATCTGCTCGAGCAAACGCGCACTCACCTGCTCGTAACGCTCGTGCATATGCTGTGGAAACTGCACCGAGGCCAGCACCGTTTGGCGCGCGCGCACGCCCAGACGCTCCCCGGTCAGCGAGGGGCGCGCGACAAACGGACGCAGCGCGCCGATCGCATGGATGCGCCCGAGCGTGCGGCCCAGCAGTTCCCGGGCTTCAGGCTGATCGAGGTCGGGCGAGCCACCGGGACGCAGTGGGAAGGCCGCCAGCCGGAAACCCTGGAAATGCCTCAGGGTGGAATCACCCAGCCTGATCGGCGCCACCACCGGAATTTCCGCTGCCGCCAGTTCCGTGGCAAAGGCGTGCTCCTCGAGGATCTGCGCATCGCTCCAGCGGTTGCTGCGATAGAACTTCAGCACCAGCGCCGGCGTGTCGTTGCAGCCGATGCGATAAACGCGGTTTTCGTAGCTGTTGAGCGCGAACAGGTGACCATCGGGCTCGAGCCCCACGGCCTCGGCGGCAGCCAGAACCGTGTCGGGGGTCAGGCCCGCAAAGGGCGTGAGATCGGTCACATCGGTGGGCATCGCCGTGGGTATCATTCACGCTGGTGGCAAGGAGTGCTGATGAACCTCAAGGATACCGTGCTGGTCACCGGCGGCGCCGGATATATCGGCAGCCATGTCGTGATGCAGCTGCGCGCCCGCGGCGAAAAAGTGGTGGTGCTGGATAATCTCACCACCGGCTTCAGGCAGTCGGTGGGCGACACCCCGCTGGTGATCGGGAATCTGGCCGATCGCGCACTCGTGGGCCGGATAATGAGTGAACACAGCGTCGGCACGGTGATGCACTTTGCGGCCAACACCGTGGTGCCCGAATCGGTGCGTGACCCGCTGAAATACTACGGCAACAACACCGCTGCCACGCGCAACCTGCTCGAAGCCTGCATGCAGGGCGGCGTGCGCCGGCTGGTGTTTTCATCGACCGCCGCGGTGTACGGCATTCCTGCCGAGGGTGTGGCCCGCGAGGACATGCCCCTGGCGCCCATCAATCCCTACGGCACCTCGAAACTCATGTCCGAGTGGATCATGCGCGACCTGGCGGCGGTCACGGATTTTCGCTACGTGAGCCTGCGCTATTTCAACGTCGCCGGATCTGATCCGGAATGCCGCATCGGCCAGGCCACGGCCAATGCCACGCTGCTGATCAAAGTGGCCTGTGAGGCCATCGTCGGCAAGCGCAGCCACGTCTCCATTTATGGCACCGACTACCCCACCCCGGACGGCACCGGCGTACGCGATTACATCCACGTCGACGACCTGGCACGCGCCCACCTGGATGCGCTCGATTACCTGCGGCGCGGCGCGGCCAGTGCGGTGCTCAATTGCGGCTACGGCCACGGCTATAGCGTGCGCGAGGTGCTCGAAAGCGTGCAGCGCGTGGCCGGCAAGGCCCTGACCATCCG
>Ga0315286_10007233_pt1 | contig 10847 bp, 8 predicted proteins | sample YL17G10_0_MG_FD_205038 | JGI IMG/M metagenome (GOLD analysis project Ga0315286, IMG submission 205038) | Sediment microbial communities from Yellowstone Lake, YNP, Wyoming, USA - YL17G10_0 | ecosystem: Environmental > Aquatic > Freshwater > Lake > Sediment | place: USA: Wyoming | collected...
TGGCCTGCGGTCGCCACCGGGCTCATCGATACGGTGAAGGGCGTCGCCGCCCTGCTCGTCTCGCGGGAGCTCATCGGCCTGCCGGAGGCGCTCGTCGCGCTTCCCGTCGCAGCCGCCGTGATCGGGCACATCTTCCCGTTCTACCTCGGGTTGCGGGGCGGCAGCGGGTCGGCGACCGCCATCGGGGCTTTCCTCTGGCTCACGGCGGCCGAGATCGCGGCGGGCAGGTTCGCCCCGCTCAGCCTCGGAGTTCTGCTGTTCGTCGCCCTCCTCCTGTACCTCGCCTCGCACAGCGGCGACGCGACGGGCCTCGTGACCTTCCTCTTCATGGGCCTCGTCACGCCCCTGGAGCTGGGCGCGAGCGGCGTCTCCGTTCTCAGCATGGCCATCTCGGCCTTCCTGTTCACCTCGATCCTCCGTAAATCCTTCGCGCATGGGCTGTTCCGCAACGAGCGGGGGATCGAGCTCAAGCCTTGGCGGCTCATCGCCCGGCCCTTCGCGCTGCTGTTCATTCCCGTCGACCAGCTGTGGGGCCGTAGGCGTCTGCTCCTGCTCATCGGCTCCGTGTCGCTGGTCTTCATCTGCATGGACCTGTTCCGTTTCGTGAGCAGGCGGAAACTCGCGCCGCTTTTCAAAGCGAACGAGATGAAGCGATTCTCGTCGATGACCTACTTCCTCATCTCGATTTTCCTGGGCTTCCTCGTGTTTCCGGGCGAGATCCCCTACCTCGGCCTCGCCTTCACGGCGGTGGGCGACCTGCTCGGCAAGCTGTTCGGAATCCGCTTCGGCAGGCACCCCCTGTACAAGTCGAAAACTTGGGAGGGAACAGCGGCGTTCTTCGCCGGCAGCATCATGACGGGGTACCTCCTGTCGCTGCTGCTGCCGATCCAGATCCCCTTCCTCGTGCTCGGCGCGGGTTTCGCCTCGGCCGTCGAGCTGTTCTCGGAGCGCCTCGACGACAACTTCTCCGTGTCCCTCCTGACGGGGACCTTCCTCCTCGCGCTGCGGTACTTCCTGAAGATCTGAAGGAGGAGCGACTCGCTCCCGGCCCGTCCCGTACCGCCCCTGTTCACACGAAATATTTCGAAAAAAGAGCTCCCGCGATATTTTTCTTGCATTCCCGGAAGATCGGGTCTATACTGGCCGCGATGAATCACATTCATCGCTGAAGGGGATTGCGAGAAGCAGGGACCTCCCGACGGAGGAAGACGGTCTCTCTATGAGAGCAACTCTGCAAAAGCCTCTCGCGTCCCCTTCCCATTTTTCCCGAACATGACGGCGAGCGAGAGAGAGGCGAAAAGCGTCCTGCGCAGGTTCCGCAGGATCGACTCCTGGTTCGTCGTTCTGGGCGGTGGATCCCGCCGCACTGGCACGACGGGTCTGTACGAGGAGCTGCTCAGACGGTTTTGCCCAGGCGCATGATCTCGGCGACGATCCTGGGGATCGCGCTCTGACGGAAGACCTCCGGGCCGGTGGTGATCTGCAAGATGGCGAGGAACGCCACGGCGAGCAGGAACACGTTGCGCGGCACGGGATGCGCAAAGCCTCGCAGGACAAACCCGAAGCAGAGGAAGCACAGCACGCCCGCGGCGGCGAGCAGGAGGACGGCGATTGGAAGCCGGAGCTCGAGAAACCGGGCGACCGGACCCGGCCACCCGATGGCCGTGACGACGATGAGGAGGAGGCCGGGAACCAGCAGGGCGATCCTCAGCCAGAACCGCGCGCGTTCCCCCGCCCGGCCGATCACGAGGAGAGCCGCGAGCAGAAGAAGAAGATCGAGGGAGGGTCGCAGGAGGGACACGACGGGGGAGTCCGCCGAATACACCGGGGCATTCAGCAGGAGATCGAGGAGCAGGATGCCGAGCAGAAGCAGGGGGATCGTCCGCGCCCCGCGCATGGGTGAAGAATAGCGGGGATCGGCCCGCCTGTCACCGGCCGGCAGGCGCGGTGGCCATGGGGGCTTCAGTAGCGCGGTCTTGCGGCCGACGGGGCGCGCTGCTACACTGCGGAGCCATGACGAAGAAAGAACGCGTTCTCGCCGCCATCGAGGGGAGGATGGGGGACATCGACAGGCCTCCCGTGTCGGTCTGGTACCATTTCGGCACGCAGTTTCAGGACGGGCGAAGAGCCGGCGAGCTGGAGGCCGCCTTCTTCCGGCACTACGACTTCGATTTCCTCAAGATGATGAACGACTACCCCTGGCCCCTGCCCCCGGGTGTCCGCGCGATCGAGACTCCCCGCGATCTCGCCAGGATCGGTCCCCTCTCGATGGACCAGCCCTCCTTCCGCGAGCAGCTTGCCGCGCTGCGCAGCGCGAGCGCCCTGGTGGGCGGTGATGCCTTCGTGATCGACACCGTCTTCAACCCGTGGGGCATCGCCCGCCGGACGCTCCGTCGGCACGCGCGCACCTTCCTGAAGGAGGAGCCTCAGAAGATGCTGGACTGGCTGGCCACATGCACGGAAAGCCTCAAGGCGTACATCCGCGCCGCTGCCGAGACAGGCATCGGGGGGGTGTTCTTCTCGGTGAACGGAGCGGAGGCCGACGGACTGAGCGACCAGGAATTCGATCGGTTCGTCCGCCCCTTCGATCTCGCGGCGCTGGAAGCTGCGCGGTCGGTCGGCCCCTTGCTCGTCGGCCACATCCACGGGAAGAACCTCCGCATGGATCGGGTGATCGACTACCCGGTGCCGGTCCTGAACTGGTCGCACCTGCACGACAACGAGAGCCTCGCGCAGGTCCGGCAGCGCACGACCAGGTGCCTGATCGGAGGCATGGACGAGATCGGGACCTCCCAGCTCACCGCCCGCGACATCGTCGAATCGGTCCTCGCCGCCGCCCAAGAGGCGAAGGGCGGGGGGTTCATCGCGGGCCCGGGCTGCGCCGTTCCCGCCGACATCCCGCCGGACCTCGTGCGCGCGCCCCGAGAAGCCGTGGAGACGCTAAAGACCTGAGCGGCATTCACTGCGGTCCCGGCGATTGCTCCAGTGAGTGGAGCCACCTCTCAACCCCGCGCATCCCATCTTCGAGGGTGACCCGAGCGGTGAAGCCGAGCTCATCCCGCGCCCTGGTGCCGTCGAAATCGGCCCGGCGGGCTGACCTCAGGATCTCCACCCTCGTGAAAACCGGCTTACCCCCCCTTCGCCTCGCCGCCGCCTCCGAGAGACCCGCAAGACCGATCGCGAGCCATGCGGGGACCGAGGGGAACCTGTCCTCACTGCCCAGCATCCTCGCGTACGCTTCGAAAAATTCGCGGATGCTGATCGTCGCAGGGCCGCGCAGGATGTAGGACTGCCCTGGACGTCCGGCACCGGCAGCCGCCAGCACGCCGTCAGCAAGGTCATCGATATAGATCGGCGAGACGAGGCCTCGGCCTCCATCGACCATGAGCATGCGGTGCGCCCGGATCAGCTCGATCGGCCGCGAGGTCCATGCCCTGTCGCCAGCGCCGTATACCTGCGTGGGCTGTACGATGACGGCGGGAAGGCCTCGCTCGGCCGCCATCCGCCTGATCAGCTCCTCGGCCTCTATCTTCGTGTCACCATAGGAGTCGCCGCAGGGCACCCGGGGAGAGCTTTCGTCGATCCTTCCACTCGCCCGCAGGCCATACACGGCGACCGAGCTCGCGTGCAGAAAGCGCTCGACGCCCGCGGCGAGCGCCGCCTCCGCCAGCGAGCGCGTTCCCTCGACGTTGACGCTTCGATAGAACTGAGGCGGTTGGAACTCGTTCAACACTGCCGCAAAATGAAAGACCGCGTGGCATCCCTGGACCACAGACCGCAGCCGGGTGGGGTCCGTCATGTCTCCTGGGGCGATATCAACCCCTGCTCCGAGAAGCCCACGCGCCCTGGTGGGGTCGCGGACAAGCGCGCGCACCGTGCTGCCCCCGGCGAGCAATCGGCGAATCACGGCACTTCCGATCAACCCCGTCGCACCAGTCACCAGAACACGCTTCCCACGCAGATCGTACATGCCACCCTCCTCCTGTCGGAGCCCGACAAGGCTTCCTATAGTATATCATCCGCCGAAATCAGTATATTTGACCGCGCGCCTGAATGAGGCAAGAGGAGAAGGAATGGACTATCGACGTCTGGGGAACTGCGGCCTCAAGGTGAGCCAGCTCTCACTCGGGTCCTGGGTCACCTACGGGAAGCAGGTCGACGTGGATGCGGCGGCGGCCTGCATGAAGGTCGCCTACGATGAGGGGGTCAATTTCTTCGACAACGCCGAATCCTACGAAGGGGGCAGGGCCGAGGAGATCATGGGAGCAGCGCTGCGGAAGCTGGGATGGCGCAGGGGCAGCTACATCGTCTCGACGAAGATTTTCTGGGGCCTCCACGAGGGGCCCAACGAGAAGAACACCCTCAACCGCAAGCGGCTGCGGGAAGGAATGGACGGAGCGTTGAAGAGGTTCGGCCTCGACTACATCGACCTGGTCTTCTGTCACCGGCCCGACCCCGAGACCCCCATCGAGGAGACGGTCTGGTCGATGCACATGATGGTCGCGAGTGGGAAGGCCCTGTACTGGGGGACCTCGGAGTGGAACGCGGACCAGATCATGGAAGCCTGCCTGGTGGCGGAGAAGCATCACCTCCACAGGCCGCAGATGGAGCAGCCGCAGTACAACCTCTTCGTCCGCCGCCGCGTCGAGCAGGACTTTGCCCGGCTGTACGACGGGATCGGCCTGGGACTCACCACGTGGAGCCCGCTCGCCTCGGGAGTGCTGACGGGAAAATACAACGCGGGCATTCCGAAGGACTCGCGGCTGGCGCTTCCCGGGTACGACTGGCTGCACGAGGCGGTGACCCCCGAGCGTATCGCCGCGGTCAAGAAGCTCCAGCACATCGCCTCGGATCTTGGCGCGACCGCGGCGCAGCTCGCCCTGGCCTGGTGCACGGCGAATCCGCGCGTCAGCTCCGTCATCACCGGAGCCAGCAGGCCCGGGCAGGTACGGGAGAACCTGAAGGCCCTCGAAGTCCTTCCACGGCTCACCACCGAGGTGAAGGAGAGGATCGAGGCGGCCGTTCTGGGAGCGACCGATTTACGGTAGGGCGCGAGAGCCGCTAGGGCGAGAGCCCGAGGCCCTTGTCGATCACCAGCTTCGTCACCGAGAGGATCTCGCCGGTTTCCACGCGCAGCAGCTTCACGAAGACCTCGTAGCCCTCTTTCCTGTCGAACATGCGCGAGGTCAGAAGCATTTCCGCGTTCAGGATCCTGCCCACGCGCGCCGCGTTCGCCTCGTCGGCGATCCCCGACATCTGCAGCTCCAGCTCCTTCAGGATGGCCTGCAGGTCCTTGCGCTCCACCATCGCGAAGGTCCTGCTGCGGGCCAGGGAGAGCACGGCCTGCTCGCTGAAGTACTCCGCGTCGGCCGCCAGCCCGTCCGATTGCGGCACAATGGGCAGGGCGGCCACGGACGTGCCCGTCGGAATGCGGAAGCTCGCGTAGTCGACGATCTGTGAAATGGCCATGTCGAAGAGCTTTGCGAGGGTCTCCGTCTTCTCCTCGCCGCCGGTCCGGCTGGCCTGGAACCAGTCCCCCTCATCCGCGAGGGGCTGGTCGGTCAGGTTCGCGAGCTCCTCCCGGGCGAACCGGATGATGATCGCCTCCAGCTTGTCGGTCTGGAAGTTCGAACCGGTGTGGTGGCTGACGCTCCCCGGCGCGCCCCCCCCGCTCTCGCCCTGCTCGCCGTAGGTGAGGAAGATGTACTTCGCGTAGGTATACTGCGAGATCTGGCGCAGGGGAAGCTCCCCCAAAATGTCCAGGCCGCCGGTGCCCACGCTGAAGATCTTGATACCGGCCTTCCGCGCGTCGTGCGCGGCGTCGACGTAGGTGTAGCCCGCGCCGTAGTCGAGATGCGGCGCGGCATCGGTGATGACGAAGGCGAGGCGGATCCCGTCGGGGTTCCAGCGCATCTCCCGCATCGCGTCGCGCAGGGCGCTCTGCAGGTCCTCGGGATCGTCGCCTCCTCCGTCGGCGCTCACGCCGGCGAGAGATTTCTTGAAGCCCGCGAGGTCCTCCGTTAGCGGAACGACCTCGGTCGTGTACTCGTCGCCCTGGTCGCGGTAGAGCACCATGCCGAAGCGGACCCGGGGCCGCGACGAAAGGGCGCCGAGATTGAGGTTGATGATCTCGATCGTCGTTTTCAGCCGCTGGATCTCCTCGCCCATGCTCCCGGTCGTGTCGAGGATGAAGAGGATGTCGAGCGGGACTGCCTGGTAAACGGGCCGGGCGGCCTGCATTGTCACGTCGATCTGGCGCTTCCCCGTCCTCTCGAAGACGACGGACCTGCTCCCGCGCAGGGCGCTCACCGCGGCGGTGTACGAACCGATCGACGGCGCGTGCTCCGACGGGAAGAAGAGGAAGGTGCCGTCCGCGTACGCGCGGCCCGCGGCAAGGAGAGCCCCGTCGGCCGATACGCTCACCTCCGCATTGGGCACGGGTTTCCCGGCGCTGTCCGTCACCTTGAGAACGATCCGCTCCTGGACCGGGATGGGCAGATGCTCGACATCACCGTATTCCGCGAGGAAGTTCACGAAGTAGTTGAACTGCTTGTTGTCGTCCGCGAACCCCGCCTGGAGGCCTGATGCGCTCGGTGCAGCAGCCGCGGGACGCTCGGAGCGGGTCTCTTCGGGTGTCCGTGAGGACTCCTCGAGGAAGCCGAAGTCCTTCTCCGCCAGCGAGATGTCCGCCGATCGGGTGGCGGCTGCCCCCGCTGTGTCGGCCTCGCCCGCTGCGTCGGCCTCGACAGCCGCGGCCGATTCGTCGCTCTTCGACTCCTTCTTGCCGGCAGGCGTGTCGGAGGGCGCCGGGGCGGGCCGCTCCGCGGCCTTCGCAGGTTCCGCGGCGCGCGCAGTCCCCGGCGTTGAGCCTTCGAAACGTTCGGGAGAGGATGCGCAAGCAAGGAGGAAGCCGGCAGCGAGAAGCGACAGCATGGCGACGCGAAGGAAGGGGCATTTCATTTTCAGCCTCCGGGAGGGAACTGTACCCTTAAAGCACCTTCACGTAAATGACCTTAGAGTCGCCGGGTCCATAGAAATCCCGCAGCTCCGCCTCCAGGGTGTAGGCCCGTGCCGCGTAGAAGGCGCGCGTCGGGTCGTACAGGGGGCGCGAGGAGGTCTCGAGGTAGATGCGAGTTCCCCCGAGCCCGGCGATCGCGCGCTCGGTGGCTCCGATCAACGCCGTGCCGAGGCCCCGGCCGCGCGCGTCGTTCACCACGGCAAGCCAGTAGTGATCGAAGCTCGATTTCGTGCAGGCGATCGGACCGAAGCAGGAGTAGCCCACGGTGCGCCCGTTCTCCTCCGCGAAGATGAAGTGGTAGCCGCTCTTGAGGCCTTTCGCGAGGCGCTCCTCCACGAGCTCCACCGCCGTGTCGATCTCGTCGGGGTAGAAGAAGCCCGAGGACTGCGTGATCGCCCGCACGCTCGCCGGATCGGTGTCGGCGACCGTGTCGCGGTATGTGATTGACGGCTCGCTCAATGGATGCCTCCCTTGGTGTCCGCGATGATTCTCGCCACGACCTCGTCGATCGTGAGGCCCGCCTGGGCCGCCGCCGCCATGAAACCCGCGTCCGGGGCGATGCAGGGGTTCGCGTTGATCTCGAGGATCCACGGCCTGCCGGACTGATCGACGCGGAAATCCACCCGCGCGTACCCCCGCAGCCCGAACAGGTCCCAGCAGGCCCTGGCGAGATGGGCCAGCGCAGCGAGCAACGGCTGGTCGTCTGGAGGGAACGAGAAACGCCGCCGAGTGTTGCCGTACTCGAAGGAGCCGTCGACCCACTTCGCCCTGTAGCCGACCACCCGGGGCTTGCCTTCCGGATAGCCGACGAACTGGATCTCGGCCGGCGGCAGGACCTGTTGCCCCGCCGCGTCCGGCGCGCTCAGCAGCCCGAGATTGAACTCGCGGCCTTCGATGTAGCCCTCCACAAAGAGGTTCTCGATCCCCTCCCGCACGGCCCTCCGCTCGATTTCGGCGGCGAGGGCGGACGGATCTCCCGCGACGGAGCTGTCCTCCATGCCGATCGACGCGTGCTCCCAGATCGATTTTACGATATAGGGCGGGGGAAACGGAGGAGCGCCCCTCGCAGCGGCGGCCCAGGGAGGGGTGTCGATGCCCGCGCAGGCCAGCGCCCTTTTCGCGAGGATCTTGTGGGAGGTGAGGTAGATGGCCTCGGCAGGGGCGCCGGTGTAGGGGATGCCGAGGCTGTCCAGCAGGCTCGGGGCGAGATGGATAAGCCTGCCATGCCCGTTGATCGTCTCCGTGAGGTTGAACGCAAGCAGCGGAGCGGAGCTCCGCAGGACCGCGGCCGAGACGCCGAGGTCGAGGGTGAGCGGAACGTCGATGGCCCGGTAGCCCAGCCTGCCCAGCGCGGCGCGCACGGCATTGGCCTGAACAAGCGCGTCCTGCTCGTCGGGCGGAGCATCCGGGCTCACACGGCCGTACACGATCGCGACTGTCGGGGAGGTCATGGGGAAAGCGGCGCCGCGCCGAAGAGCGGCGCGGCGCGCACAGCGATCATTGCGCCGGCTCGGCGACCGCGCCGGCCGGGCTCCCGCCCAAGGAGTCGGGGTAGCGGAAGTACAGGCCCTGGTAGTTCTTCAGGACCAGGTCGTCTCCGTCCCGGCCGACAACCGATTCGGGCAGGAGCGGGATCTTTCCCCCTCCCTGCGGAGCGTCGATCACGTAGGTCGGCACCGCGTATCCCGTCGTATGGCCGCGCAGGCCCTGGATGATCTCCAGTCCCTTCCGCACGGGGGTGCGGAAATGCGACGAGCCGAGGATGGGGTCGCACTGGTACAGGTAGTACGGCTTCACCCGGGCGGTGAGCAGGCCGTGCATGAGCTTCTTCACCGTCTCGACTGTATCGTTGATGCCCGCGAGGAGCACCGTCTGGCTCCCGAGAGGGATGCCCGCGTCGGCGAGCCGGGCACACGCCTCCCGCATCTCGGGGGTGAGCTCGTCGGGGTGCGTGGCGTGGATGCTGATCCACAGGGGGTGGTAGCGCTTGAGCACCCTCGTGAGGGAGACCGTGATCCGCTGCGGCATGACGACCGGCACCTTCGTCCCAATGCGGATGAACTCCACGTGCGCAATCCTCCGCAGACGGCTGAGAAGCCAATCCAGCTTCTCGTCGGAGAGGGTGAGCGGATCGCCGCCGGACAGCAGCACGTCCCGGACCTCCGGATGCGCGTCGATGTACGCGATGGCCTGCTCCCACTGCGCTTGGTAGAAGATGCTGTTGTTGTCGGGGTTCTCCACCATCCGCGAGCGCGTGCAGTAGCGGCAGTTGGAGGCGCAGGAGTTCGCCACGAGGAACAGCACCCTGTCGGGGTAGCGGTGCACGATGCCGGGCACCGGGCTGTCCTTGTCCTCGGCCAGCGGGTCCTCGGCCTCGCCCATCGAGCGGAGGTACTCGTCGGTGACGGGGATCATCGTGCGGCGCAGGGGCTGCTCGGCATTGTCCGGGTCGATCAGGCTGAGGAAGTACGGGGTGACAACGAACGGAAGCGGGCCGGAGTGCCTCGCGACCGCCGTGCGCTCGTCGTTGGTCAGCCGCACGATCTTTTCGAGGTCCTCGAGGGACCGGACGCGGTTTCGCAGCTGCCAGCGCCAGTCGCACCACTCTGCTGCCGTGGCCAGCGGAAACGCCCGGGCGCGGAACTCTTCCGCCGCCGCGGAAATCGGGAACTTGGGGGGTGGAAGGACTTCTCTCCTGATCGTGCGTCGGTAGGACGCGAAAGGCGGGATCGTAGTCCGGAGGCCGGCCAGCTCGCCGAAATCTCCGGCCACGGGCATGGTACCTGGAGGTTCTGCCTCCTCAGTGCTGAGCACCTTGGGTTCCATCTGTACAAAGACTCCTTCGTTTATCCTATAGAGATGGCGGGAACTACGTTCCCGTCCGTTCGAGTCGAGGTTCTCCTGGTCGATTTTCCGCCCTCGTCGAGCGAATGTGCGGCCAACATCTCCCCTCCCCTCATCACCTTCTCAATCAATACTACATGCAAAAAAAAAATGCAAGAGTTTTCAGCTCCTCAAAAAAATATTTTTAGGCCGCAAGCGGCCAGCACCCCGGCGCCTGAGCGCCCAGACGCCTGAGCGCCAAGGCGCCTCGACTTCCGTCAAGTAGAGTATCGGATGATTTGCCCATTCTCTGCTATACTCGGGGCGCAATGAATGCCGTCGCCGTCATCGGGGGAGGCCCCGCGGGGATCATGGCCGCCATCACGGCAGCGGCTGAGGGAGCGCAGGCGGTGGTCTTCGACCGCGCGGCTCCTCTTGCCACGATCCTGCGCACGGGCGGCGGCCGGTGCAACCTCTCCAACGCGGCTGCCGATCTCGGACAGCTCGTCTCCTGCTACCCCCGGGGAGGGAGGTTCCTCCTATCCGTGTTCTCCCGGTTCGGCGTGCCCGAAACCCTCGGTTGGTTCCGCTCCCGGGGCCTCCCTCTCGCCGTGGAGGAGCAGGACCGCGTCTTCCCCGCTTCCGGCAAGGCGGAGGATGTCAGGGACCTCCTGCTGGGAGAGGCCCGGCGGCATAAGGTCAGGCTGCGGGGCGGCACCGCGGTTCGGCGGGTCGAGCGGACATCGGATGGCTTCCGGCTTATCACGTGGGGATCCGGTGGCCGATCGTCCAGCCCCGCCCGCTTCGCTGCCCTCGTTCTTGCAACCGGGGGGGACTGGCGGAACCCGACGGGTTCAGGGTACAGGCTCGCCGCCTCCCTCGGGCACACGATCACGCCCCTGGCCCCGTCGCTGGCCGGCCTGCTCACCGCGGAAAGCTGGCCTCGAGGCCTGTCGGGGCTGACCCTCCGCGGCGTGCGCGCCCGGGCTCTCTTTGAGGGACGAAA
>Ga0315286_10007234_pt1 | contig 10846 bp, 7 predicted proteins | sample YL17G10_0_MG_FD_205038 | JGI IMG/M metagenome (GOLD analysis project Ga0315286, IMG submission 205038) | Sediment microbial communities from Yellowstone Lake, YNP, Wyoming, USA - YL17G10_0 | ecosystem: Environmental > Aquatic > Freshwater > Lake > Sediment | place: USA: Wyoming | collected...
CTGGGGCTGTGGCCGATTACCCTTTTTCTCGGTCTGGGCGTGTTGGCGTTCCTGTCGACTCGCCGCGGCGGTTGGCCGTGGATGAAGGCCTGGTTGACCGCCCGTTTGCGCGGACTGGCGCTGCCATTGCTGGCGGTGGTCACTGCCGTGTTGATCGGTGCAGTGATCATCATGGTCACCGATCAGGCCGTGTACCAGGCCTTGGGTCAGGGGCGGATCGGCGAGGCTGTGGGCTTGGCCTTTGGCAACATGGCGCGGGCCTACGGGGCACTGTACGAGGGCGCGTTGGGCAATCCCGCTAGGATTCTGGAGGCCATCGGCCTCTCGTTGAGCGGCGAGGGGATCAAGCCCATCTTGGGCGCGGTCCGCGGCCCGAGCGACAGCCTGGTCCAGTCGGTGCCCTACATCTTTGCCGGGCTGGCAGTGGCCCTGGGCTTCCGTGCCGGGCTGTTCAACATCGGGGTCGAGGGGCAGATTGGGATTGGCTGGTTGGCTGCGGTCATCGTCGGTTTTTCTTTCCAAGGGCTGCCGGCCGCGATCCATCTGCCGCTGGCCATCCTGGCAGCGGCAGTCGCTGCGGGCTTGTGGGCGTCTATCGCCGGCTTTCTCAAGGCGCGCACCGGCGCCCACGAGGTGATCACCACCATCATGCTCAACTACGTTTCTTTCCGGTTGAGCGAATGGCTGCTGTGCGGGCCTTTGGAGAAAACGCAGGGCACCTGCCGCACCCAGGACATCGCTATCAGCGCTTACCTGCCTCGTTTCCTGGATCATCCGGTGACGCTGCATTGGGGGTTTGTGCTGGCTCTGGTGGCGGTGGTTGCGACGGGTTGGTACCTGTTCAAGACGACGTGGGGCTTTGAGCTGCGCACGGTGGGCGCCAATCCCAACGCAGCCCGCTATGGCGGCATGAAGGTCGGCAGGACGTTCATCGTGACCATGTTCCTGAGCGGTTGCCTGGCCGGATTGGGCGGGGCGAGCCAGGGCTTGGCCATCACGCACAACATTGCCCTGGGCTTCCAGGCGGGCTATGGGTTTGACGCCATCGCCCTGGCGCTGCTTGGCAAGAGCCATCCGGGGGGAGTGCTGGCGGCCAGTATCCTGTTTGGCGTGCTGCGCGCCGGTGCCAGCCGGATGCAGTCGGTGGCTGGCATCCCTACAGAGATCGTGGAAATCATCCAGGCCATGGTCATCGTCTTTATCGCCGCCCCGGCGATCATCCAACAACTCTACCGCCTGCGCCGGGTCCGACAGGACGAGACGGAGGTCACCGTCTTCTCGCGTGGCTGGGGAGGATGACGGAGGGAGATATGGCAGTTCAAGCACAGACCGTCAGCGTTCCGAAAGCGGCCCGTGTGAGCCGGCGTGAGCTGCTTCTTACTGGGGGGATCCTGTTGTTGGGGGTTCTCATCCTGCTGTTGGGTCGCTTTAGCGACCAGCCGGCGGATCGGTCTACTTTTACCGACCAGATCTTGGGGAAGCTCTTTTCCCTGCCTTCGCAGGCCACGTTGTACACGATCGGCCTGGTCTGCTTTTTCCTCGCCGGGTTGCGGCTGGTTCGCGCTCTGGGCTCCATCCGCTCGGTGTTGGGCTGGAGCCTGGCTTTCCTCGGGGTGTTTGCCTTCCTGGTGTGGATGACCAGCGGCACGACCCTGAATCTGCCCGGGATGGCCCAGGCCACGCTGCTAGCGGCCACGCCCCTGACCCTGGGCGCGATGGCCGGCATCTTTTGCGAGCGATCGGGCATTTTCAACATCGCCATTGAGGGCATGATGCTGGCCGCCGCCTTCACCGCCATCGCTTTTGCCAGCGTTTTCCACAGCCTGTGGATGGGCCTGCTGGCAGCATGCCTGACCGGCGGGCTAATGGCGGCACTCCACGCCGTCCTGTCCATCAAGTACAAGGTGGACCAGATCATCTCCGGCACGGTGATCAACATCCTGGCCGCGGGCGCGACGCGCTTCCTGAACATCCGCTTGCTGGAACCGGCCGGTTTGAGTACGCCGGGTCACTTTGACCAGATCGCGATTCCGGTTCTGAGCAAAATCCCGATCGTGGGGCCGATCCTGTTCGTCAACCAGCCCACCGTCTACATCATGCTGATCCTGCTGGTGGTGGTGAACTTTGTCGTTTTCTTCACGCCATGGGGCCTGCGCATGCGAGCCTGCGGCGAACATCCCCGCGCCGCCGACACGGTGGGCGTCCAGGTCAACCGCACGCGCTACATCAGCGTCATCCTGGGCGGGTTGGTCGCCGGGATCGGCGGGGCGTACTTTTCGCTGGGCATGGTGGGGTCGTTTGAGGACAACATGACCCGAGGGCAAGGTTTTGTGGCGCTGGCGGCCATGATTTTTGGCAAATGGAACCCCATTGGGGCTTTCCTGGCTGCCCTGCTGTTTGGTTTTGCCGATGCGCTCCAGGTGAAAATGCAGATCATCGAGCCGGTATTGCCTTTGATCAACAGGCCGATCCCGCCCGAGTTCCTGCAGATGACTCCCTACATCCTGACCATCATCGTCCTGGCCGGCGTGGTGGGGCGCGCAATCCCGCCGGCGGCGGGCGGCAAACCGTATGAAAAGCAGTAAGTACAAGGGCGCGATGGCATCGCGCCCCTACCGTGACCTGGACTCTCCGAAAGAACGGAGGGTCCATCTGCAGGGGCACTACGCTCAGACGGTGGGAGCACGGCGGCGGCGTGCCCCCACCATGACCCCCTGGCAGCGGGTGGAGATTGCGCTGGCCCACCGTGAGCCAGACCGGGTGCCCTTTGATTTCTGGGCCGTGCCCGAGGTTTGGCAAAAGCTGCGGACTGCGCTCGACGCCGACGACGAGACCGTGCTGCGGTTGCTGGGCATCGACTGCCGGATGGTGACGGCCCGCTACGCGGGCCACAAAGCGCGCCAGCTTTCCGATGGCACCATCATCGACGCCTGGGGTACTCATCGCTGCCACGTGACCCACGAGTTTGGCGCCTACGACGAATATGCCAGCCACCCTCTGGCCGAGGCCGAGACCGCCGCCGACGTACTGAGCTGGGATTGGGCCAGCCCCGACGATTGGCATGTGTCGGGTGTAAGGGAGCAGTGCGAACGGTTGAACGCGGGGGTTCGCCACCACCTGCGCTACGAGGTGGGTGGCATCTTTGAGTGGTCATGGGCGCTGCGCGGCTTTGAGCGCTTTCTTCTGGACCTGGTGGACAAGCCCAACGTGGCGTGCGCTATCATGGACCGCATCACCGATATCTACATCGAGAACACCCTGCGGGTGATCGAAGCGGCAGGCGGCCTGCTGGACATGGTCTACACCTACGACGACGTGGGAATCCAGAGCGGGCCGCTCATGTCGCTGCGCATGTGGCGCAACTACATCCTCCCCCGCCACCAGCGGCTAAACGCCGCCATCCGGGCAGCCAGGTACCCGGTCAGGATCATGTACCACTCTTGCGGCGGAGTCTACCCCTTCATCGCCGCCTTTGTAGACGAGATGGGTATCGACGTGCTGAGCCCGCTCCAACCCCGGGCAGCGGGCATGGACATGGCCCGCATCAAGGCCCAATTCGGCGACCGGCTGGCGTTCCATGGGGCGATCGACATCCAACACACCCTACCCCACGGAACGCCTGAACAAGTCCAGGCCGAGGTGCGAGAGCGGTGCCAGGTCTTGGGACGGGGTGGGGGGTACATCTGCACCTCCGCCCACAACATCCAGGCAGATACGCCGATCGAGAACATCATCGCCCTGTACACGGCGCCGCGGGAAGTACAACCTGCGTGAGCCGTAGCCAGAAAAAACCCGGGTTCCGCTTAACAGGAAGCCCGGTGTCGATTTTCACTCGTCTGCCTGGATCCGCACGAACGCCACCTTCCCTGGCAGAACGGTCGCCGGGCGGACGTACGATTTCTCCCCAAACTTGACCTTGACCAGGTAGTTGCCGGCAGGTACGTAGCCCAAGGCCAAGTTCTCGCCCAGTGCATCGTCGGCATTCACCTCCTGGTTGGCGTAGGTCTGCGTTTGTCTCCACCACTTGTTTGGCTCGGCGGCGTGGAAGAAAGTCACGGCCACTTCAGGAACGGGATTGCCTTCTGCATCGAGCGCCAGCCCGGCGATGATCCCCTGGCCTGGTTCGGGCCGGAGCCAGAGGACGGGGTTGCGGGTAGCCGCATAATCGTTGGCGCCCAGCCGTACTTCCAGATGCAGATGAGGACCAATGGCGGCGCCAGTACTGCCCACCAGGCCGATCAGGTCACCCGCCTCGACGTGTTGCCCCACCTTCACCCGCACCTTCGACATGTGGCCGTATAGCAAGTAGACCGGTCGGCCTTGGAAACGCTGATCCAGCTCCTGAATGGCCAGGTTTCCGTAAAAGTTGGGCCTGAGGCCGTAGACCGTCTCCAGGTCGTCCCCGGCGACCCGGATCGTGCCCGGCGCTGCTGCCAGCACACGGGTCCCAACGGGGTTGTCCGGATAGTCTACGCCATGGTGCAAGCGATACTTCCCACCGCCAGTGGACCCATAGGGGAAGAAGGTCCCTGGAGTGCGCTCACCTTTGCTTTCTGGCCCGATGGGCGATGCCAGCCAGAGATGAGCTTCAGGCCCGGCGGGGGTTGGGCTTGGGATCGGCGTTGGCGGCTGAGTCTGCGTAGGGGTCGGCGTAACCGTGGGGCTGGCGGTTGGGGTAGGCGTGTGGGTTGGCACGGGTGTTGGCGTAGGAGTAGAAGTGGGAATTGGCGTGTACGTGGGAGTACCCAGCAGCGGAGGATCGGGCGGCGCGGGGATGGCGCTGAAAGCGACTACAGCCACTACGACCAGGGCCAGGGCTCCCAGGCTCTGCATCAGCAGCGGGCCACGGCTGTGGCCCGCTGCCGTACGGTCAGACATCGTTCCGCTCAGGTCCTAGACACCGCTACGGCGCCCAGGAGATCCGCTCCGTCGTCCAGTCATAGTCGCCGCTGCCGTACCCGCCGCCCAGATCGAACAGTTTGCGCTGACCGCTTCCGTCGGCGCCCATAACCCAAACGGCCCACGCCCCGTCTCGTTTGGAGACGAAGGCGATCGATTTACCGTCGGGCGACCAGGTGGGCAGGCCATCTTGGGCGCTATTGTTGGTCAGGCGCTTCAGGCCACTGCCATCCATGTTGACAACGTACACCTCCCAGTTACCATCGCGAGACGACATGAAAGCCACGCGCTTCTGGGAACCGGCGGGGGCGGTGTCGCTCTCATGCATGGTTAGCCGCTGTGGATTGCCGCCGCCTTCGGCTACCCGATAGAGGCCGCAGGCAGCGCCCTCGCCCCAGAAGTCGCAGCCGTGGTAGACGATTTGCCCGTTGGCCATCCAGAAAGGATATTCTCCCTGAACCTGGCTCGTACCACCAAAGGGAATCCAGTCCTGTTGCTTGCTGTTGAGGTCATGGACGATCCCCAAACGAACCTTGCCATCGGGCCAGGAAGTGGAGGAGTAGGCCACGTTTTCGCCGTTGGGCCACCAAGTTGGATAGCTATCCTCAGAGTGCTCGCTGATCGCCGTTTTCTGCCCTCCGCTGGCGTTCATGGTGATGAGGTGCTCCAGGTTGGGTGCCCCGTCGCCATTAACGACCAGCAGGTTCCCATCCGGCCGGAACTGAGGCTGGCGGAACCCTTCGCCGAGGTTGTTGCGCCCGCTGCCATCAATCAGGCTAACGTAGAGCTCGTATTTGCCTGTACCCAAGAACGGATTCCAGATGGTGAAGGCGATCTTACCCGACAAGGGCGCCGGCTTGGGCGTCGCCGTCGGCTTCGGCGTAGGCGTCGAAGCTGCCTTGGTGGGCGTTGGCGTGAGGTTGGCCTTGGTGGGCGTTGGCTTGGGTGTGCTTGTCCCAATCGCCGGGGTGGGTGTGACCTTGGGGGTCGCCGTGGTAGCGCGTGGGGTCAAGACGATGGGTGTCCAGGTGGGCGTTGGCCCCGGCGTCGGCGTGGTGGGTGTGGTTCCCGGTACAGGAATGACAAGGACCTGCCCAGGGCGAATTAATGTTGTGTCTGTGATGCCGTTAGCCTGGGCCAGGGCCTTGACGCTCACGCCAAAACGAGTGGCTATCTCGTACAGGGTGTCCCCCTGTTGGACCACGTAGGTTCGGCCGGAGGGCGGAGCCGGCGTTGCAGTGAAAAGCGGAGTCGGGCTTGAGGTGATCGTGGGACTGGACGTGGAAGCAGGCGTGTAGGTGGCAGTAGGAAGCAGGGGCGTGTTGGTTGCGCTCGGGATCGGCGTGTCGGTAGGAATGGGCGACTTGGTGGGGATGGGCGTGTCGGTCGGAATGGGCGTGATCGTGGGTACCGGGGTGCGGCTGGGGGTCGGCGTAAAAGTGGGCGTATACGTGGGTGTTACCGGCCGTGGTGTGTAGGTTTCCACAAAGCCTACCTCGGTGACACCCGTGGGCACGGGGGTGCTCTGGCCCAGATCGCGGAAGAAAAGAACCCAACCCGAAACCCCCACGCCGACCACACATCCGATCAGGAGAAGAGCTGCGACGGCGGCCAGCAACACCCGTGGAACCAGGGATTGGACAACGTCCGGTCGACGGACCGGGACCACTGAAAATGCGCGCGCAGCCCTGACGGCTGCTGGGTTCTTCGCCGGTCCTTCAAGCAGGGATTCGGCCTCAAGCGCCCTGTCCACCGGCGGCTCAGCTTCCCATTCCACACCGCCAGGAAGGGGACCCTCCGTTTCCTCCCTGGCCTCGCTCTCACCCCCCTCGCCCAGCGGGTTGGCGAACACCCATCCCTCGCCGTCGTGCATCAGCCACCGGCCCGACCGAGGACTGATCGTCCAACGATGGCCTTGGTGATCTACCACGCGCAACTGGTCGACCTGGAGGAGAAAATCCTCTTCGGCCAATTCTCCGCGTAGGAGCTTTTCTTCTAGTTCGCGGTACCGCTTTTCCTTCTCAGCAAAACGCATCGGTTGACCCTTACCTACCCCCAGATCGTTTCTAGGACGGCAAAGTAGGGTTTGAGTGTTGTTTTCATCTCTGCATCGGAGACGAGTGCATTGAGCAAGCGCCAATCGGCACTGTCGAGCTTTTGCTTCGGAGGTCTGGCCCGGCGCAAGAGTCCGATCGTCTCTTGGAAAAGCGCCTGGGCCCGTTCCCGATTGCCGTGCATCGCCCAGGCGATGCCCGACAGGATTAGCAAGCGCACGGACCCGTGCTGCCTCAGGAGTTGGGGGAGCCTCTGTAGCGCCGGCGCCGGATCTGCCAGTCGTAGCACGGCCTCTACCCAGCAATCCTGGCCGTACTCGAGCTCCGCGGGGTCCATGCTTGCCACGGCCTGCCATTCTTTCCGGGCTTTGGCAGCGTCTCCAGCCAAATCGGCCAGCACGCCTCGTTGAAAGCCGGCCTGAAGCTTGTTTTCATCTCGGGCCACAAAGCGCTGGGCGTCCGTGTAGCGCCCGGCATCGGTCAGCAGGGTAACCACCTCGCGCACCGTCCGCCCTACCTCAGGCTCAGCAGATACGGCCTCTTCCCAGGCAGCCACGGCCTGGTCCACCTGGCCCGTGGCTTCGAACAGGCGGAACCGCCCATAGTGGATGTTTGCCGTGATCTTGGGATCGTCCTTCTGCTTTGCTGCTTCCAACGCTCGGGCCAGAGCAGCCTGGCTCTCAGAAAAGCGGCCTTCGATGCGTGCCTCGTTGCCCAAGACGAGCCAAGTCCAGACGTCCTCCGGGTCTTCATCGGCCAGAGCTTTCAGTTCCGAGATCCCCCTGTCCACCTCACCTTTGGATGAACGCAGGACCGCCACATCTCGACGCCAGATGTTGGCTTGTTCCGGGTGGGTTTTCAGCAGACCCTCTGCAACTTCAATCGCCTCGGCGAAGCGGCCTTCAAGACGAAGCAAGTCGACCAACTCCAGCCTGGCTTGCAGATGCAGGTCGCGGAGATCGGACCGACGGGCCAGGATGCGATCGCTCAATCGCCCAAGTTTCTCGACCAGGCGGCGGTAGAGGTCGATGGCAGCCTCTGCTTCGCCCGTGCGTGCGGCAAACTGCGCCCGGTTTAAGATCCCTTCGTAGCTGTCGGGCAGAGGGATGCGTGGTGTACTCATTGATCACTCTCCTCATCAAACGCAGTGGGCCTGTTGGTTCGTTTGCGGACATGGCGAACCACATAGTACGCCAAAGCGGCGACGATGGCAATGGCAATGGGGATGTCAAAGGGGCGCATCATGGCCCGCAGCTCCTCCCAGTGGGCTCCAAAGTAGTAGCCCCCTGTAGCCAGCAGGGCACACCAGATGAACGAGCCGACAAAGCTGTACACGACGAAGCGAGGAAAGTTCATGCGCACGACGCCGGCCGGGAAGGAGATAAACGTCCGAACAATAGGCAACAGGCGGGAGACAAAAGCCGCCCAGTCGCCCCAACGGGCAAACCAGCGGTCGGCCTTTTCCAGGTCCTCGTCGTGGACCAAGATGTACTTCCCGTACCGTTCCACCAGCGGTCGCCCGCCCCACGCGCCCAGCGCATACGAGAGCACTGAGCCCAGCGTACAACCCACCGCGCCCCACAATCCGCCCCACCATACAGCCTGCCAGGCCATCATCCCCTTGGCCTGGACGAGCATCCAGCCTGCCAGGGGCATGGTCACTTCGCTAGGGATGGGAATGTTGGCGCTCTCCAGGAGCATAATCACGACCACGCCAAACCAGCCAATCGCCTGAAACAGGTTGGTCAAGAACGTGACCAGTTGATGCTCTATCACTTCCAATTGCCCACTCCGTGCTTCATATCGTCCTGCAGCAGTCCAGCGGTATCGCGCGAGCGAGCGGCTGACCCGGTGAGCCTGCTGCGTCAGGAAACAGCAGCCCATTATATCATCGGCCACAGGGCTTCGCAAGTTGGCGGTTAGAGTGAGCCATGAGCGGCCTGGCGAGGGTTCTCACATCTCGCCCGGCAACAGGTTGATGCCCCGGAGGAGGTTTGACATGCAGGGTAAAGTTGATTACAATACGCTGGAGCAGTCGTACAATCCAATTCACACCGAGGGGGTAGCTACCGTATGGGTAAGACGTTTGCTGAGAAAATCCTGGCCATCAAGGCCGGGCTCGAAGAGACGATGGCAGGTCAGATCGTTACCGTTCAACCTGACAAGCTTCTCACCCATGACAATACCTCGGCCATCGCCAAGACCTTTCGCAAGATGGGTGTGAGCCGCGTGGCCAACCCGGACGTGAACGTCATCATCCTCGATCACGTCACTCCAGCCGCCAACGACACATACGCCCAAAGCCACAAAGAGACCCGCGAGTTTGTCAGGGACCAGGGCATTTCGGCGTTCTACGACATCGGAGAGGGGATCTGCCACCAGGTATTGCCGGAACACGGCCATGCCTTACCGGGGATGCTCATCGTGGGGAGCGACTCGCACACTCCGCTCCACGGGGCGCTGGGCGCGTTTGCCACCGGAATTGGCCGCACCGAAGCCGCGGCCGTGATGGCCACCGGAGAGATTTGGCTGCGCGTGCCAGACAGCATGCGCATCGTCGTCAAAGGCGCCATGCCCGCGCGCCTGTCGGCCAAAGACCTGGTGTTGCGCATCATCGGCGACATTGGCGCCGACGGGGCCGACTACAAATCGGTCGAGTTCGCCGGGCCGGCCATCGAGTCCATGAGCGTGGCTGGCCGCATGGTGCTGTGCAACATGGCCGCAGAGATGGGAGCCAAGAACGCCTTCGTCGCCCCAGACGAAATCACGCGGGCGTGGTTGGCGGGACGCACGAACGTAGCTTACCGGGAGGTACATCCCGATCCGGAAGCCACGTATGCCCAGGTGCTTCACTACGACGTGGGCACGCTGGCTCCCCAGGTGGCCAAGCCACACCGGGTGGACAAGGTGGTGCCCGTCACCGAGCTGGCTGGGATTGAGATCAACCAGGCCCTGATTGGCACCTGCACCAATGGCCGGCTGGAGGATTTAGTGGCCGCAGCCGACATCCTGCGCGGCAAACAGATCGCGCCCTGGGTGCGGCTGTTGGTTCTACCGGCCTCGCGCGAGGTGTTGCTGGAAGCGATCCAGGCCGGGGTGATCACCGACCTGGTGACCGCGGGAGCCACCCTGCTCAACCCGGGCTGCGGGCCATGTCTCGGCGCACACGAAGGGTGCATGGCCCCCGGAGAGCGGACCATTTCCACTGCCAATCGCAACTTTAAGGGGCGGATGGGCAGCCCCGAGGCCGAGATCTACCTGGCCAGCCCGGCTACGGTGGCCGCCTCGGCGCTGGCGGGCAAGATCACCGATCCACGCCAGGTCTAGTCGTGTTAGACAAGCTGACAGCTTGTTCCACAGGAGTGAGGAGGCAAGAAATGTCGCTGTTCCGTTTCCGTACCGCTCGGACGCGCGGGACTTGGGCTGTTTGGTGGCTGGTAGCGCTGGTCGTCTTGTCGTTGCTCGCAGCCTGCGGCGGTCCAGCGCCCACGGCGCAGGTCATCGTCGTGACGGCAACCCCAACCATACCGCCGCAGGTGGTCGTGGTGACGGCTACGTACACCCCTGCCCCCCTGGTGGTGACGGCCACGTACACCCCCGCGCCGCAGGTGGTGGCGAGCGAAACGCCGCTGCCCCCGCCCACGGAGGTTGTGCAGGCTTCCACCCCTCAGTCGGGAGGAGTCCTCGTACAGCCCGGTCAACCCACCGGTGCTTTGCTCCAGCCCACGAACGCGCTGCCTGCGCCCGCACCGAGCGATACGCCCGTTCCGCCGCCGCCGACCGACACACCCGTTCCGCCGCCCCCTGCGGCGACCGCCACGCCCAAGCCAACGACCAAACCTACGGCCAAACCCGCATCGCTCAATTCCTACTCTGTGGTGTACACTGCGTAC
>Ga0315286_10007235_pt1 | contig 10846 bp, 7 predicted proteins | sample YL17G10_0_MG_FD_205038 | JGI IMG/M metagenome (GOLD analysis project Ga0315286, IMG submission 205038) | Sediment microbial communities from Yellowstone Lake, YNP, Wyoming, USA - YL17G10_0 | ecosystem: Environmental > Aquatic > Freshwater > Lake > Sediment | place: USA: Wyoming | collected...
ACCCCGCGCCCGGCGGGCCGGCCCACCCCCCGCGGGCGGGTCTCGCGGGGGTTTTCCGTGCCGCCGCGGGGCCGGGGCGGGGGGGGGCTTATTGTCGGGACGGCGGGGTTTCTCTGGTACGGCAATCCCTGGCCGCTGAGGCTTGCGTTGCCGGTGTTGGGGTTTGTGTGCGCGTATCCGCTGCTGAAGCGGTTCACGCGGCTGTGTCACTACTACCTGGGGATGGCGCTGGGGCTGGCGCCGATCTGCGCATGGATCGCGATCAGCGGGAGGCTGGACTGGGCGCCAGTGATCATGGCTGCGGCGGTGGTGCTTTGGACGGCGGGGTTCGACATTATTTATGCTTGCCAGGATTATGAATCGGATTTGCAGACGGGGGTGGTTTCAGTGCCGGCCAGGCTGGGAATCGGCAACGCGCTGTGGGTGGCTCGAATCACACATGCGGTGTGTGTGGTGATGCTGGTGGTGCTGGGATGGTATGTGCCGCAGTTTGGGATATTGTATTTCGTTGGGGCGGGGGCGGCGGTTTTGCTGCTGATCGTAGAGCACAGTCTGGTCAATCCGGGGGATCTGTCGAAGGTCGGCCTTGCGTTTTTCACCGTCAACGGCATCATCAGTCTGTTGCTGGGCACGCTGGGCATCATCGACGTGCTGCGGCATTGAATGAGCGACTCCTCCCGAGACATGCCGACGACACAATCGCTTCGCTGGCCATATCTGGGCGTTGCCGGCGGTGTCGTTTTGTTGGCGGCGGCGCTGCGATTGCCGATCGTCGGCCAGAGCCTGTGGTACGACGAGATGTACACGCTGCTGAACTACATTCTGCAGCCGTGGGAGCAGATTGTCGCGGGGCAGTATTCTCCGAACAACCATGTTCTGTTCAACTTGTTGGCGAAGCTCGTGACGCCGGAATATACGGACCCAGCGGCGCTGCGTGCTGATATTGGGCAGGTTGCCGTGCTGATGCGGCTGGTCTCGGTGCTGGCCGGGGTGATTTTGCCGGTGGCGTTGGCGTGGCCGCTGCGGAAGGATCGGCCCTATCAGGCAATTTTGATGGCGGTGATTGCGGCGGTTCACCCTTGGTCGATCTGCCTGAGCGGCTGGGCGCGTGGCTATTCGCTGCTGTTGCTGCTGGGGGTGCTCGCGACGCATTGGCTGCCGCAGCGGACGAGGGCGGTCTATTGGAGATATGCGTTGGCGCTGACCGCGGCGTTGTATACACAGCCGATCGCGGTCGTTTTGGTGCCGGGGCATGCGATGGCGATGCTATTTCTTCGCCGACAGATGATGGGAACGTGGCTTCGCTCGGCGGGATTGGCGGGCGTGCTCACGTTTTTTCTCTACCTGCCGTTCCTCGGTGGAGCGGGGCAATACTGGTCGGGTTCGCGCGGCGCGTCGATCGGGTACGTGCAATTTGTGGGCGTTTCGCTGCGCCATGCGCAGGCGGGCGATGATGTTGGGGGGGCAGCGGGGATCGCGGTGGCGTTGCTGGTCATCATCGCAGGGGGACTCGTGGGCTGGCGGACGCCGGCTGCGCGGGCGATGCTGATGAGCTTCGCGACGGCGGCGGTGTTGGGATTGCTCGTGCCGCTGGTCGTTCCATCGGCAGGTGAAGTGCGGGCGATGCTGTGGCTGATTCCGCTGTATTGCATGGGCGCCGCTGCGATCCTGGGGGCGCCGATGCGAATGCCATGGATCGGTTGGTGCGCTACGGCGATGCTGCTGATTGTGCTGGGCATTCTCACGAGCCGAATCGCGAGCATCCCCGCGCAGCCGATTCGGGATGCCATCGCCGAGGCGCGCAGGCTCGCCGGGCCTGGGGGCCGGGTCATCGGCGTCTATATGGCGGCCGCCGAAGCACGCGCTGTCTACGGCAACCTGGACGCGATTGCCTACCGGGCAACCCCCCTAGCGAGTTCTGACCCCGCCTCGCTGCCATCGCTTCAGGAAGCGGAATCGGCATCGGCAAAAGGCGCGATAGCCGTCGTGTTCTACGAAAGCTTTATCCAGCGCGATGCACCGGATCTGTGGCGGCAGTTGCAGCAGCGGTATGAGCTGGTCGTTCGGCTTCCAGGGCGCGTATCGGGGGCGGCGATTTACCGGCGAACCTCGCCGTGAGCGATTGGCGACACCCCGAGCGGCCGGCAGCGCGGTTCATCTCATTCTCTCGAAGATCACCTCGAAGCTCTGCTGGAGGGCGGCCTGGTAGTAGATGCCTCGGAGTTGATCGCGCCGCGGCTCGTAGATCAGGTTGTAGGTGGAGCCGGGGTAGTTCACGTCGCGCAGTTCAATGAAAACCTTGGTGGCGGCGCGATCGAGAGACGCCTCGGCTTTGTGGACGTTGATGGGCCGGGGATTGAAATAGGACGCATCCATTTTGCCCGTCTTGTCGACGGCCTTGACATCGACGACGTAGCCGCCGTCGGGACGGCGCCATCGGCCTTTGAGGTTCTGGAAGTCGGATTCGATCGCGGGCCGGTTTGACGTCTTGGCTTCGGTGGTTGGCGATGCCGAAGTCGAGGCGCCCACGTGCTTCCACGCCCACCACCAAGCCCCGACCGACGCCACCAGGACTGCCGCCAGCGCAAAGATAGCTGTGCTGGAAACGCGCCGCTTGGCCGGCGGTGTGACGGCCACATTGCCGTTCCGATTCGGTTTTCGTTGGTTGCTCATTTGATTCCACTCGCTCATCCCTCGGCCATAGTTGGCGGGCCGAGATCTATGCCATGATCACGCCTCGCGCGGCATCACTCTGCTCGTCGCGGTGCGCGAGCCAGTTGGCGATGCCCAAGGCGAACAGCGCCGCTCCGGCCACCCGTCCGAGTGTCACTGCGGCGGGCGCAGCGAGCGGTGAACCGAGCAAGAGCGCCACCGTCGGCGACGGAACACACAACAGCGCCAAGCCGGCTCCCAACTCAATCACCGCTGTGACGATGAGCAGGCGTTTCATCGGTTGACCTACGTGGTCTGGAGTCAGCTACAGGCCGGCATTGAAGGTCCAGATCCCTATTTCTGGGGTTCCTTCATTTTCTCCATGATTTCATTTAGGTTGAAGCTGGCGGACTTCTGCCGCTGCGGGTACTCCTTGAACGTCATCAGAAACTGCCCGACATAATCCTGGGCCGGGACCAGCAGGAAGACGTGGTCGAACAGCCAGTCGTAGTAGGTGTTTGAGGTGATGTCGGCCCGCTCATACGGGTCGGTCCGTAGGTTAAATATCTTCGGCAGGCGGAGAGTGACAAACGGCTCGGCCCAGATCCTCATCGTCCCCTGAACGCGCTGTTCCATGAACACACATTTCCAGTTGTTGTACCGCAGGCCGGTGAGTTGCTGGTCGTCGTTGATGTAAAGGAACTCTGTCCGCGGGTCCTTGTCCGTTTTCCCGGTCAGATAGGGGACGAAATCGTAGCCGTCGAGGTGAACCTTGTAGGTCATGTCGCCGACCTTGTACCCCTTGGCCAGTTTGTCCTTCACTTCGGTGTCGCCGGCCACAGCCAGTAGAGTCGGCATCCAGTCGAGGTGGCTCATGATATCGTTGGACACCTGGTCAGCTTTGACCTTGCCCGGCCAGCGGACCACGCACGGCACCCGATACGCTCCTTCCCAGTTCGAGTTCTTCTCGTTACGGAACGGGGTCATGGCGGCGTCCGGCCAGCTATTCATATGCGGACCGTTGTCGGTCGAGTACATGACGAACGTATTGTCTGCGATACCCAGATCGTCCAGCGCCTTGAGGACCTGGCCCACGTTCTTGTCGTGGTCAATCATGGTGTCGTGGTACGGACTCTGCATTGGGCCCGCCTGGCCGATGCTCTCCGGCTTGGTGTGGGTGCGCAAGTGCATGTGGGTGAAGTTCACCCACACGAAGAACGGTTTGTCGGCATTCTTCTGTCGCTTGATGAAGTCCACGGCCCGGTTGGCGATATCGTCGTCGATCGTCACCATCCGCGCCTTGGTCAGCGGGCCGGTGTCCTTGATGATCTGCTTGCCCACCTTGCCGAACCGCGGGTCCACGGTTGGGTCGTCGGTGGCTGATGCCTTACAGTCCAGAACGCCGCGCGGTCCGAACTTCTCACGGAACCCCGGGACTTTCGGGTAATCCGGCAGTTCCGGCTCTTCCTCGGCGTTCAGGTGATACAAGTTGCCGTAGAACTCGTCGAAGCCGTGGACGGTGGGCAGGAACTCGTTGCGGTCGCCGAGGTGGTTCTTGCCGAACTGTCCGCTCGCATAGCCGAGTGGCTTGAGCATCTCGGCGATCGTCGGGTCTTCCTTCTGCAGTCCGAGGGTCGCGCCTGGCAAGCCGACTTTCGTCATTCCGGTGCGCAAGCCGGACTGGCCGGTGATGAACGACGCGCGGCCGGCCGTGCAGCTCTGCTCGGCATAGAAGTCGGTGAACATCATGCCTTCCTTCGCCAGGCGGTCGATGTTGGGCGTCTTGTAGCCCATCATGCCATGCGAGTAGGCGCTGATATTCGACTGACCGATGTCGTCGCCCCAGATGACCACGATGTTGGGCTTCTTCTGTTCCGCCGCCTGCGCTGGCGGCGATGTGAAGCCCAGAAGCCCAACCCCGACCGCAAACCCTCCCAATGCTGTGGTCGCGGCTTTGAACATTCGGCCGAAGATGGATCGTGCGCTTGGTCTATTCATATGAATTACTCCTTGTCTAATTGTGATGAGAGGCCGTTTGCCTCCTCGTTTCATTCTTGTGGTCAACTTCTATTGGTTGCTCATTCGCTCGCCTGGTTGTTCCGCTGGCCCTTCTGTTGCAGGCGCTTGATGTCCTCCGGCGACAGCTTCGGCCGATCGATCTTGATCGTGAGCTTCGCCAGCTTGCCGGTGAACTTGAACGGGATCTGGTAATCCTTGTCGTCCACTGGCGTTCCGGTATCCGCGCCGATGTCGAAGGTCTCGTCCCACTGGAGGATTGTCGGAACCGTACGCTCCATTTTCTGGGTGGCGACTTCCTTGCCGTCCACCTTCAGCACGCCCGTGCCGCTCCGGCCCAGGCCGCTCATGTCATTGAACGCCAGCGTGCCGAAGCCCAGGCCGTCATACTTGAAGTCGAACACCAGCGTGTGCTTCCCGGGCGCAAGCGCCTCCTGACCTGCCCAGCGATCCCGCTTCAGGTCGACCAGATTCCAGGTAAACACGGGCTTTCCCTTGAGCAGGTAGAAGCCCCAGCCGGCGAAACGTCCACCTTGTGTCGCCAGCACTCCCTCGCCGCCATCGGCCGGCACTTCGACATCAGCGGTGATCGTGTACGAAGCCGCGATCAAGCTCGGGGCGTCGCCCAAGGGAACCCCGGTCAGCTCGCCCGAATACGTGAAAACGTTCCGTCCCGCCGTCACGCTTGGCCGTGGGGTGACCATGCGCGAGGCCAAAGAATTGTCCAGCGGAAAAACCTGGTACTTCGTCGCCTCCATCATGAACAACTGCTGCATCCCCTTCAGCATGCCGGGATTGGCGGCGGCCACATCGTCGTTCTGCGTCCAGTCCTTCGTCAGGTCGTACAGTTCCCACTGGTAGCTGTTCATCACGTCCTGCGGCGGCGTCGCAACCAGCATCCATGGGGCCGTGATCGGTCGAGTGTTGGCGTACCAGCCGTCGTGATAGATCCCCCGGTTGCCGAACATCTCGAAATACTGGGTGCGGTGCTTTGACGGCGCGTTCGCGTTCGCCTTGTCGAAGGTGTAGGCCATGCTCACGCCCTCGATCGGCTTCTGCGCAATGCCATCGACCACGTCCGGCGCCGGAAGACCCGTGGCTTCGAGGATCGTCGGCACGATGTCAATGACGTGATGGAACTGGTTGCGGATTCCGCCCGCATCGTTGATGTGGCCGGGCCAGGCGATGCACATGCCCTGCCGCGTTCCCCCAAGGTGCGACGCCACCTGCTTGGTCCACTTGTACGGCGTGTCAAACGCCCAGGTCCAGCCGACCGCCATGTGGTTGTAGGTCTTGTCCGAGCCCCAGGCGTCGTAGAAGAACTTCAACTGATCCGCCACCGGCACCTCGACGCCGTTGAACTGGGCGATCTCGTTCGGCGTCCCGTTCGGAGATCCCTCGGCACTCGAGCCGTTGTCCCCGCTGATGTAGACGATCATTGTGTTGTCCAGCTTGCCCATGTCCTGCACAGCCTGGATCACTCGCCCGATCTCGTGGTCGGTGTACGCCAGATACGCCGCATACACGTCAACCTGGCGGATGAACAGTTTCTTCTCATCCGCCGTCAGCGCGTCCCACTTCTTCAGCAGGTCGTCCGGCCACGGCGTGAGCTTCGCGTCCTGCGGAACCACGCCCAGCTTCTTCTGCTTGGCAAAGATGGTCTCGCGAAGGTCGTTCCAGCCCTTGTCGAACAAGTGCATGTCGCTGATCTTCTTGATCCACTCCGGCGTCGCGTGGTGCGGGGCGTGCGTGCCGCCGGGCACGTAATAGACGAAGAACGGCTTGGCAGGGTCGACCTCGTTCAGCATCTTCATATGCCCGATGGCGTCGTCCGCCATGGCGGTCGTCAGGTTCCAACCGGGTTTGCCGACGTAGGGATAGATGGCCGTCGTCTGGCGAAACAGGTTTGGCTGCCACTGGCTCGTGTCGCCGCCGACGAAGCCGTAGAAGTACTCGAAGCCCATGCCGATCGGCCACTGGTCGAACGGCCCGACCTGGCTGGCCTGGAAGGCCGGCGTGTTGTGGTTCTTGCCGAACCACGAGGTCGCGTAGCCGTTGTCCTTCAGGATTCTACCGATCGTCGCCGAATCTCGCCCGATGAAGCTGTCATAGCCCGGATAGCCCGTGGCCATTTCGGAGATCTGGCCAAATCCCACCGAGTGATGGTTTCGCCCTGTGATCAACGCCGCCCGCGTCGGCGACGAAAGCGCCGTCGAATGAAACTGGGTGTACCGCAGCCCCATCTGGGCGATCCGATCCATCGCCGGCGTCGGGATGACGCCCCCAAACGTGCTGGCCGCGCCGAATCCCACGTCGTCCGTCATGATCAGCAGCACATTGGGTGCGCCTTTCGGCGGCACCACCCGCGCCGGCCACCACGGCTTCGATTCGGCCGCATTCACGTTGATCTCCCCCCCAAACGGCGGCGGCGGCGGCGGAAGATACTTTCCGTCAATTGTCGTCGTCGCGCCCGGCAATCCCGCCACGCCGTTGTTCTGTTGCGCCGGCGCCGCAGTGGCCGTCAATAGCCCAACCCCCACCACGATTCCCCCCAACGAGCCGCTCGCGGCCCTGAACAATCGCCCAAAGACAGATCGCTCGCTTGGCTTGTTCATTTGTATTACTCCTTGTCTGATCGATGGGATGCAATATCTTTCCCTGCAATCGAACACCGTTGTCTTGATTCTTGATCTGTGCCCAATTACCTCCTTCTTCCGTTGCATCCCACTCAACCCCGCAGCCTGCTCAATTCGTTGACGATTCGCTTGATGTGAGGCTCGGCGTGAGCAAAAAACCGCTTCAACCCGCCGCACAGGTAGTTCAGCCCAACTTCCCCATCGGGTGTGCGGATCAGCCGGTTCTTCGGGCACTCCCCCCAGCATAACTTCAGGTGCGGACACCGCCGGCAGTACCCCGGCAGCGTGTCGCGTTTGCCCAGCCCAAACTCCATCTGCCTTCGCGAAAAGACCATCTCCCAGATCGGCCGCTCCCGGATGTTCCCCAGGCGATACTCGGGATAGACATAGTGATCGCAGCAATAGACGCTGCCATCCTGCTCGATCGCCAGCCCCTTGCCGCAGAAATCGTTGAAAATGCAGATCTGCGCAGGCATTCCCATCGTCTGCGCCACCGCCGTCTCAAACAGGTTCACCAGAACCCTGCCAACATCCTTGCCGCACCATTCGTCAAAGCACTTGCAGAGAAAAACACCCCAATCATCCGGATCAACGGACCAGTCGGTGACGACAGAATCGGGCGAGCCGGGTTTGGCAGCCGGCGTTCCGACGATGGGCAGCTTTGATGCCTCCCAATACTGTGGTGCGGTGGTCTCGAAGTCCTTAGGCTCGATGCAGGGAATGAATTGCACGTATTTCGAGCCGATTTCGCGGGTCAGGAAACGGTAGACGTCGAGCGGCCGCTTGACGTTCAGGCGATTGATCACGCTCAGCGTGTTGAACCTCACGCCGTGTTTCTTCATCAACCGGGCAGCCGCGAAGACCTTGTCGAAGGTTGGTTTGCCGCCTCTGGTCACGCGATATGCATCATGCAGCTCTGGCGGGCCGTCGATGCTCAGGCCGACCAGGAAACTGTTCTGTTTCAAGAACTCGCACCATTCCGCGTCCAGCAGCGTGCCATTCGTTTGAAGATCGTTCTCAATTCGCTGATGCGCCGGCTGATACTTTTTCTGAAGTTCAACGACCTTGCTGTAAAAGTCCAAGCCCAGCAGCGTAGGCTCGCCGCCCTGCCACGAGAAGACGATCTGCTGGCCGTCCTGGCCCTGGATGTACTGCCGAATGTGCTCCTCCAGCAGATCGTCAGCCATGCGCTTGCCGCGTTGCTGGCCGAGCAGCTTTTCCTTGCTCAGGTAATAGCAGTATTTGCAGTCCAGATTGCAGGCCGAGCCGATCGGCTTCACCATGGTGTGGAATCGGCGTGTCGCGCCTGCCGGCGGCTGCCACTGGCTTAGATCCGGCTTGTATTGTTGGAGCGATATGCTCATTTGCAGCCCCCTGTTGCGGGTATAAGCACACCTCCTCCTTTGTCTTGCGATTCCGGCGAAGAACGGTGGGGTTGATGATCGTGCTTTTCCCAATCCGGTTCTGGATTTGGACGAGCACGCCAATCCTCGCAATTGTTTTATACTGCTTACGCAGATCAGGCGATACTGAGAAAACGGCGGACCGAGCTGGCAACCTATCCGGTATGATGCGAAGCCCTGATGTCAATTCGTCGCAGCAGAATGATCATCAAAATGCGTGCCGGGATCGCATCGCTCTGGGCTGTCAGTAGATGCACCACAAGGCCCACCACCGCCGATCGGCCTCGCTCTGGAGAATGACAGCATGGACGGGATTCGATGGCGAACAGCATGGCATCCCCCAGGACCGCCGCAGGGGTCACAAGATCTGTCTCTCGATGCCACTTAGAGCATACCTCAGTTTGGTGTAGCGTCATAGCCACGGTGACTGAAGCAGCCGAGGGCAACAACACAATGCGGCCGACACGCCACCAACCTGAGGAATGCTCTAAATCATTGCTACAGATGCTGTCGCTCCTCGAGTGGCATGATCTGAAATCCCCGCGGTCCTCCATCATCTGGTAGCTTCGGTTCATGCCACACCGCCGTGCCGCAGATCAGATCTGCCAGGGTTCGATGACGGTCATCAATGAATGCGATGATGGCCGACACCGGGAGCAGCGGGAGCAGGACGATGCCGAGGAGGATTCGCAGCAAGCACCACCAGAAGCCGATGGGGCCTCCAATCAGCGTGCCGATGCGCAGGTCCATGAGACGCATACCATACGTTCCGCGACGAGATGAGCCTTCCAGCAGGACAGCGGCCGACGGCGCCAGGTACACCAGAAGAACACTTGCGATTGCACCGATCTCGTTGACGCCCGCACAGAAGGCAACGGCGAACACGTAGACACACGCGGGCGCAAATGTGCTCGCCGATGCGGTGGCCCGCCTCAAGAGTGATGCCGGCTCGTTCATTCGCTCCCGCTTTCAAAACCGTCAAGACAATAGAAACGGCTGCACCATCCTCATATACTCCGGCGACAATGTCGAGAGAACTGGCGAATCCTGTGTCAGACCCCGCGCTGATGTCCGTCGCCCAGAAAGTCATGGCAAGCGAAGTCTTGTCGCAGGACGATGGCCTGGCGCTCTACCACAGCCGCGATGTTCATGGAATCGGCCGGCTCGCCGATGTCGTTCGGCGGCGCTTGCACGGAAACAAAGTCTATTTCAACCGCAATCGCCACATCAACTACACCAACCTCTGCGCGCTGAGCTGCAAGTTCTGCTCCTTCTATCGCAAGCGCGGCGAAGAGGGGGCGTATGAAATGACCGTCGAGCAGATCGTGGCGGCCGCCCAGGAAGCCGCGGCCGGCGGCGCGACCGAGGTGCACATCGTCGGCGGCCTGCACCCGTGGCTCCAGTTCGATTATTACCTGGACATGCTCCGCGCCATCCGCGCCGCCTGCCCGCAACTCCACATCAAGGCATTCACCGCGATTGAGATCATCCACTTCACTCGCATCGCTCGGCTGAGCATCCAGGAAGTGCTCATGGCATTGCGCGATGCCGGCCTGGGGTCGCTGCCGGGTGGCGGCGCCGAGATCTTCGACGACCGCGTGCATGATGAGGTGTTCAAAGGAAAGGTTCGGTCGGATCAGTGGTTCGCCGTGCATCGAGCGGCGCATCGGCTGGGCATCGCGTCGAATGCGACGATGCTCTATGGACACGTCGAGCGGCCAGAGGAGCGAATCTCACATCTCGTCAAGCTGCGTGAACTGCAGGCAGAGTCGCTCGGGTCATCGCCGGCGTGCTTCAACTGTATGGTCCCACTGAGCTTCATCCCCGAGGGAAGCGAACTGGGGCATCTGCCGGGGCCGACAGGTTTGACCGACCTGAAGACGCTGGCGATCGCGCGGCTAATGCTGCACAACATCGCGCACATCAAGGCATTTTGGATCATGCAGGGTATCGGGCTGTCGCAAGTGGCGCTGGATTGGGGGTGCGATGATCTGGACGGAACGGTTGTCTGGTACGACATCACCAAACGCACGGGAGCGGGCACGACTCACCAGGAAGTGCATGTCAGCGACATCAAGCGAATCGTGCGCGAGGCGGGGTTCGCCGCGGTCGAACGGGATACGCTTTATCGCGAGATTT
>Ga0315286_10007236_pt1 | contig 10845 bp, 12 predicted proteins | sample YL17G10_0_MG_FD_205038 | JGI IMG/M metagenome (GOLD analysis project Ga0315286, IMG submission 205038) | Sediment microbial communities from Yellowstone Lake, YNP, Wyoming, USA - YL17G10_0 | ecosystem: Environmental > Aquatic > Freshwater > Lake > Sediment | place: USA: Wyoming | collected...
GTATTTTATACAGTAATTTGAAATAGATACTAAATTAATTAGCGGAATTTTTTGTGATCAAAGTTTTGTTTTAGTAAAAAAATTACCTAATTCAATCTGTTTTTATTGTATTAATCATTATATTATCCGTTAGAAATGATAGAAAATTATTCAAATGAATATGATGTTAAATGTCAATTAGATACTTGTAAAACTTATCCCATAATAACAGACTCTGAAAGAGGAGAAATGTTTTGTGGTGGATGTGGTCTTGTTTTGGTACAAAATATTGTTGATAATTCACATGAAAGTAATGGTTATACTTCTGAAGATTTTATGAGGTTAACAAGAACAGGCCCTGCAACATCATTGACTATGCATGATAAAGGATTATCAACTGTAATTGGTATAAACAAAGATTTTTCTGGTAACACTTTATCAAATAAAACAAAATATGAATTCAATAGACTTCGCACGTGGGATCAAAGAAGTAAATCAAGATCAACTGCAACATTGAGTAAAGCTTTTACTTTGTTGAATACAATGAAAACAAAGTTAGCCATACCTAATAATGTAGTTGAAAATGCTGCATATATTTACAGAAAAGTAGTTAGTGCAAAACTCACAAGAGGAAGAACTTTAGCTTCTTTAGTTTCTGCATCCTTATACGCTGCATGTAGAGAAAATAATATACCTAGAACATTAGATGATATTGCTGATGCAGGAAACATAGAAAGAAGAGTTTTATCAAAAGATTTGAGAACTATAATTAAAAGGCTGGGATTGAATCTAAATCAATATGATATTTCATCTTTCATTTCCAAGATTTCAAATAATATGAATTTAAGTGAGAAAACAAAGCGAGATGCATTTGATATCTTAAAACTTTGTGAATCGAAAGAAATAACTGCAGGAAAACATCCTGTCGCACAAGCAGCGGCTTCTTTGTATATTGCATGTATAATTAATGGAGAGAAAATAAGTCTAAAGAAGTTTTCAGAAGAATCTGGAGTAAGTGATGTAACTATAAGAAATAGAACTATATTAATCAAAAAAATACTCAAAATTACAGGAGAATTATCAAAATGAGCATAAAATTAATTCATTGTGAATGTGGAATATGTAATCATACCTCTGATTTAGAATGTATTAAAAAAGAATGTCACTGTTGTTTTAATTTTCACATAAGATCAGGTTAAACTGAATGTCTAGATGTCAACTAGTAAAGAAATAGGTTTATCAAAGATAACCGTTTCAAGTTTAGATATTAAATTCATAATCACTTTAATTTGTTCCATAATTATTTCACGAAGATTTTTTATTGAATCGTTTAATTCAGTAATTTTTATTTCCAAGTTAGTTTTTTGATTTTTTAGATCTGTGATTTGCCCCTTAAGATTAGAATTTTGTTCTTTTAATTTTTTATTTTCTTCAGTAATTCTCTGAATTTTTTCAGATTCGGTTTCTCCAGTTAATGGTGAAGGAGTTGGTTTGGGTTCAGGAAGTTTTATTGGTTTGGGTTCAGGTGACGGTTCAGGTATTTGGGGGGGTTCTGGTTCTTGTAAAAGTACTTGAGCCAAAACAGGTTGAATGTAAAATAATAACACAAATACAGTTGACAAACTAAAAATGATTGTTTTTTTCATTTTATAATATATCATTGTATTATTGAATTGGTTTTTTGTATATGAAGATGATTATCGTTTTCTATGAATAATAAATGAGAAAATTTTAAAAATAAAGTTATTTGAAGAAATCAAATTCTTGATCTTTCTTTTGTTTAGGCAGATCCTCCATTACAGCCTGTACCACTTCGTTGTGATTATAGGTTAGGTGTCGTAGAAACTTTGCTGATTCATCGGCTCTCTTTTTTGTATCTGCAAACAACATTTCAGGACTACTTAATTCGTTCATTATGGTGTTACATTCTTTACATGGCTCAAAGTCAAGATAGAGTTTCATTGTTTGTGGTCATCCTTCTTAGTATTTAGACTATTTTATCGATTGTCATTTGAGCCTCTTTTTTCCTAGGCTTAACCTTATCAATTGAGTCAAGCAGATCTTGTTGGGTTATTTTTATATCTTTGATATTTTCTGATTTTGAATTAACATATCTTTTCAAAGCTATAATGGCTGCTCTATTTGTTATAGCCATCATCTCAGCGCCGCTAAATCCATTTGTCAATTCAACAATTTTTAATATGTTGACATTAGCTGCTAATGGTTTCTTTTTAGTGTGAATTTTGAATATCTGCTCACGTCCCTTAGCGTCAGGATTAGGAACTTCAATGATTCTGTCAAATCTACCAGGTCTTAGTAATGCTTCATCTACAATATCCAACCTATTTGTAGCACCAATTATCAAAACATTATGTAGTTCTTCTAATCCATCAATTTCAGTGAGTATCTGAGAAACTACATTTTCTGTTACATGTGAGCCCGAATCACTACTGCCCCTTCTTGGAACAAGTGCATCAATTTCATCGAGGAATATTATACATGGAGCTGCCTGACGCGCCTTTCTGAAAATTTCTCTTACGCCTTTTTCAGATTCACCTACCCATTTTGAAAGTAATTCTGGACCTTTAATACTGATAAAATTAAAATCAGTCATTGTTGCTAATGCTTTTGCAATCATTGTTTTTCCAGTTCCAGGTGGACCATGAAGTAAGATTCCTTTTGGTGCTTCTACATCAACAAATTCAAAAGCTTCTTTGTGTTTGATTGGCCATTCAACAGCTTCACGTAGTTCTTCTTTTAATTCATCAAGACCACCTACATCGTCCCAATTAACATTAGGAATCTGTACTTGAACTTCTCTTAATGCACTTGGTCTTACTTCTTTTAGAGCATCTCTAAAATCCTCACTAATAATTTTAATTTTTTGTAGAATTTCAGTAGAAACTTTTTCTTCATCAAGATCAATTTCTGGAAGAATTCTCCGTAAAGATCTCATTGCCGCTTCTTTACATAATACTTCTAGATCAGCTCCTACAAATCCATGTGTTATCTTTGAAATTTGTTTAAGATCTACTTTTTCATCAATTGGCATTCCCCGCGTATGAATTGAGAGAATATCATATCTTCCCCCCTCATCTGGAATTCCAATTTCAATTTCTCTATCAAATCTACCGGGTCTTCTAAGGGCAGGATCAATAGAGTCTGGTCTATTGGTAGCTCCGATAACTACAACTTTACCTCGACTTTTCATACCATCCATTAGTGTCAAAAGTTGTGAAACTATTCTTTTTTCAACTTCTCCAGTTACTTCTTCTCGTTTTGGAGCAATGGAATCTATTTCGTCAATGAAGATTATGCTGGGGGAATTTTCTTCTGCTTGCTTGAAAATTTCTCTAATTCTCTCCTCACTTTCTCCATAATATTTTCCTATGATTTCAGGTCCACTAAGTGAAATAAAATGTGCGTTAGTCTCGCCAGCCACTGCCTTTGCAAGCAGTGTTTTTCCAGTTCCAGGTGGACCATATAACAATACACCTTTTGGTGCTTCCACTCCTATTTTCTCAAATAATTCTGGATGTCTCATAGGTAACTCTACCATCTCCCGGATTTTCTGAACTTCATTTTTCAAACCACCTAATTCATCATATGTAATTCGTGGAATACTTGCATCAACTGCTTTAGTCATAGGACCAAGTTTGAAAATGGTATTTTCAGTAACAATAACTGGTTTTGATGGTTTTGTACTAGTAATTACAAATTGTACTCTTCCACCCATTTGTGTACTGAGCGCAATCATGTCTCCAGTTGTAAATACATGATTTAGATAATTGTAAATCATATACTCTTGTAATCCTTCAGCTGCAATTTTTTCAGTTGGCGATAGAATAATTTGCTCTGCATCTACAGCTTCTACAGATTTTATGGTTATTTTATCTCCAATTCCAGCTCCAATGTTTTGCCTAGTTATTCCATCTATTTTGATAATTCCTGAACCGTATTCTTTAGGAGAACCAGGCCAAAGTTTTACGTGAGTTTTTTTATTATATGTTAATTCTAAAATTTGGCCTGTATTCCAATTCGTATCCTCAATAATTTTGGGATCAATAATAGCTCTGCCTCTTCCAACATGCTGTTGTGGAATTTCCTCTATTTTTAAAATAATTTCGCTCATTTTTTCTCCATAAAAATTAGGGGGGTTTATTCAACCTCTACACTTTTACCCTTTGGTTTTTCATCTTCAATTAATTTAAAGACGAGTTCAAGAATTCCATTTTTGTAAGAAGCCTTTGCAGAATTTTCATCAATTTTTTGCTTGATTGGAACTTTTACATTGTATTTCTTTTCACAGTGTTCTGCAGAAATATCTACAAATTTGCTTTGTACAAGAATTTTAACGTCCGTCTTTTCAACTCCTGGCATTTCAGCTACAAGTTTTAACAATTTCTCTTTTTCATCTACAATTGTATCTACAATTGGTTCTCTAGGATTAGCTGAAGGGAGTAATCCTGGTTTTACATTCCCATACTCTTTTACAATAGGTTTTCCATCAGGACCAACAGTCATTGTATAACCATAATAAAATGGTCCAGATCCGTTTTCCTTGAATTCTTCAAAAATGTCATCCGTATTGAAAAAAGAGTTTGACATTCTCTTGAAGATTCTATCAAATTCATCATCAAAGAACATTGTCATAATTATCTATTATATGTAATATATATTACATTATATAAGTTTTATGGATATCTATGTAATTTCTTACAGAATGCTATTATAACTGACATTGTTTAATATTATTTGATGCGTATTACAAATATGTCAATTCCAGAGATAGTTAGAGAGATTATCACAAGAAATCGTTCAATATATGATTGTGTAAAGATGGATTTGATTAATTATACAGGACTGGCTGTAAAAATTCAACCAGAGATTGAAAAGACTTTGGGAGGTCCAATAAATCTCAATACGATTGTAGTTGCCATAAAACGATATGCAGATTCTTTTGAAATTAAAGAAGATATTAAAGAAGAATATGTTTTAAAAAATGCTAGACTTGCATTAACTGATGGAATTTTGGATATAAAATTTTCAAAAAAAGATTCTGCGGAAATGGATCCTATGTCGATTTTAGACAAGTTTTCAAAAATTACAAATAATTACGACTTTTTTAGATTATCTGATTCCTTTAGATTTCTTACAGAAGATATGGAAGGAATTAGACAAATCTTTGAAAATATGCCAAATAGGGAAAATATGTTTAGTTCTGGTCTTGCAAAGATTAGAATTTCAATTCCAACCAGTCAGAATCAATCAGATGTGGTATCTTATGTTGCAGAGATTTTACATGATAATGGAATTGAACTTGTAAATGCATTCTTCAGTCAAGACAGTATAATAATAATTCTAAATGAAAGAGATGCTTCTAAGGCGTATGAAATACTTCATTCTGATATAGTCAGAATAGGATAAATTTTGAAATTTAGATTATATTATTGAAAAATTGATCTGATAGGATATATTCAGTTATTTTATGAATTAGTGTATAATTGGCAAGAAATAAGAAAAAAATAGTCATTTTAGGAGGGGGTTTTGCAGGAGTAGAATGTGCAAGACAATTAGAGTCTTATTTTAGAAATGATTCTGAAATTGAATTAGTTTTAGTTAGTGAGGATAATTTTTTATTATTTACACCAATGTTGCCTCAAGTAGCATCAGGCATGATTGAAACAAGGCATATTGTTATGCCAATCAGAGCAATATGTCATAAAACAAAATTTTATGAAGGTAGAGTAAAAAATGTTGATCCATTTGGAAAACTTGTAACATTGTGGGGGACAGGTGAAAAAAGAGGTATTTCAATTCATTATGATTATTTGGTAGTTGCATTAGGTAGTGAAACTAACTTTTTTGGAATGGCAGACGTTGAAAAAAATGCTTACACCATGAAAACACTCAATGACGCAGTAATGTTAAGAAACAGAATAATTGATATGCTTGAACAGGCAGAAAATGAAACAGATCCAATTCTTCGAAAAAGTTTTTTAACATTTGTCATTGTTGGTGGAGGATTTGCCGGAATTGAAACTGCGGGAGAGTTAATGGATCTCCTATTGGATGCGAGAAAACATTATCCTACAATTCACAGGGAAGACATCAAAGTAATTGTGCTGGAAGCTCTTCCAATGATTCTCCCCGGGTTTAATGAAAAGTTGGCTAAATTTGCAAAACAAAAGATGGTAGAGCGAGGAATAGATATCAGATTAAAAACAGCAGTTACAAGTTTTGATGGAACAGAAGTTACAGTAAAATCATTAGATGTGTATACAAAAGATTCAGTGGATGAATCAAAAATTGATGTAATTAGAACTAAAACATTGGTATGGACGGCAGGTGTTACACCTGTTAATACAGTTAAAAGATCAATGTTGAAAACAGACAAAGGAAAGGTCATCGTAAATGATTTTCTTGAGGTTCCAGAATTCTCCGGGGTTTTTGCAATAGGAGATTGTGCATTACTTATGGATCCTCAAATAAATAGGCCGTTTGCACCTACTGCGCAACTTGCAGAAGCACAGGCTAAAACAGCTGCTCATAACTTAAATGCATTAATTAAAAATTTGGAGAAGGAAAAATTTCAATTTCAATCTAAAGGACAAATGGCAATAATTGGAAAAAGAACTGGTATTGCAACGTTTTTAGGAATGAATATTTCAGGATTATTAGCTTGGCTTATTTGGAGAAATGTCTACCTTTCAAAAATTGCATTGCCTGATAAAAAAGTCAGGGTTTTCTTAGATTGGACAATTGATTTGTTTTTTGATCGGGATATTTCAAGACTGAAACTCGTAAAACATGAAACAGAAAAAGAATACAAAGTTCTTGACGAAGTAGATGATGTTTGGTAATTATTTCCTAATTTTATAAATAATTATTACAGGAGCTATAAAATACATACCTAAATTTAATATTATTAGGCTAATACCATACCCTAAAATCGATTCTTCAGAATCCATATCAACATAGTTTAGAATAGAAAGAGAACTAATCATAGGAGTTATTGCTATCTTTACAGATTCTTTGAAAAGTGGATTTTCTCGTTCATAATCTGCAATTGGTGGACTAAATGAATAGTAAAATGTATTGAATGAATTCATAAATGATGTACCTAATTCGCTTTTTAGTAATTTGTTATCACGTAGTTCTCTTAATTGTTGAACTTGAGGAGATAGTTCACTTCCGTAAGTTGCAGTAGCAATAAGACATCCTCCCCCTTTTCCAATAGAATTGGTGGAATTTGTTGTAGTTGATTCGGTTGTTTTAATCGTAGTGGAGTTTGTTTCTTTAATTGGGTTAGATGTTGTTTTAAAGGAATTGACAGCTTCTTCAAATTTAGAAACTTGGTCATCAAAATTATCTACTCCATTACTGTATGCAAAAATATAAAATTTGTTACCAGTTGAAATGATTACTTCTCTGAATTTTACATTGTATGATTCTTTATTGCTTGTAAAATTACCTCTGGCATTAGTAACATAAGCTTGTTTTTCATTAATGGTTGATTTTTCTTGGGAAATAATTTCCAGGTTACCTGACGCAGTTGCATTTTTTAAAAATTCAGCTTTTTCTTTAATGAGGTCATCTATATTTTTTCCATTTGTATTAGAAATAGTCAAAGAAATAACTGGATTGATAGGTCCAACTTTAGGTCCTACTGCAACAACATCTGGAGAGTTTTCATCGATTTTTTCTGGTTGTTGTAATACCCATCCCTGAGGAACCTTAAATTCAATATCAAGTGCTTTATTTTGATAAAGCTCATTACTTGAAGAATTTATTGTTGATGTAGTAGTTCTTTCTGGATCTGACAAGTCCAATAAATCAGATATGTCTGAACGATTTACAACCTCAGCTTTTGTAATTTTTACTTGTTCGGTGTTTATAGGAATATCTCCAGCTTCTGTTTGTACTGTTGCAATTTTGTCAAGTGTTTCAAAACTCTCCTGTGTTACAATTCTGCCAAAGACAGTATATTGTCCATCAAGAAAGTTTGAATCTTTATGAACTATAAAAAATTGAGAACCAGCACTGTTTGGATCAGCTGATCTCGCCATTGAAACAATTCCACGATTATGCTTTATTGTATTAAATTCGGCATTGATTGATTTATCAGGTCCTCCCATTCCCCAAGTGCTTTTATCTCCAGCAATAGTATTAGGATCTCCACCTTGTATCATAAATCCAGGAATTATTCTGTGAAAGATAGTACCATCATAGAATCCACTTTCCGTTAATTTAATAAAATTCGTAACGTGGTTTGGGGCGTCTGCAGGAAAAAACTCTATTATAATTTTCCCAAGATTTGTATGCAAAATTACCAATTTATCGTCAGATTGAGAGAATGATTGATTTCCTAAATTAATTAAAAGTAATGATATGGCTATCATCATAAGAATTTTTTTCAATAAATTTTTCCACTGTATCTTACATAAAAGCTAATTGTATTGGTTTTTAACAAGTTAAAGTAATGAACCTTTATGCAATCTGATGAAAAAATCCAAGCACATTTGGTTTCAGTATGGAGAGAGTCAAAAAACTTCTTTTCAATAGGTGGAAAAGAAGGTATGTTAATTTTAACGGATAAACATTTGATGTTTGTTCATAAAACAGAAGCTAAAATGAAGTGGTGGCAAGCAATTAGACAAAGACAAGTTATCAACTTTTTAAAATCAAAAAATACAATGATTCATCATGATGGCTATGTAGAAAGTAACCTAATACAAGATTTAGAAAATGAAAAAAACATTCAGTTATCATTTGATGAAATTTTGAGTATTTCTCATAAAGAAAAGGAGTGGGGTAACATCTTATTATTAGAATATGAAAAAAATGGTAAATTACAAAAATACCAGTATTCAATTGCCCAAGACTGGGTAAAGTATCCAATTAAAGAGCCTACTAAATACATGAAGGTAGATTGGGAGCCTTTTGTGCAATATATTAAAGACAGACAGAAAAGTACAAAGTAAAATTGGGAAAAATTTATGCAGTAGGTGTAGGACCAGGTTCGTCAAAATATGTTACTGAAATTGTAAAAGAAGTGATTCTAAATTGTGATGTTGTTATTGGTTACAAATACACATTAAAAACAATAGAGAATTTACTTGTTGGTAAGGAAATCTATGAGATTACTATGAATAATCAAGAGGAATCATATCAAAAAATTCTTTTAGAATTAGGCGATCGTTCTTTAGTTGTTCCATTTACTGGAGATGTGAATTTTTCAGAATCTGAAGTTGTAGATAGATTAATTGAAATTTTTGGTGAAGTAGAGATAATTCCAGGAATTAGTTCAATTCAAGTTGCTGCATCAAAAGCAAGAGTATCACTTGATAAATCAAAAATAATTACAATGCATGTAACATCCTCTATTGAAGAAAAGAAATTGGAATTACAAAAAGCATTGATTGATGGATTTAGTGTAATTTTAGTTCCAAGACCATGGCCTAAACAACTAGACAAGCATTTTATGCCATCGGAGATTGCAATTTATCTAAAAAATAATGGTTTTAAGACGGAAAATATGAAAGTTCATGTTTTTGAAGCTTTAACCACTACAAATGAAACTAATTTTACTGGTACCGTCAAAGATTTGGAAGGAAAGAATTTTTCTGATTTATCTGTAATGGTTTTTAATCAGACTGTTTTAGATTCGTATATGAATTACAAATGGCAATGGACAAGTTAGCGGCTGGGGTTTTTTCCTTGTCCAAGAACTACATTGTCTACGCTAGGAAATACATATGCTTCAAATTGCATCCATTGATAATCTGGATCATATAATCTGATAAATCCCTTTTCATCTAATGTAACACTAGTTGATTTACCGGGTAATATTTCACCGGTTGAAATTTTTCCGTCTGCTATAAAGTGGTTATAACGATCATAATTAATTTCTCTTCCGCTAAGAATACTATGTGATACCACATCGTCGTTAACAAAAATGAGTTTTATTCCAGGCTCTATTGAAATTCTATCTTGTGAGAAATATTTGAATCGGGCATTATCAAATGGTAACCCAATATAACTATCAGCACCTTGAGTTGATGAACCTTTAAGAATATGGATCGTAAGTTTTTCTTCAATATTTTTAGAGTTTGTTGAAGTAACACTAATTTTTACTAGTTTGGAAAGTTTTGCATTGTAAATTATTTTGTATTCTTGATCATCAGTCGTTATTTTTCCACTAAATCCATAAACTGAGGCATTTTTACTTTCTTCAATCAGTCTTCCAAAAAATTTTATAGATGCTTCATTGCCAGTTTCATTTTTAATAATTCCATCAATTCTAATGTATTTACCCTCACGTAGTATTGTTGTGTTTAGTTCACTAGCCAGAAAATTCTCGTCATCCAAAGTAATGAATACATCCTTAATCGAGGATTTGATTGTACTCCCAGTTTGGTTTTCAGTAGATAAAACTAGATTAATTTTAGAAATTTTTATTGTTTCTTCTGTTACTGCAAAACCAGAGCCTTCCAACGTGAATACGTTATTTGGAGGAACTGTTGCAAAAGAATTGTTAAATAATAATCCTGTAGACAATGTAAGTAATATTACAATTCCTATTAAAGCGACTTTCACAATATATCATCTGTTTTGTTTGGTTTATAATTCACAACTAAACTATTTTAGACTGATTAGGCAAATCTTCGAGTTTAAAAACTAGGAAGTGACAGACCTTCATCTTGAACGAGTTTAATCATATAATATTCCAAATATCCTCCCGCGGAGAGTAGACCAATTGATATTCCAATTTCTATTAATGTTGGTTTTAGAAACGGCTTTAAATTGATTTTTTTCGTTATGAGTATAATTAGTATAAAACTTCTAGATGTTGCTAAAGAATAA
>Ga0315286_10007237_pt1 | contig 10844 bp, 15 predicted proteins | sample YL17G10_0_MG_FD_205038 | JGI IMG/M metagenome (GOLD analysis project Ga0315286, IMG submission 205038) | Sediment microbial communities from Yellowstone Lake, YNP, Wyoming, USA - YL17G10_0 | ecosystem: Environmental > Aquatic > Freshwater > Lake > Sediment | place: USA: Wyoming | collected...
TGGTGTGCCTTTCTTACTCGGAAATGGTGAGAACGCGTGCGACTTCCGCCGCCGCGTCTTGGATTTCCACGCGGGAGCCGTCGCCGAGCTCGACCCCGCCGCCCACAAATCGGAACGTCGTACCGATGGCCGTTGCCCACATGGCCGGCGTTACGGTGAGACGATCACCGAAACCGGCCGCGAGGGCCCAGCTTCTACTCGCGGCGAGGGTCACGGGGCCGAAATGGGCATCCGGGCGGACGCCGATCACGCGCTGCCAGGTCGCGACGTCGGGACCGCTCGCGCCCATGCCAAACTCGGGCGGGGGCGCGTCGGTCAGGCGGACGGCTTCGCCTACCAGGCCCGCCTCGCGCATGGCGAAGATGACGACGCACAGGGCAGCGAAGAGGGCCGCGCGCTCCGGTGTGGGAGCGCCACCGCGGTCGAGGGCCGCCGGCAGGGTCACGGCCGCTTCTTTCGGGCAATCGTCAAGGGCCGGGGCGCCTCAGCCCACGACAGGAGCCAGGCGCGGATCTGCTCGTCGGCCATGGCAGCAGCGAACCGCTCCGGGAGGGTGTGCCGGCGCCACGCTTGGAGCCCGGCCGAAAGCGGAAACTCCGTCGCGATTGCCACGTTGACGGCCGCCCGCTTGACGAGCTCGAGCGACGGAGCCGCGTCCGTCATGGCCACGGCCGCTTCGGCGATTTTCGCGCCGTGCCGAAGCATCGTTTTCAGATCGGAGAACGTCACGGCCACCCCACTAGCTTGTGGAACACGAAGCCCACGAGGGCCACGAGGAGACCGGAGACCAGCGACGCCGCGAGCTTTTCGCGCGCGGCGCGCGAGTCAGCCGATTTCCGATCCTCGAGGGAGAGCGCGACGATTGCGCCGGCCATGCGCTCGCTTTGCACCGCGGCCGCCCTTTCGCGGTCGGCGTCCTGCAAAATGTGCGCGGTGAGCTCGGCGCGATGCTCGCGGAGCTCGCCGCGCATTTCCACCACGTTGCGCGCAATGAACGCGATCGGACCCTCGTCGGCAGGGGTCATTGTGGCACCTCGCCCCGCAGGATAGCGCGGCGCTCGGCCGCGGCCCAGCCTCGAGAGACCGCGCGGCGCCGCTCGGCCGCCCGCTCGGCGTCCTTTCCTGCCCACCACGCGAGGAACACGAGCCCGCCGAGCAGGATCGGCCCGCCCCAGGTCGCCGCGTCGTCGCCCGTGACCTCGCCTGCGTCGCGAGCTCGAGGGCCGAGCCCGGCCGCGCGGGCCGCTTCGGGGGATCCGTACTTCACGCGGCCGCCTTTCGCGTCGAGAGCCAGAGCAGAACGCCGGCCACGGTTGCCGCGACGAGGAGCACGGCGGGGCCCGCCTCGCCGACGCCGGGCGGGGGTGCCACGTCGAGACCGACGAAGGCACCGGCCGCCTCGAGCTGCGCCAGACGCGCCCGGATGTTGCGCTCCACGTTCCCGGGCGAGCAGCGCGGGCAATAGCCGTCCCGGACGTACGACTCGGAAAAGGCCCCCAGGTCGCCGGAGGCGGCCGCGGTGAGCATCTTTGGGAACCGATGGGCCAGAAGGGTCAGGTAATCCGCCAGGCCCGCCTCGAGGCCGTTCGGGCCCTGGTAGGCCCGGAACGCGGTTGGCTCTTTCCCGGCGAGCATGGCCGCGTGGCTCGCAATGTCACCCGGCGAGCTCGAGACCGTGAGCTCGTAAAAGGGCGGGCGCCAGGCCGGGCCCCGCCAGGTCGAGACCTCGCGGCCGCCCACGAGGGACGCCGCCATGAGGTTTCCGGGGTTGCCGTTGGCAGGGGCGCCGCCGGTCTCAAACCAAATCATCGCGAGGAGCACGCGGACGAGCTCGAGCGGAGGCGGCCGCTTCGCCGCTCCGGCGAGGGCCCCGGCCAACGCGCGCGCGGCCGGCTTCGGCTCGAGCTTCACGTGGACGCGGGGAACGATCGTCACGGCGGAACAATTACCCCAGGTACAGGCGGCACGGTGAAAATCGCCACGAGCACACGGAACGGGTTTGGCCAAAGCACAACCGGCGCCGCCGGATCGAGATTTCCCCAGGAAATCACTACGTCAGCCGTGGATCCTAAAATTGTGCCCGGCTTCAGAACGCCGCCCGCCCAAACGAGCCCCGGAGGCAAGACTAACGGATCGTCAATCCAGACCGCGGCCGCCGTTATGGCCGAAAAGTCAAACGAATCAGTCGAGAAGCGCGCAAAGCTGGTCAGACTCGGGGGAACCACCGGATAGGCCCCGGCCGGCAGATCGAACGCGAACAGTTGGAGCCCGCCCGCGAGAGCCGGATCGAAGATCACATGATCGAGGGCAAGGACCGTCCCGCCGTACATTCTCCCGCGAAGCTTTTGGTTCATGGCGGGCGAGCCTTCAAACCGGCTGCGTGTCGTTGCCGTAGTCGATGAAAACGGCGTTGACCTTCATATTTGGGCCGCCGCCGGCCACGTACGTGCGCACCACGTTGCACGAGTCGCCGGCGAGGAAGGCCGCGCCAGGCACAAGGAGCAGCTCCACGGCGCCGACAGGACTCGACGCGTTGATCACCACGGGGGCCACGAGGAGGGAAACCGTGGGCCCGGAGCCCGGCACACGAAACACGTCCACCGTCATCGTCTCGCCGACACCCGCGACGGCCATGTTCGCGTACCGCGCGCGCGCGACGCTGGCGCCGAGCATCACAGGACAGTCGCCGCCACAAACGGCCGTGCCGCTCGCGGGGGCCAATTGCTGGCTCGAGGCGCGACGCGGGAACCCAGGGAAAAACTCGACCCCGTTGGTGGTGGTGCGCCGCGTCGTGCCTGCCTCGGAGCCTCTTACTTGGAGCATCGGATTTCCCTTTCTTATCCCGTAAATTCGCCGGTGTAGATCGAAAGATGCGCCGTCCACTCAATCGTTCCGGTCGCGACGCCGCCGCCCTGGACGCGGACGCTCGTCCCGGTGACGTTCAGGAGACCCGTAGCGGCGAGCAGGGAGGCGTCACCCGTGGCGGGAACGATCGCCGTAACGCCGGCGCCAAGCGCGGTGACGACGCCAGCGATCCGCTTGAAGCCGCGCGCGACTTTGATCACCACGACGTCATTCACCACGGGGGCGCCGGTTGTCGCCGTGCACTTTCCAACGAGAACCGCCTCCGCATAGCAGCCCACATTGTCCGGGGCGCCCGAAAACGCGACGCCCGCCAGATCGATACTCGTTACGGTACCGCTCGCGACGGCGCCCACGCTCGAGATAGGCCCACCCGAGGCGCGCACGGCGGCAAAACGCGCCATTTACGCGGGCCCCAGCGTTGTTACGGTGCCGCCCGTGCCTCGAGACAGGAGAAAGCCCGCGCTCGCGAAAATGATCACTCCGGTCACGGGGTTAGCGCTCGGGATTGCATTCGCGTTGCCCACGTAGATCACCCGATCGCCGGTATTTGCGGGCATTTGCGTTGCGGTGATCTTGGCCGTGCGGCAAAATGCGGCGATCCGTTGAGTTGTCGTGAGAGCAACGGCTTCGACTAGGGGAAATCCGTTGTCACTTTGGAGCTGCGCGCTGCCAGGGGTCCCGGTGCCCACGGCCGCGCCGGCGCGATTGATGACGTCCCCACCGTTGCCGGCCGCCGAAACCGTCGCGCTTCCGCCTGTGCAGGTCACTGTGCCGCCGTTGCCGGCCGTCGCCGCGCCGCCGGTCAAGCTCGCGGCGCCGCCGTTGCCAGCACCGGCCGATCCGTTTCCGGCCTTCAGGGTGCAAGCGCCACCGTTGCCCGTCGTCGCGCCAGCGTTGGCGCCTGATAGACTCGCCGCGCCACCGTTGCCCGATGCGCCGCCGAGGCCACCCGCAAGGGAACAGGCCCCACCGGCGCCCGTGCCAGCACCGAGCCCACCGATTGCCTGGACCAGCCCGCCCGTGCCCGCTGCGCCGGCCGCGGCGCCGCCGGTCAGCGCGGACGCGCCACCGTTGCCGGAGGTTTGAGCGAGCCCGCCGGTCAGCGTCGCGTCGCCACCGTTGCCGCTCGTGGCGCCCCCCTTACCGCCGGTCATTTTCGCGGTGCCACCGGCGCCCGTTGCGCCGCCGACGCCTGCAACTACCGTAAACGGCCCGCCCGTGGAGGCGCCGGTTGAATTTCCGGCCGTGCAGAGCACGGCGCCACCTGCGCGATTTGCGGCCGTTGCCGTCGCCGCATCGCGCCCAGTGAGGCTTGCGCCGCCGCCCGCACCTTCGGGGCCCGGCAGGCCGCCGCGGACCGTTGCCAGGCCGCCGTCGCCCGAGGTGGCGCCGCCCGCTCCGGCCGTCGCGGTAAAATTGCCACCGGGGCCCGTGGCGCCACCTGCGCCCGCCGTCGCATTGATTGCGCCGCCGTTACCGCCTAGCGCGCCCGGGCCGCCGGCCAGCACCACGAGGCCACCGGTGCGATTGGTCGCCGGCGAGCTCGCCGGGGCGCCCGTAATGTTGACGGTGCCCCCATCTCCATCCGTCGCGGTGCCGCCTACCAGCGTCGCCGTGCCGCCCGCGCCGACCGGGGCCGCGGTGCCGCCACGAAGCGCGAGAGCCCCACCGGCCGCATTTTTTCCTCGAACCGAATCACCCGGAGTCGTCTCGATGTCCGTGAATGGCGCGGAGGGACCGGCGCCGCTTGTCGTGTTGTTGATCGCGAGGGTGGCCGGTAAGCCCAGCGTCGGACCGGGCGGGCCGACGAGGCCGCGCGAAGCGTAGCCCGTGGACACCTAGCCGAGCTCCCGCCACGAGACCCACCACGCCGCGGGAGCGCCAGCAAAGGCGATCGTCGCGGGGCCGATCAGATTTTCCGGGTTGTCCCCAAAGCTTCCCCCGGCGGGGAGCGTAATCAGTGGCAGGGCGCCGAAAATCGGAGAAACAATCGCGGCCGTGGCCGGCAGAAGGGGGTCGGCCGTGAAGGACCAGCCGCGGACGCGGGCACCGATCGGAACCACGGCGACGCCGACGCCTACGCCGGTCGCCTGGTTGTAGGCGCCGGCGCCCGGGCCTGTCTCGGGGCCCGCCACGACAAGCGAGCCGTCGCAGGGGACCAGGGCGAGCTCGCCGGGGTCCTCGCACGATTCCACGCGAAGAGTCGCGCCGACGTTCACCGGATGGGGGGCGAGGGGTTCGGCGAGAATATCCCACGCCACGGCGCCCGGGCAACTCGCGAGGCACACGACGCGCGTCCCGAGCCGTTTCCCGGCCGGGGGCGCGGTGAGAATGGTCCCGAGCCTCGAGCGGCCGCCGGTCGTCTCGACGTCGATCCTGATACGCCAAACGACGGTCGAGCCGGAGCCCTCGGAGAGCGCCACCGTGATGGCGCTCTCGGGAAACTCCGGCCGCTTCCGCGCATGGTGCACGGTCGCGAATGGGGCGCGTAGCTGCGAGGCGGACAGGGGGCCGCCTTTACTCCGGCTCGGAAATCGCCGGGTAGTAGAAGGGCACGAACAGTGCGCGCTGACGATTCGCGACGACGCCGGAAACTCCGGGGCGCCGATACTTGCCGCCGCTCATGTTCACGAGGGAGCCCGCGGCCCAGTCGCCCGGGACGGACGGGATGATCGGACCGTTGCCGAGGGCCCCGCTCGTCTTGCTGAACCAGGAGAGATTTTGCGAGTTGGCGCCAGGAATCGCGCTCTGCAACGTCTTTGGCGTGCTCGCCTGAATGAGCCGCACCAGCGCGCCCGCCTGGCGTGCCTGGAAGCCCGCGGGACCGAGACCAGGGACCGGGAACGCGGTCAGCGTCGCCGCCGCGAACGCCGCCGCACAGTTGGCCGCGGTCACGGCCGCGTTCAGGTTGACGTGGAGGGTTCCCGCCACGAAGGGCGTGGTCCGGTAGAACGTCCAGACGAAGGCCGAAAACCCATCGGAAATGGTGAGGGTCGAAAGATCGGTGATGCCCGCCGCGGCCGGGAAGGTAACGGCGCCCGTTGCGGGCCGCTCCGTTTGCATGACACCGGGAAAACGACAGGCGCGAGAAACACCCTCGAACATGAGCGTTTGTCGCACACTCGAGGCCGGCGAGGCGAACACACTCCCGCGCTGAGGGGTAAGGATCGGGCGCACAGCGTTCGCGATCATGCCGTTGGCTGTGCCAACCGGGGCCGTCTCCGCGAACGGGCCGAATCTCACGATACTCGCAAAGCCGCCCGGGGCCTTGCGGTAAAAGCTCGAGGGAAATAGTGCGGACATCGATCAGGCCCTTCCGCCGGTCTTGAGCCACTGATCCCGGTCCTCTTTCGAGATGTACCGAGTCAGGAGCGACAGCCGAATGACGCACGATTCCCACGGGGCGCCGGTCGCAGGGGGGAACTGCGCCCACTGAAATTGGAACGACAGATCGGGCGCGTCGCCCTTCGGCACGATCCGCAGGAGGCGCGGCACGTCAACGGTGAGGTGAGCCAGGGGAACGAAGTTGCCTTCACCGCCGGACTCCTTCAGACGCCGCGTCCAAACGTCCTCATTATCCGTCGTCAGAAAAACGTCAATGTCATCCACGGTCGGAATGATGAGGCCGCCGCCGGCGAGGGGATACCGCGGCGAGACCAGCGCTTTCATGCCGAGAATTTCGATCGGGCGGGTGAAGCGCACCGGAACGTCTCCCGTGCCCTGAACCGTGCGGTCGAGCTCGGCGACGAGGGCCCACGTCTCAGGGGTGACGGGGGCATTCAGCGCGGCGAAATCCTGGCGTTCAGAACCTTGGAGCATGGCGGACCTCGAGCGGAGGAAAGAGGGAGCGCGGGCGGGAGGGTCGGAGGCCGAAGCCTCGACGGGAGAAGGAGCCGGGGACGGCGCGGGCGGGGAGAATCATGCCGCGCGCGCCGCCCCGGGGGGGACTAGTTGCGGCTCGGGTACTTGAACTCGAAGCCGTGGAGCGAGAGCTGCCAGTCCTGGAAAATCTGCTTCGGCGCGATTACCTGCGCGTCGTCGGCCGGGTTGTTGTTCAGGGTGATGCACATGACGACGCTTTCTTGGAGCTGGACGCGCACGACGAGTTCGGCGTCCTGCTCGCCGACGCGGGCCCAGAGGTAGCCCTCCTCCACCCTGAAGATGTTCGAGGTGAGGGGCATCCCGTTCGCGCGGAGCTGCGAGCCGCCGCCGCCCTGCGCGAGCCGCACCAGCGGGCCGAGCTTTTCGATCCGGTCCTCGTCCCAGTTGAGCTGGACCGAGCACGACCCTAGAACCGCCTGAAGCATGGCATTCTCCAGGTTAAACGGGCTGTAGACCTGGGGCGGGGTGACGATCGAGGCCGGATCCGGCAGGAGCCGGCCGCCGCCGAGGGCTGCGATCACGTCGGGGTCCGTCACGAAACCCGCCGTCGGAGACGGCGGGGGGAACGGGACGAGGTTCGGGGCCACGGTGAGACCCGCATCCACGTACCGGGGGCCGCGGCTGTTGAGGGACAGCCCCTCAACGACGAAATCGGAGTTTCCGTTCGTCTGCTTGCTCTTCGAGATGTTCGTATCCGCGTCGGTCGCCTTCTTGGTCGAGCCGGCCGGACCGAGCAAGAGCGCGTCCCCGATCCCGTAGCTGAAGAAGTCGAGCGTCTGGCCCTTGCGAGCCACGGCGTAGGCGTACTGGGAAGCCACGTTCGTATCCACGACGTCCCACTCCAGGGACAGGGTGGAAACGTAGGGCTTGGTGGAGACAATGTAGTTCCCTTTGGTGGGGACCTGCGCATCGTACTTCTTGATCAGCTGTGCTCGGCGCGTCTCGAATCCGCTGGAATCCATGTTGTTTTTTCGCTTTCTTTCGGAAGTTTTAGGCCGGGGATTTATCGCGCGCGCCCGGCCCGGGTCGCGCTTGGGAAATGGCTTGGAGCTCGGGTCGGTTTTCTAGCCGGCCACCTTCATCTGCGTCAGCGAATGCGACATGGGCGCCTGAAGGCCGCCCACGTCGGGGAGGGACCGGAGCGCTGCCACGTAGTCATCGGCCGCGCCCGTGTCCTGAAGGCCCTTGGTCTCGCCGCCGGAGGCCGCCACGCTCGCCTTGTGGAGCCTCCAGTTGTAGTACGCCATGGTCCCGGCCGCGCCCACGGCCGCGCAACCCGCTTCGGCGCTCGCCGTCTGCTTCAGGATGTGGCCGCCGAGCCCGATCGCGAGGGGCAGGGAATACCAGTATTTCTGAAACCAGGGGACATTTTCCGAGAGCGTCCCGGCGACGATGCCGACCGCAACGCCGGTGCCGGCCGCGATTGCCGTGGACTTGTAGCCGCCCATGATTTTGTTGCCGATGTTGCGGGCCCTGGTGCTGTACGCCATGATTTTTACCTCGAGAACACGGAAACCGCAGCGATGGCCGCGGCAATGCCAACCGGGAGCGCCCACCATGGGAGCCCCCCATCATCAGCCCCGACCACCGGGGGAGTCTTGAGGGCCGCGAGGGCCACCTGGCGCCGCTCGAGCTCGGCCAGGGCCGCCGATTCGGCGGGGTCGAGCGGGAGCGCGCGACCTTCGGCGGTCTCGCGCTCGGCGTGCCTGTCGAGCACACGGAGCACAGCCGCGTCGGCCTGGACGAGCCCGGCCAAGTCGGCCCGCCGGGCCAGGTAATTGTCAACCACCTGGCTCGCTTGGTGGGCCAGGTACGCGACGGCGGCCGATTCGGCCACGGCCACGATCACGGTCACGATCGCGATGGCTACGAGCGGAAACCCGGTTTCACCGTCCGGCCCGGTCGCGAACACCCGCGGGGGCGCCCAGCCGACGAAGCCCGGGATCTGGCGCGCAAGAATGGTCTGTGTGCGGCCGATCGCCTGGACGGCGCGCGCGCGGGGGTTCGTGGGGCCGATGGCGGCCGCCGCCTGGTAATCGGCGAAGATGACCAGCATTTGACCCTCGCCGCCGGTCCCGGCCGAACCGGCGAAGCGGGCCGCAATCCACGAGCGGAGTACGAGCCAGTCCCGGAAATCCGAGGCCCGGGCCGCGCTCGAGCCGCTTGACCAGTCGGCTTTCTCGGCGCGAGCGAGCGCTCGCGCTGCGCCCTCGGCAATGCCGCGCGGGTCCTCGTGGCGCCAGTAGGCGCCCGGAGGGAGACCGGAGGGGAGAGCAAGGCCGGTCATGCCGCCGCCTTCCCGCTGCGCCGCCGCTGCTTGTCCGAGGCCGCAACAACGATCAGCGCGCCGGCGCCGAGGGCGAGCCAGAGCGCGGAATTATCCGACTCGGGGACCTTGAGCGGAGGCACGACGGGCGCCGGTTTCGCGGGCCGCGGAGCGGTCTCCGAAATGACGGTTTCGGGAATGACCTCGAGGGGCGCCGTGGCCCCGATGGGCGCCGCGGGAGCGGGGACAGCCTCGGAGCCGGCGGGGGTCGAGGGGATCCGCTCGCCGCCTGGCTTCGCACCGGCCGCTTTCTTCTCGGCCCAAGCCACGAGAGCGTCCAGCTTGCCCTGGGTCAAGTCGCCCGAGAGCGGCAAGCTTGCGCCCTGCGCGTTGGCCCACTTTCCAAAGGCCATGAGCTCGAGGGTATCGCGGGCGGACCAGATCGGGGACTTGTCGGCCGCCTGCGAGCCGTAATCAGGGAGGCCAGCCGCGGCGCGGCCGTCCGTGTGCTCCCACGCGTAGAGCAGCGATTTTGCCTGCATGATGGCAGGTAGATCGTCCCGCTCGGTCCCGGGGGCGCCCGCCGAAGGTAGAGCCTTCAGGGCGGACGGGACAGCGGACGGGGCCGCCGCCACTGGAGAGGGAGCCGGGGCGAGCTTCGGCGCGGGCCGCGAGGCCGCGGGGAGCATTCCGGGGGTCGCAACGGGGGGCGCTTGTGTCACGGCGCCCACGTGCCAGGCGACCGGAATGTTCAGGCGGACGCCGACCTTGAGAAACTTGAAATTACGCTGATTGCCCGTGCCCACCTGCGGGATCTGGGTGTTCGCGGCGAGCAATTCCAGGAAATGGTGGTTGCCGTCGCCGGTGAGGTTTTGGGCAATGCGCCAGGCGGAATCGCCGGGGTCCACCGTGTAGGTTTTCCCGCCAGCATCGAGGCCGGCCGCGTCGCGGCGCGCGGCACGCTTCCGGGAAATCGTCGCGGTGAGCCAGGCGCGCGCGCCGGCCGACATGGGCCCCTGGCGGGCCGCGCGCCGCTGGCGAGCCACGATCAGCGCGTGGACGTCGGGGGTCGCCGCCTGCGCGCTCCGGCCGGCGAGCACGGCGCGGCCGATGGCAGGGGCCGCGGCAATGGCACGGCCGGCGAGCTCAGGGGAGCGCGCGACGAGGGCCACGGCCGCGTCGAAGTGTGGCCGCACGGCAGGCTCGAGCGCGGCGCGCGCCTTGGCGAGCGCGGCAGGGGCCGCAGGGGAAGCGAAGCGGCCGGCGAAGCGAGCGCCTTCGGCGAAGCCCGCGCGGGCGGCCGCCTGCGCCGGGCCCGGGGGAATGAGAGTGAGCCCGCGGCGCAGCAGGTCGGGGGCGCCGGGCACCAGCGCGCGCCCCTGCGCCACGAGCGCGCCGCCCTGACGCTGCAACACCGCCGCGGTGCGGTCGAGGCCCGTCGCGCGACCGAGCTTGTCGAGCGCGCCGGGGGCGAGGTTCGCGGCAATGGTGGGAGCGAGGGACGCGCCCACCTTCAGGACGTTCTCGCCGTGTGCAATGCGCGTCGCGGCGTTGAACGCCTCGCGGGCCGCGCCTTCGGGGATCTGGTTGCGGATGGCCGCCAGAGCCACGTCGTCCACGCGGCCGCCCTTCGCGAGCCCGACCGCCAGATCGAACGCGAGGCGGCCCGCGTCGCCGCCGGGGAGAGCGCCCCTGGCGATCGAAAGGCCAATGTCCGAAAGGGCCTGACCCTTGCCGATCGCCACGAGGCCGGCGATTCCGGCGCCCGCGACAGTGCCGAGCCCGGGCACATTCGAGAGGGCTGCACCGAGCCGGCTGGCGAGGTTTGCGA
>Ga0315286_10007238_pt1 | contig 10844 bp, 10 predicted proteins | sample YL17G10_0_MG_FD_205038 | JGI IMG/M metagenome (GOLD analysis project Ga0315286, IMG submission 205038) | Sediment microbial communities from Yellowstone Lake, YNP, Wyoming, USA - YL17G10_0 | ecosystem: Environmental > Aquatic > Freshwater > Lake > Sediment | place: USA: Wyoming | collected...
CACGCTCCGTCACGGCCTCAACAGCCGTTGCTTCAACTGCCACCATCGCACCCAGCGCGACGCGTTCGTGGACGACCTGGGCGATCCGATTCCCTGGAACCAGCCGCAACTCGTCTGCGCGAAATGCCATGGCCCGGTCTATCGCGACTGGCAGGCCGGCTCGCACGGCCGGCTCAACGGCTTCTGGGATACGAGCCGCGGGCCGCAAACCCGGCGCAAGTGCATCGAATGCCACGACCCGCACGCGCCACCCTTCCCACCGATGCGCCCCGCTCCCGGTCCGAACACGCTCCGCATGGGGCCCCAGGAACCGGTCCGCCACGCCGGCGATCACGATCCGCTCCGCGTCTTCGCCCCGGACCGTGCGGCCAACCCGCACCACTGACGCATGGCCCAGCCCGATCCGAATTCAGGCTCGAACGCGGCGAAACCGGAGGCGCCGGAGATGTCGCGGCGCGGCTTCTTCGTCAAGGGCACGGCGGTGGCAGCGGGCGTGTCCGCGTTGGCGGCCGCGATGTCACCGTTGCGGCATCTTACCGCAGACGATTTGCCCGGCCTCGAGGAGTTCCTCCAGAAGCACTACAAGGAGATGACGCCGGAGGACAAGGAGCGCGCCCTCGCCCGCCTCCGGGACCTGGTGCAACGCCGTTTCGGTGTTGCGGCCCAGATTGCCGACCCGCCGCCTCTCGATGGGGTGGAGTTCGTCTATGGCCTCAACATCAGCCGCTGCATCGGTTGCCGCAGATGCGTCCACGCCTGCGTCCAGGAAAACAACCAGTCCCGGTCGCCCGAGATCCAATACATCCGCGTCCTCGAGATGGAGAAAGGCAGCATCGACGTCGAATCGGCGGACCACCACTACGACTCGGCGCAGGTGCCGCGGCCGGACAAGTGGTACATGCCTGTGCAGTGCCACCAGTGCGCCAAGCCGCCTTGTGTCAAGGTCTGCCCGGTCGAGGCCACGTGGCAGGAACCGGACGGGATCACGGTGATTGACTACGACTGGTGCATCGGCTGCCGCTATTGCGAAGCCGCCTGTCCTTACTGGGCTCGGCGGTTCAACTTCACCGAGCCTCAGATCCCGGCCGGCGACGTCAACCCGAACATGAGCTACCTCTCCAACCGTCCTCGCCGCAAGGGGGTCATGGAGAAGTGCACGTTCTGCCTGCACCGAACGCGCGTGGGGCAGCTTCCCGCCTGCCTCGAGGTTTGCCCGACGGGCTCGCGCAAGTTCGGCAATGTGCTCGATCCGAACAGCGAGGTGCACTACATCCTCAAGCACAAGCGGGTTTACGTGCTGAAGGAGGAGATCGGGACCCTGCCGCGGTTCTTCTACTACTTTGATGAGCGCGGGAGCCGCTACCGCGAGCCGGCGGCCCCGGCCAACCCGAGGGAGGCGCTGTGAAACGCTACGGCACCTTCCTGTGGGATTGCTTCCGGTTGAGCTTCGTGGGCGACTGGCGCTATCACCTCTGGATGACATGCCTGACGCTCGTGGCGCTGGGCGGCGTGTACGCCTACTGCCACCAGTTCGTCCACGGCCTAGTCACCACCGGTATGACGGATCAGGTGTCCTGGGGCCTCTACATCGCCAACTTCACCTACCTCGTCGGCCTCGCCGCCGCCGCCGCGATGCTCGTCATCCCCGTCTATGTCTATCGCAACCTGCACCTGCACGACGTCGTCATCTTCGGCGAGCTGCTCGCCGTCTCCGTCATCCTGATGTGCCTGCTGTTCGTGACCGTGGATCTCGGCCGGCCGGACCGGTTCATGCACCTCTTCTGGCGATTCAACTTCCCCCTGTCGATGCTGACGTGGGACGTGATCGCGTTGAACGGCTATCTGCTGCTCAACCTGCACATCTGCGGCTACCTGATCTACTGCGCCTACTGCGGGCGCACGCCGCGCAAGGCCTTCTACATCCCGTTCGTCTTCATCGCCATCGCCTGGGCGATCAGCATCCATACCGTCACCGCCTTTCTTTACGTCGGCCTGGGGGGACGGCCGTTCTGGAACTCGGCCATCATCGCGCCGCGGTTCCTGGCCAGTGCCTTCGCCGCCGGTCCTGCCTTCATCATTCTCACGCTCCAGGTGGTCCGCCACTACACCCGCCATCACGTGTCCGACGACGCCCTGCTCACACTGCGCCGGATCGTGCAGGTGGCGACGATCATCAACATGTTCCTGCTCGGGTGCGAGGTGTTCACCGAGTTCTACGCGGACACCCGTCACGTGGCTTCCGCCCACTACCTCTTCTTCGGGCTCCACGGGCAGAACGCCCTGGTGCCGTGGATCTGGGCGGCGATCGGGATGAACCTCATCGCCACGGCGTTGCTCATGCTGCCGGCCTCGCGCGGCCTGCGTACGCTCAACATCGCTTGCGTGCTCGCCATCGTCGGCATCTGGATTGAGAAGGGCATGGGACTCATCGTCCCGGCCTTCGTCCCCACGCCGCTCGGCGAGGTCGTGGAATACCTGCCCACCCTCCACGAAACCATGGTGTGCCTTGGCATCTGGGCCTTCGGCCTCCTCGTGTACACCATTCTCGTCCGCGTGTCCGTGCCCGTCCTGGCGGGCGAAGTGACGCACGCGCGGCGGTGGTCGGTCCCGAACCCACGCCCCCTTTCCCCGTCGTCCTTGAGAACGACTCACTCATGACCATGAAAACCAATACCGTTGTCCTCGCCCTTTCCATGAACTCGGTAGCAGCGGACGTGAATCCGCTCCGTCCGGCATCCGGGGAAGTTAGAGCGGACTCACGTCCGCTGCTACGGTTCAAGGGTTCAGCGCGCGAAACGCTCCGGGCGTATCTCTCCCTGACCGCCCTGGCTCTGGCAATCGCCGCGTCGGAACCGGCCCGGGCCCAGGCCTGGGGCTTGCCCGAACTCTCCAAGGAAACCAAGGCCTGTCTGGATTGCCACAAGATCGACAACACGGGCGTGTACCAGCAATGGGGCCGCAGCAAACACCACCGCGCCAACGTGGGCTGCTACGAATGCCACATGGCCAAGGACGGCGAACCCGACGCCTTCCAGCACGAGGGCCAGTGGATTGCCACCATCGTTTCGCCCAAAGACTGCGCCCGCTGCCACACGAAGGAGACGGAGGAATTCGCCGAGTCCCATCACTCCAAAGCGGCGCGCATCCTCGGCTCGCTCGACAACACGCTTGCTGAGGTGGTCGAAGGCAACCGGGGCTTCGTGACGCCGGGCTTCCCGAAAGGCAACAGCGCCGCTGCCGTCAACGGTTGCTGGCAATGCCACGGCACCGAAATCAAGGTCCTCCCCGGCGGCAAACTCGATCCCGCCACCTGGCCCAACACCGGCATCGGCCGGATCAACCCCGACGGCTCGGAAGGCTCGTGCTCGGCCTGTCACAGCCGCCACTCCTTCTCCGCCGAACAGGCCCGGAACCCCGACAACTGCGGCAAGTGCCACATGGGCCCCGACCATCCGCAGATGGAGATCTACTACGAATCCAAGCACGGCATCGCCTTCCGCGCCTTCAAGGACAAGCTGAACCTGGACTCCTCGAAATGGGTGGTCGGCGAAGACTACAACCTCGCGCCGACCTGTGCCACCTGTCACATGAGCGCCACCCCGGCACGGCCGGCCGCCAAGGATCGTCCCGCCACGCCCGCCATGGCCGTCACCCACGACGTCGGCCTGCGGATCAGTTGGAACAACCGGCCCGCCATCTCCGTCCGGCCAGAAGTCAGCGACAAGAAGATGGGCCTCGCGGGCGCCGACGTGAACTGGGAGACGCGCCGGAACAACATGAAGAACGTCTGCGTCAATTGCCACGAAAGGCAGTGGGTGGACAACTTCTACGTCCAGTACGACGGCCTTATCGAGCAGTACCACGACAAGTTTGCCAAGCCCGGCACCGAGCTGTACGACCTGGCCAAGCCACTGATGCGGCCGGCGGAATTCGCCAACGACCTCGACTGGACCTGGTATGAGCTCTGGCATCACGAAGGCCGACGCGCCCGCCACGGCGCTTCCATGATGGGCCCCGACTACACGCACTGGCACGGCACCTACGAGGTCGCCAAGCACTTCTACAGCAAGATGGTCCCGGAACTCGAAGAACTCGTCCGCGACGGGAAAAAGTCCGACGACGCCAAGAAGGTCGCGGCGGCCGACGCGCTCGCAAAGAAGCTCGAGGAAGTCCTGAACTCGACGAACCACCGATGGTATTTGAACAAGATGTCCCCGGAGGAGATGAAAGAGCGCGAAGAGCGCCAGGCCGAGTTCAAGAAACGCTACGCGAACTGACGGCGTGCGCCCGGTCGGGGAAACCATCGAGTAGAGCAGAGGCGCGAACATGTTTAGGTCAGTAGCTTCCATCGTATCGGCCCTTTCGAGCAGCGTGGCAAACGGCTACCAGACCCTGCACTTCGTTTCCTCTGCCCCCTCTAAAATTCCGTACGGTGGGTTTTCCCCAGTACGGCTTCAAACCCGCTTGACGCCACGGCCACCTTCGCGGGCGGGTCATCACCCGCTTATAGGCCGTCACTGTCGGTATCTCCGTCTCCGGCGTGAGTTCCGTAGTCGGACTTGCGTCCAAGCGGCACCGAAGACCTCTGACCACGACCGCGGGTCCAGTGGCCCTTGGCTCCCCGACCGGTTGTGTTGTCCGGCCAGCTCGTCGCTTACTATGGCCACATCTGCGCCTCTGCCTGCCACCCGACCGCTTATGGATTATTCGGTCGGACTGCGGGTCCAACCCGCCAGCCGCAGAGGGTCCCCAATTTACTCCGCCAGTCCTTTCACCCCATGCCGCCGCCCGTACTCCGGTGGTGCCCACGACTGCTTCCGACGATGCCTTCATCGTGAGTCTTGCCTTCGCCACTTTCGCACTGGCTCGGCCACCACAAGTCCCACGATTCCGGATCCCGTGGGTCGCGTAACGAAGCTGCAGCGTTCGCTTTATGCTACGGCCTGGAGGTGTTGCTTGCCCCGCTCCGGCCAGGGCTTTTACTACCGAGCTTGCGTGGACCGGGTCGCCCCGGAATCCCTCGTCGGTTATCACTGGATGGTTCATCGTCATTTACCATCGCCGGCTTCCACCGGCTGGACTGACAGCCTTATGGGCTGCGAACGAAACACGCAAAACACGCGAAAAGCCCGAGGATCGAGCCCCGATCCTTCGTTCCCGACGAGCCACCGTCCGGTGACCCCGTGCACATGGCTGGTGTCGTACAGCTGAGTGCCGTCCCACCGATTCTTCTTTCCGCGTGGTTCGCGTGGTCCGCGGTTCCTCTACATTCATTCGGCCCGTGAAGAGCCGTTCAACCACAAAGAACCCAGAGAACACAAAGACGAACCGGCCCGGCCAGGCACGGGGTCGATCATCTGCCGGTTGAATCACGCCTCGTTTTCAACCTTCTGGCCCGGACATTTCATACCCCCCGAGCCGCCGGCGACGTAGCGCAGGTTTTCAACCTGCCGTATCGCGGGTTTTCAACCCGCTGGTCGGCCGCCAACCCCAGGGCTGCGCGGACAGCCCACCGATTGTGGATCGGCGATACCGCAGGCTGGAACCCTGTGCCACCAACCGTCGGCACCGGAGACGCGGTTGCTGGCTGTGAGATGCCCGGGCTGGCCTTGCCCTCTTTGCGGCTGCTCGACTGCGGTTTCAGATTCATCCCGGCGGCCGAAGAACGCGCGGACTGACATCCGTTCACAGGCCTATCCAGTCAGGCTCGTGCCAATAGCCTTCGCCATTCGAGCGAGGAATGTTCTGACGGCACCCTGCCGCTTGCTCCAGACCAGTTGCAGCGGAGCGCGCAGCGACTGAAGCGCAGGCAATTCAAGTCTGACCACGGTCCCTGCGGTGAATGCTGACTCTGCCCAAGTTGGCAGAACAGCAGCCATTCCCAGTCGTTTCACTGCCTCTGCGGCTTGAAGCAGTGACGTGCACCGCAAGCGCGTCTGAAGATTCACACCCTGGGCCTCGGCCCAATCCGTAAGCGCCTGGTTCAACTCGCTGTTGCCCTCGAGGAGCGCCAGCGGTGCCTTACTCAGCAACTCCTGCGGATCGATGGGCTGGCGCTTTGACACAAGGCTCCGCGGTGCGAACAGCGCGTACTCCACGGGTTTCAAGGCGACGCTCTTCAAACCTGCCTGGGTCGGCGTTCGCCGGAGGATTCCGAAGTCGAGACGCCCATCGCGCAATCGCTTCAGGATCTCCTCCGACTGCAGGTTGTGAAGAGTGAGGACCATCGCCGGCTCGCTTGCCAGGAGTTCGCCAAGACGTGGCAGCACCATCCAGACGAGAACGCTCTCGCCTGCGCCGAGGTGTACCTCAACCGGTCTGCCCGCACCACGGCGCTCCAAGTCGTCAAGACGGGTCAAGGTGGTCCGCGCGATCTCGCTCAACTCGCACCCTGCCGCGGTCAGGCGGAAGAGTCCCCGCCTCCGCTCGATGAGCGTGCCACCGAAGAACTCCTCGAGTTCCTTGAGTTGCCGACTCAATTGGCTCTGGCGCACGGGATCTCCCTCTGCTGCGCTGGTGATCCCGCCTGCGTCCACGACGGAGAGGAAGCTGGCAAGCCGGTCCAAGGTCAGACCGCCGCGGGCCAGCAGCGAGACTTTCATGGCGGGTTTATCGCATGACGGCTCAGTCAAGTCACTTGCGGTTTTCGGCATCGCGTCCGCTCCGGCCTTGTGAGATGGTCCACCCGTCATATAGAAGCAACGCGCCAGACAATATGCTGACCGGACTCAGAATTGGAAACTTCAAGGCGTTTGCGGAAGAGCAACACATTCCCATCCGCCCGATCACGCTGATCTTCGGCGCCAACAGCTCGGGCAAATCCAGCATCATCCACAGCCTGCTGCTGGCCAATCATGCCCTCGAGACCGGTGACTGGGACGTACACCAGCCGCGTCTTGGCGCTGAATCCGTCGATCTGGGCGGCTTTCCTCACTACGCGCACCAGCACCAGCCGGCCGGGGGATTCCTTCTCCACTTCGAGAGCGACGTGTCGCACGTCAACTTGATGGACGTCCTCGTGGGAACCGAGGCAGAGATGAAGCCGTTCTGCGGATTTCGGAAGTTCGGAGTGTCGTTCCGGATCGCGAGGTCCGGTGGCATTGACAACCCGACCGGCGTGGACAACGCCTTGGCAATCCAAACCGCGGAAATTGCTTTCGATGGGCGCACGGCGCTTGGATTCATCCGCACCGGTCCCGACTCGTTCCAGTGCAGCCGCGTGGACAGTGAGCATCCGCTCATCAAGCGACTGCTCCAGGAGATCTCTGAGTTTGCTCGGATGACGTTCCAAGAAAGGACGGATTCTGGTAGAGATTTAGCGGCTCTGCTGAAAGCGGTCCCCCTGCTTGGGGAGGCAACTGGGGAGGTGGTGGAGGCTGGTGCGGACGCTGCCGCGCTAAAGGAGGAATTCCCCCCGACTTCGAGCCCCGCGCCTCTGGTGGATGAGCCAGACGATTTGGCCAAGAAGCTCGCTGGAGTGCTGGCTGAACGGCAGTTCAGGCTCAGGCAGCATTATCTGTCGGACGAGGGGCCGGACGGTGATTGGAACTGGGCCGGGTGGCGGGAGTGGATGGCTGAAGGCCAATATGGAGGGGTGCTCGGCTTCTTCAGGGAGTGGGGTGGCGATGACGAGAGAGGGGCACAGGCTCAGGCAATCCGCTACAACTTGACTCGTTTGATCGCCGTGCTGACTGCGCTGACGAGCAAGGAACTGCGTAAGCTTTCTTATCTGGGGCCTCAGCGTGTTGTCCCGCCGCGGCATCTGCTGGCGCTGGCACAAGACTCGTCGGCGTCTTCCGGCTGTGGCCTCGAAGCGTGGCAGCACGTTTGCAGGGACGCTCGTGCCCAGGAGACTGTCAATCGGTGGTTTGGTCCAGAATGGCTGGAATTGCCCTGCCGGCTGAGAGTGCGCCGACTGGTGTATGCCGATGAGCCGGCTGGGGATGCCGGGATTCCTGAGTTGCTGTTCGAGGACTCCAGCACTCGGACCCGGCTGAGCCACCGTGACCTTGGCTTCGGCGTGACCCAAGCGTTGCCGGTGCTGGTCAGCGCGGCCGCGCTCACGAACCGCATTATTGCCGTGGAACAGCCCGAACTCCACCTCCACCCCGCCCAACAAGCCGAGCTGGGCGATGTGTTCATCGAGTCTGCTCTGGGCGAACGCAAGAACACGTTCCTCCTGGAGACCCACAGCGAGCACTTGATCCTCCGCATTCTTCGCCGCGTGCGTGAAACGGCTGAGGGTCGGCTGCCGCAGGGCAAGACGCCTGTGCGTCCGGAGGATCTCTCGGTGCTCTTTATCCAAGCTGGTTCAAACGGTTCGGAAGTGGTCGAGCTTCCGGTAACTCCAGACGGTGACTTCGGGCGGCCATGGCCGGGTGGTTTCTTCGCCGAGCGTTTCCAGGAACTCCCATGATCCACGAGTTCGCGGTCGAGCCGGAAGTCATGGCCACGTGGAGTCACTTCCGCGTCCTGTGGGAAGACTTCGGGGTGAGTCGCGGCCGGCTGCTCGTGGAATTCCCGAAGGAATGGCGCAAACGTGTGTATGCCCTGGCCCCGGAGCTGTCTCCGCCCGTCAGGGCAAACGCCCTGTGCAGCAAGTTGGGGGACCCCGCCCAACGACTGCATCGCACGGTAGGTCCTGGAGGGAGGGCCTTCGTCTATCCGGCCGATTGGCTGCGGTCCGCTGTCGGAAACCAATCCACGAGCCGCCCCTTCCATGCGATTGTCGCCCGGTCCAGCAGTTCCGGACGTCCCGACGTGCTGGCCGCGGATGAACTCGAGCGTGACACCGAACCTTGGCGGGTGAGCACGCAGGACCTGAATTGCCCTCGCACTGCGGTGGAGATGGCAGCCCGGGCCGGGACACTGCTGCGTTGCTCTGAAGAGCTGATTCTGGTGGACCCCTACTTCGATCCGAGTGAGCCAAGGTTCGTTTGGCCATTCGAAGCTTTCGTTGGGGTTTGTCCAGGGTGGAAACGTCTTGAGCTCCATCGTGCCAAGCCCGAGGCGTTCGACCGAGACGTCCAGGAAGACAAATACCGCCGGAACCTGGTGTTGGCTGTTCCAACCGGCACAACGCTCGAAGTTTTCTTCTGGCCGGGGCTGCCAGCCGGCGGCGGCCTGCACCCGCGCTTTGTTCTTACCGAGCGAGGCGGGATCCAATTCGACCATGGCCTGGACGAAGGTCAGAGCACAGCGCAAACGACGCTGGTGACCCTGCTCGAGCACGAGGTCTTCTTGCAGCTCCGGAGTGGCTATCGCCGGGGTAGCGTGACGTTTGGAACTCCTGATGTCCTTTCGATTCACGGGAAAGGTTGACTCCGCGTTGGCCACTACCAGACCAATGCTCAACTCAGCCGCTGAATCCGTTGTAGTGCCATGACCACCCTACCCGGCGAAGATCCTGAGGAACATCGGACGATGGTGCAGGTGTTTGCGTTCGAGCGCGCCCTGGCCGAGCGCGGAGATCGTGCCTGCTACACCATCAAGGATGCCTTGTCGTTCGCAGGTAACGGGGGCGCCGCACCCCATTCGGCGTAGGTTCGGTCACCTGGGACACACGCAAGCGTATGGCTGAAGTCGTCGTGAATCAGCGGAAGAACTTGCGAACGACTTCACGGGGCGTGGCGATGACGGGCGCCAGCAAATCGTAGGAGGTCAGGAGGAAGGTCAGCGCCTCGTGGTCCACACCGCGCAGGTGCTGGTCGCTGCTCAAGAGGATGCCGCAACCCAGCAACGTGGACTCAGCCAGGATTCGAGAATCATGAACCTCCGCCCTCGGAACGAGGTCGCGTAGGCGGATTTCCGCCGCCAACTCCTCCGCTTCTTCGGCCGGGAACGGGAGTTCCAGCAACGGCCGAAACCGGCGTGATTCACGCAGGTGGCGAAGCGCTTTCCGAGCGGAATCCCGGACGGCCGGCGTTTCTGCGCAGTCCGAAAGGAATGCCAGTTCATCCAAAACGCTCGGGGGCACCAGCCAGTCGGCGTCTGGCACCCGTCGGGCAATGAGGTCGAGGGCATCGAGGACGACCTCCGCCTCCTCCGCCGCATCGAGCAGGACGTTGGTATCAGCGGCCAGCCGCAACGGCTTCATGACCGTAGAGCAATTCGGCCGCGCGCTGGCGCAGTTTACGGCGCTCTGCCGTGGTCAGCCGGTTCATCAGGGGCCGATGCTTGGCGACCGCCACGGTGCCGGGCGTTTTCCTCTCGCCGGTTGGCTTGGCAACCTTCATGGCGATCTTATGCCACTCGCGGGCCGGAAAGTCAAACGAGCGCGCTAATCAGACTGAGCGTTCTACGGACGTGGCCACCTCCATCCTAACCCCAGGTTCCGCGAACCCGTGATCTCCTGACATTAGGATGGCGGATCGAAACGGGAGGATCGGGCGCGCTTCCGGACCGGCTTGCGGGGCGACCATGAGGTTTCGAGGCGTCCCTGCTGGGCATCTGGCTTCCGCACCGCGCGCTAGCGTTTGGACTGCGTGCGCTTGAGCGCCGCTTTCCCTTCCCGCTCCCGACCCCTGCTTAATCCAAAGCGCCGGTCAACCGGACGCAGTCCAAACGCTTCGCGACCTCGAACCGCACGGCCTCGTGTTTCTCCGCCTCGGGTGGCTCCCACTGCAGCGATGCATCGAACCTTGCGGGCCGCCGTACTTGGGTTGACTGGAGGGAAGACGGCTCGGATTCATGTGTGTCGGCAGGCGGTTGCTGATGGGGCGGTGCGGCCGGCACGAACACGGCGCCTCAGCAGTGCCAGCACGGCAGACGTCAATAGTGCTCTTCATAAGAACTCCTGCCTTGTGTCCGCCGGTCGGAGTCTGCAATTCTGCTTGTGAACAAAC
>Ga0315286_10007241_pt1 | contig 10843 bp, 4 predicted proteins | sample YL17G10_0_MG_FD_205038 | JGI IMG/M metagenome (GOLD analysis project Ga0315286, IMG submission 205038) | Sediment microbial communities from Yellowstone Lake, YNP, Wyoming, USA - YL17G10_0 | ecosystem: Environmental > Aquatic > Freshwater > Lake > Sediment | place: USA: Wyoming | collected...
TCTACGGCGAGACCATGGGACTGCTGTCACGCTTTGCCGCGGGCATCGACGGCGGCGGCATCGGCAGCCTGGTGCTCCCCATCACGCAAGCGTTTGGACGGTTCCCGACCACCGACGATATCTACACCATCGTGAATGGCAACATTGATTCCCTGCGCGACCAGGGCGTCGACGTCGACCTGTTGAGCACCGTCGTGTGGCCGCACCAGATGCTCCAGTTTCCGATGAACATCCTTCCCAATTGGATGGATGTCCAACGCGCGCAGCTGTTCACGCACGAGCTCGACGGCTTCACGGCCGCCGGCAACCTGCCCAACTTCATCCACATCTGGTTACCCAATGATCACACGTTCGGTGCCAACCCGACGGATCCGACGCCGCGCAGCGCCGTTGCCGACAATGATGCCGGCATGGGGATGGTCGTCGACGCTCTGAGTCACAGTCCCTTCTGGCCGCACATGGCCATCTTCGTCACCGAGGACGATCCGCAGGGCGGACAAGATCACGTCGCGGCGCACCGTACCATCAGCTTGGTCATCAGTCCGTACGCAAAGCGCGGCTACATCTCGCACGCGCACCACTCGAGCATGAGCATGACGAAGACGATCGAGCTGCTGCTCGGGGCACAACCGATGAGCCAATTCGACCGCTACGCGACGGACATGCGCGACTACTTCACCCGCACGCCGGACCTCACGCCGTACATGGCCCGGCCGCGCACCTTTCCGCCGGAGACGAACCGCTCGCCGGCAGAGGCGCCGAACCGCTACCTGCGGCGCGCCGCGCGACTGTCGGCCGGACTCAACTTGCGCACGTACGATGAGGACGGCGATAAGATGGCCCGCGTGCTGGCGCTCGTGCATATCGGCGAGCGCGCCGAGCGCCAGAAGGCCCGGGCGGTGACCATCACGTTGTTGGCGCTGGCCAGCCTGCTCGCCAGCGGCGCCGTGCTGGGACGCCGGCATGCGGCTGCAGGGTGGCTTGCAGCTCCACAGCGGCTCCGGTACCCTCCATGTATCGACCGAAGCGACGTTCATGAGGCACACGGAGGGTGAAAGCTCGCGCGTCGCCCGGATCCTCCTGGTCGAGGATAACCCGGACGACGCGGCGATCACGCGCAGGGCGTTCGAACGCGCCAAGATCGGTAATCCGGTCACGGTGATCGAAAATGGCCAAGGCGCCCTCGATTTACTGTATCGTAATTGTACCGAACACGGCGCGCCGGGCTTCGAGCTGGTATTGCTCGATCTGTCGTTACCGGGACTCGATGGGCGTACGGTGCTGCGGACGATCTGGGCCGACAAGCGCCTGCGGCGCATTCCGGTGATTATCCTCACCGGCTCCGAGCGTGAGGCCGACCTGATCGAATCGTACAAGGGCGGCGCCGTCGCCTTCTTGCGCAAGCCTGTCAGCGTCGAGCGATTGCTGGGCGCAATCGGTGATCTGCACGGGTATCGGCTTCTGATCACTCACGGCGCTGAGGCTGCGTAATCCGTACTCCCGGCACCACAGGCAGCGTCGGAAAAGCGCCAGTTGCCGAATCTTCGCCGCCCTGAGGGAACCGCTGGTGCGGTAGGCGGAAGGGGATCGTTGGTATAGCTCTTGCGACCAAGCAAAAGCTGTAGCGTCAGTCGACCGATGTTCACGGAGCCCGCCCATGCCACCTAGTACCTCCGCGCAGGCGCGGCGTGATGAGCCTGGCCGGGCCGTACTCCCTGCAGGGCTGACGGGCCTGGGCAACCGATTCATCGAAGTGCTGGGTCGGCGCCTACCGCGGCGCCACTTCGCGGCAGAAATGGCGCGCCTCATGAGCGAGGCGTTGCGGTGTCGGGCCGTGGCGGTGCTCGCCTACGACAGCCGCCGCGGGCGGCTCAGCCTCTTGGCCGATAAGGGTCTTCCGACCGACGCCCGCGATGCCCTCGGAGGTGGTCAGGACTGCAGCTGGGACATCCCGCTCCACGGCCTGCACAACCGGCGGATCAGCGTTATCGAGGCAGCACACCAGAACCCGTTTGTCCCGCGGCCATTGATCAGTCTGTCTCCCAACGGCCTCTGCGTTGCCTGTCTTCCCGTGTACTACGACCAGGAACCGGTCGGTACTGTCTTGCTGTTTGCGGCGGGTGCGCGGGCCTTTCCAGATACCCAGCTGCAGATGCTCAGCCAGGCGTTGCGGAGTTGCGGTCGCGGCCTGCGCGATCCGGACGCACTGGCGGCACGGTCGCTGCGCGCTCGGGTGCTGGAAGAGCCCCAGCCGGCGGTACCCGCTGGGGATCAGCACGCGGGAGCGGTGGCTGCGGCCCAGCCGACGGTCGAGATGGCGCTGCCGCAGCCGAGCGCCGTCGCGCCAACAGAGGTTCAACAGGCGCCGGATCTCGTCGCGCGCATCCAGTTCCTCGAGCAGGAGGTGACGCGGGCGCAGGCGGATGTGGAACGCAGCACCAAGGTGGTGCAAGCCCTCACGACCTCGGCGCATGCACTGGCACGAGAGCGTGATGGATTTGCCCGCCAGCTTGATGATGCACAGCGCGAGCGCGGGACCGAGGTCGCCGAGCTGCGTGCCCAGCTGGCGACCCTCGAGGAGCGCCTGCTTGCAGCGGACTCAGGCCGTTCACGCTACCAACGCGCGGCGGAAGCTAGGCACGCAGCGGCCCTGCAGTCGCTCGTGAATGTCCAACAGGAACGCGATGCGCTGACCGAGCGCCTGCGCGCCGTCGACGCGACTGCGGCTGAGCTCAATGCCAGTGTGCAGAGTCTGGGCGCTGAGCGCGGGCAGCTGTCAGCACAAGTGGACCGACTGACGGGACAGGTCCGTGCAGACGAAGAAGCGCTGCGGCGGTTACAGGCGCTCCACGCCGACGAGCGGACCGTGCTGGAGGCCGATCGAGACGAGTGGAAGCAGCAAACGACGACGGCACGTGCCGAATTGGCTGCGCGTGCGGAGCAACTGCTGGGGCTCGATCGTGAGCTGCGCAGTGCGGTCGTCGGGCGGGAGGGCTTAGCTGCTCAATTGCAGGCGACCCGCCAAGAACTCGAGCGACTGGCGGCGTTGGCTGAAGAGCTGAGCGGCACTGCGGCGCAGGCGGAGACAGCCCGTGCCAATACTGTTGCGGAGACGGTTGCGCTGCGCCGCACCGCGGAGGACGAACGCGCGAAGCATGCCGAGACCGAACGCGTGCTGCGCGCCGAGATCGCTGCTGTCCGCGACGACGCCGACCGGCTGTCCACCGCCGCCGCCGCGCTGCGCGAGCAAATCGCCGAGCGTACGCACACGTTGGCCGAGCGCGAGAACCAGCTTGCCAGCCTGCGTGACGCGCAGGAGGCCGCGCGCCACGCGGAGACCAAGTGGCAGCAGACGAGCGCCAGCCTGCGCGCCGAGATCGCAACGCTGACGGCACGCTTGGAGCAGAGCGCCGCGGAACAGCAGCAAGGGATCGAGGAACGCGCGGCGTTGCGCGCCGCCTTGGCCGAGCTGCGGCAGCGCACAAATCAAGCCGATGTAGCGCACGCTACCGCGGTGGCGCAGGTGCAAACCGAGGGCGCTGAGTTGCGCCGGCAGGTCGAAGCCCTCTCGGATGAGCGCACCGAGCTCGCCCAGCGGCTGCAGCAGGGTCACGATGAACGGCAGAGCCTGACCCGGCAACTGGCCGCTCTGCAACAGCGGGCCCAGGATCTCGGTGAGTTGCTCGGGCAGCGTGACGCGGCGATCGCCGCCGCCGCGGGCGAGCGCGAGCGCTCGAGCGCCCAGCTCGCCGAGGTGTCGGAACAGCTACGGGCAGCCCATGCGGTGTTGGAGCAGGCACAAGCCGATCACGCCCAGCAGGGTGCGGCAGCACTCGCCGAACAGGAACGGCACGAAGCGCAGCTCGCCAACGTCCAAGCGGAGCTAGTGCAACGGCGTGAGCGCATCGACGCGCTCGACGAGGAGCTACGCGCGGTGCGTGACGAGCTTGGTCGCGCATCCGGGCGCCACGAAGATCTCGGACGCACCATCACCGAGCTGCAGCGCGGCGGAGAGGCCACTCAACTCGAAAATGTCCGGCTGCAGGAAATGCTGCAGGAAGCGCAGACAGCCCGCCTGCAAATCGAAGAGCGGTTGCACGCAGAGCTGTCAGCAGCCCGGGCGGAAGTGGAAAGCCTCTCCGCCAGTGGCGCCGCGCTCCGCAACGAATTGGCGCAGCGCGACCAGCTCCTGGCTGAGCGGGAGCGGGATGTCGCCACCGTCCGAGCGCACGCGGCTGAGCTGCAGGAAACGATTCAGCGGCTGGCTGACGAACAGGCTCAGCTCGCGGCCGCCAGGGTCGCGGAGACAGCCGATCTCGAGGCGCTCCGCGTCACGGTCAGTGACTCGCAGGCAACGGTCGCTCAGCTCGAGAACCAACGCGACGCCATCGAACGCGCACGGTCTGACACGGCCCACCGTTTGGCGGAGACCGAACAGCGCCTGGAGGAGCTGCGTACGGCGCTGCGCCAGCGCGAGGCGACGGCTGATGCCCTCGCAGCCGAACGGGATGACTGGAAGATGGCGGCGGTGCGTGCCGGCGCCGACAGGGATGGTCTCACGCGGCTCAATGCCGACTTGCAGCGTACGGTTGCAGAGCTGTCCGGCGAGCTCGACACCACGGCCAAGACCAGTGCGGAGCTGCAGGAACGCTTGGCGCACGCTGAAACGGTTTCGACGCAGGAGGCGCAACGTGCGGCGCAAGAGCGCCAGCGTGCGTCGGCACTGGCGGTGCAGATCCTGCAGCTCGAGGAAGCGCTGCGCTCGGAAACGGCGCGCTTTGCCGCGGCGGACGAGGAGTTGCGGCGCGCGCGCGCTGAGATCGAGGAGCTCCGGCAGCACAGCGCAGATCGCGGTGCCTTGGCGCACCGGGCGAGTGAGTTGCAGGAGCGCCTCTCGGTGCTGGAGCAAGAGTTGACGGCGCTGCGCGAGAACGCCGCAGATGCCGAGCGAACCCACGCCGTCTTGTCCGATGCGCGGCAGGTGGCGTTGGACCAGAAAACCCGTGCGGTTGAGGCCGCCGAGGCGGAGCAAGCGCGCCTGCGGGCCATCGTCGAGCAACTCGGCGTCGAGCGTGATCGACTGAATGCGGAGTTCGTGGACCGGCTACGCGAGGTGGACGCCGAACGCGCGACGGTGCAGCTGCTGCAGGCGACCATTGCGCAGCTGCGCGAAGAGCGTACGCGCGCTGATGCTGATGCGCGCGACGCGGCGCAGCGGATCGCCGCACTGCACCGAGAGCTGGAAGAGATCAGTGGGATCGCTCGCGAGCGCAACGCCACGCTCGGCACGGTCACCGCTGAGCGGGAACAACTCGTGGCGCAGCTCGCGCAGGTAACGGCTCAGCTGGAAGCGGTAGAAGCCGCACAGCGGCGTGAGGCGGAGGAACGCGCCGCCCTCGAAGCGGAACGCCAAAGGTGGAACGAGGAGGCGACAGCAAGAGGTGCGCAGCTGGAACGATTGTCCGCGACTGCCGAGGAGTGGCAACGCAGCATCGAGCAGCTGCAGACCACCCAAGCTGCTGCTCTGACAGAGAGCGCCGGACTGCGGCAGGCGCTGGAGGACGAACGGGGCAGGCATCGATACACTGCGGAGACCCTGCAGGCCGCGTTGGCCGCGCTGCAGGCCGAAGTGGAACGGCAGTCGGCTGACAACACCGCGCTACAGGCCGAGCTGACCGCGACACGTCGTGCGGTGGATGATGCCGCCACCACGCATGCGCTGGCGCTCGAGCAAGCGCGCACGGAGGTGGCGGAGCTGCACCGACAGATAGACGAGCTGCGCAGCCAAGTGGCCGAACGAGACACCCGGCTCCAGGCCGCCGTTGCCCAACGAGACGTGTTTCAGGAGAACATCCGGGGCGTGGAAACTGCGGTCGCGCAGCTTACCGTGCAACGTGACGAGTTGGTTCGCAAGACCCAGGATGTGCTGCAGCAGCTCGAGCAGGAACGCCAGTGCGCGACCGACCAGCTGCCATCGACACCCGACACCGAATTCGAGCCGGTGCTCGTGGTCCTTGCCGAAGAAATCGCCCGCCCCGAAACGCCCTTGGTCATTGAGCGCTCCGCGCCCCTCGGAGCGGTGACCGATGCCGCACCCGACACCGTCGAGCCCGAGCCGGTAGCCAGCGCAGCCTCCCGACCCGCCAAGGCGGGCCGGCCGCTTGGCGAGCTCGTTCTGGTGGATGAGGGGGCACGCTCCGACGAGGCGTTTCAGTCGCTCAAGGGAGCGGGCTTCGAAGTGGCTGTCATACCGCCGACTGATGCGAGTGTGGATGAATTGGCACGTCGCAAGATCAAATGCATCATGCTCAATCTCGGCAGCGGTCCGCGTGCGTGGCGCATGCTGCGTACCCTGCGCGAGCGGGTCGGGACGCGATCGGTTCCGATCCTGGCGTACGCGATGCCGCCAGACGTCGGTGCGGGCTTTTGTTTCGGGCGCGCCGACTTCGCGGTCTGGCCGATCGATCCGCCCCGGCTCATCGAACGTCTGGGCCGCCTGCGGCCGAAGCTCCGTCGGCTGATGGCCTTGACTGCCGACATTGACGGGATGGGGCGCTTGCGGTCGGCGCTGTCACAAGCCAATATCTCCACCTCCATCATGCTCGACGGCAAACAGGCACTGGAGTTCGCCGCCATTGTCGAGCCGGAGGCTGCCATTCTTCACTTATCACCCGCGTGTCCGTCCGCTCCGCGCACCCTCGTTGGATTTCGAGCCGCTGACGCAACCCGCGATCTGCCGCTGCTCTTGCTGCTGGACAAGGTTGCTGCCGCGGCTGAGGACACCTTCTTTGCAGCGACAGTCCGCCAACTGCTCGCCAAACCAACCTTCCAGTTCACCAACCTCCCCGAGGAAATCGCGCGGGTGATCGGCTGATCGAGCCTGTGCCGGCTTGACATGGCGGTGGGCCGGGCGCGTGGAATCCACTGGCTTCACTGCCGTGAACTGAGTATGCTGCGCCAAATCTCAGGACGGGAAGACACCAAGTGAGCACGCTCATCACTCGTTTCGAATCACGCCACGCTACCGTCGGGATCATCGGCTTGGGGTACGTGGGTCTGCCGCTCGGAGCGACCTTTGCGGAAGGTGGCTTTGCGGTCATCGGCTTTGATGTGGACGCCTCGAAAGTCGAAGAGCTGCGGGCGGGTCGCAGCTACATCAGGCATGTCTCGATTGCCCGACTCGCGCCAGTCCTGTGTGCGCAACCACCCCGGTCCGGTGCGCCGGCATTTTACCCCACCACTGACTACAGTCTACTCGCCGAGTGCGACGCCATTCTCATCTGTGTTCCCACACCGCTCACGGAAAACCGCGAGCCGGATTTGTCGTATGTAACGGGAACCGCCAAGACCATTGCCCGCCACCTGCGCCGCGATCAGCTCGTCGTCTTGGAGAGCACGACATATCCGGGTACGACCGACGAGGTGGTGCGCGAGATCTTGGAAGAGGGAGGGCTGCGGGCCGGCAAGGACTTTTTTCTTGCGTTTTCACCCGAGCGGGAAGATCCCAACAATCCCAACTACAATACGCGGACGATCCCGAAACTCGTCGGGGGATACACCACAGAATGCGGCGCGGCGGCGGCGGCCCTGTATGGCGCCGTTTTGGACAAGGTCGTCCCGGTGTCCTCAGCACGGGTCGCTGAGGCCGCGAAGCTGGTGGAAAATATTTATCGCAGCGTAAACATCGCGCTCGTGAACGAGTTGAAGGTGTTGTTCGATCGCATGGGGCTGGACATTTGGGAGGTCATTGATGCCGCGGCTACCAAGCCGTTTGGCTTTACGCCGTTCTACCCGGGGCCGGGGCTGGGAGGCCACTGCATTCCGATCGATCCATTCTACCTCACGTGGAAGGCGCGGCAGTATGATCTCGCAACGCGCTTCATCGAGCTGGCCGGCGAGGTCAATCATGGAATGCCGGCATTTGTGGTCAGTAAGCTCGTGGACGCCTTGAACGAACGCTGCCAGAGCCTGAAAGGAGCGCGGATACTGATACTCGGCGTCGCGTACAAACGCGACCTCGACGATATGCGAGAGTCGCCGGCGCTCAAGATCATGGATTTGCTGACCAAGAAGGGCGCGCTCGTGGCCTACCACGATCCGTACGTTCCGGTCGTCAAACCGTCGCGACATTACAACTTCAACCTGCGCTCGGTTCCCCTGACACGCGAAGAGCTCGAATCGGCCGACGCCGTGGTCATCGCGACTGACCACGGGGTATTCGATTACGATCGGATCGTGTCGCTCAGTAGGTTGGTGATTGACACCAGGAACGCCACCCGCTCGACCACGCACGGCCGCGAAAAGATCGTGCGTGCGTAAGCCGTTTGGCCTCCCCACGACGCCGACATGCTAGCCGCTACGCGGAGAATCCCGGCGTCTGGCGACGGCGCCCGGCTCGCTTTGCCCATGGCAATTTCGCGAACTAGGCTATAATCCTTGACATTGTGCCGGTTTTTTGAGTATGTATGACGCTACTTCCGCGGTGCCGAAAGGGGCGCCCGCTGTGTTTGGGTCCAGTGGACGTGTGCGGGAGGAGTGAGGGAGTAGGTTCTGGTCGACTGGAAAGGAGGAGGGCAATGCGAATGGTGAAGTGGAACGCTTTTCTCTCAGGCCTCTGCGGGCTCGCGCTGGTCCTGGGGGGCGTGGCGGGGAGCGCGTACGCTGACGTCACAGCGGAAAAGGGGGCCTCAATCCTCATCTTTCCGCGGGTTGTCTCTAACGACCGGTTCGACACCGTCATTCAGATCGCCAACACGGGGAACTCTCCGGTGCAGGCGCAGTGTTTCTATGTGAACGCGTCGTTGCGCAGCACGATCACTGGGGCTCCGTGCACGATCCCGAGCGTGGCTTGCACGCCGCTCTGGCAAGAGACCGATTTCATTATCTCTCTCACGAAGCAGCAGCCGACGCATTGGCTGGCCAGCCGGGGGCGGCGGGTGGACCTACGCGCGGCGTTCGGATCGGATGGCGCGGGCTTCCCTCCGGGGTTGGTCCCACCCGTGACCGATTTCGAGGGCGAGCTGAAGTGCGTCGAGATCACCGAGAGCGGGTCGCCGATAACCGGGAATCACCTCAAGGGCGAAGCTACCGTTAAAGTGGTGAGTGTGGAGGCAGCCGGCGATGTGGTCGGCGACGTCTCCAAGTACAACGCGGTTGGCATCCTTGGAAATCCCGACGCGCAACCGACCAATCCCCTTCTGCTGGACGGGCAGAACTATAATCCTTGCCCGGCAAAGCTCATCCTGAATAATTTCTCCACGCTACCGGGGACAAGAGCCACTGAGCTGACCTTGGTGCCCTGCAGCGAAGATTTCGAGAACCAGGTGGCGTCGCGTGTCACCGTCCAATTCCTGATCACAAACGAGTTTGAAGAGCGCTTTTCCACCAGCACCACGGTCGATTGCTATCTGTCCACAGAGCTGACCACCATTGACAGCCCGAACGCGCCGAACAGCTCGGTGTTCTCGTCGCAGGTCCTGGGCAGCCTCGCCGCGCAAACCGAGATCACGCCCGTCGTGAACAACGGCGCCGTGGTCGGCGTAGCGGAATTGCGCGTCATCCAAGAAGGGGCTGCAGCGCGAGCGGCCTATAATCTCCACACGCAGGGAGACCTCATTCCCGCCAGCGGAGCGGATCAGATCCGCCTGACGGCCGAGTGAGGCGGTGACACAGGTGCAAAGCGGGGGAAAGGCAGTGGCTGGTTGCTCCCTGATAGGTGAAAGGAGAAGGGCAATGCGTACGGTGAAGTGGAATCCTTTTCTCTCCGGTGGCTGTATGCTGCTCGGAGCCATGCTCCTCTGGGCGGGTGCGGCGCGTGCAGATGTCTCGTCGACCAACCCGGCGGCAATTCTCATCTTCCCGAAATTGGTCGTTGACGAGGGCGTCAACACCGATATCCAACTGACCAATACCTCGGGTGATCCGGTGAACGTCCGGTGTTTCTACATTAACGCAAACGGGCACTGTGCAAACACGGGAATCGTGTGCGATCCAAACGGTGATCCGGCCCACAGCCCGTGCGGCCGCAGTCCGTGTCTTCAAGGATGCCAGGAAACGGATTTCCGTTTCCGCCTGACGTCCAAGCAGCCGATTGTCTGGAGCGTAGCGGACGGCCTGCTCGATTTCCCGCTCGCCAATCAACCCGGTGCGCCCGGGCAGTTCAATACGGATAGCAGTATACCGCCGGCTCCAGAGGTACCATTTGTCGGCGAGCTGAAGTGTATCGAGGTGGACGCCAACGACGTTCCACTCGGCAAAAACGATCTGAAGGGCGAAGCGACCATCACCACCGACGAACCGAACATCGATATCCGCGGCTATAACGGGATCGGCGTCCAGGCGATTGCGAACAAGGTCAATACTGACAATACGCTGTGTCTCGGCGGCGGTTCGCAGCAGTGTCCGACTGCCGAGTACAATTCCTGCCCGGCCGTACTCCTCCTGGACCACTTTTTCGATGGCGCCTCCGAACCGGCACTGAGTGACACGGTGAGCACCGATCTGACGTTGGTTCCCTGCTCGGAAGATCTCAACCTACAGCTTCCGGTCTCGACGCAGGTGCAGTTCCTGGTGTTCAACGAGTTCGAGCAGCGCTTCTCGACGAGCCGGCGCCTCAGCTGTTTCTGGGAGCTGGCGCTCTCCGACATCGATACACGTCCAGGCAGTAACGATGACTGGGCATCGATTTTCAACGTCAACGTCGAAGGGACACTCAGCGGTCAAACACAGATCCGTGGTGTCGGTGCGGGGCACGGGTTGCTCGGCGTAGCCGAGGAGTTCCACGCCAATACCGAGCGCCTGCATTCGGCGGCGTTCGCCCTGGATCAGCGGGGCACGCGGGCGC
>Ga0315286_10007244_pt1 | contig 10840 bp, 1 predicted proteins | sample YL17G10_0_MG_FD_205038 | JGI IMG/M metagenome (GOLD analysis project Ga0315286, IMG submission 205038) | Sediment microbial communities from Yellowstone Lake, YNP, Wyoming, USA - YL17G10_0 | ecosystem: Environmental > Aquatic > Freshwater > Lake > Sediment | place: USA: Wyoming | collected...
CAGCGGGCGCTTGCGTGCAGGCGTCCCGAGGTAGACGTGGCCACCGAAGACACTGCTGAGCCGCCCCGGCGTCGGCGGCTGCGTGGGTGTCGGAACTGTTGTGGGGGTGGCGGTCGAAGTGTGACTTGCCGTTGGTGTCGGTGTGCTCGTCCGTGTTGGCGTGGCGGTGCCCGTGGCTGTCACCGTCGGCGTCGGGATTGCGAGCCCGGTGGTGGTAGGGGTTGGGAAATGCGTCGGAGCTGGACTGGTGGCTTCCGTTGCGGTTGCTGTTGCGGTGGGGGTTGTTGTCGGTACCGGCGTCGCGATAGGTTCAGGTGGGACCACCGAGAGCGTGAAACCGCCGCTCTGACCCTCGGCCCCGTCGACGATGATGTAGTAGGTCTGCCCTGCAACGACCTGGGGCCAGATGCGCGACGCGAACAGGCCCCCGGGGCACAGGGCGAGCCAATTGCAAGCGACTTGGGTGCCATTGGCGCAATCTCCCTCGCGTATAGAGAGGAGCGTTTCGTACGTCGCACCTTTGCAGGTGTCGATGATCGCGGTTCCGGAGGCATTGGGTGTCCACTGAAACACTTTCTCCGGCCCCGAACCGCCGCACGTTCCTTGAAGCGTGTCATGGCCGGCCGTTGTACCGGTGAACACTCCGCCGGCCGCGGGGAGCACCGTGGCAGCGTGACAGGCCGCGGCGGGCGGCGTCACGGTCAGCGCGAAATTGCCGCTGGCGCTGCCCCAGCCGTCGACCACAACGAAATAGGCCTGTCCCGCCGTCACCGTGAGTGACATGCGGGACGCATGCGTCTTGCCCGCAGCGTTGGTGCAGGCGTCATCGTTGCAGTCGATCTGCACGCCGTTCTGGCAGCTCGGCGCGCGGACGGATAGCACGGTGTCGAAATCCGTGCCGGCGCCGCAGGTCTCGATGGTCGCGATCCCGGAGACGTCCGGTGTCCACCGAAATACCTTCTCGGGTCCCGCGCCGCCGCACGGGCTCGACAGCGTACCGGCGCCCGCGGTAGTCCCGGTGAAAACACCACCCGCAGCCGGAATCGTCGTCGCTTCGTCGCATGCCGGCAACGGGCCAAGCGGTGGGCGCAGCTCGAAGACGCTGCGACCGTACGTCCCCACCCGCAGGATGGGGAACGGAAATGCTTGGTCGATCGCCAACGATGTGCTGAGCACCGTCGGCAGCCCTGCACCGAGTACCTGCCACGTGGCACCGGAATCCCCACTTTGCATCACGCCGGCATCACTGGAGACGATGATGGTGTGCGGCGTTGTGCCCTCGTAAATGACGACGGAATGCAGCGGTAGGTCCGGCAGGTTCTGCGTCGCATCACCGCCGTCCGTGCCGCTGATGTCGGCCCAGGTTGTCCCTCGGTCGGTCGTACGGAACACGTGGCGCGTACGCTGTCCAACCGCGCACGCCGCCCCGCAGAATCCGGGATAGACCACCACGATCTCACTGCTGTTGGTGGGGTCGATGAAGAGGCCGGAGACGGGCTGGTTGGGCGCCCCCGTCGCGGTGACGCCACTCCAGGTCGCCCCCGCCCCTGCGAGGGCATCGCCGGTGTACTGCACGGTGCCGTCTTTGAGGCCGACCCACATCACGTTGGAGTCGAGCTTGAACGTCGCGCTTGCCCGGACATCGTCGGGGAACTTGTGCATCGGCACGAAGCTCTCGCCGCCGTCGGTGCTGCGGTAGAACTGCTCCCAGGCGTTGGCGTACACCGCGTTGCAGTTCGGATCGACGGCGAGCCCGAGGATGAGGAACTGCAGATCGTCGCCGCTGTAATTCCACTTCTTCCAGCTCCAGGTGACGCCGCCGTCAGTCGTCAGCAGGTAGCTGTAGTAATTGCTGACCGTGAAAGCGCGCTGGGCGTTGCAGGGATCGACCGCGATGCTCGTGCCATCGGCGCTCGTTCCGTAGGCCCAATCCAGACCCGGCAGGTTGGCACGACGCACGACTGTGCCCGTGTCCTGCGTGACGCCGTAAGTAAAGGCATCGTTGGACGCGCTCCCTCTGCCGATGTCGATGCCGAAGAACAACATGCTGGCGATCCCCTCGTTGAGGTTCGCCCACAAGAGCCCAGCATCGCTGGTTCTGGAGATGCCGCCGTCTGTCCCCACGTAGAAGCGCGTGGGCCCGGAGCCGCTGACATGGGTGGGGGGAGCGAACGTCAGCGCATGGTGATCCACATGGATCTGAAGGTCATTGCTGTGCAGATCCCCAAAGCTCCCGCCACCGTCCGTGGACTGCCACAGCCGTTGGAATCCCATATAGAGCCGGTTGGCGTCCTGCGGATCCACAGCAAGGGTCTGATCGAAGCCGCACTGACAACCGTCACCCCTCTCGGCCGCCGCCGGCACGATCCCCCAATGCGCGCCGCCGTCGGTTGAGCTAAAGAGACCGGCAAACCCTCCGAACTCAGCCTTGTCCCCCTGTACGCTGGCGTACATGCGCAAACTGTTCGGCTGTTTCGACTGGGCAAAGGCGATGAAGCGGAACGGTGGCGTGGGGGCGCCGGGGTTGTTGAACAGGTTGACCGAAAACGTCACGCCACTGTCGGTTGAGCGGAGAATCCCCTGCTTGTTGACCGAGGCGTAGAGTGTGGTTGGCGTCGCTGTGTCCAGGTCGAGGTCGGTAACGTAGCCGCTGAAAACAGCCAGGCCGTTGTCGAATGCGGGCGCGTTCGATCCGAAGTGGAAGCCGCCATCGACGGAGCGAAAGAGCCCCGCACTCGTGGCCACGAGGAGCAGGTTGGAGGCTGGCAAGACGATACGGTTGATACCGACATTGCTGAACACGGAGCCGGGATTCAGCAGCGACCACGATTCGCCGTCATCCAGCGACTTGTAGATCCCGACTCCCTTGGTGAAACCCAGGCCGCCGTCGAACAAGTTGCCCGTTCCCGCATACACGATGGACGGGTTGCCGGGGTCGAGTGCCACGGCTCCCATCGACAGCGACGGCATGAAATCGGTCTTTGGGTTCCAGCTCGCGCCCCCGTTGGTCGATTTCCAGATGCCGCCGTCGTTGGTGGCAATGTAGATGATCTGGTCGGTCGTTCCGCGTGGGTCGATGGCGATGTCAACCACCTCTCCTGAGATCGGGCCTGCACCCTGGAAGTAGTCCAGTTTGCTGAGGCGCAGCGGCGCCGGTCCGATCTGCCACCACTGCATACCCGCCACACCGCCTGCTGCCGCGCCGCCCGCACTTGCGGCACCGCCGAGTGCGGAGGCGACCTTCATCCGTTGGGCCTGCTTGACGCCCTGCTCCCACAACTCCGGCCGCACGTGCCCGAAGGAGTCCGTGTGCTGGCGCACGAATTCGTGCTGGCGCATCCGGTGGGCTTCGCCCTCGCCCAGTAGCTCTGCGTCTTCCACGGTGCCACTGCCCTTGTCGTCGCCGGCGCACTCGCCAACATCCGGGCCAAGGCAGAACGAGAGGGCGGCCCACGTGAGGGTGATTGCCAGGGTGCTACGAGCGCTACGCAACTTCCATCTCCCCTTGCGGCTATTGGCACGCGTCCTTGATCGCTGCCTCGTCCTTCACTCGCATCCGTTGAGCGCGGCGTCCACCGCCGTCAGAATCTCATCGACGGTGATCTGACCATCCTGATTGCTGTCGCCGGAGTCACACTTCGTGATCTGAGCGTTGCCAAGAGCAATGTTCACCATGGTGAGCAGCTCATCCACGGTGACCACGCCGTCCTGGGCGCAATCCCCATCGCAGCCGACGCTTATCGACACGTCGGCGGTGGCCGTCTGACCGTCACTGTCGGTCGCCGTCAGGGTGATCTGTTGCCTGCCCACCAGCGTCCAGGGCGGCAGGACCAGCTCGGAACCGCCGCCGAGGATGCCCTGGCGATCGGAGCGCCACACCAGGTTGGTGTCCGCCAACACGCCATCCTCGGGATCTTCCGCATGACCTGTCAGGATAACGGCCTCGTTGGGTTCGAAGTGCGCCCGCGGTGCCGTGACTTGCACGCTTGGCCCTTTGCGGGGCACATGGAAGTACGCCGAATCGGCAGCCGCGGTGTCGAACCCGTCGCTGGCCAACACGCGGATTGCCGCGTGGTCACTGCCCGGCCAGCGCGTGCTGTCGACCTCCAAGCTCGTCCCATCGATATCCAGCGCCAGCGGGAACCATGTCGTACCGGCATCGGGGCTGTACAGTACAGCGAACTGCAGGGCATCGCCGTCCAGATCGCTGGCGCTCCAAGAGAGCGGCGCCACACCGGTGACCTGGTCTCCCGGCTGCGGCGACACCACTGACACAACCGGCGCGTGCGCGCTGGCCACGCGCTCCGCCAGCACGGTCGCCCCATGCCGGAGCAAGATGCGGCCGGTTTCCGGCGGTAGCGGCAGCAGCAGCGAGAAGCCGTGTGACGGGCTGCTCGTGCCGTCGTTCGATCGCAACGTCCCCGGCCTGAAGTTGTGCTGGGCCAAGGTTGTCCCGGTGAGCGTTTGGAACTCAATTGAGTAGTCGGCTGCAGGATCCGACGTTGCGAACGGGCCCTGACTCGTGAGCTGATACATCGACACGATCTCGCCGGTGCCGTCATCATGCACGCGACCGCTGATCAGCACCGCTGGCTGCGCCGGCCCGGTGGCCGAGGCCATCGTCGTCGCCTTTTCACCTGCAGAGGACGAAGAGCCGGACCCGGACGGGGCGCAATAGTTGCCGACCAGGGCCCATTCCTTACTGAGCTGCTTGCCGAGGAGCTTGTTCCAAGAGAACGGCGAGATCCACCCGCTGCCGCTGGCGCTCATGAAGTCGTACGTCGAGGCGGCGTACACCTGCTTCTTGCCAACATCGAAGCCGGTCTCCCGGATGCTGTTGTCCCCAAGAAATGGCCAACATGGCTCACGGTTCGGATCGTTGGCGTCCATATGCCACAAGTCCTGCGTGTGACCGATTTCATGCGCGAGCAGTTCCTCGTTGCCCTGCGTCCATGAGCACATGCCGATGAACGCGGTCGGCGGTCCGCCACGCCCACCGCAGCCGGGAGCCTTCGAGCCTTCGGGCAGCCACCCGACCAGCGCGTCCGGCTGCGGCTGCAGGAGCTGATAAGCCGCGTCGAGCTTCTCGAAAAGCGGGTCGGAATCATCCCGCACGTCCGGACAGTTGCTGCAGTACTTCGGGTTCGAGGGAATCGAGCCGTAGATGATGTACCACGGTGCCATGTTGTACTCGATCGGCATCGGGTACATGCTCGCCATCGTCCCGGACACCCACGCGACCGGGCAGTTCGGCATGTCGTTGAGGTCGCAGGCGAATGGCTTGCCGGTATATGGCTGGCTCTGCGCCGACTTGGTGGGACGGTAATCGACCAACGCCCACTTTACCTTCAGCGGCTCGCGGTCGAAAAGCGGGACGGTCACCTCCTTCTTGTTGTTCGCGGTGTTCGGCTCGCTGATCGAGGCCGCACTCACCTCCGCCTGCACCCAGAGATCGTTCTTCCAGCCGGACTTCCCGAGGTCCGCAGGCAGAATGAAATTTGCGGTGCCCGCCAGGTTTTCGCGCATGTCCGTCAGCGACGTTGAGCACGGCACGTTGAAGGTCAGTGAGGTGTTGGCACCGAACCAGCCTGCAGCCGGGAAGTTGGCGTTAAGCGCTGCCCAGGTCAACGTCACCTTCGCCTCGTTGAGCACGGGATAGATCTGCGACGTAAGCGGACACGGCGCGCCGCCGCTGTGGCCGATGTACACCCGCACCGCGATGGCCTTGCCACGGGTGAGATCCAGGCTGTTGTCGGGGCAGTCTTTGTAGCCGTTGCTCTGATCGAAGCACTGTACCGCCTGCGTCAGCTCGATACCCAGCACTGACAGGTCTGTGACCGGAGGACCCGGGAGCGGCGTCGGGGTTGGCAACGAGTCCCACAACACAGAGCCGTTCTGAGGTGGGATAATCGGCTGTACCTGCACCTTGCCGACCGAGAACAGGTTTCCGCCGCGCTCGCCCGGTGCACCGGCAGCGATGCGGATGTGCGTGCCGCCGACCACTGCGCCGTCGGGGCCGGGAACGGCGCCCAGGACCACGTAATTCGGATCATCAACCGTCAGCAAGTAGTACGGGAAGCCCGCATCAGCCTCGGTAAGAGAGACGAGCGTGAAGGCACCGGACCGCCCCGTACGGCCGCTCGCCAGCAGCACGCCCGGGCCCGTCGGCTCCTCGGACCCATACAGGCTGACCTGTGCTCCACGCAGCGGCGCCGTGTCTCCGTCAGGGTGCCGCTGCGAGACGGTGCCGCTGAAGGTTTGGGTCCACGCCGGCCGTTCCGGCGTGAACTCTTGCACATAGAAGTCGTTCTGCCCGTACAGACCGGGCTCAGCTGCGGTGAAGCGAATCGAGCCATCGCCCAGCGCTTCCCCGCGGCTCGAGTCGGCATGGACGACCCGATAGCGCGGATCATCGACGACCAGCCAATATGCTGATTCCACCGTCTCCGAGCGCTCGTCTGCCAGGGTAAAGGACCCGTCAGGTCCGGAAAGCGTCCGACTGATCTCGATCCAACGCTGCGCGCTGCTCCCCACACCGAGCTTCTTGACCAACAGCACCTTCACGTTTGGGAAGCACTTGAGGATGGGTTGCCAGCCCAGGCAAACTTTGCCGGCGAAGCTGAGCGTCGTACGGATCGCCGAGGAGAACTCCGACGTGTCGCCATTCTTGGTGAGCGTCGTAGTCACCCAGCTCAGCGTCGGCACCGACCCCGTCCATTCCCACGTGCCGTCTGAGAGCGTGGTGGTCGTCCCGAGTGGAGTCTTGCCCTGCGCAGGCTGGGTGGTGCTATGCGACGGGTTGCTGAAGATCTCTACCGTGCAACCGCCACACGCCGGGCTCGTCGTCCCGGACACGCGGCTCAGGGTCACGGTATTCACCACGGGCGGCGCCAGGCGCGGGTTGTGAATGCCCTTCGCCGTGTTGCCGTAGATGCTGTTCCACGTCACCACGTTCGGCCCCGGGGCACCGTTCATGTTCACAAACGCCACGCCATCACCGTTGTTGGTGGCGATGATGTTGCCGGGGCCGATGCTGTTGGCGGCGGCCTGCTTCTGTAGCCACACGCCCGCGCTGGTGTTGGGCTTGTCAAGCACGCATGTCTCGCCGCTCGGGCAATCCACGTCCGCTGTGCACGCGAGGCTTGTCGTCGCCGAGCACGTGGCCTCGGCCTTCAGGCCGATGCGATTGTTCGCCACCACGTTGAAGTAAGTCCCCTGCCCAGCGATGGCGATGCCCGGCCCGTCGTTGCCGGCGATCACGTTGCCCTCGCTGCTCAGATTCGGGTCGCCGATGATGTTGTGATCGGCGCCGCTCTCGATCGCGATGCCCACCTCGGTGTTCGGCTTCGTGCCGGGGCCGACGCTACCGATCCAGTTGCGGCGCAAGGTGTTGTGATGCGACGGGCTGATGCCCCCGATGCGCAGGCCGATGGAACACGAGTGGATGGAGTTTGCCTCGACGAGATTGTCGTGCGCGCCGTTCAGGATCGTGATGCCCTCCCAGGCGTGATAGATCCCCGCCGTCCATGCGGTACCCGTGATGACGTTGCAGCGTACGGTGTTGTGATGCGCCCCGGTACCGTACATCGACACCGCCGAGGCGTACTGGTTACCGGCGATCGTCAGATACTCGAGGCTCCCGTACGCTCCCGCGGTAACGAAGCCGCTCGTGGTTCCAACAAAACTCACCACCACCGGACTCGACCCGGCGCACAACGCAGCGGCTGCGGACCCGGACGACGACTTCTGCAGCGCCTGCGTGGCTTCGGGGCTTCCGTCGATCCGCGTGCCGTCGTCCCGGATGTCCGGTAAGGCTGCTTGCAGGCTGATCTTCCACTTGTGCGTGTCCGGATCGTAGCCCGGGTCGCTGATCGGGATGTCGAAGGCGATTGTGTCCGGACCGCTTTGCGCGTTGGCCAGGTTGATCGCTTCGCGCAACGTGCAATCGCCCGCCCCCAGCGGTTGGCAGGCGCCATCGTCGTGATCCGTCGTCGTGTTGACTATCACGAGGCGCGCCGCTCCCGAGGTTGCCGTCGGCGTCGCGGTTGCCGCCGCAGTCGTTTGCGTCGGGGTGTGGCTTGGCCTGAACGTCTGAGTGACGCTAGGGGATGGCGACGACGGCATCGCCGACGGCGTCGCCGACGGAGTGGGTGTCGCCGGCGGGGGCGATGTCGCCGTGGGGGTGTACGTGGAGGTAGCAGTATGGGAGGGGGGCGATGTAGCTGTTGGTGACATTGTTGCTGTGTGGGTGAACGTCGCGGTGCGCGTCGCCGTCGGGGTGTTGCTAGGCGTCGCCGTTGGCGTTCTCGTCGCTGTATCAGTCGGCCTCGCCGTAGCCGTTTGTGTCCGGCTGGCCGTGGCCGTCGGGGCCGGGCTGAGGGTATGCGTGGGAGTTGAGGTGGGCGACGCAGTAGACGACGGTATTCCCGTCGCCGTCGCGCTGGGCATCGGCGAGTTGGTCGGAGTAAGCGTTAGGCTCGGCGTCGCGGTGGGCGTCACGCTTGCCGTGGCGGTCCCTGTCGATGTCTGAGTCACCGTCTGTGTCGGCGTCGCGGGTTGCGTCGCCGTGCCGCTCGCAGTGGCCGTGCTGCTGGGCGTGGCCGTCGGCGTGCGGGTGACCGTCTCGGTGGATGTCTCGGTGCGTGTTGCCGTCGAGGTCTGAGTCGGCGTTCGTGTCGGGCTTTCAGTGGCGGTGGACGTCGCCGTCGGTACGGCAGTCGATGACGATGTCGGCGTGGCGCTCTGCGTTGACGTGCGGGTCGCGGTTGCCGTCGGCGTGGCGGTGCTGGTGCGCGTCGCCGTGGCGCTAGGCGTGGCTGTCGGCGTGCGGGTAGCCGTCCGTGTAGGTGTCGCAGTGCGCGTGGGCGTGACGGAAGGGCTCGGTGTCGACGTTGGCGTGGCAGTGCGCGTGGGCGTGACCGAAGGGATCGGTGTCGGGCTCGCGGTGCGCGTTGGCGTCCTGGTAAACGTCGGCGTGAAAGTTCGGGTGGCCGTCGCTGTCCGCGTCCGGGTCGCGGTCGGACTCGGCGTCGGCGTGACCGGCGGCAGATCCCAGAACTTATTGTCACTCAGCGTTTTGCCGTCGAGCGGGTACGCGTACTGAATCCAGTTGCTGTTCACGACCGTGCCGCTCACCGAGGTGGCACCCACTGACGAGTATCCACCCGGATCGGTCTCGATGATGTTGTAGAATTCGCACACGCCTGAAAAGAGAAGCTGAAACCAGCCCTCGATATCGGTCGTGCGGCTATCGATCAGCGTCCCGGGCGCACCGGCGTCATTGGAACAGTACAGCTCGACGAGCACGCCGCTCAGCCGCGTGCTTTCGTTTCCGACGGTGCCAGCGAACACCCATCCGGAGAGAATGTTCAGGCTGAGCGTATCGCCATAGATATCCATTCCCATGGTCGCGCTGTTGCGCCCGTCCTCCCACACCATCAGGTAGTTCCAGCCGCTATCCGAGGCCACCGCCGGCCGCCCCTCCCAGCTACCCAGCTTCGACACCGCGGCGGCGGCTTCCGGCAGCGTTCCATCGCTGCGCACCCGCCGTTGGTAGACATCGTGGTCGCTGGGACTGTACTCGGACTCCCAGACCACCAGGTACCCGTTGCCCGGCCCTTTGTAAGCCACCGCCGCGTTGCTTTCGGAATTGCCTTCAGTACTGATGGGGACCGCTCCTCCCACTAGGCTGCCGCCAGCCCCCACGCGCTGCCCGTAGATGTCGTGGTCGCTTGCAGAAGCGACGTGTTCCAAGACCACCAGAAACTCATTGGCGTTGCTGTTGAACGTCAGGCGCGGATTGAGCTGGTCAGACGACCAGGGCGCGACTGCGATGGCTCCTCCCCACAGCGAGCCATCGGCCGCGACGCGCTGGCCGTAGATATCAAAATCGCTGCCCACCAGCTCCTGCCAGACCACCAGGTACCGGTTGTCATTGGCGCCGTACGCCACCGCTGGGGCCACCTGATTGTTGGAGCCGCTGGCGACCGCGACCGCCGTGCCCTGGCGGAACCCCGTGCTGTTCAGCCGCTGGCCGTAGATGTCGTGCTGCGTGAACTCATCGATACCGGCGCGCGCCTCCCAGACGACGAAGTACTCGTCGTCGGCAACGTTGTAGGCGACGGCAGGGTTGCTTTCGTAGACGTCCGATCCGGCAATGGGAAGCTGGCTCCCGATGAGGGCTCCGTTGAGCCCTACGCGCTGCCCGTAGATGTCGTGGTCGGTCGAGGAGTATTCGTCCTCCCAGACCACCAGGAATTCGCCGTCTGTCGGGTTGAAGATGACGTCTGGCGCCGACTGTTTGTTCGGGGCCCCGGCAATGGCAAATGCGCTCCCCAAAGGTCCGCCGTCGGCCCCGACGCGTCGGCCGTAGATGTCCCAGTCATCGCCGGAACTAAAGTGGTGGTCCTCCCACACGACCAAGTACTCGTTGGTCGTGCTGCTGTACGCGATCGCCGGGTGGATTTGGTCGTACTCCCAACTGATCACTGGGGCCGCCGCGGCGCCGGCGTCCCGCGGGCCAACCATCACCGAGCCCGCAACCAACGTTGCGAGCACAAAGAGTAGCCGAGAACACGTGCGTACTTTCATGGATCTTCTCCCAAGAAAGGAGAGAACCTGAACCGCACCGATCCGTTCATGTATGCCGCCCCTTAGATCCTCACGTGGCACCCAGAGCCGCCGCCTCACCGCCCCGGCGAGGATGTTACACCGGAGCTGGTCGGTGCCACATAGCACGTTCGTCAACGAAAATCCTGAGGAACCGCAGGTTCGGAGCTGGCGCGCGGGGACGCCGTGGCGCCTCAGGTGGGCCGCTTAGGGTCTGGAAGAAATAGTTTCA
>Ga0315286_10007245_pt1 | contig 10839 bp, 10 predicted proteins | sample YL17G10_0_MG_FD_205038 | JGI IMG/M metagenome (GOLD analysis project Ga0315286, IMG submission 205038) | Sediment microbial communities from Yellowstone Lake, YNP, Wyoming, USA - YL17G10_0 | ecosystem: Environmental > Aquatic > Freshwater > Lake > Sediment | place: USA: Wyoming | collected...
AAAAAAGATAGAAGAAGTAAAAGACAATGTGCTGCGCGTAGAAAGGATGATGGAGGAGGGTTTTGAAATTATTGAAATACCTTTACCGGCATTACTCACCGTAGTAAAAGAAATCAACGAACCGCGCATTCCTTCGTTAAGAGGGATGATGCGGGCAAAGTCGGCAAAAGTCGCTCTCTGGACACAAAAAGAGCTTAATCTTGATCCGCAAAAAATCGGCCTCACTGGTTCGCCTACCCAGGTAGTAAAAATCTTCACGCCGCCATCCAGGATGGGCGGGCAGATACTTAAGGGTGAAACGCTTGAAGTGGCGGATAAATTAGTCGCATTATTAAAAAACGAGATACCTTAAAATTGGCAGGGTAAAGTAACTTTGAGTAATCATAGGTAAGTTTAAGTAAGTAAATATAGGTAACCGTAATTAAATAGGGATAACCTTGAGTAAATATAAGTAAGTTTAAGTAACCGATAAAATAATGTCTATTCAGATTATTCTTGAAAAGTGTACCGGTTGTGCGTTGTGCGTTAAGGCCTGTCCTTTTGGCGCTATAAAAATCATCAATAAAAAGGCAATCATAGATTTAGATAAGTGTAACCTTTGCGGCGCCTGTATTCCTGCCTGTAAACTGAAAGCGGTGCTGTTAGAGAAGGCAGAGAGGGCAGCACCAAATCCGAGCCTAAATGATTATAAGGGGATTTGGGTTTTTATTGAGCAGAAGAAAGGAAAGGTTCAATCTGTATCCTATGAGCTTTTAGGAAAAGCCCAGGAGTTAGCTCAGAAACTTAATTGTCAGGTGAGCGCGGCATTTTTGGGAAACGATATTGAGGATCAAATTAGTGAACTCATCTGGCGCGGTGCGGATAATGTCTATATTGTTCAGGCACCCGAACTGGCAAATTTTCAAGATGAGCCTTACACTAATGTATTGATAAAACTGATTCAGAAATATAAACCGGAAATTTTTCTTTGCGGCGCAACCGCCATTGGCAGGTCCTTAGTTTCCCGCGTGGCAGTAAAAATTAATGCTGGTTTGACTGCGGATTGCACCGGTTTAGATATTGACCCGGAGAAAAAAATACTCCTGCAGACCCGTCCGGCATTCGGCGGCAACATTATGGCTACGATTATCAGCCCCAATCACCGTCCGCAAATGGCCACTGTGCGGCATAAAGTGATGCCACCATTGCCGGTGGATAAACAGCGTAAGGGTAAAATTATCCAGGAAACTTTTAACAGTGCAATCTATGCCTCGCGGGCAAAATTGCTGGATATAGTGGAAGAGGTAGAGTCTTTAGTGAATATTGCCGAGGCAGATATTATTGTTTCCGGCGGACGCGGTATGGGGGGGCCGGAAAATTTTAAACTCTTGGAAGAGCTTGCCCGCGCCTTAGGTGCAGCAGTAGGCGCCTCACGTGCCGCAGTAGATTCCGGCTGGATGCCTTATTCGCACCAGGTGGGCCAGACCGGACGAACCGTGGCTCCTAAGATTTATTTTGCCTGCGGTATCTCCGGCCAGATCCAACATTTAGTCGGCATGCAATCCTCTAAAATCATCATCGCCATTAACAAGGACCCCGATGCGCCCATCTTTAAAGTGGCTACTTACGGAATTGTCGCAGACCTCTTCCAAATAATTCCTGCCTTAACTAAAGCCTTCAAACAGAGACGCTTTCCAACCTAATCGGGAAACTGTCCCTCTTTCAGTTACAATTTGCCTAAATTTACCTTTTTTTGCTACTAAATTACCTTCATTGTATCTATATGTTAAAGAATGTCAAAGTTTTCCTTGACAAGAAAAGAGTTTTTGTTTATGATATATCCCTAACTCCAGGAGAGATTTTGTATGGTCACTTATGAGAATTTAATGACAATTGAAGAATTAGCGGCATACCTTAAAGTCACCAAGCGCACCATTTACGATTGGCTAAAAAACCATAAGGTCCCGGCGCTAAAACTCGTCGGCCAGTGGCGCTTTAAAAAAGATAAAATTGATGCTTGGTTGAATAAGCAGGAGAGCGCGGGATGAATAAACGCAGGGTAGTGATAACTGGCTTAGGCGTGGTTGCGTCGAATGGGATTGGGAAAGAGGAGTTCTGGCAGGCGAATATTGAAGGTAAGTCTGGAGTAGGCTTGCTTACAACTTTTGATACTTCGACGCTTAATTCAAAAATTGCCGGACAAATAAAAAATTTTGAACCCTTAAAATATATACCGGAAAAAGTAGCCAAAAGGGTTGATAGATTCGTCCACTTAGGATTGTCTTCTGCTAGGATTGCCCTAGAGGATAGTAAAATAAATTTAGAAAAAGAAGATAAAAATAGAATCGGTGTTATTGTTGGTTCTGGCTTAGGTGGTGTACTTTTTCATGAAGAACAAATATTGGCCGGCTATAAAAAAGGAATCCATCGTCTTAATCCATTATCCGTTCCTAGAATTAGCCCTAATGCTGTCTCAAGCCATATTGCTATACAATACGATCTGTTAGGCCCTAATTTGGTTATTTCTACCGCTTGTGCTTCGGGAACGAATGCTATTGGTGAAGCCTTTAGAAAGATTCAAAACGAAGATGCAGATATAATATTTAGTGGTGGCGTTGATGCTCCTTTGACAGAATTTACCTTTGGCGCCTATGATGCACTCAAGGTTCTCTCTAAAGGGAATGATTCACCCCAAGAGGCATCTCGGCCTTTTGATAAAGAGAGAGACGGTTTTGTTCTCGGTGAGGGAGCAGCGATTCTTATCTTGGAAGAACTGAATCACGCTATAAAAAGAAATGCTTACATATATGCGGAAATTATTGGCTATGCCTCAAATTCTGGCGCCTATCATATAGTAATGCCAAAACCAGATGGCAAAGATGCGGCGCTAGCGATGTCTCAAGCGTTAAAAGACGCAAATGCAAAACCGCAAGATATAGACTATATCAATGCTCATGGTACTTCAACCCAGCCCAATGACAAAATAGAAACTATTGCGATAAAGAAAGTATTTGGAGAATATGCTTATAAAATCCCTATATCCAGCACTAAATCAATGCTAGGACATACCATTGGCGCAGCGGGTGCAATTGAAGCGATTGTCGTCGCCTTGAGTATTGAAAATAATCTCATCCCCCCAACGATTAATTACAAACATAGAGATCCCAGTTGCGACTTAGACTATGTACCGAATGAAGCAAGAAAAACACAAATCGATGTTGCCCTATCTAATTCTTTTGGTTTCGGAAGCTGTAATACATGCATAGTTATGAAGAAGTACGGAAAATAATATGAAGATAGACAAAAGAAATCTAAAAAAAATGGTCAAAGAGATTATATCGGATAAGTTAGACGTAGATCCGAATAAAGTAAAGGCCGGTTCTGTTTTGATCGGTGGTTTGGGCATGGATTCATTTGGGGCTGTAGAATTAACATTTGAGCTTAAAGATAAGTTTGGTATTGAAATTTCGGAAGAGGACTTTAGGAAAATTAAAACAGTGAATGATGTAATAGAATATATTTCTAACAAGTTAAGCAAGGAGTAATTTATGCAAGAGAAAGAGTTTATTTTTAAGAAAACAGTTTATTTAACAGATACTAACCTTTTTGGTAATGCCTATTTTGCGCGTTATTTTGATTGGCAAGGGATGGCAAGGGAAGAATTCTTTAAGCAACTAGTCGGTGAAAATACTAATTTTTTTCAACAGGGCATCAAGCTTGTTACTTTAGAGGCTTCAATTAAATATCATCACGAGGTTACTTTATTTGATGAGGTAATCATAAAAGTAAAACCTACTAATATCAAAATAGCTACTTTTTGTTTAATTTTTACCTATCTTAATAAGATAACAGGTAAGTTGACAGCAGAGGGACATCAGAAAATTGGTTTTATTGATTCAGCGGGTAAAGTAATTCCTATCCCCCAAGTACTCAGAGAGGGGTGGCTTAAGTTTAGTCAAAGATGAACCCATATTCGTTTCCACCATTAATCTGCTCAATTGTAGCTGCGCTTTTAGGGTTATTCATCTATTTTAAAAATAGAAAATCTTTTTTTAATATCACATTTGCTTTGTTATGTCTTACTACGCTTTGTTGGCAATTTAGTTGGTTTATTCTTTTTAATACCACTCAAGAGAAACTGGCGTCAATTTTGGTAAAGATTGGGTATACGGGGATTATATTTATGCCAATTTCCATTTTTCATTTTTGCATTGAATTTACAGAATTTATTTACAAAAAGATAACGGTTTACATTATCTATAGCATAGGAATGTTCTTCTTGGCAGCCTTATGGCTAACCCGGTTTTTTATAAACGGCTACTACAAATATTCTTGGGGGTATTATCCTCGAGCGAATATTTTGCACATTCCTTATATGATTTTTCTTGCTACTCTTGTCTTTCTTTGCTGCTATCTATTTTTGAGAAATTCTAGGGATACTGAAGTTCCTTTTTTAAAAAGATTACAATCAAAATATCTCATAGGCGCCTGTATTATCTGGACACTTTCTGGTTCAGATTTTATAGTAAATTATGGTATTGCATTTTATCCGATAGGATTTATTTTTGTTATCATTTCCTTGTTTATTATCGCCTATGCTATTATCCGTTATCACCTCATGGACATCGAAGTCCTTGTTAAGAAATCCCTCGTCTTTGCCGGTACATTTATCTTTGCCTTCGGGATTTTTGTTACTATTACACTCTTGGTATCCTCTTTCATCGGGGGTAACAAAATTGTCTCTTTGGCCGTAAGCGCCCTAATTATTACCATCTTCCTGCGGCCACTGGAAACTTGGCTGGTTGACTCTACCGACAAGTTCCTCTTCCAGAAGAAATACGCCTACAAAGAGATTATCAAGACTTTTATTGATGAGATAATTACCAAGCTTAACTTAGATGAGGTTATCAATTCTACCCTTAAGCTTCTTGATGAAACTTTGCATCCCTACGCCTCAGGCATCTTTATCCTGAATAAAGTTGATGACAAGTACCAGCTCTACAACTCCCTTGGCTTAGAAGATAAAAACATCATTTTCGCCTCTGACTCTAGACTTGTGGTTTTCCTTAAGCAATTCCATAATCCGGCAGTGATTAAGCAGATAGACGGGATTATCGGCGTCAACCCGGAAATATCCTCAGAAATGTCTAAGCTCAAAGCTGTGCTGGTTCTGCCTTTAATGCTGCACGATGACCTCATTGGCTTCATCTCGCTGGGCAGGAAGAAATCCGATGAGGAATATACCAAGGATGACTTGGATGTGCTGCAGGATTTAGCCCGCACCGAATCTGTGGCTGTAGGCAATGCCCAGCTAATGCAGGAAGCTGCTCAGGCAGAGAGAAGTGCCGCCATAGGCACTATGGCCGCGGGTATTTACCATGAGATAGGCAACCCGCTAAATATTATCAACACCAAAATTCAGGTTTTCCTTACGGGAATCGAACGCGGCTTTTACAAGGATAAAACCCGGGAAGAAATAGTCCAGGAATGCGGAAACATCCTTCATGAAACCCTAAACCAGACTAACCGCATTGCCGATATTACCAGAAGGCTCTCTAACTTTGCCAAGCCCTCCAAAGAATTTAAGCCGCAGTTGGTAAATATCTCCGAAGAAATAGACGAGGCCTTGGCAGTAGTCGGCCATGATTTGGAGTTGGAGAGAATAAAAATAAATAAACAAATCTCCGCGGAATTGCCCCAAATTTTAGCTGACCGCAGGGAGATGCAGCAGATATTTTTTAACCTTATCCGTAACGCCGGCCAGGCAATCGAGGGTGCGGGGGTAATTACAATCAGGGCATTGCCTTCTGTAGATGCGAAGGTGCGTATTGAGGTAGAAGATTCCGGTAAAGGCATTCCCGAAGATAAAAAAAGCAGGATCTTTGAGCCGTTCTTTACTACTAAGGGCTTGAATAAAGGCACAGGCCTGGGGCTTTCTATTGTGCGGCAGCTAGTCTGGAGGAATAAGGGGGAGATTACTTTTAGAAGCCAGGCGGAAGTAGGCACTACTTTTATTTTAGAATTTCCTAAGGGAGTTAAGTGATGAAAAAAGTTTTAATCGTTGATGATGAGCTGGAGTTTGTAAATGATTTTGCCAAAGGCCTGGAGATGTTTGGTTATCAGGTCTATAAGGCAGGAGATGGAGAGGGAGCATTAAGCATAATCGAAAAGGCAGCGCCGGATATTATTCTTTGCGATTACCGGCTTCCGGATATTGACGGAGACAAAATTTTAGTGAAGGCCAAGGAAAAATATCCCCGGATAAAATTCGTGCTGGTTACAGCTTATTATGATGAAGCAACAGAGAAGCGCCTGCGTAAGTTAGGCGCAGATGAAGTGGTTTATAAGCCGATTGTCTTAACCGAAATAGAAGCTCTTTTAGCGAAATTATAGTTTTTTATAAGGAGGGTTATGGCCACAATAAGGGAAATTTTTCATGAAATTGGAAATTGGCACAATAAAATAACTATGTGCGCAGGCGTAACTAAGGAGATGCTCAAGCGGGAATATAAAGATAGGCCGCTCCCTAAGGAAGCGAAAGATACTTTAATAAAAAAATTGTCGGAATTGGAACAATACGCCGTGGGCGCGGATAAGGTATTACTTCAACTTAAAGGCATTATCTATAATAAAGTGAATCCTGATTTAGGCCAAGTAAAAAATAAAGGAGGCGCTAAATGCTTAAAAAGAAGATAAAACTTATGGTGCTGGATGACGAAAGAGATATCTGCGAATTCGTAAAAGCGCTTTTTAGAAAAAAAGGGTTCTCGGTTTCTAGCGCGCTTTCAGGGAATGAAGCAATCAGAAAAATAAAAAAGTTAAAACCCGATGTCGCCCTTTTAGATATTTATCTAAAAAAAGGATTAGACGGGCTAGAGGCTTTAAAGAAGATAAGAGAGATTTCGCCGTTGTGCCGTTGCGTGATGGTAACCTGGGATAGCGCGGTAAGTAAAATTAAAGAGGCAAAGGCAATGGGCGCGGTTTCGTATTTGGTTAAACCTATAACCATAACTGAACTCTTAAGGGTAGTTTATAGGGCTGTTTCGGGTATCAGAAAGCGAGGTAAATAGACATGGCCAATCCTTTACCTGAAGAACAAGAGATTTATGAAAGGATAAAAAAAGAAAATATCATTATTCACCCTTTAATCTGGGAACTCATCAGTCACCATATCCGAAACGAACTTTATATGATTAATTTGATTATCGGCTCAACAGTATTAGATGGCGCGCTTTTAAACGAAGAAAATGCCAGGAAAGTCCTTAAACATAGCAAAGCGATACAAGGATTTTTGGATGAATTATGGAAGGTAACGGGGAAAAAGCAAGGGGATAAATGAATTATGTAGAAAGGAGCTCCGATGTATTTTAAAAAATTAGAATTAATAGGGTTTAAGTCCTTTATGGAAAAGACGACTTTGCATTTTGAGCCGGGGATTACCGCAGTGGTCGGCCCCAATGGCTGCGGGAAGTGCCTTAAAGGCTCAAGCGAAGTAACTCTTTATGACGGCAGTAAAGTAAAAATTAAAGATTTAATAGAGTTGGCTGAAAAGAACGCCACCAATATAGAGAAATTAGACGATGGTTTTATAGTTCATGCCGATGGATTAGATATCTCGGTTCTTTCCTTGAATCCGCAAACCCTGAAAATTGAACCAAGGCCGGTATATGCCTTTATCAAACGTAAGGCGCCCGAATACCTTTTAAAAATTAAAACTAAAATCGGAAGAGAAGTTATTACTACGCATTACCATCCGTTTTTCAGTATTAAGGATGCTAATATTGTTACTTTAAATGCTGACCAGCTAAAGGTTGGCGTCAAAGTTGCTCTGCCGCGCGCCTTACGGCCGGCAGGAGCAAAAATAAATTTGGATTTATTTACGATTCTAAAGAGACTTGAGGATAAAAACTTAATTTACATTCCTTATTCAGAAGAGCTATCTGAGTTTATATTGGGATTAAAATCAAAATATAATAGCCTTGCTGAGATGGCGGGCACCTTAAAAATAAATCAAGCTGCGGTAACTAGCGCTTTAGGCGGGCAGGCAATGAATATCACTCATTTTGTTGATTTATTAGAGAAGAACGGAATTAGCGAAATCCCCGATTTTGTAAAAGCTGTTAAATCGAGAAGTTCAGGAAGCATTATTCTACCGCGCCAGATTACTCCTTCTTTGGCAAGATTTTTGGGTTATCTTATTTCAGAGGGAAGGACTACTAACAATAATCAAGCTTGGTTTGTGAATGAAGACGAAGCGATGGTAAAGGATTATATTTTTTGCGCTCGGGAGGTTTTTGGCGTAGAGGCAAAGGTTTTTAATTATAAAGAAAATACTAATGATGTGATAATCTTTTCCCATGCCTTAAACCAATTTTTAGAAAAGGCGTTTGATTTAAAAGTAGAAAGCCATTCGAAGGATAAGAGAGTCCCCGCGCAGATATTCTCTGCCGAACAGGAAGTCGTTACTTCTTTCTTATCCGCTTTGTTTGAAGGCGACGGGTATTTATCTGTGGGTAGGAAAAATAGCGCTGATTATTTCGAATACGCGACTGCTTCAAAATCTCTGGCGCAGGGCATAAGCAGTTTATTATTACGTTTAGGCGTAACATCCGTAATTAGGGAAAAGAGAAAAGCTGCCACGAATACCCGGCTAAAAAAGAAGAGGACATATTATTCACTTTATGTTTATGGTTTAGATAACGTAAAGAAATTAGCTAATCTTTTACATTTTGTAGGAAAGAAATCCGCTAAATTAGAGATGGTTAGATCTCTTAATGGTAAAGCGAATCCGAATTTAGATTTAATTCCCGAAGTCAACCAGGTTTTTAAAACTTTAGTGAAAATGACCGGGCTTAAGGTAAAAAGATGGAAAAAGATTTCTCCTAAATTGGTAAGCTACTACGAAAATAGGTGCCTGCCGTCCCGGCAGGGGCTAAGCGAGGCATTGAATATTATTGCTGAACATACGCAACTTATGGGATTGGCGAAGCCTATTTATGACTATCTTAAGAAAATGGCCGAATCAGATATCTACTGGGATGAAGTAGCCAGCATCAAGAAAGTTTATTCCGAAAAATGGGTTTATGACTTATCTGTCTTGGGCACGCATAATTTTATTGCCCAGGATATGATAGTGCACAATAGCAATATATTTGACAGTATCCGCTGGGTTTTAGGGGAGCAGTCGGCAAAGTCTTTGCGCGGTTCAGAGATGCAGGATGTGATTTTTAACGGCACTGACTTTAAGGACCCCTTAGGTATGGCTGAAGTGAGCCTGGTTTTTGATAATACCAATCGAATATTCGCAATTGACCACCATGAAGTGGCCATTACCCGGAGAATATTTCGCTCGGGTGAAAGCGAATACCTGCTGAATAAAACACAGGTGCGGCTGAAAGATATCTTGGATCTGTTGAGCGGGACCGGTATCGGTTCGGAAGGCTATTCTTTAATGGAGCAGGGAAAGATCGACCTTATCTTAAGCTCAAGGCCGGAGGATAGGCGTTTGGTTTTTGATGAGGCTTCAGGGATTACTAGATATAAAATGCAGAAAAAAGAGGCCGCCAGGAGATTGGAGGAAACCGAGCAGAATCTGCTGCGGGTGAATGATATTATTATCGAAGTAAAACGCCAGATAGGTTCTCTTGAGCGTCAGGCAAGCAAGGCGCGTAGATATAAAGAGGTGTTTGATGAATTAAAGTCTAAAGAGATAAATCTGGCTATTTTACAGAAGCGCGAGCTCCTGCGGGAGAAGGATGAGCTAATTCAGGGCTTAACCCAGCTGCAAATAGAGGAGATCAAGCTGATAAACACGGTCAAAGAACAGGAATCCCGGACTTGCAGCCGCCAAATGGAATTAAAATCCATAGAAGATAAGATGATGGCGATAAAAAATGAGATTTTGAACCTGGATAATCTAGCTTTAAGGAATAACGAACACATCAGCTTTAATCAGGAAAGGATCATAGAGCTGGAGAGCAGGGAAAAATATTTAGAGGCGCAGGTTGAACAGGCAAAGGGAAAACTTGTCGCGGATGAAGAGAAGCTGAATAATGTCCGGGTAGAGCATGGTAGTATCAAGAAAAATATAGAGGAGAAAATCCTGCTTTTAAAAGACGCAGAAGATAAGCTGAATAGCCTTAATACCTGCGTTAAACTCTCACATGAGAATATTGCCAGGGCCAAAAAAGAAATATTAGATTTAGTTACGGCGTCAGCTAATCTAAAGAATGAAATTACCGGGTTGACTTCTAAGCAGCAGATCCATTTAGCGCGCAAGAAAAGGCTGGACCTTGAAAAGGCGAAAATAACAGAAGAGGGGGTTGGTTTAGAAGATAATTTCAATCAGCTAAAAGGGGAACTGGAGGGTTTAGAAAGTAATTATCAGGATTTAAATTCTAAACTAACCGGCTCTAAAAGAGAATTAGAGGCAGAAAGATTATCCGTGCTTGGCCTGAATAAAGAATTAGAGTCTTTAGAGAAAGAGAAATTCATCTTAGAGTCGCAAAAGAAATTCTTAGAAGAGCTCAAAACCAAATATGAGGATATCAGCGAGTCGATGAACGCGGTGATTTATTTAGACAAATTGCCGCGCGAAAATATGACCGGCTTGGTGGTGAAGGTAAAAGGCCGTCTTGACTTAAACCAAACAGATAAGGATACTATCGGCTCTATGAGTGCCAAGTTATCCGGGGAGGCAAAGCCGATTGATTTGGATACGCAAGGCATAATTGGGCAAATCTTAAGTATCGCAGGAAAAATAAACGCGCTAAAAGATAATTTGACCGGAAAAGCAAGGCAGATCGAAGGATTGAACATTGTGATTCAAAATATGGAAAGGGATTTTCGCGCTCAAGAAAT
>Ga0315286_10007246_pt1 | contig 10839 bp, 8 predicted proteins | sample YL17G10_0_MG_FD_205038 | JGI IMG/M metagenome (GOLD analysis project Ga0315286, IMG submission 205038) | Sediment microbial communities from Yellowstone Lake, YNP, Wyoming, USA - YL17G10_0 | ecosystem: Environmental > Aquatic > Freshwater > Lake > Sediment | place: USA: Wyoming | collected...
GATACTGCACGACCTCGGCAAAATCGTAATTCCCAACGACATCCTCTGCAAACAAACGCCTCTTACCGACCAGGAACGTAGAATTATTGAGCGTCATCCGATTGCGAGCGCCGAAATTCTTGCACCAGTCGGCTTGTTCAATCAGGAGGTGGTAATTATAAGGCATCATCATGAAAACTTTGACGGCACCGGTTACCCAAACGGCCTTGTCGGCAAAAACATTCCCATCGGCTCGAGAATTCTTGCTGTTGCCAATTGTTTTGATGCCATGACCTCGAACCATTTCAATAGTCCCGCCCGCTCGGCTGAAGATGCATTAAGCGAAATTGTCAGCCTGTCCGGCATTCAATTCGACCCGGAAGTTGTGGAGGCCTTCAGAGCCGCATATGCTGCAAATCACAACAACTGGTCTTTGGCGCAAAAGCAGGAAGTGGAAAGTTGTGCCTGATTACGAGCCCCTCTAACTGCCGCAGCAGGATTAATTCAGTAACAAACCGCTAAAATACTAAAGCAGTTTTTTCTGATTGCCGGTATATGATATCAACTAATCTGCCGAGAAGTTCTGACATATTATAAGTTTTGGTTAAGAGGTCTTTTGAGTTTTGGGCCCAGCCGATTGCTTCCGGCAGCATTATTGTTTCAGTTATGTTTTCATCAAGCTCGCCGCAGAGACAAATTACAGACTCAAATATGCTTACAGGCAGCTGCAATGGCCGGCCGTTCTGATTATCTGATGCATAGCAAAACTTCGAGCCGGTAACTATATGCTCTCTGCACGCAAGAGGTCTTGAATAGTAAATCGTACAGGTATTGTCAGACAGAAAAGGGCATACAGAAATTTGTTTTCTACAAGCCAGTTTAATGGACCGTTGCAGTACTTTTCGTTCGCTGTTCGGCATTAGATTAATTTCTCTGCACAACCATAATGCTTCAGGTATCGACATCGGTACAGGATTCCGGCAGCAGTTGCAGCCTTTTCTGCAGTGAGTATTCTGGCCTGATTTTTGTGCCTGGCTGACAGCGGCCTTTACAATTATATCGCAAATTGCCTGTGCTGGCGGAACTATATCGCAGATTTGCACTGGCACATCCGCAAAGCCTATTATTAGGTTTAGCTCTTTGCCGAAGATATCAATATTAAGACTGGTCCTGTTTAACTCATTACAGAGATTATTGTCGAGCCTGTCTAACTCGTCTATTACGAAAGCAGCACAGTGTTTTTGTGTTTTTGGCTTGTTTACATCGTCAGTGCACATATTCGATTATAATATCGGAGTTGAATGATAGTCTCTTGAGTGCAATAGATGCTGCGAAGTATATGCAGCGTTGATTTTTTCAGTTAGTCCTATAATGATTGGCGGATCTATTTTGTGATGCGTTTTGCAAGCTCTGTCAGCTGCGACTGGATTTTATCGTTGGTTTGTTGCAGTTCACCGATTTTGCTGCAGGCATGCATTACGGTGGTATGGTCTCTTCCGCCGAGGTGTCCGCCGATTTCCTCAAGGCTGTGGCTGGTTAGGCTCCGGGCCAAATACATACAAATCTGTCTTGGCATAGTGATGCTCTGGCTGCGTTTTTTACTCTGTAAATCTGCCGGGCGGACATCGTAGTAAGCGGTTACGACTTTTATTATGTCGGTAATGGTAATATTTTTGTCGGTTGTTTCTCTGTCGCCCAGCGATTTCTTGGCAGTGTCAAGATTGATTTCTTCGCCGCTCGCCCCGGCCATAGCGTAAAGCATCGTCAATGCTCCTTCGAGTTCGCGGATATTTGTTTTAACTATTCCCGCGATGTGTTCTGCGACCTCATCTGAGATTTTCATGCCTCGAAGTCTTGCCTTTTTCTGCACGATGGCCACTCTGGTTTCATAAGTTGGCTCATCAATCCTTGCCACCAGTCCGCATTTGAACCTGCTTGTAAGCCTTTCAGGCAGTGAAGATATTTCTCCCGGCGAAGAATCAGCGCTTAAGACAATCTGTCTGCGGTTGTCGTAAAGAGCGTTAAAGGTGTGAAAAAATTCTTCCTGACTCTGTTCACGTTCTCTTAAAAACTGCACGTCGTCAATTATGAGCAAATCAACGGTTCGATACAGATTTTTGAATTCGGCAAGCGAACCGGCCTCGATTGCGCTGATGAAACGGTTAACAAACTCTTCGCAGCTTAAGAATTGTATCTTTGCCTTTGGAAAGTTGCTCCGTGTTTCCCGGCAGATTCCATGAAGCAGATGGGTCTTGCCCATTCCCGCGTTGCCGTGGATGAACAGCGGATTATATGTTGTACCGAGCGATTTGCTTACGGCAATGCAGCTTGCGTGTGCGAGCCGGTTGCAGGGCCCTACGACAAAATTGTCGAATGTATAATCAGGATGCAGGCGAGGGTCTGTCTGATTTGTTGAGGAAAGTTTGCCTTTTTCGGTTTTGCCGTCGACGCTGAACTTTATGCTTACCAGATACCCCGTAATCTGTTGAGCGGCGAGGGTAAAGCTTTTTGTGCAGTTATCCTGCAGAAAGCCTGCCGCTTCGGCATCCGAGCAGGTTATTTCGAGCAGTCCGCCGCTGAAATTTTTTATCGCAAGGTCGTCAAACCATTTGCGGCTGTTTGCAGGGTCAAGCACCTTGGCCCGTTCCATAATCGCTTCGAATATTTCTCTTGCATCCTGTGCCAATTTCTTCCTTTGCCTCGCTGCTCTGTCAAAACAGACGACACATCCGTGTAATTTATTACAAAAAATTTGCCCGGACCGCTGGGCATGTTTGAATTACCAGACGTGCCCTCCTTGACAATAAAAATCTATAGCCTGATGGTGGCTTTGTCAAAAGAAAAATAATTTTTCCTGAACATTCAGCATTCAATATTCAATATTCCTGAATCTTACACCCTTTACGTCTGATTATTTATCTGATAAAATGGAGAATCTTTAAGCAATTATATATGGAGCTTTTATGGGAATTTTTACCAAAACTCTCGATTATATTAAAAGCCATCTCGGCAGAACCCGCGATAAGATTAAGTCTTCCCTGGCGGCCGTTTTGGTCTTTGGCAGGGATATTGACGACCAGTTGCTTGATAAGCTTGCCGAAACGCTGATAAGTGATGATATTGGGGTCGAAATGACAGATAGGTTGATTTCAGACCTCAGGGCAGCTTTCCGCGAAAGAAAAATAGCAAAGACTGAGGATATTATTCCGTTTCTAAAAGAGCATATAAAGAGCTACTGGCCGGTCCAGAGCCATCAATTGAACAACTCTCCGGCAGGACCTACCGTTATTCTTATTGCCGGCGTCAACGGCTCCGGCAAAACCACGAGCATCGCCAAGCTCGCTTATACGTTAAGCCGCAATGGCGAAAAGGTCATTGTTGCTGCCTGCGATACGTTTCGCGCAGCGGCGGTTGAGCAGCTTACAATCTGGGCGCAGCGCATCGGCGTTGATATTATCAAACAGCCGTCAGGCTCAGACCCTGCTGCCGTTGCCTTTGATGCCTGTTCGGCAGCGCTTGCGAGAAATGCAAAATTCCTGATTCTCGATACCGCAGGCAGACTTCACACGCAGAAGAACCTTATGAAAGAGCTTACGAAGATTCGCGATGTCGTGGCAAAGCAGATTGCCTCGGCGCCGCATGAGGTTTTGCTGGTTCTCGATGCCACTACAGGCCAGAACGCCATCGCACAGGCGAAAATGTTTACCGAGGCCATTAAGGTTACCGGCATATTTCTCGCAAAGCTTGACGGCACTGCCCGCGGCGGCATAGTAATCGCGATAAAAGACCAGCTCGACATACCGGTCAAATTTGTGGGTCTTGGCGAAAAACCCCAGGATATTGCCGAATTTGACCCTGATACCTTTGTCGAGGCATTATTTAACTAAATTATCATTAAAGGTTGTTAATAATGCAGCAAAATTCAAACAGTGATTTATCAAGCCAAAACTGCATACCTTGTCAGGGCGGTATTCTGCCGTTAAAGGGCGATGACCTTGCCGCTCTTGCTGCTCAGCTTCCTGCCGGCTGGCAGGTGGTTGACGAGCATCACCTCGAGAAAACCTTTAAATTTAAGAATTTCAAGCTGGCCCTCGATTTTGTCAATAAAATCGGCGCTCTGGCGGAGGAAATCGGCCATCATCCGGATATAGATTTCGGCTGGGCGAGGGCAAAAATCACGGTCTGGACGCATAAAATCAACGGCCTGCACAAAAATGATTTTATCTTTGCCGCAAAGGCAGATAAGCTTTACCCCGTTAGAGAAAATTGCTGATTTTAACGGTGGTCATTGTTGCTTAAAGCCGCTGTCATTGCGAATCGTTAGAGAACGAGGTTTTTAAATTCTCTAACGGGGGTTACAGCGGCTAAACGGATAAAATTGGATTTATTTAAGTTCTTTATTGGCAAGAACTTATAATTAAAATACCACAGGGCATTTGCTTTTTGCTGATTTATTTGTTATAATGCGCTTAATAAATTAAGGAAGGTATTTTAAAGTGGCGAAGATAAGAAAATTTTATTACAGAATTTGGCTTCCGTTTACTTTTAACAAGAAAAGGATTCTGATTCTTGCGATAGCAAGTTATATTGCTTTATGCTAATTACGCGCAGTTGCGCTCGGTGGTGTTTAACATATTTGTTCTCCGTGGCCGGCTTTAAAACCGGCCATATTTTTTGCGCAGGGTTTTATTTGACAACTAAGGGGTTTTGATTTACCCTTCTTGAAAAATAAGTGTATATCTCTGTGTCCTCTGTGGCTAAAATAATATCTTAAAATCTCTGTGGCAGGATTTTTATTATGATTATCGTTACAGGCGGAGCCGGTTTTATAGGTTCGGCAGTTGTTGCAGGCCTTAACGCGAAAGGCATTAAGGATATTCTGGTTGTCGATATCCTCGGCAAAGATGAGAAATGGAAAAACTTGCGCCAATTAACATTTGCCGATTATCTGGAAGCCGATGATTTTCTCGAAATAATCACCGCGGGCAGATTTGGTTTGCCTGTCGAGGCGGTGTTCCATCTGGGCGCCTGTTCTTCAACGACCGAAACGGACGCCTCATTTCTTATTAAAAACAATTTTGAATATTCAAAGGCCATCGCCGACTTTGCCATTGATAAAAAAGCTCGTTTGATTTACGCCTCAAGCGCAGCCACCTACGGCGACGGCTCAAAAGGTTTCAGCGATGATGAATCGAAATTGCACGTTCTTGAGCCGCTCAATATGTATGGCTTCAGCAAGCAGATGTTTGATTTATGGGCGCAGAATAATGGAATGTTAAAGAAGATAGTGGGTTTAAAGTATTTTAATGTCTTTGGCCCTAATGAATATCACAAGGCCGATATGCGCAGTTTTGTTTTAAAAGGTTTCCAGCAGATAAAGCAGACAGGCAAGGTCAGGCTTTTCAAATCGCACAATCCCGATTACGCCGATGGCAGGCAGATGAGGGATTTTCTTTATATAAAGGATGCCGTCGATATGACATTGTTTTTCCTTGAGAACAAAAAGCCTTGCGGCATTTTTAATATCGGCTCTGGCCTTGCCCGCACCTGGCTTGATTTGGCTAATGCCCTTTTTGTAGCGATGAATTTGCCGCCGAACATTGAGTTTATTGACACTCCGCCTGCTATTCGCGATAAGTATCAGTATTTCACCCAGGCCGACATAATAAAGCTGCGCAAAGCAGGCTACGACAAGCAGCCGACCGCCCTCGAACTCGCCGTAAAGGATTATGTGCAAAATTATTTAAAGGCGGATAATTATTTATCCGCCGACAATATTTAATCCCGCACCTGTTAGTTATTCAATTGTTTCTATTCTATTTGTTTTTATATTTACTGTCGCAATGTAAACTTGTCCTCGCGCAGGCGGGGATAGGTGCGGCGGTAACTCCCGGCCGGTATCTTTCGGCTGGCGGGATTAGTACATAATCAGTTATTTGCCTCGTTTTTCTAAAACAGCCTTTAGTCTTTCACCGGCCTTTGTGTAATCGGGATTGAGTTTCAATGCCTGACGGTATTGTTCTGCCGCCTCGTCGGTCTTCCCTTGTTTTTCCAGAAGAATACCTAAATTGCAGTGCATTTCGAAATCATCCGGCGACTTTGACAAAAAAATTTGCAATTCCCTGACCGCTTCATCTGTTTTGCCCTCACCTGCCAGGGCCAGTCCCAGATGGCCGTGTGCTGTTATAAAATCCGGGTCAAGTTTCAAAGCCTTCCTGCAGTTCTCAACAGCTTCATCATATTTTCCAAGACAGGCCAGCGCCCACCCTAAACCATCGTAGGCATCTGCCTGGTTGGGGTCGAGTCGGACAGACTCGGCATAATGTTTGGCCGCTTCATCGAATTTTCCCAGTCTCATCAAAGCATTAGCCATATTGTAATGTATGGCGGTTTCTACACCCGGCCTGAGAGTCAATGCCTTATTATAATACGAAATTGCCTCATCGTATTTTCCCTGTCTAAACAGTTCAATACCCAAACTATTGTAAACTATAGGTTCATACGGAGCTGATTCCACCATTTGCCTGCGATGAGTTTCCGTATCCTTCCAGTAAGCTGAATAGTTGCGAGTCAATGCCATTTCCGTGATAATTATCACGCAGAGAATTATTACTGCAAGAAACCGCAATATTTTGCTGCGCATAAGGCCGCCCTGCGCCTTGTCCCAAATTCGCGACAGCAGTTCACAGATGAATATCAATATGCCTGTAAACGGCAGATAAACGTGCCTGTCTGCCATAATCATATCGTGGACCCAGGTGATACCCAGCACCGGGAAAATCGCGATAAAAAAGAACAGCCATCCTGTCAATAGTGCTTTTGTCCAGCGGAGAGAAATCAAAAGCACGACCGCCAGTCCAATGGTGCCTGCTGTTATCAGAGGCGCCGGTATCCACATAGGAAATGCATAAAACAATGCCAGATTGTCAGGCCATAATATATTATATAGATACGCTATGTTATTATGACAAATCAGCAGAACGGTAGTTATAAAATTATATGTGCCGGGTCCTCTAATCCCGAAGGTGCTCTGCGAAATCATTGCCAGGACTGTAAAAATGCCGCAAATTGCAAAAAGCGGTATTTTTTCTAAAATCGCCTTTCTGCTTAACCGCTCCAGCGGCCAGTAATCTAATAAAAGCATTAAAAACGGCAAAGGCAGCGCGCTTGGCTTTGACATCAGCGCAAGTAAGTATGCTATAAAACAGGCGATAAAAAGCTTCAGCTTTTTTCGCTGCGCGTACCGGACATAAAATATCAGCGACAGCAGCGCAAAAAAAGCCGCCAGTAATGTTTTTCGTTCAGCTATCCAGGCAATCGGCTCAATAGTTACCGGATGAACGCCGAATATCAGGCCGGCTATCGCTGCAGGCCAGATTCTTCCAAACAGCATATACAAAAATATTATAATCAGCGAAGTATTGAATAAATGTAAGACAAGACTTGTAATATGAAAAGGCGTTAAATTATCTGCCCGCCCGCCTAATGCATAATCAGCCATTAGAGAGGTCATCGTTAAAGGCTGGTAGTAGCCTTTAACAGTCGATGGCGCAAGTATTTCACAAAAGAATCTCTTAACTGAGCTTAAGCCCGGCGTTTGGACAAGCTTATTATTGACCAGGTAATACTCATCATCGAATGTCAGCGTTTTGCAGGACAGCACAGGCCAATAAACAGCGGCGGCTATAAAACAAACGATTAGGATTAAGCCTGCCGGCAAAAATAATGATTGCCCGGCCGATTGTGTCGGTATAATCGTATTTTCTTTGGCCTTTTGCGTTCTCTTGCTCATTTGCTATATGTTATCCCAAAAGCGGTCTTGATAAAAGATTTGTTTTTACCCGCCTTTGGCGGATTTACTTCATAATTCAATATTCAATTGTTTTTCTCTCTTTTTCTTTTCAACCTCAATGACAAAATTCACGTTTTATGATATAATGATAATGTATGCTGAGCGTGCAAAAAACAATTAAGAAGGGCAATGGACTTTTTCTGCCTGCAACAGCCCAGGAAATACAGGATATGGGCTGGTCTCAGCCCGACATCATCCTCGTAACCGGCGATGCGTACGTCGATCACCCGTCTTTCGGGGTGGCCCTGATAGGAAGATGGCTCCAGAAGCACGGATACCGCGTGGCGATACTTGCCCAGCCGGATTGGCGAAGTGTAGATGCGTTCAGAAGTCTTGGTCCGCCGCGCCTGTTTTGGGGCATATCTTCCGGTTCAATCGATTCAAGGCTAAATATCTACACCGCACTTGGCCACAAACGCAAAGAAGACCTCTATAGCCCGGCCGGCACAGCAGGACTTCGCCCTGATAAACCGCTGCTTGTTTACGCCGCAAGAGCAAGGCAGGCTTACAACACTGTCCCGATAATACTCGGCGGCCTTGAGGCAAGCCTTAAACGATTGGTCCATTTCGATTATATTGAAGACCAGTTTAAACGCTCGGTACTCATCGATGCCAAGGCCGATTTGCTTGTGCACGGTATGGGCGAACGTGCTATCCTCCAAATCGCTGGTAAACTCGATTCAGGCCGGTCCATAAGAGAGCTTACGGATATCCCCGGAACAGCCTATCCTGTCTTTGGAACTGTCAAACCTCCTGCCGGTGCTGTCCAGCTTCCCTCACTTGAGCAGCAAAAACAAAACCCCGACCTCGCGATGGAGGCGCAGATAAAATATCAGCAGCAAATGTCCGCAGGCGCCAAACCGGTTGTTCAGCAGCAGGACCCCGGCCTGATAGTTGTTATGCCGCCTGCAGAAAAACTTGACGAAAAAACAATAGATGAAATTTATGCTCTCCCTTTTACCAGGCGTTGGCACTCCAGGTACGATAAGCTCGGCGGCGTTCCTGCTTTAGAGCCCGTGCAATTTTCAATAACAACGCATCGCGGTTGCTTCGGCGGATGTTCTTTCTGCTCGTTATATTTTCACCAGGGTAAACAAATATCCAGCCGCTCGATAGGCTCGATACTCGATGAAGCTCAAAAGCTAAGCAAAGATAAACAATTTCGCGGGACAATCACCGATATTGGCGGCCCCACAGCCAATATGTATGGTATGAATTGCACAAGAGCGAAAAGTTTATCCGCCGAAGCCTTGGCGAAGGCGGACTGCCTAAGAACCAGCTGCCTGTTCCCTTCGCCATGCAAATTTCTAAAGGCCGATTTTACGCAGATTTTAAAGATGATGGATGCGATTTTGAAATGGAGCAGGATAGATACAAGAAAAATAAATGTTTATGTTGCATCAGGCGTAAGGCACGATTTGGCGCTGCTTAATATGGATTATATTAATCTACTGACCCGGTATTTCGTAGGGGGGCATCTGAAAGTCGCGCCCGAGCATTCCTGCCCGCACGTTTGCCAGCTTATGGGCAAACCCCCGATTGAGGTATTCGAGGAATTTGAGAATAAATTCCAGCAGGCTTCTCGAAAAGCCGGCAAAGAGCAGTATCTCGTCCCATATTTTATAAGTTCTCACCCCGGCTGCACAGCCGATGACGCGACCAGACTGATGGAGTATCTTTTAAAGAGAAACTGGCGCCTGCTGCAGGTTCAGGATTTTACGCCGGTGCCGCTTACGCTTTCAACGGCAATGTTCGTTTCGGGAAAAGATTCAAAAGGAAAAAAGCTCTTTATCCCCAAAGGCCATAGCGAGAAAAAGCTGCAGATTGCCCTTTTACAGTATCACCAGCCGCAAAACCGCAAAATGCTTATAAATTATCTCACCTCTAAAGGTCGGAAAGACTTAATTTCAAAATTGAAACAGAGCCCCAAGCGTTAGCGCGGGGAGATAATCTCAACGTATTCCCCTTGCAATCCTGCCATTTTCAGGGATTGTCGGGTATTATTTGCAAACTTTCAGTTTGTATTGTATTGTTTAATTGAGCGGACAAGTCCTGTAATGTGCCTCGGGCGCCGGCTTTCAAAAGGAGCCAAGGCCAGAGGGGAAAGGGCATTGCAGGGGCCCGCTTTTTTTATGCGCTCATGAGTCCTGCAAATTTCCAATCCCTGCCCCGTGAGAAGTTTACCCCGTGGGATGTGAAACTATCCCATCGGGGCTTCGGCTATCTCACCGGTGTTAGAAGTTAAATCTTAAATTACTTTTCACTATATTAAATCGCACGCTTCAGGCGGCATCCAATGCTGGTCTTTGCCTTCCCATTTTACATTACAGCCTATCGGGTTAGTTACAGGCGTGGTTATCTCTTTGCCGCCAAGCAATTCCTCAAGAGCGTTTTCAAGGTCATTTACGGTCATCTTGCTGGTATCGCGCGGATTATCGACGCCCCTGCCGGTATAAACAAGTTCTCTCTTTTCATTGAAGACAAAAAAGTGTGGCGTCCTCAGTGCCCCGTATGCTCGCGCAACCTCCTGCGTATCGTCATAAAGATACACCCAGGGGAATTTGTACTGTTCCATCCGTTTGACCATATTTTCAAATGAATCTTCCTCGTATGTATGTTGGCTGTTTGAATTTATGCCGACAAACTTCACGCCTTGCGCCGCGAATTTATTTGCCGTCTTGCGGGTTACTTCATCTGACCCGGTTACGTATGGACAGTGATTACAGGTAAAAAAGATGACCAGAACTTTCGCGTCTGCAAAATCCTTCAGCGAATAAACCTTACCATCGGTCCCCTTAAGCGAAAACCCCTTGGCCTTTGAACCAATTGATAATGTAAAAGCCATAATTTATCCCTTCAATAATCAAAAATAGTATACTTCCAAATCCAAATTCGGCAATCTAAAACTTGTCCTGTCCTGCCTGTCCCGCACCTATTAAGTATTTACGTACTGCCGTTTTTTATATTTATTAAAAAAAAATGGGTGCGGCGGAAAGGGAAGAAAAGAT
>Ga0315286_10007247_pt1 | contig 10838 bp, 9 predicted proteins | sample YL17G10_0_MG_FD_205038 | JGI IMG/M metagenome (GOLD analysis project Ga0315286, IMG submission 205038) | Sediment microbial communities from Yellowstone Lake, YNP, Wyoming, USA - YL17G10_0 | ecosystem: Environmental > Aquatic > Freshwater > Lake > Sediment | place: USA: Wyoming | collected...
GCCGGCACCCCGCAGCGCGTCACCAGCGGGTTCGATCAGCGGCGGCTGGCGCTGCTGCTCGCCGTGCTCGAGCGGCGCGTGGGCCTGCGTCTCGGCCGCCACGACGTGTTCGTGGCGGTGACCGGCGGCCTCACCCTGGACGAGCCGGGCACCGATCTGGGGCTGGCGCTGGCGGTGGCCTCGTCCTACCGCAGCCGGCCGGTGCTCGAAGGCACGCTCGCGGTGGGCGAGGTGAGCCTCTCGGGCGAACTGCGCCGGGTCTCGCGCATCGAGGCCCGGGTGCGCGAAGCGGCCGCACTCGGCTTCAAGCGCGCCGCGGTCCCGGCCATGCAGGCGGCCGACGCGCGCACCGAAGGCATCGAGGTGGTGCCGGTCGCCACGGTGCGCGAGGCGATCGCGGAGCTGCTGGGGGCGAAGGTCGAGGTGCGGCCGCCGGACGGGCCGGTGGCGGGCGCGCCGCGCCGGGACGCGCCGGCGAAGCCGGGAGGCCGGCCATGACCACCGCGGCGATCCTGCTGTGCGCGGGGCGGGGCGAGCGGCTCGGCGCGGGGGTGGAGAAGGCGCTGGCGCCGCTGGCCGGCCGGCCGCTCTTCCTCTGGAGCCTGGAGGCGCTCGAGCGTTGCGCGGCGGTGGACGGCATCGTGGTCGTCGGGCCGGTGCGCAAGCTGCAGGACGTGCTCGCGGCGACGGGCTTCGGGCCGGGCAAGGTGGTGGCCTGGACCGAGGGCGGCCGCGCGCGGCAGGACTCGGTCGCGCACGGCCTGCGCGCGCTGCCGGCGGGCTTCGACCTGGTGGCGGTGCACGACTCGGCGCGCGCGCTGATCGCGCCGGCGCTGGTCGCGCGCGTGGTGGCGGACGCGGTCACGCACGGCGCGGCGATCGCGGCGGTGCCGCTCGAGGACACGCTCAAGCGCGCGAGCCTGGGACGGATCGAGGACACGGTGCCGCGCGCGGCGCTGTGGCGCGCGCAGACGCCGCAGGTGTTCCGGCGCGAATGGCTCGAGGCGGCGCACGGGGTACCCGCCTCGGGCGGGCGGGCGCGCAGCCCTGCGACCGACGATGCGGCGCTGGTGGAGGCGCTGGGTCATGCCGTCTTCATCACCGAGGGCGACGCGCTCAACTTCAAGATCACGACGGCGCAGGACCTGGCGCTCGCCGGGGCCTGGCTCGCGCGACGGGAGGACTGAGATGGGCTTCCAGGTGGGCATCGGCTACGACATCCACCGCAGGGCGGAGGGCCGCCTGCTGGTGCTGGGCGGGGTCACGATCCGGAGCGACTGGGGGCTGGAGGGGCACAGCGATGCGGACGTGCTGCTGCACGCGATTGGCGATGCGCTGCTGGGCGCGGCGGCGCTGGGCGACCTGGGGAAGCACTTCCCCCCGGGCGATCCGCGCTGGAAGGACGCCTCGAGCCTCGAGTTGCTGCGATTGATCCGCGCGCTGCTCGCCGGCCGGGGCGCGACCATCGTGAACGTGGACGGGACCGTGGTGGCCGAGGCTCCGAGGATCGCGCCCCTGCGCGAGGCGATGTGCCAGAACATCGCGCAGGCGCTGCGCATCGGCGTCGGGCAGGTCTCGGTCAAGGCCACGACGAACGAGACCCTGGGCGCGCTCGGGCGCGGCGAGGGTGTGGCGGCGCTGGCGATCGCGATGGTGGAGTTCGCGTGAGGGCGGCCCGGCGCATGGACCGGCGACGCCGGAGTCGAACGTGAGTCCGGCCGGCCGGGAAGTCCGCGTCCGCTTCGCTCCGAGTCCCACGGGTTGGCTGCACGTGGGCGGCGCGCGCACGGCGTACTTCAACTGGCTCTTCGCGCGCCGCCATCGCGGCGCCGTGGTGCTGCGCATCGAGGACACCGACGTCGAACGCTCGAGCGCGGCGAGCGAGCAGGGTGTGCTCGACGACCTGGTGTGGCTGGGGCTGGATTTCGACGAGGGGCCGCGCGAGGGCGGCCCGTGCGGACCCTACCGGCAGAGCGAGCGGCTCGGGCTCTACCGCGCGAAGGCGGAGGCGCTGCTCGAGCAGGGTGCGGCCTACCCCTGCTTCTGCGACGACGCGGACCTCGAGGGGCGCCGCCAGATCGCGCGCGCGGCGGGGCGTCCGCCGCACTACGACGGCCGCTGCCGCAGCCTGCCCCGCGACGAGCGCGAGGCGCGGGTGCGCGCGGGCGAGGCGCACAGCCTGCGCCTCGCGGTCCCGTGGCGCGGGTGGGTGCTGCAGGACCTGGTGCGCGGCGAGGTCGCGTTCCCCGAGGGCGTGGTGGGCGATTTCGTGCTGCTGCGCTCGAACGGACTGCCGACCTACAACTTCGCCTGCGCGGTGGACGACGCGGCGATGGACATCAGCCACGTCATCCGGGCCGAGGAGCACCTGCCCAACACGCCGCGCCAGCTGATGCTCTGCGAGGCGCTGGGCGGGACGCCGCCCGCTTACGCGCACGTGCCGCTGATCCTGAACCGCGACCGCACCAAGATGAGCAAGCGGGAGGGGGAGGCGGCGGTGGCGGTGGGCGACTGGCGGCGCGCGGGCGTGGTGCCCGAGGGGCTCCTGAGCTACCTGGCGCTGCTCGGCTTTCACCCGGGCGACGAGCGCGAGATCCTCACGCGCGCCGAGTTGCTGGAGTGCTTCGCGCTGGAGCGGGTGGGCCGCAGCGGCTCGATCTTCGACCCCGACAAGCTGCGCTGGGTGAACGCGCACCTGCTGCACCATGCCGACGGCGCGCGGCTCGTGGGCTGGGCGGATGAGTTCCTGCCGGCGGGCGCACGCGCGCTGCGGCGGGCGGACCTCGAGCGGCTGCTCGAGGGTGTGCGCGGCAACCTCGCGACGCTGGCGGACCTGGCCGGAGAACTCGAGCCGTTCCTGGCCGAGCGGCCCGCCTTCGAGGCCGCGGCCGCCGCGGCGCTCGAGTCCGCGCCGGCCCGCGCGCTGTGCGGCGAACTGGCGGCGGCGCTCGAGCGCCTTGCGGAATGGAGCGAGGAAGGGGTTAAATCCACGATTCGTTCGGTCGGTGCGCGGCTCGGACTCAAGGGCCGCGACCTGTTCCAGCCGGCGCGGGCGGCCTTCACGGGGCGCGTCCATGGCCCAGAGTTGCCGTTGGTGGCGAGTCTGCTCGGACGCGAGCGGTGCGTGAGCCGTCTGCGGGACGCGGCGGCCGGCCGTATCCTGGGAGCAACGCCCGGCAGGGAAGCCCGGGCAGGAGGATCCGGATGAAGGTGGCGGTGCTGATGGGAGGGCGTTCCGCGGAGCGCGAGATCTCGCTCAAGACGGGGCAGGGCGTGGCGCGCGCGCTGCGCACGCTGGGCCATGACGTGACCTCGGTGGACGCGGCCGACGGCGCGCTGCTCCCGGCGGGCAGCGAGGAGGCCGGAGCGCGGCCGGCCGCCGTGGCCGGGCGCCTGCCGCTGCGGGCCCAGGTGGGCGTCGTGGAGGTCCCGGCGGTGCGCGCGGCGGACATCGTGTACATCGCGTTGCACGGCACCTTCGGCGAGGACGGCCGCATCCAGGCCCTGCTCGAACTGGCGGGCAAGCGCTATACCGGATCCGGCGTGCTCGCGAGCGCGCTCGCCATGGACAAGGTGATGTCGAAGCGCATGTTCGTGCACGACGGTGTGCCGACGCCGCGCTGGTCCGCGCGTCACGCGGGCGAGCGGCCGGATGCCCGGGATCTTGAGGCCTGCGGCGGACTGCCGGTCGTGGTCAAGCCCAGCGAAGAGGGCTCGAGCGTCGCGCTCACCATCGTCGGACGCGCCGCGGACCTCGAGCCGGCCTTCAGGGAAGCCGCGCTCCATGGCGACGTCGTCCTCATCGAGGAGTACATCCCGGGCCGCGAGTTGACGGTCACGGTGATGGGCGAAGAGGCGCTGCCCATCGTCGAGATCTGCCCCAAGGAAGGCTTCTACGACTACGAGAACAAGTACACGAAGGGACGCACGGACTACTACTGCCCGGCGGACCTGCCGGAGCCGCTGGCCGGGCGCATCCGCGAGCTGGGGCTGCGCGCGGCGCAGGTGCTCGGCTGCACCGGCGTGTCGCGAGTGGACTTCCGCCTGCCCCCGCAGGGCGAACCCTCGTGCCTCGAAGTGAACACCATCCCGGGGATGACCCCGACCAGCCTCGTGCCGATGGCGGCGCGGGCGGTGGGGCTGTCCTATGAAGACGTCGTCGCGCGCACGCTCGAGCTGGCGGCCGTGACCGCACCGCAGAGCTGATCCTCCAGGGAGGACCCATGGACAAGACGCTGCAGTTCCTGAAGGACCTGGTCGAGGCACACGGCACGCCCGGCGCCGAGAGCCCGGTGGTCCGCGTGCTGGAGCGCCACCTCAAGGGCGTCGGGACCATCAGCCACGACCGGCTCGGCAGCTTCATCTGCGAGAAGCGTGGCGCGCCCCGCGCGGGCCGTGGCGTCCGCGCGCCCGAGCCGCCGCGCGTCATGCTGGCGGGCCACCTGGACGAGGTGGGCTTCATGGTGAAGTCGGTCACCAAGGAGGGCTTCGTCAAGTTCCTGCCGCTCGGCGGCTGGTGGGGCCACGTGGTGCTGGCGCAGCGGCTCGTCATCAAGACCCGCAAGGGCGACGTGGCGGGCGTGGTGGGCTCGAAGCCTCCGCACGAGATCCGCGAGGAGGAGCGCCGCAAGGTCTTCGAGATCAAGGACCTCTTCATCGACGTCGGCGCGTCGTCCGGCTGGGACGTGCGCAAGCACCTCGACATCCGCCCGGGCGACGCGATCGTGCCCGAGTCGCCCTTCACGATCATGGCGAATCCCGACCTGCTGCTCGCCAAGGCGTGGGACAACCGCATCGGCTGCGCCCTCGCGGCCGAGGTCGTGCGGCGGCTCCAGGGCGTGCCGCACCCGAACACGCTCTACGCGGTGGGCACGGTGCAGGAGGAGGTCGGCATGCGGGGCGCGCAGACCTCGGCCTTCAAGATCCAGCCCGACGTGGGACTGGCGCTGGACGTGGGCATCGCGCACGACACGCCGGGCGCCGATGGCGACGAGAAGCTGGGTGGCGGCCCGCTGATCGTGGTCTATGACTCCAGTGCGATTCCCAGCCGCGGACTGCTCGACCTTGTAGTGGAGACGGCGAAGAAGCTGCGGATCCCGCTGCAATTCGAGGCGGTGGAGCGCGGTGGCACGGACGCGGGCCGCATCCACCTGAACGGCCAGGGCGTGCCCACGCTCTCGATGGGGGTCCCGGCCCGCTACATCCACAGTCACGTCAGCATCATCAGCCGGAAGGACTTCGAGCTGGCCGTGAAGCTGCTGGTGGCGCTGGTGAAGCGCCTCGACCGCAGGACGGTCGACGGCCTGGTCTGACCTGGCGGGCCCGGGCTCCGGTCCTCCGGCGCCCGGGCCGCCGTTCTCGCGAGTGACCCCATGAGCCTGCCTGCGTTCCTGCTGGTCCTGCACCTCATCCCCGAGTCCGAGAAGCTCGCCGAGATGGGGATCCGCCTGGCGCTGACCGTGGGCGGTGCGTTCCTGCTCATGCAGCTCGCCTGGCTGCTGGTGGGCCGCGTGCGGCACTGGATGGCGCGCGCCGGTCACGACCGGCCGGGCAGTGCGCAGCGCGCGCAGACGGTCGCCCAGACCCTGCGCAGCCTGGCGACCGCCGTCATCTGGGCCGGGGCCTTCGTCCACGCGCTCGCGGTCTTCGGCTGGGACGTGAAGCCCCTGCTGGCGGGCGCCGGCATCCTCGGCGTGGCGCTGGGCTTCGGCGCGCAGACGCTGGTGCGCGACCTGATCGCCGGCTACTTCATCCTGATCGAGAACCAGTTCGCCGTGGGCGAACTGGTCGAGGTCGCCGGCCAGCCCGCGCTGGTCGAGGAGGTGACCCTGCGCTGCACGCGGCTGCGCAGCTTCAACGGCTTCGTCCACTACGTGCCGAACGGCGAGTTCAAGATGGTCACGAACCGCAGCCGCGACTGGAACCGGCTCACCGTGGACGTGCCCGTCGGAGCCAACGAGGATCTCGGGCGGGCGCTGCGGCTGTGCCGCGGGGTCGTGGACGGACTCAACGCCGAGCCGGCCTGGCGCGAGCGGCTGATCGAGCCCGCCGAGTTGTGGGGCGTCGAGTCACTGGCCGGTGCCGAGGTCCAGTTGCGCACGGTGGTACGGTCCCGGCCCGGGGCCGACGCCTTCCAGGTGGCGCGCGAGCTGCGGCTGCGCAGCCACGCGGCCCTCGTCGCGGGGGGCATCCGCACCGGGTCGAGCCGCGAGATCGCCGTCATCCCGCTGTCCGCCGGGCCCGTCCCGGCGGCCGCCACCGCCAACCCCCGGGAGCATCCGTGACGCTGCGCATCTACGACACGCTGACGCGCGAGAAGCGCGAGTTCGTCCCCGTCCACCCCGGACGCGTGGGCATGTACGTGTGCGGCATGACGGTGCAGGACAAGCCTCACGTCGGGCACATCCGCGCCTCGCTCTCGGGCGACCTGATGCGCCGCTACCTCCTGCACCTCGGCTACGAGGTGACCTACGTCTACAACTTCACCGACGTGGACGACAAGATCATCCACAGGGCCACGAAGGAGGGCGTGGACTACACCTCGGTCAGCGAGCGCAACATCACGGCCTACCTGGAGGGCGCGGCGCTGCACAACATCCTGCCCGCCACGCACTACCCGCGCGCCACCCGGCACATCACCGAGATGTTCGACCTCATCCGCCGCCTGATCGAGAAGGGCCACGCCTACGCGGCGGGCGGCGACGTCTACTTCGACGTGCGCTCGAAGGCCGACTACGGGAAGCTCTCCCGGCGCAGCCTGGACGAGGTGCGCGCGGGCGAGCGCGAGATGGCCGGCGACCAGGCCAACGTGGGCGAGCAGAAGCGCGACCCGCTCGACTTCGCGCTGTGGAAGGGCGCCAAGCCCGGAGAGCCGGCGTGGGAGAGCCCGTGGGGACCCGGTCGTCCCGGCTGGCACATCGAGTGCTCGGCCATGAGCATGAAGTACCTGGGCGAGACCTTCGACCTGCACGGTGGCGGACAGGACCTCATCTTCCCGCACCACGAGAACGAGATCGCGCAGAGCGAGGCCGCCACGGGCAAGCCGTTCGCGAACTTCTGGACCGAGAACGGCATGGTGACGACCGGCGGCGACAAGATCTCGAAGAGCACCGGGACCGGGAGCCTGTTCTACGTGGACGAGATCGCCACCCGCACGAACCCCGAGGTGGTGCGTTACTACCTGCTCTCGACCCACTACCGCAGCCCGCTCGAATTCAACGAGGAGCGGCTGGCCGAAGCGGCAGTGGCCCACCAGCGGCTGCTCGGCGTGCTCGTGCGGGCGGGGGCGTGGGAGGCGCCCGCCGGACCGGTCCCGGCGGGGGATCTGGGCCGGGCGGTGGCCGAGTGCGAGCGGTGCTTCCACGAGGCCATGGAAGACGACTTCAACAGCGCGAAGGCCATCGGGCACCTGTTCGACCTGTCGCGCGAGGTGAACCGGGCGCTGGACGAAGGCTCGCCGGAGGCCGCCGCGGCCGGCAGGGCCCTGCTCGGCCTGGGCGGCGTGCTCGGGCTCTTCTGGAGGAGGCCGGCCGGGGAGACCTGGCAGCCCGAGGTCCTGGCGCTGGTCGGGGAGCGTGAGCAGGCCCGCAGGGACCGTGATTGGGCGCGGGCGGACTCGTTGAGGCAGAGGCTCCTGGATGAGTTCGGCGTGGTGCTCGAGGACGTGAAGGGACAGCCGCCCAGGCTCAAGCGACGCTGATTCCCGACCCGCTGCCTCGAACGCGATCTTCCGCCGGGCCCCGGACCGCGGGGGAATCCTTCACCGGGGCCGCGCGATGACTGCGGCCGACCGGGCACGGCCGTGGGCCGCAGGGCAATATTCCCTTGACCCGTCGGGAGCTACGGGATTACGCTCCTCATGTACCGGGCTGCCCGCAAACGACGTCTGCGGATGAGGGGTTACCCCGCATCCAGGCCTCACTCCCCGACGGCGACCCCTCTCTGCGGGACAGGCAACGACAGGCCGGGTGGTCGGATCACTCGTTCCACGCTTCAGGAAGGGATCTCATGCTTCGACTCAGCGCGAATCGCTGGTGGGCGTTCGTTCTGACGCTGTGTCTCCTCACCACCTGCTTCTTCCTCATCACTGTGCAGTCGCCGTCGGTCGCGAGAGCCGGCTCCGGCAGCTGCTATCTGCCGACTGACGACCCGCCGTCCGATAGTCCCTCGCTGGGAGATCCAGATGTGCCGATGGGTCCGGGGGACGGCAAGACGAGCAAGTTCGTCGTGGTCCACAGTGGGTCGAACCAGGTGATGTCGAAGGACGGAACTCGTCCCGTGGGTGATGGGGCGGTTCTGACCAGCGTCGGGATGAACCGTATGCATCTGTTCCTGCTGGGCCTCAGGAGCGTCTACCTGCGTTTCTGACACCCAGCCGGCTAGGGCCTGAATTAACCGGAGCACCGGCGTGCCGATCGATGACCGGAATCGCATTGCCGAGTTGGAAGAGAAGCTTGCGCTAGTCTGTGGATCGGGGCTGCCCACCGGGGGCGCCCCGCAGACCGCGCTGGCCGAGCTCGAGATGCTGGCCGACTTGTACCTGCAGGCGGACAGCTATGTCCCGGCCCTGGAGACGATCGAGCGCCTGCTCGCGCTGCCCGTTGCCCGGACGCTATCGCCCGCCCGCAGGGTGACGCTCGAGAGCCGGGCAGTGGCGTGCCGGCTGGCCCAGGGCGACGCCCTGGGGGCGCTGGCCCACTGCCGCGAGTTGCTGGCGACGGAGGAGCGCATCGACTCCGTTCCGGTCCGGTCCGGGGTCCACATGCTGTGCGCGGAGGCGCTCTTCCAACTGGGCCGGCTCGACGATGCCCGCGCGCATTCCTCCTCGGTGCTTGCGCTTGCGGACGCCTCGGGCGATCATGGCCTCGCCGCGCGGGCGCTCCACCATCTGGGCCGGGTCGCATACCGCAAGGGTGACCAGCACGAGGCCCGGGACTTCTACGAGCAGGCGCTCGGGCTCTACCGGCGACTCGGCGACGACTGGCGCGCCGCCCGCGCCCGGAGTGACCTGGGGCTCGTCCTCAAGAACCTGTGCGAGTGGGATGCAGCGACGGCTTGCCTGCGTGCCGCGCTCGATGCGTTCCGGCGCCTGGGTCGGTTCCCCTCGACCGCCGACGCCCTGCTCAACCTTGGCATCGTCTACCAGAAGAGCGGGGAGTGGGAGCAGGCCGAGGAGTGCTACGTCCAGGCCGAGCAGGTCTACCAGCAGATTGCGAACCCGCTGCGCCTGGCGACGGTACGGATCGCCCGCGGCAACATCGCCCGGTTGCAGTGCCGTCATGCCGATGCCGAAGCGCTCTTCGGGGACTCCCTGCGGCGCGCCCGGCAGCAGGGCGCACCCCGCGAAGAAGTCCTTGCGATCGAGTTCCTGGGTGAGCTGGACGCCGACCGCGATCGGCACGCCGAGGCCCTGGCGCGCTACGACCAGGCGATCCTGCTGGCCGCGGTCCTGGCCCCCGAGGGCGACCTGGTGGTCGAGCTGGAGCGGCGCCGGGCCGACGCGCTGACCCGGCTGGGCCGGCTGGACGAGGCGCAGCGCGCCTGCGAGCGGGCTCTCCGGCTGGCGGAGCGCACCGAAGACCGGCTCGAGCTGGCGCTGGCGCACCGCGCGGCGGCGGCCATCGCCTGGGCCCAGGGCCGGCGCGAGGACGCCGTGCGGGGTTGGACGGACACGGTGCGCATGCTGACCGAGTTGCGCGAGCGCTACGAGCTGGCTCGCACCCTGTTCGAGTTGGGCCGGGCCGTGGGCGAAGCGCGCGCGGGACGGCGCCATCTCTACCGCGCGGGCGCGCTCTTCGCCGAGCTTGCGGCGCACGAGTGGCTCGAGCGCACCGATCGGGAGCTGCAGCGGCTGCTGGGTGCGGCCGGCGCCGTGGAACCCGCTGCGCGGGTGGCCCCGGGCCGCAAGCACCGGGCCCCCACGCTGGTCGCCTACTCCCATGCGATGCAGCGGGTCGAGGCCATGGCGCGGCGTGCGGCGGGCACCGATCTGTCGGTGCTGATCATGGGCGAGACCGGGACCGGCAAGGAGCTCATCGCGCGGACCATCCACGCGCTCTCCTCCCGGGTGGACCGGCCCTTCCTGGCGGTGAATTGCGGCGCGCTGCGGGCCGAGCTGGCCCTCTCGCAGCTCTTTGGCCACCGCAAGGGCGCCTTCACGGGTGCGCACGCCAATGCGGCCGGCTTGGTCGAGGCGGCCGACGGTGGGACGCTGAGCCTGGACGAGGTCGGTGACCTGCCGCACGACGTGCAAGTGACCCTGCTGCGCTTCCTCGAGAGCGGCGAGTACATGAGACTCGGCGAGACCAGGGTGCGGCGCGCGGAAGTGCGCATCATCGCCTCGACCAACCGGGAGCTGCGGGGCAGCGAGGGCGAGCGGTTGTTCCGTCGCGACCTGCTGTTCCGCCTGAACGAGATCGAGATCCGCGTGCCGCCGTTGCGCGAGCGACTGGACGACATCGTCCCGCTGGCCCGGCACTTCCTGGCCTTTTACGGTGGGTTCCAGGGCCCGCGGTTGAGCGCCGACGCCGAAGCGGTGCTGCTCTCGCACCCCTGGCCGGGCAACGTCCGCGAGCTCGAGAACGTGATGAAGCGTGTGGGCGCGCTCCACGTCGGCAGCGAGCGCCTCGACGCTGCCGCCCTGCTGCCCTTCCTCCTGCAGGTCTCGCCCGCGAGTCCGGCCAGCGAGGGTGGGGACCAGGAACGGGCCGCCATCCTGGCGGCCTACCAGCGGGCCGGCCGGAACAAGAGCCGGGTGGCCGAATTGCTGGGCGTTAGCCGCAAGACGCTTTACGCGCGGCTCAAGCGCCTGAGCATCTCACTGCCATCCTGAGGGGGTC
>Ga0315286_10007249_pt1 | contig 10837 bp, 13 predicted proteins | sample YL17G10_0_MG_FD_205038 | JGI IMG/M metagenome (GOLD analysis project Ga0315286, IMG submission 205038) | Sediment microbial communities from Yellowstone Lake, YNP, Wyoming, USA - YL17G10_0 | ecosystem: Environmental > Aquatic > Freshwater > Lake > Sediment | place: USA: Wyoming | collected...
CAGGGCGCGAAAGGGCTGGAGTTCGTCAGGTAGGGCGCAACGACCGGGTGCCGGGTGCCGGGTGCAGGGTGCAGGGTGCAGGGTATTACGACGAGTCGTAGCCCGGCCCCCAGCACCCAGCACCCTGTAATACTACCGAAACGTATTAAAACGCCAACGTGATTGGAGAGAACGCGTAGCCCGGGCCCGCGACGCCCAACGCAACCGAACAATCTAGGGTAGACCCTATAAGGGCGCGGGACCGAACAAGAGAGGGAACACCATGAAGTCCATAGTCCGAGACATGCTGTCCAGGCCTCCGGGCGAGAGGTCTCCTTCAGCCACGCCGCCTGTGCCGGAGGCTCCGGCCGAGCCCATTGGCCAGGACGACGAGGAGCTGGAGAAGGTACTTCAGGGTCTCCGAACCTGCATCAAGATAATAGGCTGCGGCGGGGGCGGCTGCAACACGATCAACCGGATAGTCGAGGCCGGGATTCCCGGCGTACAACTGTACGCGGCCAACACCGACGCACAGCATCTTCTGGCAATCCATTCACCACGAAAGATCCTGCTCGGGCGAAGGATTACCCGCGGACTGGGCGCCGGCGCGCTCCCGCAGGTTGGAGAGGAAGCCGCCCGGGAATCCGAAGAGGAACTGAAAGCCGCGCTCAACGGCGCCGACATCTGCTTCATCACCTGCGGCCTGGGCGGCGGAACGGGCACAGGCTCTGCCTCCGTCGTCGCCAAGCTCGCAAAGGACCAGGGCGCGCTGACCATAGGCGTCGTGACCCTGCCGTTCAAGGCCGAGGGCATCGTGCGCATGGAGAACGCCGAATGGGGCCTGGAACAGCTACGGTCGAACGCAGACACGGTCATTGTCATCCCCAACGACAAACTGCTGGAGCTTGTGCCGCGGCTTTCGCTCAACGCCGCGTTCAAGGTGGCCGACGAGGTCCTCCTGCGCTCCATCAAGGGCATCTCGGAGATAATCACGAAACCCGGATTGGTAAATCTGGACTTTGCCGACCTGCGAACGATAATGAAAGGCGGCGGCGTCGCCATGATAGGCCTGGGCGAATCCGACGAGGATACCCGGGCGCTGGACGCGGTCAACGAGGCGCTCAACTCGCCGCTTCTGGAAGTGGACGTCTCGGGCGCATCGGGCGCCCTCATCAACGTGACCGGCGGGCCGGACATGACCATTTCCGAGGCGGAGCGCGTCGTGGAGGAAGTTCACAACCGCATCAACCCCAACGCCCGAATAATCTGGGGCGCGGCCGTTGACCCCGCACTCGAAAGAACGCTTCGCGTCATGGTCGTTTTGACCGGCGTGAAGAGCCGGCAGATACTGGGACCGGGGAGCCGGGTCCAGCTGACCCAGCCCCACGGCATCGATTTTGTGAGGAGATAATCCGATGGACATAATGGAGCGGTCTTGGAAAAGTCAGACGCAGGTGGAAGGCTACATCCGGGGATTTGGCAAGGGCAAGTACGGCCGCGTGCTCAAGATGGCCAAAAAACCCGACAGCGAGGACTACAAGCGCTCGCTGCAGATAACCAGCATAGGATGCATCGCCATCGGGGGCCTGGGCTTTGCGATATATTACACATGGAAGTACGGCCCGGAGTTCTTCAGAAGCATTTTCGGACTGTAAACTCGGGGATGATGATTTGGGAGACACTGTCAAGGCGGCGGCAAAGGGCATCGAGCCCAAGGGCGGGTCATTGGAGCCTCCGGCACCCGTGGACGGCAACCCCCAGATAATAGTCGTGAAGACCTCCATAGGCCACGAAAAGATAGTCGCCGAGGCAATCGCCGGGCGCGTCAAGCGCCGGGGCGCAAAGGTCTTTTCGATACTCTCCCCGGCGACGCTTCGGGGCTACCTGCTGGTCGAAACCGACGACATCGACGAGTTCAAGAACCTCATCAAGGGCATCCCCAAGGTGCGCGGCGTCGTCGAGGGAAGCACCACGATGGGCCAGATATCCCACTTCCTCACGCCCAAGCCGCTCGTGGCCGGGATCGTCGAAGGGGATATTGTAGAGTTGGTCTCGGGGCCGTTCAAGGGCGAAAAGGCCCGGGTCCAGCAAATCGACGAGGCCAAAGAAGAGATAACCGTGGAGCTGTTCGAGGCCCTGATATCCATCCCCGTCACTGTGAAGGGAGACTGCGTGCGCGTGATAGAGAAGGAAGAGAAGTAATTCAAATTCAAACTGGAGGATATGGACAATGGCTGAGAAGGTCGAAGTGCTAGTGGACGGAGGCAAGGCCACGCCCGGCCAGCCGCTCGGGCCAGTGCTGGGGCCGTTGGGCGTGAATGTCATACAGGTGGTCGCGGCCATCAACGAGAAGACCAAGTCCTTTGCGGGAATGAAGGTCCCGGTCAAGATAATAGTCGAAAAGGACCGGAGCTTCACCGTCGAGGTGGGCTCGCCGCCCACATCGGCGCTCATCATGAAGGAACTGGGCATCGAGAAGGGCTCCGGCAAGCCGAAGACGGACAAAGTGGGCGACCTTTCGCTCGAGCAGGCCAAAAAGATAGCGCTCATGAAGCAGGAGGCCTGTCTGGGCCGGAACCTGCGCAAGGCCGTCAAGGAGATAGTCGGCGCCTGCGTCTCGATGGGCGTCACCGTCGAGGGCAAGGACCCCCGCGAGATCCAGCAAGAGATCGAATCGGGCGAGCACGACAAGCTCCTTGCAGATTAATCACTTCCCGGGCTCGCTCTCTTCCAACCGACCCGGCGTTCACCGCCGGGGACATCCCCATGTTCGAGAGGATCCTGTTGCCGGTGGACGGTTCGAGGCCGTCGGTCGAGGCCGTGCTCTACTCGGAGAACTTCATCAAGGGCTTCGGCTCCGAATTGATCCTTTTGTACGTCATCTCGCCGGAGATGATCGCCCGGGAGGAAAAGCAAAACACGAATCCAGGCGAAATGGCAGCCGAGGTTTTGGACATCGCCGAGAGGGCGCTGCGCCGAAAGGGCATTTCCGCCCGGTCCATGGTGCTCGAGGGTCCGGTGGCGGGAAGGATATGCTCCGCGGTGTTGTCCGAAAAATGCGATCTGATCATAATGGGCGCCCGGAGCGTGCTGGACATCCCCGACTTTCTCCAAGACAGCGTCAGCGAAAAGGTCTGCCACTACGCCCGCTGCCCGGTGCTAGTGGTGCGAAACCTTTTGCCCATCAGGTCCATCCTGGTCGCCTACGACGGCTCCCGGAGCTCGCAACGAGCCCTCGACGTCTCGGGCGAGCTTGCAATGCGCTTCAAGGCGCGCCTTAGGCTGGTTGAGACGGCCAACGAGGGGCTGGTGCCGCCCTCGCAGAGCCCGTCGGGCGCAAAGATACTGGAATGGCACCTGGACATGTCCCAGAAGGGCCTCGATGTCGATATGGACCTGCGGATGGGACATCCGGCCGAAAAGGTCGTGCGGCTGGCGCAGGAGAGGGCCGTGGGCCTGGTCGTGACAGGCGGCTCCGGCGGGGAAGCAGGCCGGGAAGGCCCCGGCAGCGTGACGGACCAGATACTCAAGCGGTGCCCGTCGGCGGTATTGGTCGTGAAATGAAGAAACGAGGTAAACAAGTTAACAGGAGAACAAGACAACAAGAGAAGTTGACAAGATATCAGGTAAACAAGGGAACAGGTTGGAAGACGACGACGGCGTCCGTCCGTCGTAACTTGTCAACTTGTTTACCTGTCAACCTGTTTACCTCACCTGTTTACTTGTTTACCTGCTTACTTGTTTACCCGTTTCCCCGTCGCATTCCCCCTCGCCTTCCAAAACGTTCATTAACTAGGAGCGACTTGAGGACGCCTACTATAGCAGTCCAGCCCTGTAGAAGAGGGGGAAACCCCCTCGAACATGGTATTCATGGGGCACTACAGGGGTGAAACACATGGCGGACGAAAAACTAGTCGAAGGCATCCGGAAGGCGCTCGAGGGAGCAAAGCCCCGAAAGTTCAAGGAGAGCGTCGAGATCTGCATCAACCTCAAGGACGTGGATCTTGCCATTCCCAAGAACCGCATCGACGAGGACATCCCGCTTCCCAAGGGCCGCGGCAAGCAGGTCAAAGTGGCGCTGTTTGGCACCAATGAAATGACCAACAAGGCCAAGAACTTCGCCGACCGCGTGCTCACCCCCGACGACATCGACAAGCTGGCCGACAACAAGCGCGACGGCCGGAAGCTCGCGCTCGGATACCAGTACTTCGTCGCCGAAGCGCCCCTCATGCCCACAATAGGCAAGAAACTGGGCAAGGTTCTGGCTCCCCGCGGGAAGATGCCCAGGCCCATACCGCCCGGCTCCGACCCCGCACCGATCCTTGCCGCCGTGCGCAACAGTGTGAAGGTCCGCAGCAAAGACCGGCGCACCTTCCACGCAACAGTCGGCACCCGGGAGATGAGCGCCGAGGATCTGGCGGTCAACATCGACGCGGTCCTCAAGCGGGTGATCGCCCGCCTCGAGCGAGGCCCCAACAACATCCACTCGGTGTTCGTCAAGGCGACGATGGGCCCTGCAATCAAGATAATGTGAGGTGACTGACATGGCAAAGAGGCAGGCACATGTGGCCCCGGTGAAGAAGGACCAGGTCCAGCGCTTGAACCAGCTCATCAAGGATAACAAGATCATCGCCATAGCCCGCGTGGCTGGCATTCCCGGCCCCCAGCTCCAGAAGATAAGGCGCATGCTCCGGGGAAAGGCAGAGATAATCGTTTCGAAAAACAGCCTTTTCCAGCTCTCGCTTGCGGACATGGAGAAGGGCAAGCCCGGCCTCAAGGGCCTGGGCAGCTCCATCCAGTCGCAGACAGCGCTCGTGGCGACCAACCTCAACCCCTTCCTGCTCTTCAAGCAGATGGAGGCGACCAAGATGCCCTCCGCTGCAAAGGGCGGCGAGATAGCACCCGACGACATCTCCGTGAGCGAGGGCGAGACCTCGTTCAAGCCCGGCCCTATCGTGGGCGAACTGCAAAAAGCAGGGATCCCAGCCGGGATAGAGGGCGGCAAGGTCATGATAAAGAAGGACAAGCTGCTGGTCAAAAAAGGCGACCGCATTCCGCGGGAGCTTGCGCCCATGCTCACCAAGCTGGAGATATTCCCGCTCGTGGTCGGGCTGGACCTTCAGGCGGCCTGGGAGGCCGGGACCGTGTATCCGGCGAACCTTTTGGCCATCGACGAGGTCAAGATCATGGGCGACATGGGGATGGCGGCGGCCCAGGCCTTCAATCTGGCGATGTTTGCCGCATACCCGACGCCATTCACCATCCAGCCTCTGATAATGAAGGCCCGGCTGGAAGCGGTCGGACTGGCCCTGGAGGCCGGCATTCCGACAAGGGATACGATAGACCTGCTGATAGGGAGGGCCCACGCGCAGGCAAAAGCCCTTTCCTCGGCGGCAAAGCTCTGAATATCAACAGTGGATGTGAGACCGAGACAGTGGAGACCGTGGACAAAACCCAGGGAGGATGAAGAAGATGGAATATGTATATAGCGCGCTCCTCCTGCACGCCGCCGGCAAGCCCGTCACCGAAGAGGGCATCGCCGGTGTACTCAAGGCTGCAGGTGTGGCCGTGGACCAGACCCGGGCAAAGGCCCTTGTGGCCGCGCTGCAGGGTGTCGACATAACGAAGGCCATAGCCACCGCCGCCGTGGCACCAGCCGCGGCTCCCGCCGAGGCGAAGAAGGAGGAGAAGAAAGAGGAGAAGAAGGAGAAGAAGGAAGAGAAGACCGTGTCTGAGGAAGAGGCTGCGGCCGGACTCAGTGCGCTCTTCGGCTGAGAGCTTTTCCAAACGATCCTCTGTCAAGAGCATTTCGGGGCTTTTCTGTCCCCGCCGCCAGCTAAGGCACGGCAGGCGATAATCCGCCTGCCACGGATTTTATGGCATTTTTGGGGCGAAACAGGCTGGGCGCCGTCGCCATTGCGCAATGCTACTTGCTCCCCCCTCGGAGCGCCGTGCTCCCTGTTCCCTGCTCCTTTTAAAGCCCCTTGGCCATAATTGCGTTTATCTCTTCCTGGAAAATGGAGACGACCTCCTTGGTCATCTCCTGCTTGAGCGCCGGGGGTATGAGCTCCAATCCGAGCTTGGCCCCGCACTTGGTCAGCTTGAGCATTGCAAAGGCCGCACGCGCCTTGGATTCAAGGTAAAGCGAGATGGACTCCTTGATCTCGTCGCGCAGGGCCGGGTTCTCCTCGAGCTTGGCCCTGATGACGCGCTTGATCTCGTCTTTTATAAGCTCCCGCGCGGCCTCCATCGCCAGGCCCTCGGCGTCGATGACATCGGTCACGTTCTTTATCAAGGGAATTATGCTCTTTTCGCCGTCGGACATGGTCCTGCACCCCGGCTGGAATGCGCCTCGCTGGTATTAATCCTAACGTTGACGGGTGGACGGCGGACGGCGTACAGCGTACAGCGGACAGTGGACGGCGGACGGCGGACAGCGGACAGCGGCGTACGCCGTACGCCGAACGCTGCACGCTGCACGCTGTTTTTCGGTGGCAAGCCGCCCGGCCCGGCGGGGCCTGGAAGCACCCGCCGGGGCGCCCGACCGGAGGGCGGCTCCTTCCCGAACCCTTCCCCAAAAAAAGGGGAAAGGGGCAAGAAGGAGTGTGCACCGGCCGGCCTGCCACCTGGATGGGCTATTTATTGTGATTCGGTCAGTCGTAATGGGTGTCGCAACCGTTGGACGAGTACACTTCTTCCCAGCTGCAATCATCGTCGACATCAGGGTCCATGTTTTCTCACCTTTTCCGCTTCTGGACCTTAGTATGGCGGATGCCATATATATCCCCGAACAGGGGGGGTGAGTGAAAGTGGGTGTCCACAGGAAACGCAGGGGTGGAAAGGGACCATTATTTTAGATGGCGCATGTAGTGGAACAGGTACTGCTGGGCATAACCAGCGTACCGGCCGTAGTGCTTTTGGCCCCACTCCCGGACCTTTTTGGGGGTGAGCTTCCGACCTTTGAAAAACAGCCTTTCGGCCATCCTCAGGACCCACCGGTCCACCGGGAAGGTCTCAAGCTTGTCCAGCGAGAAAAGCAGGACGCAGTCGGCCACCTTCTCCCCGACGCCGTAAAACTCCATGAGCTTGAGGCGGGCCTGCTCGGCCGGGACCACCCTGAGCGACCGGAGACCGTCCAGCGTCAGCAGGCCCTGGCTCTCCGGGTCGGTCATTTCGCGGGCGATGCCGGCTATGTAGCCGGCCCTAAATCCCAGCTCGCACTCCCGCAGGGCCGGCGCCCCGGCGGCGGCGAGGGTCTCGGGGGCCGGAAAGCCGTAGGTCGAAAATCCGCCCAGCTCCAGATGGTCGCCGTACCTTTGGGAGATCTTCCCGATGCACCGCGATATCTTGGGGATGTTCGAGGCCGCCGAGGCCACATACGAGACCAGGCACTCCCACGGGTCCTGGCGCAAGAGCCTAAGCCCCCGATATTTCCCGATCGCGCGCCGGATGTGGCGGTCCACGCCGACCTCCTTGAGGATCGCATCCAGGTCGTCGTCGAACCGGAAATAGGAGGCGACGAAATCGGCCGTGACGGCAGGGCTGGAACGAACCTCCAGGCCTATGGGGACCTTCCTGACCTTCATCGCCGTTGCTCCCACGGTCCCCAGGAACCATTCTCCTTCAGGCCTCCAGCGGAACGCCTGGCCGCACTCCAGCGTGTGCGAAAGCTCCAGCGGGCCGTCGTACGGGACGATCAATGCAACGCCTCCCGGACGAGGGTACAGGGTTCAGGGTACAGGGTACAGGGTAAGCTCAGGGTACAGGGTTCAGGGTACAGGGAGGCTCCACGACCTATAGTTGCCCTGAACCCTGGACCCTGAACCCTCGTCCGTCCCTGAACCCTGAACCCTGGACCCTGAACCCTGACATCGAGGCGCCCGAGCAAAGCGCCGAAAGGGAGGGCGCCGAGAAAGACCAGGTGGCCCGGACACCGGCAGTCCGAACTGCCGAATCCAGGCACGACCCCGGCGCCCGGAAAGGACAGGCAGGACCGCGCCAAGTCGCACTCGTTGCGCCTCTCCGACGGGAACAGCACTGCGCCCAGGAGCCGTGCCACGCCCAGCAAACGGTCGACGTGCCATTTTATCTTTTTGTCCGGGCGGAAATGGCGCGCAATTCGCGCCTGGAGCCCGCCCATCCCGGAGCCGATGTAGACATAGTTGCCCCTGCGAAAAGGCACCCGGCCCAGCCTCCCGATGTCCAGCGTGCGGGCGGCCTGGACCCTGATAAGCAGAAGATAGGCTCCGGTGTCCAACGGAGCGGGGAAAGGCCCCGGCTGCCGCCGGCTCATCGTTCCCGCGGCCGTATCTTTCCCTCGTACGCCTCGTCGTAGTTCCCGTCCGAGCGCGGGCCAACGCGCCTCATGCCGTAGCCCAAAGAGCGCGTGCCCTTGAACCACCGGCAGCGGGTGCAGAGCTGTCCCCGGTAGTTCCTGTCCTTGACGTCGGCGCCGTCGAATGCTTCCATCGGCGAGTGGCATTTGGGGCAGGGCCCGGTCGAGGTGGAGGGTGCCTGGTACACTGTCTGCTCGTTGCGCATTTCCATGGGGATACCCGCCCGTTCATTGGCGAGCGGGTACTTAAACCAGAGCCTGGCAATCTTATTAACCCCCGAAGACGTTGCAATTCGACGGCATGAAACGGACACTGGCGGCCATGCTGATGTTGCTTCTTCTTGTGCCGGCGCAGCCGCCGGCCCAGGCCGTCCAGACCCGGGAGCCCTGGGATGCCGACCGCGTCATCAGGGCGAACCTGACCGTGCCGGCGGCCGTGGATGTCGAGGTAGGCCCGGGCGTCGACATCCTCCTGGAGCCCGACCAAAACGTCTCGATATCCACCTCGCTCATGGCGAGCTTTTCCGGGGGCTTCGAGGTCTGCGGCACGGCCGACCGGCCGGCGTCCCTTGGAGCCGGCAACGAGACCCTGCTCAACGACGGGCTCTTCGGAGGGTACGTCTACATCTTCGGCAACGGGGACCCAAACCAGCTCGAGGTCCGAAACTGCAGCTTCCGAAACATCTCCCTGCAGCTCAACGGGACGGCGGGCCGGTTCCTGGACTGCTTTTTCGAAACGACCTACCTTTATGTAAGCGATTCTTCGGTTGCATTCCAAAACTGCAGCTTCAGGCGCTCGGCCGTTTCCGTTCTCAACCCGGCCACGCAGAACCAAAGCCGGCTTTCCGGATGCAGCTTCGATTCGCTGGCCCGTGGGGGCGCTGCCTACGTGTGGAGCTTCATCACCTCCACCGCCGTGAAGGTCTCCGGCTACCTTGCCATGGACAATTGCACCATCTCCGGCTACGGGACCGGGATAGATTCCAGCTCGGGAGTGCCGAGGATAACCGGTTGCGTCGTGAAGGGTTGCCAGGTTGGGATGTCCCTTCAGACGACCGACCCCGCCGACACGCCGTCGGTCGAAGACAGCCTCATCCATAATTGCAGCTACTACGGACTTGCCGCGGAAGGGAATCTGCTCCTTCGCAACTGCACTATGAGCGATTCCTACTACGGCCTGATTCTCTACGATGACGACCCGGACACCGTCCCCAACTGGACCCTTCAGGGCAACCGCATCTTCGGGAACAGGTACTACGGTCTCGTCCTCGAGGGCAGGGATGCCAACCCGGGCGACACCAAATTCGACGACGGCGCCGGCCGTACCAATGGTCAGGGAAGGATCGTAAAGTCCGACGATCTGACGGTTTTCGTGGTGACGCGGGGCACTGAGGTCTTGTCGAATCTTTATTTGAGCCTCACGGATGCGGCCGGCAACCGGACCGACATGCGTCGAATAAACAGCATGCGGACCACGTTTTCGGATGTGGATGAATACATCATCGACAATTCCGGAAAGAGGACCGATCATTACCCGTATACGGTCCGGGCGGAGTGGAACGGAATATCCAGCGAGCTGACCGTTTCGGCCGGGACCCAAAACGTTACCCTGGTCCTCGAGGTCCTTCCCGACCTGGTGCCGTTGGAGATAACCCTGGACCCGCCTTTCCCGAGGGCCGGGGACTGGGTGGCAATATCGTGCACCGTCAACAACACCGGCCCGATGCCGTCTTCCAGGGTGCCCGCGCTCTTCACCCTCGACGGCGAGAGGCTGGACCAGTCCGAGCTCTTCCCGGTGGGCGCCAGGTCCTATTCGTTCGTCAGGGCCCAGGACTGGAATGCGCGCAAGGGCGCGCACACCGTGACCGTCCGGCTGGACCCGCAGAACCTGCTTGAGGAAAACGATGAAACGAACAACAACCTGACCTTCAACTTCACGGTAGGGGAGGCCCGCCAACGGCCCATACCCGCCTCCGATTACGCCTGCGCCGGCGCACTGGCCGCCGTCATATTGGTCCTGGCCTGCGCCGCGGGCTTTATCGTCATGCGCCGTCGCAAACGTGCAAAGGAGGCCTGACTTGGCCCGCCAGAAACTGACTGTCGACGGCGAGGACGGTTTCTCGCTCCGGCTGGGCGAAAGCGAGCTTTCCCTGCGCAAGGGCGACCGGCACGTCAGGTTGCCTTATGCAAAGGTCGCCCCTCCCCGCTGGGAGCGGCGCTACCGCTACGGCCGCACCCTGCGCAACATCGGGATAGTCCTTCTGGTCGCGGTGGGCGTGGGGGCGGTGTTGATCGCCATATACTATCTCTCCGGATACGACGCGCTCGTCCTCGGCCTCGGGGGCAGGGAGTACCAGCTCTCGGGTGACCGGGCGCTCCTGGAGAAGGTCCAATCGGCCGTGGGGAAGGGCCGCGCAGGCGTCTCGGATTCGTCGGAGTGAGGTTGGTCATGCAAGGCATGGATGTACGTTCCGGACTGGAAAGGCAACTACGGAGGCAGTCGCTCTGGCTCAAGGAATCCTG
>Ga0315286_10007251_pt1 | contig 10836 bp, 8 predicted proteins | sample YL17G10_0_MG_FD_205038 | JGI IMG/M metagenome (GOLD analysis project Ga0315286, IMG submission 205038) | Sediment microbial communities from Yellowstone Lake, YNP, Wyoming, USA - YL17G10_0 | ecosystem: Environmental > Aquatic > Freshwater > Lake > Sediment | place: USA: Wyoming | collected...
AAAAAGTCGTGACCTGATCAAGATATACTTGCGTAGGGGAATGAGTAAGAGTTCCAGACGGATTTGCCGACGCATTAGTCGGTATAACCGATATTGCACATATTCCAATCAAAATCGCTATAAAGACCGCTATCAAGTATTTGGGTATTTTCACCATTCCCTCACCAGAATAGAATCATGATGATAGTTAATTAGATTATGGATAAATGGAATCCGAAAAAGCCTTGAAAGGGGTTTGAGGGGAAGACGGGTTACCGCTTCAATTACTGGCTAATTGTTCTGGAATCCTCAGCCTTTGAGAAAAACATTTCGATGAGGCGAAAGTCTGATTCGTTGTAGAAACTCTTATTTCCGCTTACCGCGCCTCTCTCTTCTTCTCTCTCCCGTTGAAAACCCACCCTCTCTCCTCTGATGCCTAGGTCAAAATCAATCATCTACCTGCATATCATTTATTGCAAAAGGAATTCGAAACCGACAGGAAAAGCATTTCTAAATGGCTCTGGAAGGAGATAGATCAGGTTGAGCGCGACCCTTTGACATCAGGAATATAACGAGTCCTACGATTGATAGGATCATCGCGATGATCATCGTCCATCTGTATCCGATCCCCATATCAAGGATTCCGCCGACCGTTGGCCCGATGATTCCAGCCATGCTGATCATCCCTTGCAGCCAACCGGTCGATGTCGCCTTTTCAGGGTTCCTTTCCGTCACATACTTCAGACTGCCGACATAAAGTGCAGACCAAGCGATTGCGAGCAGGATTTGAAGCGGAATGATTTCAAGGATTGTCCGCGTCAGGGAAAAACATAGAAAAGTCACCGCGGAGGCGATGAACCCGATCTTCACGAGACTTGAGGAATTGAACGGGTCCAGCCGCCTCATGACTAGGAACTGGCCAAACGCGTTTACCCCATAGACGATCCCCACCCACATCGCATCGGCGCCGAGTTCATTCATCAGAAAGAGAGGATATGTGACCCAGACAAAGTTCGCTCCGATGTGGCGGATCAGAATTGACGAATACACAGCAGCGTTCTTCTTGAAAACGTGCCTCGGGAAGAGGGGTACGTAGAAGGTCTTCTCCTGCGTAACCGGCAGGGTGAATATCACGATGGCTGCCGAGACCATCAGGCCGGCCGAGAATACGAACACGAACACGTAGTCACCGATGGCGCCGGCTATCATCGAACCAGCCCCCCAGCCCAGCGCGCCGATCGAGGAGAATATCCCGACCTTCTTCATGCTCTCGTGGCTCTCGTAGATGAAATAGGCGACGAGGACCGATTGGATCATACCGGCTGCCGCTCCCAGCAGTATCCTTACAAGGAGCAATGAGAGGGAATCGTTGACGAAGATCTGCAGGATCGTTGCAATCGCAGCGATCGCGAAGCCTATCCTGAGGAATCTCCTCCTTCCTTTGATGTCTGCCTGCCTGCCGATGATGACGGATGCAGCGAACAGCGCGGAAGTGTAGCCCGTTGCGACGAGCCCGATCTGGAGGGAGGACGCCCCCATCTCCTTTTGCATTACAATCGGTATGAATATGCTGGCTGCGAAGAGGCTCCCGCTCGACATGAACTGGGCAAAATATGTCTTGGCTGCAATCGTGCTTCTCGCCTGCTGAGGCTATTCGCGAGTCGCCTATAAGACTTTGGAGAATACCAGCGCTACCAGCCGAGTTTATCGAGCTCGCGGTCTTTCTTCGTCTTCTTCTTGAAATCCCTGTAATGTTTCTTGCAGAGATGCGCGCTCTTCCCTACCGTCTCTCCAAGGCTCAGCCCGGCTCCCTCTGCCCTCTTCGTTGCGATGGATCGTTCTGCCGGTTCTTTGCACCCTCTGACATCGCACTGCTGTTGGGTTTCAATCCTGTGATGCGGTTCGACCATTGGGCCTGTAAAAGGACTCCCCTGTAATAAATCCTGCCCAATCGTGTCCCGTCCCTCGCAAAAAGCGTTATCAATGGATTCATGGATACCATCAACGATGGCAAAAGTCTCACCTTCCCTGTTGTCAGCCGATTTTGCTAATCTTGGCAGGGATGTGAAGGACATCTCTTCGCTCGGAGCGGACTTCTTCCACATTGATATCATGGACGGCGGCTTCGTCCCGAACATCACGATCGGGCCAGGCGTCATCAAGTCCATCCGCAAATTGACCTCAGTCCCGTTCATAACTCACCTCATGATCGACCATCCGGAGAGAATGGTTGAGAGCTTCGCGGCGGCAGGATCGGACTTCATCACAGTTCACGTCGAGGCGAAAGGGGACGTCGACGAGGCCATCAAACTGATAAGGCAATCAGGAAAGAAGGCGGGCATCGCGCTCAACCCTCCGACGCCGTTCTCGAAGATCGAGAGGTATCTGCCGATCGTCGACATAATCCTCGTGATGACTGTGAATCCTGGATGGGCCGGTCAGAAATTCATCCCGGAGGCTGCGAAGAAGATAGCTGAGGCGCGGAAGGTCATCGACGAGGAAGAGCTATCGACCCTCATCGAAGTGGACGGCGGGATCAACCAGGATACCGGGAAGGTATGCGTGAAGCATGGTGTCGACATCCTCGCTGCTGGAAGCTATATCTTCAGTGCGACTGATCGAAAAACGGCTATCGACAGTCTTAAACGGCTTTGAATCGGATTCCAACCTTCGAAATCTATGCTTTTGTGACAAGACATTGACTACCGGCAAGACGGACGACAGTCTCAGGTTTGTCTGTGAAGAATTCTGTAAAAGCTTTCTTGACTCCTTCGTGATACCCGTAATCGTGAGATATTATTATCCCTCCCTTTTCCATCCTATCGTAGAAGAAAGTCAAGCATGCAAGCGTGCTTGAGTATAGATCGACATCCAAATGAACAAAAGAGAATGTCCTTTCGCTTATCGGACCTGCCGTTCCGGGAAACAGACCCTTGTACAAGTGAACGTTCTTCTCATTCGCGAACTCTCTTTTGACCTCTTCGTAGTTTGCAGTATAATCGCCTTTCGAGAACCACCAGTCCACCTCGCTGTCATGAGGCAACCCCTCGAACGTGTCAAAGAGATGAAGATTTCTATCGCCTTTGGCTTGGCAGATCACTTTAGCCGAGCCGCCCCGGTAGACCCCTACCTCCGCCGTGTCCCCTGATAGCTTATCGGTGCTCTTTACTGCGGAGTAGATCATGTATGCCTCGCAGTTTTCCATCTTCAGGTCGTATTCCTGCCTAATCCTGACTATGGCTCTCATCACTTCCGGTTCATCGTAATTGACAATTTCACTGCTCTCGCCGCTCAAGGAAAAAAATCTCACGCGACCGTAAAACGCGAGTCTGTTTAGCACGTTGAAGATATTGGCTGAGAATCTCTCAATCCCTTCATTCACGCTTTTCGAATACGGTAATCGGATTTAAAACTAATCTTTGCCTTAGCTTTCGTTAGAAGAGCTTCCAAGAAGGACTCTACGACGAGGGCGGCCCTGTGTACTGAATAAACTGACCGCAATGGATTTCATTCCCTCAGATGGCCGAAGAGTGACTATGATGAGGTCATTTCCGATCCCTCTGCGGAAAGAAGAGTCGTGTCCCCTGAACCTGCATGATAATGGAAGCCACTGGGGTGTATCGGATTTATATGTAGGAACCCTATTCCCGAAAGACCATCATGGATTCAGAGAAGGTCAAGAAGTTCATCATCCTGTATCTGGCTTTGTTAATGCCAGCTCTGCTCATGATCTTCGCAGTCATTTACGGCGCAGGGATTCTTGAGTTCCTGCTCCTATTCGCATGGATAGGTGCCGGTTTGCTGCTCGTCTATCTTCCTTCGACACAAGACAGGAATGGCTCTTAGGAGAATTCCTGAATAGTGCTGCCATCGGTTCATTGATATTTTCTCGCGGGATGAGATTTCGAAATCGCAAATCATTTTGTATCCGAGAGTTGGTTGGCGCCATTATGGGCGTCGACATCTCTGACCTGGTCGAAGGCAGGACGATCTCTCTGGGCGAGCTTTCGGGGAAAGTCGTCGCAATCGATGCCTTCAATTCTCTATATCAATTCCTCTCGATAATCAGGCAGCCTGACGGGACGCCACTGAGGGACAAGGACGGTGAGGTCACCTCGCATCTCTCCGGTCTTTTCTATCGTTGCGTCAATTTTCTCGAAGCTGGCATAAAACCGGTTTTCGTCTATGATGGCAAGCCCCCCGAGCTCAAGAGGGAGACCATTGAGGAGCGGGCGGCGGCTAGGATCGACGCCGAAGTGCAATGGAAGGAAGCTCTTGCGGAAGGGGACGCTCGGAAGGCGTGGTCGAAAGCGACCAGGTCAAGCCGTCTGACGGGCATGATGATTGAAGATTCGAGGACATTGCTCGGGTATCTGGGGATCCCATGGGTCCAGGCACCCTCTGAAGGGGAGTCGCAGGCTAGCCACATGGTTCTGACCGGGCAGGCTCATGCGGCGGCGTCCCAGGATTTCGACGCGCTACTTTTCGGATGCCCGAGGCTCCTGCGGAACCTGGCGGTGAGCGGCAAACGGAGACTCCCGAAATCCAACAAGTTCGTCAACGTCGATCCTGAAGAGGTCCTCCTCGACAAGGTGCTTGGGACGATCGGCGTCACAAGGAACCAGCTGGTGGACATGGGCATAATGATAGGCACGGACTTCAACAAGGGGATAAGGGGGATAGGCCCGAAGAAGTCGCTCGCGCTCATCAAACAGTATGGCAGCATCGAAGAGATCGCCAAAGCTGGGAAGATCGCGCAGATAGACAACCTCGAGGCTTTGAGAGAGATATTCCTCGAACCGGAAGTCAAGGAGACATCCAAACCAATTTGGGGTGAGGTCCAGCGCCCAGCTATACTAGGTTTCATGTGTGACAAGCATAGCTTCTCGGTCGACAGGATGAACTCCGCACTGGACAGGATTCCGAGGATCGCGAGCCCGTCGGTTTCTACATCGCTCGATAAGTGGCTGTGAGTTCTCCATCGGGCTCCCGAGCAGGCCCTTTAGAAATGTGTTCCAATATCAATACTGAAGCCAACAGATTTTTTATAAGGTGGTTGTATATGTCCGATTGGTCAGCAGTTTATGAGGAAGGTCGACAAGGATTACCGAGCATCGGAGCTCGAAGAGTCGATAAGGAAGATTTGGAGGGATAGCGGAGCCTATGCCAAGACCAAGGAGCACCGATCCTCGGCCCAGCCCTTCAGCTTCATAGACGGCCCTCCGTATACTACTGGTTCGGTCCATGTCGGAACGGCATGGAACAAGATTCTCAAGGACCTCTTCATCAGGTACAAGCGGATGCGCGGATTCAATGTCCGCGACCAGCCCGGCTATGACATGCACGGCCTTCCGATAGAAGTCAAGGTCGAACAGGCGATCGGCACGAAGAACAAGGGGGACATCGAGGTCTTCGGCGTCGAGAAGTTCATCGAGAAATGCAAGACCTTCGCGAACGAGTTCCGGGAAAAGCAGACCGAGGAATTCAAGCAGCTGGGCGTCTGGATGGACTGGGACAGCCCGTATCAGACGATCGACCGATCATTCATATCATCCGTTTGGTGGACGCTGGGGGAGGCATACAAGAAGAACCTCATAACTAAGGCGAACAGGGTCCTGCCGTGGTGCCCCAGATGCGAGACCGCGCTCGCGGAGGCGGAGATCGAGTATTGGGACGAGACCGATCCGTCGATATTCATAAAGCTTCCTCTCATCAACGACCAGAACGAGAATGTACTCGTCTGGACGAAGGACACAGATATCTCGATTGTCGTTTGGACGACCACTCCCTGGACAATTCCTGGCAACATCGCCGCCGCTGTCCATCCGGACGAGATGTACGCGGCGGTAGAAGTCAAGACCGGTCAGAACCGAAATGAAATTCTAATCGTAATGAAGAGTCTGATTGAAACGGCTCTCCCGAGCATGGGATATCCCGAGTATTCGGTGATAGGCGAGATTGCCGGCAAGGACATGATCGGACGGAAATATGAGCATCCCCTCCTCAAATTCATACCTTTCCAGCAGTCCCTCCAAGGCGAGTTCGTGCACACGATAGTTGCATCCGACACGGTGGTCAAGGAGAACACAGGCATTGTCCACATTGCGCCGGGCCACGGGCCGGAAGACTTCGAGATCGGGAAGAAGTACGGACTACCCGCCTTCTGCCCCGTCGACGAGAAGGGAGTGTTCACGGCCGATGCGGGCGAACGATACGCCGGCAAGCCGGTCCACGAAGGCGGCAAGATCGTCCTTAACGACCTGCAGGACAGCGGCCTCTTAGTCAAAGAGAATACGATCACACACAGGTACGGACACTGCTGGCGGTGCAAGACGCCGATCATCTACAGGACGACGGAACAATGGTTCCTGCGGATTCCCGAAATAAAGGAGAATATCCTCCGGACGAACGAGGGGATCGGTTGGTACCCCGATTGGGCGGGCAGCAGCCGGGAGAAGGACTGGATAATCAACGCGCGCGACTGGTGCATTAGCCGGCAAAGATACTGGGGGACCCCGCTTCCAGTCTGGACCTGCTCGTGCGGGGAGACGAAGGTCGTCTCTGGATACGACGAGCTGAAGGATGCCGCAGGATTCTCGGAAGGTATGGACCTCCACAGACCATGGATAGACAAACTCACGTTCAAATGCCCCAAATGCTCGCTCGAGATGAAGCGCGTCCCAGATGTCATGGACGTCTGGTTCGACTCCGGTGCATGTTCCTGGGCATCGATGGCCTATCCGGACAAGAAAGGCGACTTCGAGAAATGGTGGCCGGCCGAATGGATCACGGAGGCGCACGACCAGACAAGGGGATGGTTCTACTCTCAGCTCGTGCTCGGGACGATGGTGTTCGGCAGGTCTCCGTTCAAATCCGTCCTGATGCACGGTTGGGCCCTCGGCAAGGACGGGCGACCGATGTCGAAGAGCGAGGGGAACACGGTCGACCCAATCGATCTGATAAGGAGCACCGGCGCTGATTCGCTCAGGCTGTACCTCCTCGGCGCGGGAGCCCCGTGGGACGACCTCGCGTTCCAGCCGGACGGCCCCAAGCAGTCCAACAGATTCCTCAATATCTTCTGGAATGTCTACAAGTTCGCCGTCCTTTACATGACGATGGACGACTTCGAACCGCAGAGGAACCCTGTGAAGCTCTTCCTCTCAGCACTGAAACCTGAGGACAGGTGGATACTGTCGAGGCTGGAGCATGTCAAGGCGGATATTACGAACTCCCTCGACCGGTACGAGCCGCACGAGGCCGCGCGGAGCCTCGAGAAGTTCATGGCGGATGATGTCTCGAGATGGTACGTCCGGATGATCAGGGACCGCCTCTGGATAGAGGGGGAAAGCGCCGAGAAGATGAGCGCATTCGCGATCCTCTACAAGATCCTCGACGAAACCGTATTGATGATCGCACCGTTCGCGCCGCATATCGCCGAGGAGATGTACCAGAACCTCGACGGCGAGCATCCCTCGGTGCACATGGCCGACTGGCCGACCTCTGATATCAGCCTCACGGACGACTCGGTCGAGCAGGGCATGGAGCTCGTCAGGGAGCTGGTCGAGAAGATCTCCACGGCGAGGCAGTCGGCAAAGGTCAATCTGAGATGGCCCATCAAGAGGATCATACTCAAGACGGATGCGGACGACGCGCAGGAGCGGATCGCCGCCTTAAAGGACATACTGCTCATCCAGACGAACGTAAAGGAGATGCAGACCGTCTCCATCGGGGAGGAATGGGAGGAAACGATCCTCACCGTCGTGCCGAACCCGAGCGCAATCGGAATGGTCTACAGGCAATGGCAGAGCAAGATCGCCGTCCTCCTGAAGAGCAGGCCCGCCAAGTCGATCAAGGACGGGGTCGACAAGGGCGATTACCAGATCGGCATCGAGGGCCAGCTCGTGAAGATCACCCCGAACATGGTATCATTCACATCATCGCTCCCGCCGGACGTTGTCGAGGTCAAGTTCTCGCACGGCACAGTCTACTTGGACATGGAGATGACCGAAGATCTCGAGGCTGAGGGATACGCGAGGGAGAGCGTCAGGCGCGTCCAGCAGATGAGGAAGGACATGAAGCTGGACGTCGAGGAGTTCATCGACCTGGAGATGGCGTGCAGTGACAGGCTGCAGGACTATCTGACCCAGTGGAAAGACTACCTGACGCACGAGACCAGGACGCAGGGCCTCAAGTTCGATCCCTCCCCGAAGGGCGACTACATCGTGGAATGGGGTATAGAGGAGGAGAGCGTCTCGATCGGCATTACGAGCCTCAAGATCAAGGAGACGATCGGAGATCTCGGCGACATCCACGGCCTGCCGCTCGACAAGGCGCTCAAGCTGAGCAGGGCCGGATTCAGGACACAGCAGTCTCTCAACGCTGCGACGGATGCGCAGATCATCAACGTCCCAGGGATTGGAAACGAGGATCTGGAAAAGATAAGAGCATTGCTCGGGAAAAAAGCGGTCGAGAGATACACGCCTCTGAACGCTCCGACGCAACACGCAGCGGTGCAGCAAGCGACTATCGCGCAGCAGCCAGCTCGACCAACCGCTGCACAGCAGCCTTTGGAGCCCGCCGTCCAACGCGAGACCGTATCAGCGCCTCAACAGACTCCACAGCCCGCAATGCAGCCGATCCCTCAGCCTGAAAGAACGGTCAGCCTTCCGCCCGAATTAACGACACCGATGGCACCAACGCCTGCAATCGTCCAGATACCGGTTCAGCCCCCGGTCCAGCAAGTGCAACCGGCTCAGGCCGAGATCAGACCGGCAGCCGCTCCGGCTGCGACTGGAGGAGCCAAGGAGAAGGTCCTGCTCCCGTCGACAGTTGCACTGGAGAAGTCGTTCACATATCTGGTCGAGGAGGACATCCCTGAGACATCCTACAAGCTGTTCGTGAACCAACTGAACATCGGGATGAAAGGCTTCTGCATAACTCGGAACTACCCCGCGAAGATCAAGGCGAGATTCAGACTCGGGGACATCCCGCTCTTCTGGCTGTCCAACGTCGGGAAGGACAACACGATACGCCCGAAGGATCTCGAGAAGCTAAGCGTCGCCCTCGAGCAGTTCCTGGCGAACAAAGGCGTCGTCATTCTTCTCGACGGCATAGAGTATCTGATAACGAACAACAATTTCATCACGATACTCAGGCTCATCCAATCGCTGCGCGACCAGGTGGCGATCAACCAGTCGATCCTGATATTAGCGGTGAATCCGTCCACCCTTGAGAGCCACCAGCTGAACCTGCTCGAGAGGGAGATCGACGGAGTGATCCAGGGATAGACAGGTCAGCAGACCTTTTTTTTCACTGAGGACTGCTGCTTCAGAAGCGTTTCTATGACCTTGTCGAGCTTTGGGACCGTCTGATAATCGCCGATCTCACCGGGAGAGACCCACTGATATTCGTCATGCTCCCAATTCAGTGTAATCGATTCTTCCTGAGTGTCGACAAGGAACGGGTGGATCTCCCATAGCATCTCGTTGTCCCGGGCGTATATCGGTTCGCCGCGAACGGCAATCTCTTTTTGCCCCAGGCTGAACCCGGTCTCCTCCTTCATCTCGCGCCTGGCAGCCTCGAGCGGCTCCTCCCCCGATCGAAGCCCGCCGGAGACGCCTGCCCATTTTCCCGCGTATGTCGAGACTTTACCGCTCCGCTTGAGGATCAGCACCTTGTCGCCTTTCTTCACGATCACCGTGACGACCGTCCTTTCATCAACGCCCGGCATCTCCAACGTGCCTTCGTCGGCATCGATAATCGCCCGGTCGCCATCCTTCAAAACATCGACAGGGATGCCAGTCAGCATGGGGATTCCCGCCAGGATCGCACCCGTGGCGACGATCGCCTCCGCCTTGTGGTTCAATATTGCAGCGGGCGCAGTCCCAGACTTCTTGAGCTGGAATATGACGTAGGATCCGACAGTGCTCCCTTTGCCGTGCGGGAAGGCGAGTATCTTGCCCGCGAATGATTTTCCCTTGATGTCCGAGGATATGTCGACAACCGCCCCAATTGCCGGGTCCACTCCTCCAAGGAAGGAGATCGGGAGCTGGCTGACTACTATGCTGCTTTTCGCGCGGCCGTGCCCAATCCCTTTCGCCTTGATCTTCATCTTGAAATCATCCTCAGCAGATCCCTTCTAGTCCTGAACGCGACCTTCTGCTTGCAGAGCGTCGGTAGGTAGACGCCGGCCTTGGCTGAATCTGTCCCGGCGATTTTACTGAATTCCTCAAGAGGAGCGACGACCATGCAGGTGTCGCACGCGACCTGTCCGAACCTCCTGAGGATCCTGACCTCCTCCGGGCATCGCTTCGCAATGTCCCTCGAAACGCAGAACCAAGCCTTGCATTTCCTGGTCGGCTCCCTGTCCTTCAAGAACGAGGCGATGTCGACCATCTCCTTGACGGAGAGGTGAGGGCAGCCCATCGTGATGATGTCCACATCCCCGTCGGCGGTGTCCAAAGCCTTCTGCGACTCGTCCAGTGAGTCTTCATCAATCGATATCTTGTCCTCGATTGTGTCGAATTCGCTGCACGCGCTGTAATCGTCTCGAGCGATATACATCGACGAAGAGCCTGACGCAGCCATTGCCGCGCCCAGCGATTTATGATCGTCCTCGCTCGGGTCGATCCCCGTGATCAGCGGTATCTCCTGGCCGATCCTCTTGCCTATTGCATGTCCGAGCAGGGTGTAGTCGTCCGATGTGAGCTTGAAATCCACCTTGACCGCGACCTTCGGCCTCCGGTTCTCCCTGAGATGAAGCCCTGAGTAAGGAGTCTTGCCGATTATCGCCGCCGCCAGAGCGGACGGCCCCCCTTCCTTGTTCGTGTGGGCGCCGAGGACTGAGTTGGCGAAGAC
>Ga0315286_10007253_pt1 | contig 10834 bp, 7 predicted proteins | sample YL17G10_0_MG_FD_205038 | JGI IMG/M metagenome (GOLD analysis project Ga0315286, IMG submission 205038) | Sediment microbial communities from Yellowstone Lake, YNP, Wyoming, USA - YL17G10_0 | ecosystem: Environmental > Aquatic > Freshwater > Lake > Sediment | place: USA: Wyoming | collected...
TCTGAGCGTTGACGAGCAGCCGCCGGACCTTTCCCACGACGCCGCTTGTGCTTCCCGCCGCCTCCATCGCCAGGATCGCCCAAGACGTCGCATCCGGCCGAAATCCCCCGCCCGGCCGATCCGGGAAGCCCATCCCCTCGACAAACCGCCCCTCAAGGACGCTGAGCTGTGATTTCTCAATTGAATCCGTCAGTACCATTTCGGAACCTTCCAATACACCATTCTACCAGATTTCGCCTGCAATTTCTTTGCGCTGCGCCACATGGGACGATTAAGTCTCAGATACTCAGTCTGAGTCTCCGGGTGGCATCGTCAAGGCCGAAGGCCTTGGCGATGGTGGATGCGATCAAGCGAGCCACCCCCAAGCTTCGCTTGAGGGTGCCACCCATACATGGCCTGCCACGATCTTGTCATGCACCCTCCTGCTTTACGATACAATCCGATGTTTGTATTTCGACGTGATTTCTGGTAGATTGGCGGCCTCGGAGTCGTTAGGAGTGACCGAATTGGGTAAGACACTGGTTTACAAAATACTGCAAGAGCATCTGGTCGAAGGCCGGCTGGCAGCGGGCGAGGAGATCGCAATCCGGATCGATCAGACCCTGACCCAGGATGCGACCGGTACGACGGCCTTCTTGCTGTTCGAGTCAATGGGCGTCGAGCGGGTCAAGACGGACCTGTCCGTCAGCTACGTCGATCACAACATGGCCGGTTTCGGGCCGGAGAATCACAATGATCACCTGTACCTCCAGACGGTGGCCGCCAAGAGCGGCGTGTACCATTCCCGGCCCGGCAACGGCATCTGCCACCAAGTCCATCTCGAACGGTTCGGCAAGCCGGGGGCGACGCTCCTGGGCAGCGACTCGCACACGCCCACCGGGGGCGGGATCGGTATGCTGGCCATCGGGGCCGGCGGACTCGACGTGGCCGTGGCGATGGGAGGCGGGCCGTTCTATCTTCAGTGCCCGAAAGTGCTGGGCGTGAAGCTGACCGGCAGGCTCGGCGACTGGGTGGCCGCCAAGGATATCATTTTGACGTTGCTGGGCAAGCTGACGACGAAAGGCAACGTCGGCTGGGCGGTCGAGTACTTCGGGGCCGCCGTCAAGACCCTGACCGTGCCGCAGCGGGCGACGATCACGAATATGGGCGCGGAGCTGGGCGTCACCACGAGCATCTTCGCCAGCGACAACCAAACGAAACGATTCCTCGCCGCCCAGAAGCGTCAGCAGGACTACCGCCCCTTGGCGGCGGACAGGGATGCGGTGTACGACCGCGTGATCGAGCTCGACCTGGCCGCCCTGGAGCCGATGGCGGCTTGCCCCTCCTCGCCGGACCATATCAAGCCGGTGCGCGAGGTGGCGGGCAAAAAGGTGGGACAGGTCGTGGTCGGCAGTTGCACGAATTCGAGCTTCGCGGACCTGATGATGATGGCGCGGGTGCTCAAGGGCCGGCGGATTGATCCGATGGTGGAATTCGCCGTCGCGCCGGGCAGCCGGGAAGTGCTGAACATGCTGGCGGGCAACGGGGCCTTGGCGGACTTGATCGCGGCCGGGGCGCGCATCCTCGAATCGGCCTGCGGACCGTGCATCGGGCAGGGCCTTTCGCCCGCGGATGGCATGGTGAGCTTGCGGAGTTTCAACCGGAACTTCGCCGGCCGCACCGGCACGAAGGGCGACCAGGTCTATTTGGTCAGCCCCGAGACGGCGGTTGCGTCCGTGCTGACGGGCATGGTGACCGATCCTCGCGGCCTGTCGCAGAAAATGGGCATCGAGTATCCGAAGATCGCAATGCCACGCGAGTTCCGGGTGGACGACAGCATGATCGAGCCGCCCCTGCCGCAAGAAGAGGCGCGGACCGTTCAGGTCCTGCGGGGCAGCACGATCGTCGTGCCCGAGGCGCCGCCGGGCTTGCCGGCCAAGCTCATCGGACAGGTCCTGCTCAAGTGCGGCGACAAGATCACGACCGACCACATCATGCCCGCCGGGACGCACCTGAAGCTCCGCTCGAATGTCCCGGAGTATGCGAAGGTGGTGTTCAACGGCTTCAATGAGCCGGGTCAATCGACCTTCGCCGAGCGGGCCCTCGGACTCAAGAGCCAGGGCATCGCCGGCATCATCGTAGCCGGCGAGAGCTACGGCCAAGGCTCCTCGCGGGAGCATGCGGCCCTGTGCCCGATGTACCTGGGCGTCCGGGCCGTGATCGCGCGGAGCATCGAGCGAATCCACCGGGCGAACTTGATCAACTTCTGCATCGTGCCGATCCGGTTTGCGGACCCGGCCGACTACGACAGGCTCCAGACCGGCGACGAGTTCGTGATCGACGATCTGCTCGGCGCTATCCGGAGCAGCGACGAGGTCAAGATCGCCAAGCGCGACGGCTCCTTCGCCTTCACGGGAAAGCTGGAGCTCTCCGCCCGCGACCGGGACATCCTGCTGGCGGCAGGGTTGCTGAACTACACGCGCAGGAAGGCTCATGGATGAGAGTTGAACGGATCATTCTGCAGAGCGAACACCGGTCCCATGCGTCCCATCGGTCCTCTTGGTCCTATTCTTCTCGCCTATTCTCACTGGTCCTGCTGCTCGCCTCCGCCACGACACTGCATGCCCAATCGGCCGCTCGCAAGCTCCTGCCCGAGACCGCCGTCCTCGACCGCGTTGACGGGAATGTCGTGCACGTGGACGCGAACGACACGTGGCTTTTCGTCTTGACGATGGATGTGAAGACACCGGATTTCCAAGTGCCTGCCGGGACGCGTTTTGTGCTGCTGCCCTCAGCGACTCTGGGCCGGCTGATCGACGATGCGAACGACCGGTACACGCCGCGCTACAGACTCTCCGCCCGGGTCACACGGTTCAAGGGAGCGAACTACCTGCTCCCCACGTACTACCTGCCGCTGAGCCGGTTCAAGGACGATAAGAGCCAGGACGAGGGAGAACGCAAGACCGAGAGCAGCGATCCAAATCAAAAATCAAACATCAAACATCAAACATCCGATGAGTCCGAGTTCGCCATCCCGCCGGAGGTGCTCGAACAACTGAAGAATCAGCGTCCCCTTCGCAGGCCGCGACGGGACTCTGAGGCGGAGAAAAAGCCGGCCCAAACCCCTCCGGACCGGGTGCTCGTGGATTGCGTCGGGCGCATTGAGAGTTGTAGGGTGGGTTCTCAACCCACGCGTTTGGTGCGCATCGATCCGGCGGACGCGTGGGGTAAGACCCCACCCTACGTCTTTGTCCCCTACGGTCTCGGCTGGAAGCTCGGCGACGTTCGGTATGACCTGCTGCCGTGCACCGCGTTGGAGCAGACGCTGCAGAGGCAGGCGCAGGCGCTGGACCCGATCCGGTTCAGCGTGGCGGGGCTGGTCACGGAGTTCAAGGGCCGCAAATACCTCCTGCTGCAACGAGCGGCGGTCGCGTACAACTATGGCAACTTCGGCAGATAAGAAATCATGAATCCCTCCCTGCAAGACCTGATCCTCCTGTCCTCGGACCCCGGTTTCGAGGCCGGACTCCGGAAGCTCCGATCCGAGATGCTGGAGGCCGCGAGACTGGCCGGCCCGGACAGCGAGCAGAACCGAACGGTCGTCGGCATCCTGCGTGACGTGGCCGAGCGGGGCGATCCGGCGGTCGCCGAATACACGAAAAAGTTCGATGGCGTTGCGCTTGAGTCATCCCGGTTGCGCGTTGAGCTCGATGAACTCTCGAAGGCACACAAGTCCCTTGACCGAAGCCTTCTGGTGTCGCTCCGCAAGGCGATTGCCAACGTCCAAGCCTACCAGGAGAAGATCTTCATCGGGCATCGTTCGGAGTTCTCGCAGGGCACGGGCATCAAATACGTACCCATCCGGCGGGCCGGCGTCTGTGTGCCTGGCGCCGCGGCGCCTTTGCCCTCGACCGTGATCATGACGGTCGTCCCCGCCCAAGTGGCCGGGGTCAAGGAGATCGCGGTCGTCTCGCCGCCACGGTATCAGCGGAGTTCTCAGTTGTCAGTTCCCAGTTCTCAGCCGCCAACTGTCAACTGTCAACCGTCAACTGGGAACTCATCTGTCGGCACCGTCCATCCCGTGATTCTCGCCGTCTGCCACGAATTGGGCATCAATGAGGTCTATCGCATCGGCGGCGTGCAGGCCGTGGGGGCGCTGGCCTTCGGGACGCAGACCATCACCAAGGTGGACAAAATCGTCGGGCCCGGCAACAAGTGGGTGCAATCCGCGAAAAAGAACGTGGCGGGCGACTACGTCGGCATCGACTCCATTGCCGGTCCCAGCGAAGTGCTCGTGATCGCCAACGATCAGGCGAACCCCGCCTGGGTGGCGGCGGACATGCTCAGTCAGGCCGAGCATGGCGCCGACAGCAGCGCGATCGTGCTGACCGATTCGCCGCAATTGGCTCGGGCTATTGTGGAACACCTCAGCAGCCAGCTCGATGCGCTCCCGCGAGCCGCCGATGCGGCCCAATCCCTCCAGCGATTCAGCCGGATCATCGTCGTCCGGAGCATGGACGATGTGATCCAACTGGCCAACGAGTTTGCCACCGAGCATCTCGAAGTCCAGTGCGGGACCCGGAGCCGCCAGGTCGCGGAAAAAATCACCAACGCCGGGGCGATCTTCATCGGCCCCTATACCCCGGTCGCCGTCGGGGACTACTGGGCGGGACCCAGCCACACTCTGCCCACCGGCAGCCGGGCGAGGTTCTCCAGCGCCTTGACCAGCAATGACTTTGTCAAGTCCATCAGTCTGATCGAGTATACCGCCGAGCAACTCGCCGCCGCGGCCGACGATATCATCCGCTTGGCCGAGACGGAGGGCCTCGACGCCCACGCCCGGAGCGTGAAGCTCCGCCGACAGGAGCGATAGCGGAACACGAGCTGTCGAGAGCCGGTGCAACGTTCATGGTCTGGAAGTTTCATCCGGGGTTTCCTGGCTCACGATCTGTATGCACCTGTCGTACAGATATACCCGATCCCGTTTCCTGCCGGTCATCTCCCGGACATCGTCCAATGGCACCCCTGGTGCACCGTCGATCTCGAACAGCATCAGGTCGGAGAGGGATGACTGAGTCCCTTCGATCTGAGACGATAGCACCGCCTCTTTACGAATGTACTGATAAAGGAAGACGCTCGTGTCAGGCAGAAATGCCGCCGCACTGTCGAGACGACCCAGAGTCAGATAGGCCCGATTGCCCGCTTCCTGCAAGGCCTTGTTCAGTTCCAAAGGCGGCTGTGGCGGCAGAGGCCCCGGCACGAATGCCCTTACGGTCTCGCCAACGGTCGATACGGGAATATACATGCCGGTCTCTCGACGTTCCATCTCTATACCCTAAATGCAGTTCTTGAAATTGCGCGATCTATTATTGCAGGTTCCTGGGTGATTCTGCAATAGCGCGCTATCATCCACAAGGTCGTCGGGGGTCGTCGAAGAATGAGACGTTCTGACTTACCCTCTCTATGACCTTAGATCCCCCAGTCGAATCGCTCGCGGTGGCGCCAATAGAAGCGGCCGAGGATGTGGGCCATGATGAGAGCGGCATAGCTGGCGATCAAGGTATGGAAGAGCCAGAGCCACTGCGGAGCCAAACCCCGGCTGAGCAGAGCGCCCACGTACCAGAACAGGCCCGCCAGAGCCGCCGTGAAGGACAGCAGGCAGACATACGGAACGAACACGCCGAAGATCGAGCCCAGCAGAAACAGCGGATTGAGCACAAAGGACGAGTCGTGGATGACCATGGCGAGCAGGCCCATCGGGAAAAAGAAGATCGCCCAGGCAACGAGTGCCCAGAAGATCCCATCCATCCTGCGCGTGAATAGCAGGTAGAGGACGGCGGGGCCCACGAACAAGAGATATACCGCGATCAGATACGAACCCCGCGACCACAGCTCGTCGAGGCTCGTATCTGCATCCATGATCTCCGGTGCCCGCGTGCCGCCCTTGGCGCTGTCGTAGACACATTCGGCCAGATACCAGCAGGCGTAGAGACCGATCGCGGCGCCCGGAAAGAAGACCCCCCGGCCCCCGATGAGAAAGCCGAATGGAAGCACCTGCAGCACCAGCGGAAGAACGCCGAGGATCAACAGGGCGATGATGCCCGACATGCTTGCAGGATACAAGAGGATATCGATCGGCCAGGCGACTTTTCGCTCGCCCGTATGCTTGGAGGCCGAGCCGCTGCCGAGCCAGGCGAGAAGCTCCTGCGCACGTTGGTCCTCGCGAGTGTCGCTGCCCTTGCGGACCGGCAGTGGCTGCGGGTGGACTGCTACTTGATCGAGAAGCTTCGAAGGGGTGCGGGCGTTGCCGGTTGTCTCGTCTCTGACAAGCTCCAGCTCAGGCTCGGGCGCCGGCGGGACCGTGAGTCTCTCCTTGCATCGTGGGCACGGGCCTTCCTTGCCGGCCTGTGTCTCCGGGACCTTGAATTTCGCACCGCAATGCGGACATGGAAAGCGTATCATGGACCCGCCGCGAAAACGCACCTGCGAGACAAATCGAAACCGCCTGAACTCGGCACTCTAAAACAGATGACGCCCGACGGGCGAAATCCTTTTAGCCATTCCAGCTCGGAATCTGTCCTGAATCCCGGATGTCGCGATTCCGATTTATCCGACGTCTCCCAAAACCTGCCGGCGAACCGCCGGCAGGGAGTTTATCGCTTTGAAGCCTCCGGCACAATTCCTCGCAGGGTTCACCCACAGGTGGCAGCCCAGAGCGAGCGACCGTCTAAAGGATGCCGGAGGCCAGAAAGCGCAAAACTCCCGCCGTGAAGCGGCGGAATCGAACTCTCACTCGTGAGACGTCCCACCCTATTGCGCGATCGTTACCCGAACAACTCGTCCTCGACGACCTTGAGATTTCTGTTCGCGTAGAACATGTCCGGCTCGTGCTTCGTGGCCCGGACCCTGATCTGGTAACTTGGCGTCCCAGGATTGTCCGCATCAAACAGGATAAGCCCGAGTCCAAACACGCGGCAGAGTGCGTCAAGCTGAGCCAAGTCAGACTCAGAGACAGAGTTGGGTATGACCAGATACACCTTGTGGGAAAAGAGCCTGTACGAACAGGCTTGACCGAAGGCTGTGATCAAGGCATTGGAGTCTGTCTTGACTTCTGCAGACACAATCTCGGCGGGAAACTTGACGATATCGCTCTGCCTGGGACATAGAATGCCAATGACGTCCGGCGTACCCCACTTGCCCTTGAAGCAGTTGCCACCGAGCGGAATGGCCTTGGTGCATTCCTCCAATTCGTCCGTGAGGTATTCCGCGAAGGACTTGTAGAACGCGTGTTCGGCACCTCTGCACCTTGTCCTCTCCGCAATCCTGATGTCGCTCTCGATCTCGGTGTCCATGAACTTGACATGGCGAAACAAACCCCGCGCGGGCTTACAGATCTCCTCTGGTCGAGAAACATGCAGGTTGGGGATAACCCCACGAAGCGACTTGGCATCCGGCAGTTCCTGCCTGAGCCGACGCATCAACTCTGAGAAACGGAGTCCACGGGGCTCCTTTTCGAGCACCTCCACGGCCTTGTCGCATATTCGCTCTTTCTGCGTCATAGTCCGTCCCCTCCGGGCGGTTGCCAACCTACGTCAATTTCTGCCTGATGAGATTAGCCGCCTCTTTCAGGGCCTCGTCGATCTTGGCGGGGTTTTTGCCGCCGGCTTGGGCCATTTGGGGCTTGCCGCCGCCGCCGCCATCAACGATGGGGGCGATGGTCTTGACGATGTCGCCGGCCTTGAGCTTCTGGATCAGGTCGTCGGTCACGCCAGCCAGAAGCGTCACTTTGCCTTCCTCTTCATAGGCCAGCACAATCGCGGCGGATTGGGCCTTCTTCTTGAGCATGTCCACGGCCTCGCGAGCTCGCTCGACCGAGGTGGTCGAGAGCCGGCCGACGATCACCGCTGATTCGCCGATCCTCTCGCTCGCATCGAGGAGCTGCCGGGCTTCCGCCATCGTGTCGGGCCCGCCTGATTTCGAGGCGGTCTTGAGCTGCTTCATGAGGCGCTTATTGTCTTCGAGCAGTTGCGAGATGCGCTCGGGGAGCTTGTCGGCCGGAATCTGGAGCATGGCCGCAAGCTGATCGACGATGTCGCTGCCTCGTTCGAGGTAGGCGGTCAGGCCCTGGCCGGTCAGGGCAGTGATTCGGCGAACGCCCGCCGAAACGCTTTCCTCCTTGAGGATTTTGAACCCGCCGATGACGCCGAGGCGGTCGACGTGCGTGCCGCCGCAGAACTCCCGGCTGAACGCCTGGTCGATGTGGTTCTTGTCGGGCGCACCGAGGCAGACGACGCGGACCTCGCTGCCGTACTTCTCGCCGAACAGCGCCATCGCGCCGAGCTTCTCCGCTTCGTGCCGGGGCAGGACCGTCCACGTGACGGGCAGGTCGGCCCCGATCCTCTCTCGCACCAGCCGCTCGACTTCCTTGATCTCCTCCTCCGTCGGGGCCTTCGGATAGGTAAAGTCGAAACGCAGGTAGTCGGGCCCCACGTAGCTGCCCTGCTGCGCCGCCGACTTGCCGAGCACCTGCTGGAGCGCCCATTGGAGAAGATGCGTGGCCGTGTGGTTTTTCTTCGTCGCGTGGCGATCCATGCCGACGACGGCCGTGACGGTCTGGCCGACGGCCAGGGAGCCTTCAGCCAGCTTGCCCCGATGGATCACGCAATTTCCGGCCTTCATTGTCGATTCAACGAGAAATTCGCCGCCCTGCGACAGGATCAGGCCGTGGTCGCCGACCTGGCCGCCCGACTCGGCGTAGAAACACGTTTTGTCCAGGACGAGGCCCACTTCGACCTCCGCCGGGACCTCGCCTTGCCTCTGGAAGCCGGTGGAATCAATCCAGCCGAGGATGGCGGCGTCGCACGTGTCCATGTGATACTTGTGCAGGTCGCCGGTGGCCGGCAGCTCCGCGTCCGCCAGACCGGCCAGGAGCGAGTCCGTTTTCTGGGCCGCCCGCGCTCGCTCCCTTTGCTCGTCCATCAGCTCATGGAAACGGCCGATGTCCACCAGCAGGCCCCGTTCCTGGGCCATGAGCTGGGTCAGGTCGATGGGGAAGCCGTAGGTGTCGTAAAGCTGGAAAGCGTCGTCGCCGCTGATGGTTTGGGCGGGAGTTTTCGCCGCACGGTTGGCCGCTGCGGTGAAGAGATCCAGACCCCGGTCGAGCGTCCTGCCGAAGCTGACCTCCTCGGCCTGGATCACGGTCGAGACGTGGCCGGCCCGGTCCCGGATTTCGGGAAAGGCGCCGCCGAGGCAGTCCACGACCACGGGGACCAGCTTATAGAGGAACGGCTCGTGCATGTCGAGCTCGCGGCCGAAGCGCGACGCCCGGCGGAGGATGCGGCGGATGACGTATCCCCGGCCCTCGTTGGACGGGGTCGCACCGTCGGCAATAGCGAACGTGACCGCGCGAATGTGGTCGGCGATGACGCGGAAGGCATTGTCGGTCTTGCGGCCGAGCTGCGATGTGTACTGGTGGCCGCTCAGCTCGCCGGTCCGCTCGATGATCGGCATGAACAGGTCGGTGTCGTAGTTGCTTCGTTTGTTCTGGAGTACGGAGACGATCCGCTCCAGGCCGGCGCCCGTGTCGATATACCGGGCGGAAAGCGGCACGAGTTTGCCCGAAGGCTGGCGGTTGTATTGAATGAAGACGAGGTTCCACAGTTCGATGAACCGGGCGCAGTCGCCATTGACGCGGCACTTGTGGCCCGGCTCGCTTTTCTTGTCGCAGCGGTCGGGCCCGAGGTCGATGTGGATCTCGCTGCACGGGCCGCATGGGCCGGCCTCGCCCATTTCCCAGAAGTTCTCCTTCTTGCCGAACGCTCGGACCCGCTCGGCGGGAATCGGCGTCAGCTTCGTCCAAAGCTCGGCGGCCTCCACGTCCTTGGGCAGGCCGTCCTTCTCGTCGCCGCCGAAAACCGTGGCCCACAGTTGGTCGGGGTTGATGCCCCAGACCCCCGTCAGCAGCTCCCACGCCCATGCGATCGACTCGGCCTTGAAATAATCGTTGAACGACCAGTTGCCGAGCATCTCGAAGAAGGTGTGGTGATAGGTGTCTTTGCCGACCTCTTCGAGGTCGTTGTGCTTGCCGCTGACGCGCAGGCACTTTTGGCTATTGACCGCCCTTCGCCATTCGGCGGACTTGAGGCCCAGGAAGATGTCCTTGAACTGGTTCATGCCCGCGTTGGCGAACAGCAGGGTCTCGTCACCCTGCGGCACGATCCCGGAGCTCGGGACGAACGCATGCTCCCGGGCCTTGAAGAACTCGATGAACCCACTGCGAATCTGTTTGGAACTCAGCATTCTCAATACCTTTTTCGTTGCACGGAGAGCATAGGGATCAGGGGTCGGGGGTCGGGGATCAGCAAGACTGACACCTGATCCCTGAACCCTGACCCCTGTCATCGGCCGATCAGGCTTCCGCCTCTACCGTCTCCTTCGACTTTGACAGCGTGAGCCCCTTGGCGGACATAACCTTGTCCTTGAGCTCACTGCGGACTTCGGGATAATCGATCAGATACTTCTTGGCGTTCTCACGGCCCTGGCCGAGACGGATGCTCCCGTAGTTGATCCACGCGCCGCTTCGCTCGGCGATCCCGGCGGCCAGCGCCAGGTCGAGCAGGTCGCCCTCGTAGCTGATGCCGCTGTCGAACATGATGTCGAACTCGGTCTCCCGGAACGGCGGGGCGATCTTGTTCTTGACGACCCGGGCCCGGACCCGCGAGCCGATGGCGCCGGTGCTATCCGTCAGGGTGCTCAATCTCCGCAGGTCGATGCGGACCGAGCAGTAGAACTTCAGGGCCTTGCCGCCCGGCGTCGTCTCGGGGTTGCCGAACATGACGCCGATCTTCATGCGGAT
>Ga0315286_10007254_pt1 | contig 10833 bp, 13 predicted proteins | sample YL17G10_0_MG_FD_205038 | JGI IMG/M metagenome (GOLD analysis project Ga0315286, IMG submission 205038) | Sediment microbial communities from Yellowstone Lake, YNP, Wyoming, USA - YL17G10_0 | ecosystem: Environmental > Aquatic > Freshwater > Lake > Sediment | place: USA: Wyoming | collected...
CCCTGCGGGTCGCCGGAGACGATCTCGACCGAGAACGTGCCCCCGCCCGGGCGCGTCACGGTCAGCCCGGATGCGCCGTCGGGATAGGTGAAGTCCGCGAGCACGCCGTCACCGTCGAAGGAAGCGGTCCCGGCCGCCGTCGGCATCACGCTCCCCCCATCGCCGGTGGCCGTCCAGTCCCAGCCCCCGTTGCCCGTGCTGGTGAACGTGAGCGTGAGCTGATAGGAGCGCCCGGCCTGATCGTAGACCGTCGCGCCCAACGTCCGGGTCGCACCGCCCTCCGCCGAGGCATCGAGGTTCCCCGAAAGACGAATTTGGCTCGTGGCGACGGGGGGCGCCGCCTCGCCCAGCGGCAGCACGACGTCGCCGATGGCGCCCGTCAGCTGTCCCTGGCTGTCGGCACCGAACCCTTTCACCGTGAGCCCCGAACCCGCCTGGACCAGACGACCGGCGCCGTCGAGCTGGAAGTCGCCGGCACGCGAGTAGTAGCTCCGTTCGCCGTCCCCCAGTACGAAGAAGCCGCGGCCCTCGATCGCCAGATCGAAGGTCCTGCCGGTCGCCTCCAGGCTCCCCTGGGTGAAGATCAGATCGATGCTGCCAAGCGTCACCCCGCTTCCGACCTGGGTGGGGTTCCTTCCCCCGCGCGTGCCCTGAGCGAGCGCCGCCTCCGCCAGCACCTGCGCGAACCCCTCCCGGAAGCTCACCCGCGAGGCCTTGAAGCCGACCGTGTTGATGTTGGCGATGTTGTCACCGATCACATCCATGCGGAGCTGATGGTTTCTCAGACCCGAGATGCCGGAGAGCAGTGAGCGTAGCATCGTTCTTTCGACCTCCCTCGGATGAACCCTAGACCTGCGACCGGGTCGCAGGAGCGACTTCGACCAGAGCATCGAGGACCACGTGGATCTCTCCCAGACAAAGCTGGATCGTGCCGCCCTCGAACAGCAATCGATCGACGATTCCGGAGATGTAAGGCGTGACCGACACCGCCCGCCCGCCCGCGTCGGTGACGGTCAGTTCGTAGCGATAGGTCCCGGCTTCGAGATCCTCGGGCAGCGCGATCGTCTGACGTCCGGACCCGACCGTCCCGACCTCGCGCGAGGCAACCTCGGCGCCGGATTCGTCCAGGATTCTCAGCGTCGCATCCCCACCACCGTCCCCCACATCCACCTGGATCTCACCCGACCCGTCGGACCCGACCGCGACCTGATTGCCTTCGGCGAGGACGCGACGGCCGAGCAGCGCCGCCCCGAACGTCGTCTGGCTCAGGACCGCGGATATGCGGCTGCTCGCGATCTGGACGGCAAGTCCGTCGTTGATCTGTGCCAGTTCCTGGACCGTGGAGAAGCCTGCCAGCTGCGACGCGAATTCGTGCGGCTGGAGTGGGCTCAATGGATCCTGGTTCCGGAGCTGGGTGATGAGCAGCGTCATGAAATCCGCCTGCCCCAGGATCGAACGATCGCTCGTCGCAGTGGCGCTCGCGGTGGAGCCCCCTACGCTCGTGATGATGTCACTCACTAGAACCTCCCTCCTCTCCAGTTTCGCCCTCGCGCGCCCTGGCGGCCGGCATCGCGGTTCGCGTTTCGGCCACCGGCACCCGATTGATCCTCGTCCTGCCGCGGATCGCGGCTGGACGGGGAGGGCGAGGTCGCATTCTCATCCCCTCCGCTCTGGCGGACGGTCAGACGGGCGTCGGTGAAGCCGCGCTCGCCGAGTGCCCGCTGCAGATCGGCGAGACTCGAGCCGAGCCGCTGCACGGTCTCGCCATTCGACGAGAGGATCGTCGCCTGCAGCGATTCCCCTCGTAGCGCGAGACGGATCCGGCCTTCCTGTCCGCCGGTCTCTTCGAAAGGCACGACGATCGTGCTGGTTCGCAAGCCAACCGTGCCGCCGACCGACGCATTCCGTGCGAGGGAGGAACCCGGCGCGGGCGCATCGGCGTTCGCGGACTGCGCCAGGCCGGCCGCCTCCTGCCCCCGAGCACGCATGGTGAGGGTCCGCAGGCCCCCGGTCAGGGAGACGACCAGCCGCCCGACGGAGGGCCCACCGGCGTTCTCACCCTCGGTGCGCGCCGCCGTTGCGGCGGGCGTCTGCACCGGTCGAGATGGGCTCGCCTCCTCCGCGGGCTTCTCGGACCCGGCCGCGGTGGGGGCCGGTCGATCGCCGCGCCGCACCGCTGCCGGCCCACCCGTCTCCTTCTCCTCCGGCGTCGCGCGACCCGGCGCGCGTGCCGAGTCGGAGGCGGGCTCGCGGGATTGCGTCTCGGATCGTTGGTTCTCCCGAGACCGCTCCGTCCCGCTCGATTCCCGGCTCTTCTCCGGCTCCGCCGAGCGCGCCTGCTCCTCCGGCCCGCGCTCGGCGACGGGCTCCTCCTGCTCCGGAATGATTTCCGGGTTCCGATGAATCATTGCCAGCCACAGGGTCGCCTCGAAACGCTCGCCCTCGCGCGTTCGGAGACCCGGTCGCGCCCCCGTCCCGGGCGTCGTCGTCGATCCGCCGGCAGGTCCGATCGCGCTCATCGACCCGACTCCCCCATCGCGCTGAACAACTGCTCCCGGATCCGCGCCCCCCGATCCGGGGGCAGGGCCTGGAGAATCGCCGCGCAGTCGCGCACCGACATGGAGGCCAGAATCGGGAGACACTGCTTCTCCTCGAGATGGTTCAGTAGGGTCGCCGCTTCCGACGGGCGCAGGCGTGTGAGGATTCCGGCGACCTGGACAAACTCGATGCCGCTGGTGTTCGCCGATCCGACCGACCATCCCGGGCTGCCGGCGGTCGACGGCGCGGGCGACGGCGGATCGGTCGGCGGCAAGGTCGAGACCACGGCCGCGCCCAGCGAAGCCCCCAGGGTCGGAGGCATGGCCGCGGCCGTCGTGGTGGCCGAAGAGGTGCCCGGCCACAGCAGGGCCAGGCGCACGCCGGTCCCGGCCGCCGTTGTGACGGCGAAAATCAGAACTGCCCCCAGAGCCAGTTTCATTGATCACCTCGCTGCGCCCGCTGGTGGCGCTCGATCTCGTCCATGTTCTTCTGTTCCTGCCGTGCGGCTTCCAGATTCCAGAGCTCCTGCCGGCGCTCCCGGTAGCGTTCCACCACGCGCCGATCCTTGCGCGCCTCGTTGAACTTCTCCTGCTCGGAGCGGACCACCTCGGTGGACGCGGTGTGACTCACCTCCGCCTGGCGGGCATCCTGGGCCGCGTTTCGGACGGCGTGGCCCATGTGACGGAGCGTGCCGGCGCTGTGCACGTCGTTGGCGGCCGAGAGCAGCTGTTGGCCGCAGCGCTCGAGCCGCGCGGACGCCTCCTCGCTGCCCCGGCGTCGGTCATCTTCCGACCGGATCGCCTCGGACAGCTCGCGGGCCTGCTCACGTTCCGCCACGGAGCGGAGGTGGAGCAGTCGTTCGAGACGGGCAAAAGGTGATTTCATGCCGCGCTCCCCGGCCGGCCGCGTTGGATTTCCTGGGCCAGCGCGAGAACCCGGCCGTGCGCTTCCTCGAAGCGGCACGCCTCGTCCGCGTCCTGGCAGAGAAACGCCTTGATCGGCTCCCGGAATCGAATCGCCGTGTCGACCTCCGGGTCGGTTCCCGCCCGATAGGCTCCCACCGCGATCAGGTCCTCGTGGGAGCGGTAGATGCCGAGCAGGCGCAGGACGACGTTGGCGGCATCCCGGTGCGCGCGGGAGATCACGGCGTCCCGCACACGGCTGACGCTCTCGAGCACCTCGATCGCCGGAAAATGCCGGACGTTGGCGAGCGGTCGCGACAGGACGACGTGACCGTCCAGGATCGAGCGCGCGGCGTCCGCCACCGGTTCATTGAAGTCGTCCCCTTCGACCAGGACGGTGTAGAGGCCGGTGATGCTCCCTTGCCGCGCGGTACCCGCGCGCTCGAGCAGGCGTGGCAAGGATGCAAAGACCGATGGCGGGTAGCCCTTGGTGGTGGGCGGTTCGCCCACCGCGAGGCCGATCTCGCGCCAGGCCATCGCCACCCGGGTGATCGAGTCCATCATCAGCAGCACGTTGCGCCCGGTCTCGCGGAAGTACTCGGCAATCGCCGTCGCGACCAGGGCCCCGGTCGCACGCACCACCGCCGCCTCGTCGCTGGTCGAGACGACCACCACCGAGCGCTGCAGCCCCTCGCTGCCCAGATCGCGCTCGATGAACTCGCGCACCTCGCGGCCTCGTTCCCCGAGCAGCGCGATCACGTTCACGTCGGCGTTGGTGTTCCGGGCGATCATCCCGAGGAGGACGCTCTTGCCGACGCCGCTGCCGGACATGATCCCGATGCGCTGGCCCTGCCCCAGGGTCAGCAGGCCGTCGATCGCCCGCACGCCGGTTCCGAGCGGCGAGCAGATGCGCGAGCGGTCGAGCGGATTCGGCCGGCGCGAGGAAAGCGCCCGGCGCGTCGTGGAGCCGAGGGGGCCGCGATTGTCGATCGGGCGCCCGAGCCCGTCGAGGACGCGCCCGATCAGTGCCTCCCCGACGCGAGCCTGGAACTCGCGCCCGAGGGGCATCACCACCGCTCCCGGATGGATGCCCTCGATCTCGCCCAGGGGCATGAGGAGAATGCCCCGGTCGTGGAAACCGACCGCGCGGGCGAGGAGAGCGCTGCGCCGCTGCGGCGCGATCCGGCAGATCTCCCCCACGACCACCGGCAGCGAGCTCGCCTCGACGACCTGGCCGATGACGCGCGTCACCCGCCCCGCGGGAACGAAGCGGGGCGCGTCCGCGACGCGGGCGCACGCCTCCTCGACCCAGGTCTTCTCCGTCGGCTCACTCATTGCAGAGTTTCTCGTAGAGTCGGCGCAGCGCTTCGTCGGCGCGCCCGTCGACGATCCGGTGGGGCCCCTCGAGGAAGAAGCCGCCGCGTTCCAGCGCCGGCTCCGCCGTCCAACGGATCTCGGAATCGACGTCTTCCGGTCCGATCGCGTCCTCCTCCCGGATCGTCTTCAGGTCCTCCGGGTGGAGCCGGATCTCGATCGGGCCTTCGGTTCCCATCATCCCCAACGCGCGGCGCAAGAGGTCCCGCACGATCGACGGGTCGGCCGCGACTTCGCGCAGCACGACCTTGCGCGCCGCCGTCAGCGCGATCGCGTAGAGGTTCGCCTCCAGATCGCGCAGCCGCTGTTCGCGCGACATCGACAGCGACTCCGTCGCGCGGCGCAGCGCCTCCAGCGCCCCGCCCAGCCGCTCCTGGGCGCCGGCCGCCCCCTCTTCCAGGCCCAACGCGTGCCCGCGCTGATACGCCTCCTGGACCTGCTCGTCGCCAAGCACGGCGGCGGGTGTCACGCCGCGGCCGGACGCGGCGAGATCGGGGAGGACCCAGGCGCCGTCGGGCCCCTGGCGCCCGCCGGTCCGCGGACGCGGGACGGAGAGGGCGGGAAGGTTCCAGCGCCCTGCGGGATCAGGCGATGAACTCATCACTGTCTCCCTGGCGTCGGACCACGACCTCCCCGGCCTGCTCGAGTTCGCGCACGGATTCGAGGATGCGCCGCTGCGCCGCCTGCACCTCGGTGACCCGCACCGGGCCGAGGAGCTCGATTTCCTCGTCCAGCGCTGCCGCCGCGCGCTGGGACATGTTCACCATCAGGTGCTTCTTCAGCTCGGCGCTCGCGCCTTTCATGGAGAGCGCGAGATCCTTCGAGTCGACGTCGCGCAGGATCTGCTGGATCCCCTTGCCGTCGACGAACATCAGGTCCTCGAAGACGAACATCAGAGCCTCGATCTCACCCGCCAGCTCGCGGTCCCGGGCCGAGATCTGCTCGAGCAGCTGCTTGTCACGCTCGCCCCGCATCGAGGTGAGAACCCGGGCGACCGCGGCCGGTCCGCCGGGCATCGACATCTCGCGGGTCAACGTCATGTCGGTCTTGCTCCGGATTCCCGAGTCGAGCAGCGCGATCAGCTCGGGCGAGACCTTGTCCATGCGCGCGATGCGGAAGATGACGTCGGCCGCGGTCTCGATCGGCAGGCTCTGGAGCGCCTTGGAGGCCTGCTTGACACCCAGGTGGCTCAGAATCACCGCGATGGTCTGCGGATGCTCGTCACTCAGGATGCCGGCAAAGACCTCCGGTTCCATGCGCTCCAATTGCGTGAGCTTCCCCTGCGCCATCCGCCCGCGGATCTTCTCCATGACCGTCTGGGTCCGCGCGGGACCGAACGCGTGCTGGAGCAGTGCCTCCGCCTCGTTGACCCCGCCGCGAACGGAACGGGGCGCCATCTGGATCGCGCTGCGGAACTCGCGCAGGACGAGGGTCACCGCCTCCGCCGGGACGGCCTCCATCGCGGCGACCTCGCGCGAGACGTCCTCGACTTCCTCCGGGCTGAGCTGCCCCAGGATCTTCGCCCCGTCCCTGGGTTCGAGCGCCAGGCAGAGCACCGCGCACTTCTGGGCGCCGGTCAGGCCACCTTTGTTCGCTGCCGCCATTGCGCGTTTCCCCGCCTACGATTCCCGCAGCCAGCCCCGAACGACCCGGAGAAGGACCTCGGGGTTGTTCGATGGGGACGCCCCGCCCTCGGACGACGCAGGGATCTCTCCCGCGGCCGCCGGACCCGATTTCGCCGCCGCCCCGGTGCCCGCGTTCAAGGCGACACCCGCCGGCATCCGCACCAGGCGGAGCCCGAGCAGGGCGAGCACCACGACCGCAACCAGACCGACGACGGGACGGATGAATCGCTCGGCGACACCCAGGATGTCCGTCTTGGGTCCCTCGATCGGTGTCTCTTCGGCCCCCGCTCCCTCCGGTGTTCCGAACGCGACCGATGCCATGCTGAGATGATCCCCGCGCGTCGAGTCGACGCCGATCGCGTCGCGGACGATCCCTTCGATCTGACGCAGGCGGGCCGTCGGCTCCTTGCCCAGGGCCGCCTCGTCGACCAGGACCGCGGCGCTCAACCGGACCAGCTTGCCGACCGAGCTGATGCTCCGCTGCAGCTCGTGCGAGTTCGCGCCGGCGCCGTTCCCGCCCGCCGCGGTCGAGTCCGGGTACAGACCCGAGAGGGCCGACGCCGCACCCCCGATCGTTTCGACCGTGCGGTCGACCTGATCGAAGCTGAGCTCCACCGTCACCTCGGTCCGCGAATGCCCGGCGCCGACTAGCGCCCCGAGGAGACCCTGAACTTTCTCGGCCAGCGTCTGCTCCAGCGACCGCTGCATCTCCAACTGGCGCGTCGAGCCGCTCGAGGCGGTCGGCTCACCCGCCGGCACCGAGAGCACGTGCCCCGCGTCGTCCATGATCGCGACGTTGTCGCTCGAGAGGCGATCGACGCTGTTGCTCACCACGTAGGCGATGCCGTGGATCGCTTCGGGGGTGAGGCTGAACCCCGGCTTGAGCGACAGCACGACCGAAGCGCTCGCCGGCCGGTCGAGGCTCCGGAGCGGGCTCGGGTTGGGGATCACGATGTGCACCTGCGCCCGCTCGACCCCGTGAATGCCGCTGATCGTGCGCGCCAGCTCACCCTCGAGCGCCCGTTGATAGGTGACGCGCTGTGAGAAGTCGGTCATGCCCCAGGACGGCTTGTCGAAGAGCTCGAGACCCGGCCGGCCGGTCACGACCTGACCGTCTTTCGCCAGCGCCACGCGGGCCCGCGCCACGTCGCCGACCGGGACCAGCACCGCGCTGCCCCCTTGTCCGAGCTTGTTCGGGATCCCCGCCTTCTGGAGGCTCTCCTGGATCGGGGCGACCTTGGCGAAATCCAGGTCGCGATAGAGGGTGACGTACATCGGGGCGGAGGCCCACCGCCCGATGATCCAGACCGCCGTGATCGCCATGGCGACCGCGACGATGAGGACCACCTTCCGGTTGCCCCCCCCCTGGAACAGCGAAGACAGCATGCCGCTCACGGAATCCCCCACCCCCGACTACTGCATGTTCATGACCGAGCGGTACGCCTCGGTCAGCTTGTTGCGAATCTCGACCAGCAGCTCCAGCGAGAGGTTCGCTTCCTCGGTCGCCGCCATCACCTGGTGGAGATCAACCGGCTCGCCCCGCACGAACGCGGAAATGAGCCGTTGCGACTCGTCCTGCAGATCGCTCGCGTCACCCACGGCGCGGCGCAGCAAATCGCCGAAGGACGCATTGCCGTCCGCGGCCGGCGCGGTCCCGGTCCGCCACGGCGCCAAGATCGGCGTTGGAAGATCCGGACGAATCGGCTGCGTCACCGGCTACCCCCGCGTGTCGATGCGTTGCCCCGTCGGCATGGAACACGATCCGCCGGGGTTGCCGTTGGGCCGGTAGGTGAGCGAGCCGAGCGCCTGCTGCTGCAGATAGAAGGCGCGCTCCTCCGGCGTCAGAACCTCCCAGAGCGAAGCCGCGGGGCCCGTCGCCGGCGGGGCATCCGTCGCGGCGTTCGCCTCCGCGGGACGGGCGGGCGTCGCTGCTTCCAGCCCCTCGTGCGTCAGGGGCGGCCGCGGGCCGGATGATGGAACGACGAACGGCATCCGCTAGATCTCCAGTGCACGCTTGAGCATGTTCTTGGCCGCCTGGAAGACGCTCGCATTCGCCTCGTAGGCCCTCCGGGCCACCATCAGATCGACGACCTCGGTCTCGGGATCCACGTTCGGGTACTCGACAAACCCGGCATCGTTCGCATCCGGATGACCGGGGTCATAGACCAGACGACCGGGAAGCGGATCCTGGGTGATCTCCGCGGTCGGACCGCCGGCGCCGTCGCGGGCGAGACCGATCTGACGCCGGTAGGGTCCCCCCTCCGCCGTGCGCGTGGTGTTCACGTTCGCGATGTTGCGCGCGATGATCTCGAGGAACCTCTGTTGGAGACTCATCCCGCGGACGCTCGTCTCCAGCGTCGGCATCAGCGGACGCGTAGCCTCCGTCGGTTTCCCGCCTACGATTCCACTAGCCATTGTTGCGAATCGCGCTGCGCAACCGCTCGTAGGCGGTGTGCAGCAGACGCGCCTCAGCCTCGTAGCGGATCTGGGTGTCCGCCAGCGCGGCCATGTCCTGAACGAGATCCTCGCCGCCCCCCGGCGACACGCCCGTCGCGCTTCCGTCCCCGGAGCCCTGCGCGCTCGAGGCGAGCGCTCCGGCGACCTTTTGCGCGATCTCGCGATGCCGCTGCATCGAGGCGTCGAGCGCCTGACGCAGGGCGTAGGTTGGCGAAGATGGTCCAAAGAGCGCCTTGATCATGATTCCTCCCGGTCGGCGTTCTGCGGTGCAAGGCGTGTGCCGTGCCGGGGCGGCGGCGAACCGAGATCGGCGCCACCGCCGAACGGAAGGCATGGTATGCAGTTGCGAGCGCGACGCGACGCTAGGCGGCAGCGATGGCGTTCTCGACGGGTGAGGACGACTGGCTCGCGGCGGAAGAGACTGCCGGATCGAGCGGCAGAACTTTCCGCACGCCGCCGGGCGCCGTCGCCTGCGGGGCGCGGCCGTTGACCTTGTTGCGGAGCGTGCGATCGCTGATGCCGAGCAGCCGCGCGGCACGGACACGGTTGCCCCCGGTGCGGCTCAGCGCGTGTTCGATCGCGCAACGCTCCAGCTCGCGCAGGTTGAGCGTACCCCAATCCGGCAGGTGCTCGCCCGCCGCGCCCGGCTCGCTGGTGAACATTTCCGGGCCGCACCGGCCGCCATCCTCGAGGCGGAAATCGGCGAACTCAAGCGGACCCTGCCGCTTGAGCACGACCGCCCGGACGACGGCATGCTGGAGTTCGCGCACGTTCCCGGGCCAGACCCGGTCGCTGAGGGCGCGGAGCGTCTGCGGCGCCACCTCGGGCGGCTCGATGCCCAGATCCCGCGAGTACTCGTCGACGAAGTGCCGGACCAGCAAAGGGACGTCCTCGAGCCGCTCGCGCAGCGGCGGCACCCGGACCGGAAACACGTTCAACCGGTAGTAAAGATCGGGACGGAAGCGGCCCGCCGCCACTGCGGCGCTCAGGTCCTGGTTGGTGGTGGAGATGATCCGCACGTCGACCCGGATCGGCCGGCTCCCTCCAACCCGCTCGAACTGCTTCTGCTGGATCGCCCGCAGCAGCTTCGCCTGGAGGTCGAGCCGCAGCTCCGAGATCTCGTCGAGGAGCAGGCTGCCGCCGTCGGCGCGCTCGAAGGCGCCGATGAACCGCGTCGTCGCGCCGGTGAACGCGCCGCGTTCGTGGCCGAAGAGCGTGCTCTCGATGAGGCCCTCCGGCATCGCGGCGCAGTTGACCGCGACGAAGGGACGTCCGGCGCGACGGCTCTCTTCATGGAGCGCCCGGGCCAGCAGCTCCTTTCCGGTACCCGACTCGCCCTCGATCAGAACCGTTTCCGACGTCGGGGCGACGGCCCGGATGATTTCGAGCGCATGCCGCAGCGCACGGGACTCCCCGACCATCGCGGGCGCGCCACAGGAGAGAGCGATCGCCGCGTTGTCGATCGCCCGCTCCGGCGCCGGGCGGTCCGCCTCCAACGCGTTGCCCACCGCGATCCGAAGCGCCTCAGGCCGCAGCGGACGCATCAGGCAGGCGACCGCCCCGTGACGTAGCGACTCCATCCCGCTCTCCAGATCCGATCCATCGGCGGTCACGATGACCGGGACATCGATCCGCTCGCGCCTCAGCGCTTCGAGAAGCTCGAACCCGCGCCCGTCGGGCAGGCGGGATCCGGCGAAGATGAGGCTGAAGGCTTCGCCCCGGAGGGCCTGGAGACCTTCCCTGAGGGTCGACGCGCAGACGGTGGAATGGCCCATCGCACGCAGGGCCTGTTCCAGTCCGGGGTCCTGTGAGACTTCCGGGTCCACGCAAAGAATCCGCGACATTCCTCCTCCTCCTTGACCGCCCATCGCGATCCGGGCCGACGATCCGCCGCGCGGGGCGATGCGGCCCCACGCGCGACCGGCACCGGATCATCT
>Ga0315286_10007255_pt1 | contig 10832 bp, 8 predicted proteins | sample YL17G10_0_MG_FD_205038 | JGI IMG/M metagenome (GOLD analysis project Ga0315286, IMG submission 205038) | Sediment microbial communities from Yellowstone Lake, YNP, Wyoming, USA - YL17G10_0 | ecosystem: Environmental > Aquatic > Freshwater > Lake > Sediment | place: USA: Wyoming | collected...
GGGCCTGCCCTACAAGACCGTGGTCGGCGGCGCCCCCTGCACGCAGCGCTGGGCCGACCAGATCGGCGCCGACGCCTACGCCGAGGACGCCAGCGACGGGGTCAAGAAGATCGACGCGCTGCTGGGCTGAGGAGGCTGCGACGGATCAGGTGAGGCGTGCGTGCGCGCGGGGCTTGGGTGACCGTCCTTCGGGAGGATAGGCACCCGGGCTCCCCCTGGCATCCCCCGATGCCCGTCTCACCCTCAGAGAGGGCGAGAGATACGTGCCAAGGGGCGTACTTCTACCTATGTAGGTGTCGGTCGACGAGGCTCGCGCCTCGGCTGGGTCTTGCGTCGGCGCCAGGCGCACCCTCAACCGGGCACGGGCCATGGGGACGACGATGTTGCGCGCGCTGGTGACTTCAGGTCCCTCCATGCCGATCACGCTGATCACAGGACTGCCAGCTATGCGGTTGCCGATGCTCCCGTGACCGATGAGATCGACCCCCGGGAAGCAGTTCCACATCGGCGCGGTGCTCGTCAACCGGGACCGCGACGCCGCGGTACGGCACGCGCTCGAGTCCCCGTACCGCCACGTCGCCCTGCTCGTCGAGCAGTGTGCCAAGGAGGCGGATCAGAGCCATGAGGGCGTCGGGCGCGGCGCCTCCCCAGCCGCTGTTGGTTGGCTCGGCGAGCGTAGCCACCTCGACGGCGAGAACGGCGACGCCGCGCAGCGACGTCGTGATCATCGGCTCGCCGAGCCGTTCGTTGCCCAAGTCGCACCCCTTCATCGAGCTGGTCGGGCTGTCCGAGCGTGTCGGCTTGCTTCGCATCGGTCGCCGTCCATATGACGCTACCAACGACGTCGAGCGGGCGATCGCCTCCGTGAGAGAGTTGGCGCGCCGGCACGCATGACCAGTCGGATGCCGCCGGTGTAGACTTGCGCATGCAGAGCGCTCTCGGGCCGAACGACCCAGAGACCGCGTTCCAGCACACCCCGACCTAGGCGTGGAGGTGGTACGGATGGCGGAATCTCTCGGGAGAGACGTCCAGGACGTGAAGCTCTGCCTGCTGGGCTTCGGCAACGTGGGGCGCGAGCTCCTAGTCATGCTGCGCGACGTCGAGGAGCGCATCGCCCAGCAGAGCGGTGTCCGTTTCCTGATCGCGGGCGTCACCACCCGACACGTCGGCTTCCTCGACCCCGCGGGCATCACCGCCGCGGAGCTCCTCGGCATGGTCGAGTCCGGCCACGGCAGCCTGCCCGGCCCGGCGGTGGCGCCGGTCGAGCTGATCGTCGCCAGCGGTGCGGATGTGCTGGTGGAAGCCACCGTGCTCGAGCTTGGTGGGGCGGCGGCGGCTGGCCACATCGAGGCGGCCTTCGCTGGCGGGATGGACGTGGTGACCGTCAACAAGGGGCCGGTCGCCTGGCAGTTCAAGAGGATGCAAGCGGCGGCCGAGATCCACGGCCGGCGCTGGCGCTACGAGGGCACGGTCGCCGACGGCATGCCCGTCTTCGACCTGGCAGAGACGTGCCTGCGCGGCTGCACGATCACCGGCTTCGACGGCATTCTCACCGGCGTCACCAACTACATCCTCGATGCCCTCGGGGAAGGCGACTCGTTCGACGACGCGGTCGCCCACACCCAGCGCGAGGGGTGGCTCGAGGCCGACCCGGCGCTCGACCTCGACGGGGTCGACTCGGCCTGCAAGCTCGCGATCCTGGCGAACTCCCTGCTCGATGCACAGATCACGCCCGACGACATCCCGCGCCAGAGCATCCGAGGCGTCACTGCCGAACGGGTGGCCGCCGCCCGCGCCGCGGGGCGACGGTTGTGCTTGCTCTGCAGCGGACGGTCCCACGACGACGGTGTCGACTGTTCTGTGCGGCTTGTGGAGCTGCCGCTCACCCATCCGCTGGCCGGCATCCACGGCTCCAGCCTCGGTCTGATCCTGCACACCGACCTCATGGGAGACGTGCTCACGGCCGAGCTCGACGCCACGACGCAGCAGACCGCCTACGCCATCCTCGCCGACCTCCTCGCCCTGCGCGCCCGCCGTTAGGTGTAGGACCCCTCAGGTTGTTGACAGCCTTCAGGACCGAACACCGCCCGACCACTTGCCCTCCCTGACGCGCCGGAGGACCGGGGACGGCCTCGTTCGCGAGTCGACCGCGATGCCGGCACTCTGCAGGGCGGGGCTGTCAGCCGGCGGCGATCAGCGCCACGCCGACGAGTGCTGACGCGACCCCCAGCTGCTGCGTCCGCGAAAGGCGTTCGTGCAGGAAGACGTAGGCGAGGATGATCAGGAAGACGGGGGAGACCGAACTCAACACCGAGACGATGCTCAGGTAGCCCAGGGTCGAAGCCACCGAGAACAGCGCGGCGCCGCCGATGGCGAGCACACCGACCCCAACGATCGGCACCGCGGCCGCCCTCGTGAGCTTCAGGCCCGGCCGCATGACGACGAACGCCAGCGCGAAGACGGTCAGGGAGGTCGAGCGGGCGAGGACGACGCTCCAGTACGGGTCTGACTGTGCGCCCTGGGCGTAGAAGACCATGGCGAAGCCGAAGGAACCGGCGGACACCACGGCGAGCACGATGCTGAGCTTGCTGGTGGCCCGATGGTGCTTGCCGGCGCTCTTCTGTCGCGACGCCAGGATGGCGCCACCAAGCGCGATCCCGATACCGGCCAGCTGCGCCGCGGACGGGCGCTCGCCGCTCGCGAGGCCCACGATCACCGGCACGGCGGCGCCGAGACTGCAGACCGGTCCGATGATGCCCATCACTCCGATCGCCAGCGCCTGATAGCCCGCGGCGACGGAGACGGCGGAAAGCAGGCCGGCGCCAAGCGCTGGCAGCAGCACCGCCTCTGGAGGCGCGTGGCCGCGAGCCAGCACCACCAGCGCCATCAGACTCACGCTTGCGAGCTGGCTGAAGATGATCACCGTCCAAATGGAGGTCCGGCGCGTCTGGCTGCCGGCCAGGAAGTCGCTCGCTCCGTAGGACAGGCTGGCGGTGAGGGCGAGGACGACGGCGAACATGCTCGTAGGCTAGCAGACCGGCAGTAGGAAGGCGGCCGGTTTGGCGGCGGCGAAAGTGGCCTGCGCCCGCAAGTCTCACTCGGGCGACGTCCACCGGCGCCCGAAACGATCGTCTGGCCAGACTCCTCACTCGCGGACTTCACGCCACCATCGTCGACGCGGGAGGTGGCTCTGAGACTAGCATAGCGACCGGAGCAACGAATGGGGTCCGGTCCACATACGTGGTGTGCAGGCATGTGAGGTCATATTGGAGAAGTCGAAGCTGAGAAGCAGAGCGGTCATACACTCCGGTCCGGACGTTCCTCAGAAGGAGCTGCTTCCTCGTGTCGGCGAGGTTGTAACGGCGACAATCCTCAAGTCCGGGACCTCGATCTCGTTCGGGCGCGAGCCGTCCTCCATCGACGCCTGCCAGACGGATAGGGGGCCGGCTGTCGCCGACGTCCTGTAGTCGAGGGTCTCCATGAAGCGACCGCGATCCGGGGCGCCCTCGGTCGCGGTCGTGAAGGTGCGGGAGAGCTTTCGGCCGCTGTTATCGACCAGCTCAATCTGGGCTGTGGCCTCGAAGACGGTGGCGCGGCCCGAGACGTTGAAGGTCGCGTCGACGCGCAATTCGAGGGCTCTGATCGTCTTGAACTGCGTGAGCGTGTCGACGACCTGCGCGACCCGCGCGACTGTGGACAGGCTGCCGCCGCCGTAGGCGTACTCATCGGAGAGGTCGACGGAGGCGACGCAGTCCTGCACGTTGATGCCGAGGACCTCCGTGTCCTCGGGCACTGTGGTGCCCAGACTGGCGGCCCGCTCGGATTCGTTGGGGCCGCCGCAGAGGGCGTCCACCGCTGCGCGTGCGACCGGGTTCGTGGCGGCAGGGTGCGCTCGGCCGTCGCGAGCTTCTCGCCGGACGGGAAGTAGACGAGGACGGTCTGATCGCCTTCGCCGTCCTTGACGTACTTGACCCTTGCGACACCCCGGCGCGGTGGTCTAGAATACATTGGGTCACGCTAGCCTACCCAGGTGGATAGGAATTCCCCCCGGGTTGCCGGCCGTTGACAGCACGATCATCGTCAATAACGGCCAAGGGGGTTGTGAGTGTGCACTTCCACATTGTGTCCGGGACGTGGTGATCGGCGGGCCAGTCACCAGAAAGGGCGGTGGTACAGTGAGTGACCAACAAGGCAGGTCTTCATTCGATCTTGGGGGGCTCGGGGAGATCGCCAACAGCAAGCGCGTGTCGCGTCGCCAGGTGCTCCAGGGAGCCGCCGCGGTGGGTGCCCTCGCCGCGCTCGGCCCGTTCGCCTCGGCCTGCGGCGGCGACGAAGCCACCACCTCGGCATCACCGTCGGCCGCCGCACCCAAGCAGGGCGGCCACATCAGGACGGCCGTCACTGGCGGTGACACCGCGGACATCCTCGATATCCACGCCACCTATATTGACTCGGGGTCCAAGACCATCCTGGTATGGGATGCGCTCCTGGGCTGGGACCACGAGGCCAAGCTACAGATGAAGCTCGCCGAGTCGTACGAGGCCAACGCCGACGCCACCGCGCACACGGTTAGGCTGAAGCCGGACCTCACCTTCCACGACGGCAGCCCGGTGACCGCCGACGCCGTGGTCTACAGCTTCCAGCGCATCCTCGACCCGAAGACGGCCGCGCTCGGCGCCGAAAGTCTCGCGTCCCTCAAGCCCAGTGGCATCAAGAAGGTCGACGATCTCACCGTGACCTTCACGCTCGAGCAGCCAGACGCGATCTTCTTCGAAGCGCTGGCCTATTACGCGAACGGTATCGTGCCGGTCGGCTTCACGACTCCCGATGGTGCGAAGGGCGCCATAGGCACCGGCCCCTGGAAGCCCATCAGCTACGACCCCGGCCAGCAGACCGAGTTCGAGGCGAACCGCGACTACTGGGGCGTGGGCCCGTACGCCGACAAGGTCACCATGATCGAGTTCATCGATCCGACGGCGAAGCTCAACGCGCTGCTCGGCGGCACCGTCGACCACCTGGCGGATCTCGACACCGCCCAGGTTACAGTCGTCGAGAGCACTACGGGTCTCAAGCTGCTCGAGGCAAAGGGCGGCAGCTGGGACCCGTTCACGATGCTCTGTGACAAGAAGCCCTTCGACGACGTGCGCGTACGCCAGGCCTTCCGGCTCATCGTCGACCGCCCGCAGATGATCGAGCAGGCCAAGGGCGGCTTCTCATGGGTCGGCAACGACATGTGGGCGCCGTACGACCCCGGCTACCCCCAGGACCTGCCGCAGCGCGTGCAGGATCTGGAGCAGGCCAAGTCGCTGCTCAAGCAGGCCGGCTACGACAACGACCTCAACATCGTGCTCTACTGCTCGACAGCCACGGGTGCCTCCGACCCGGAGGCCGCCCAGGTGTTCGCGGAGCAGGCGAAGGGCGCCGGCGTGACCGTGAAGGTGAACAAGGTCGATCCCGACGTCTACTGGGACACCGGCAACTACGGGTCGTACCCCTTCGCCATGAGCATGTGGGGCACCCGCAACTACCTTGCGCAGTGCCGGCAAACCCAGTTCCCCACCTCGCCCTACTACGAGACTCGCTGGAAGGACGACGAGTGGGACAAGATCTACCAAGAGGCGGTCGTGACGGTGGACGAAGCCAAGCGCAACGAGCTCATCGGCGAGTGCCAGAAGATCGACTACGAGCGCGGCGGCCATATCATCTACCAGTTCGGCGTGGTACTCGACGCGTACTCGGACAAGCTCGCGGGTCTGCCCCCAGATACCTTTGGCTCGGGCAGCGCCACCCGCCAAAGCTACAACGAGTTCTACTTCGTTTGAGACTCCGTTAGGCTCAAGAAGCAAGCAAGGCCGCCGCCCGGAACAGTGGGCGGCCTTGCTTGCTTCGCTGTGGAGGTGGACGCGCAGTGCCCTCGCTTCTCAAGCTCATACTCCGCCGGGTTGCGCTGGGGCTCCTGACCCTGCTGCTCGTATCGGCCCTCGTGTTCGCGGCGACGCAGGCGCTGCCCGGGGATACGGCGACCGCAATCCTCGGCAAGTCGGCAACGCCGGAGCGCGTCGAGGTGTTGCGCGATCGACTCGGTTTGGACCAGTCGCTCACGGCGCAGTACTTCACCTGGCTGGGCGGCATCGTGAGGGGCGACCCCGGCGACTCCCTCGCTGCCACTGGGCAGTCGGTCGGGCAGCTGCTCGGCCCAAGGGTCGTGAACTCGGCGGCCCTTCTGGTAGCGGCCGCCCTCATCAGCATCCCGCTGTCCATCCTCGTCGGCAGCCTGAGCGGTCGGTTCCGGGACGGATTGTTCGACTCGTCCGTCTCTATGGGCAGCCTTGCCTTGGCGGCGCTGCCCGAGTTCGTCCTCGGCATCCTGCTCATCATGCTGCTCTCGGTGCAGGCCCTCCACGTCTTCCCGGCCGTGTCGCGGGTCAATCCCCAGCTGTCGATCTGGAGTCAGATGAACAATCTGTGGCTGCCGGCGCTCACGCTGGGGCTCGCGTGCTTCCCGTACATCGTGCGCATGCTGCGCGGCTCTATGATTGAAGTGTTTGAGAGCGACTACGTGCAGATGGCCCGTCTCAAGGGTATGCGCGAGCGCATCGTACTCCAGCGCCACGCGCTGCCCAACGCCATCATCCCGGTCATCCAGGTGATCGCTCTCAATCTCGCCTGGCTCGCCGGTGGTGTGGTCGTCGTCGAGTACCTCTTCAACTACCCAGGCATCGGCTCGGCGCTCGTCGGCGCTGTGTCGAACCGTGACGTTCCGATGATCCAGGCGATCGTGCTTCTCATCGCCGCACTGTACGTGGTCTTGAACCTCACCGCCGACATCCTCACGATTCTCATCAGCCCGCGACTGAGGACGGGTCTCCAGTGAGCGCCGGCGACCTGGTCCCCGCGGGGGGGCTTCCTGGTAGCGATTTGAACCTGGGGCCCGACGAGGGCCTCAACGAGCCCCTCGAGCCACAACTCGGGCACGAGTACGACATCGCTCCGGTGCGCGGCAAGCACCGCCGGCGCGAGTGGGTCCAGCTGCTTCTGGACGCGCTCCACTACCGGCGCACACAGGTCGGACTCGCGATCTTCCTGTTCATCGTGGCCGTCGCCGTGGTCGGTCCGTACATCGCGCCGCACTCGCCCACTGAGTTCGTCGTGGCGCCGTACGCGAAGCCGTCGGCGATCGCCAAGCTCGGCGGCGACAACCTCGGCCGCGACGTGCTGAGCCGCGCGCTCTGCGGGGGGCGCTCGGTGCTCATCCTCTCGATCATCGCGACGGCCATCGGCATGATCCTCGGGGTGTCGCTCGGCGTCGTCGCCGGCAGCGCGCGGGCGGCCATCGACGAGGGAATCATGCGTCTGCTCGACGTGCTGCTGGCCTTCCCGTCGATCGTGTTCGTGCTGTTGATGGTCTCGGTGCTGGGTCCGCGGCTCTGGCTCATCGTGCTGACCGTGGGCATCACGGCCGCGCCGCGCATCGCCCGAGTGGTGCACGGCTGTACGCAGGAGGTCAAGGAGCGCGACTTCGTGGTAGCGGCCGAGTCGCTAGGCGTCTCGCGACTCAAGATCGCTTTCACCGAGATCCTGCCGAACATCTCGAGCCCGTTGATGGTGGAGGGCGGCCTTCGCCTCACCTCCTCCGTCGCTATCATCGCGTCGCTCAGCTTCCTCGGCTTCGGCCTGCAGCCGCCAGCGGCCGACTGGGGTCTCATGGTCAACGAGAACCGTGTCGGCCTGATCGTCCAGCCGTACTCGGTCTTCGTGCCGGTTGCGCTGATCGCCATCCTCACCATCGGCGTCAACCTCGCCACCGACGGCATAGCTCACGCCATGATCGGCATAGGGCGCGACACGGGGTCGGCATGAGCCGTATCATCCTCACCGTGAAGGACCTCGAGATCGTCCTCGACCCGTCGGGCGTGGAGGTCGACCACGAGATCAGTTTCGAGCTCGTCGAAGGCGAGGTACTCGGACTAGTCGGCGAGTCCGCGTCGGGCAAGACGACCGCGGCCACCTCGCTGCTCAACTTTCAGCGACGCGGCGCCAAGATCGCCGGCGGTTCGATCCACATCGACGACCGCGACGTGCTGGCCCTTGGCGCCTCGCAGCTGCGCCAGCTGCGCGGCGGCGTGATCAGCTACGTGCCTCAGGACCCCGGCTCCGCATTGAACCCCGCTCTGCGCATCGGCTTACAACTTCGTGAGGTCCTCGAGGATCACGGCTTCGGCGACTCGGACGCAGAACGCCGCACGCGCGTCGAGGAGATGATGGCCGAGGTGCTGCTGCCCAGCACCAAGGAGTTCCTGCGGCGCTACACACATCAGCTCTCCGGCGGCCAGCAGCAGCGCGTGGTGCTTGCCATGGCGTTCTCCTGCCGGCCCAAGGTCATCGTGCTCGACGAGCCTACGACCGGTCTCGACGTGACCACCCAGGCGCACGTCCTCAACACCATCCGCGACCTCGTGACTGCCCACGGCGTCGCGGCCGTGTACGTGACGCACGACCTCGCGGTGGTGGCGGAGCTCGCCAACCGCATCGCCGTCATGTACGCGGGCCGCCTCGTTGAGATCGGGCCCGCCGCGGAGCTGTTCGCGGGGGCAAGCCACCCGTACACGCGGCGCCTGCTGCACGCAGTCCCGGCGCTGACGGGACGGCGAACCCTTGAGGGCATCCCTGGCTTCGCACCGCGCCCCGGGTATCGTTCGGCGGGCTGCGCGTTCGCGCCGCGGTGCAGCTACGCCGTGGCGCAATGCTCCGCCGAGATGCCGCCCGAGGAGACCGTCGGCCAGATGCACCGCGTGCGCTGCTGGCGTCACGAGGAGGTACGAGCGCAGGCGCCCGTGCTCGCGCAGAAGGATGACAGCTCTCTGGAGAGCAGCGGGGAGGCAGGTCTTGTCACCGTCAGGGGCGTCAGCGCCTGGTACGGCTCCAAGGAGATCCTCCACGACATCGACATCACGCTGCGCGCCCGCGAGTGCCTGGCCCTGGTCGGTGAGTCGGGCAGCGGCAAGACGACCCTGGCGCGCTGCATCGCCGGACTCCACCATTTCAGGATCGAGGGCGACATCGACTTCCAAGGCAAGGCCCTGCCACGTCTAGCGGGCGGCCGCCCACGCGCGATCCGTCACGCCATCCAGTACGTGTTCCAGAACCCGTACAGCGCCCTCAACCCGCGCAAGACCGTCGCCCAGATCCTCTCGCAGCCGCTGCAGATCTTCTTCGACTACACGCGCGACCAGCGTGAGGATCGGCTCGCCGAGGTCCTCGCGCTGGTCTCCCTCGACGAGACGCTCCTGAGCCGCTACCCCGACCAGCTCTCGGGCGGCGAGCGCCAGCGCGTGGCCATCGCCCGCGCGCTGGCCGCCGACCCGACGGTGCTCATCTGCGATGAGGTCACCTCTTGGCTCGACGTCTCCGTGCAGGCCTCCATCGTGCAGCTCCTTGTGCGTCTGCAGAACGAAATCGGTCTCTGCATGCTGTTCGTGACGCACAACCTCGCCCTCATCCGCAGCATCGCCTACGACGTCGCGGTGATGAGCGAGGGCCGCATCGTCGAGTACGGGCCCACGGACGACGTGCTCGCCGACCCACAGGTCGAGTACACGCGCAGGCTGCTCGCCGACACGCCGACGATCGAGGCGGCCCTGTTCAAGACGTAGCGGCGTGCGGCGCCTTCGCCCGTGACCACGTCGCGGACTTGCGCAAATGGACGTGCCTGGGAAACCCTGGCTGAACATACGGGAGTAGCGAAGCGCCTCAGCAGATCATGCGATTCGCCTTCAAAGCAGGGGCAGTGTCAGGAGGAGTGACATGAGCCAAGTCATGACTGTGCGTGGGCCGCTGGAATCTGGCGAGCTCGGCTTCACGCTCATGCACGAGCATCTGATGGCGGATGCTCAATTCATGTACGAAAGAAGGAAGCGGCGGGGGCTCCTGCCTGACCCTCCACCCGTCAAACGTGGCGATCTGGTCACCATGGCCAACCTGGGCTACCTGAACCACTGCACGGCTCTCGCGAGGCACAACCTGGATCTGCGGGACGTGGACCTTATGGTCTCCGAGGTCGGCCTGTACAAGGATGCCGGGGGCAGCGCCATCCTCGAGTGCAGCGCACCCGGCATTGTGCGCCACCCTGTTGAGGTGCGACGTATCTCCGAGCAGACCGGCGTGCACATCATCATGTCGACCGGCCTGTATGCCGAAGAATCGTGGCCCCAGCGCTTCCACTCGATGAGTACCGACGACTACGTGCGTTACATGGTTGACGAGCACAAGCACGGTATCGAGGGCACCGGCATCAAGCCCGGCAACATCAAGGTTGCCGCCGAGGAGAAGACCGAAGCCCTTGAGAGGGTCGCGCGCGCCGCGGTACGCGCCGGGAATGAGACCGGCCTCGCCATACACGTTCACAGGGGGCTCTTCATGTCGGTCTTGGACATGCGCTGGTTGGCCGACGTGCTGCTTGACGAGGGAGCTGACCCCACGCGCGTGGTGTTCTGCCATGCCGAGGACTACTTCGCTGGTGAGGCCCGGGTCGATGACCTGATCACTGACCCGGCATCCTGGCAGCAGAAGTTGTTCAACCTCGGGGAGCTGAAAAGCTTCCTCCACGATGGGTTCAATATCTGCATCGATTGTTTCGGACACACTTGGGATGTCGAGGCGGCCGGGATTATCGACCAGCCAGACTGGCTGCTGACTGCCGCCGTCTATGCTCTGCTGCGCGAGGGACACGCCGAAAAGATCGTATTGGGTCATGACGTGTTCATGAGGATCAACACAAGGGCCTACGGCGGCGAAGGCTTCACGCGCATCTCCGAGTTTGTCGTGCCAACCCT
>Ga0315286_10007256_pt1 | contig 10832 bp, 3 predicted proteins | sample YL17G10_0_MG_FD_205038 | JGI IMG/M metagenome (GOLD analysis project Ga0315286, IMG submission 205038) | Sediment microbial communities from Yellowstone Lake, YNP, Wyoming, USA - YL17G10_0 | ecosystem: Environmental > Aquatic > Freshwater > Lake > Sediment | place: USA: Wyoming | collected...
GTTCCAGATGGTCGGCGATGCCGAGCCCACCACGGCGGACCAGATTTACGATCAGTTCACCGACGGGTTTCCCGACCCGTGGCAGAACAAGACGATCGTGGTGTCGCCGCGCCAGCCGGTGATTTACTCGCCCGGCCGGCATTGCATCCAGTTTGTCGCGCTGGACGCCGCCGGGATCCGCTGGCCGACGGTCGAGGAGCGCACCGGCCCGTACTGGAAGGGCTGGCTGCGGATGAGTGAGATCGCGGAAGACCAGCGCCCGGCCGGGCGCACCGACCTGGGCCTCAAGTTGTTGCACTACCGCCATCTGGGCATCGACTACTCCGCCGCGCGAAGTGCCGAGAACCTGTCGCGGATGTCCGCCATGAACGTGAAGAACAAGTGGCACAAGCACAACAAGCCCGACCACGACGGCCCGCACGGCGTGGCGTGGTACGAAGCGCACAAGCACGAAGCCGTAAGCGTGGTTCCGTAGGTGACGACGATGTGGACAGCAGAAGAACGACGCGCGCATCTCTGTAAGGCCAGCCGAAGCCGGTGGGGCAACCGTTCACCTGCCGACCGGTTCTGGGCGAAAGTCGACCGGTCCGGCGGAGACGATGCTTGCTGGCCCTGGACGGGTGCCCGCCTGCCGCACGGCTACGGCGCGGTGCGCATCGCTGGCGTCACGCGCCTGACGCACCGCCTCGTGTGGGAGTTCGCCCACGGCACACCGCCGGCCGGCGTCATCAGGCACGAGTGCGACCACACGTGGTGCTGTAACCCGGCACATTTGGCCGAGGGATCGCAAGCTGAGAATCTGAAGGACTGCCACGAGAAAGACCGGCACGCCCGAGGCGAGCGGAACGGCCACGCCAAACTGACCGATGAAACCGTGCGGGAGATTCGCACTCGTCGTGCGGCTGGTGAAACGTGCGTGGCGATTGCGCGCGACGTTGGTGTTCGTCCGGGCCATGTGAGCCGGATATGTTCAGGGCTTCGGTGGAAACACCTGGAGAATGCGCCATGCCACTGCTGAGCGTTGTGATTGTCGGCCGGAAAGAGCAGTTCTTCGACAGGACCGTGGCCGACGCGGTAGCGCACATTCGCGGCGACACCGAAGTGATCGGGATTTGCGATGAAGGCTGGCCCGAACCGGCCGTCGCCGATGACCCGAAGGTGCATTTGGTCTGCCACCCGACCTCGATCGGGCAACGCGCCGCCGTCAATGAGGGCGTACGCATCTCGCGTGCGAAGTACGTGATGAAAGCCGATGCGCACTGCAGTTTCGACGAGGGATTCGACGTAAAGGCAACGGCTCCCTACGAGGATGGCCGGCTGGACCAGCGTACTACCTCAGTCTTGAGGATGTATAATCTCCACGCGTTCGACTGGCTCTGCAAGGGGTGCGGGAAGCGCATTTACCAAGGGAAGAAGCCTGAGAAGTGCGAGACCTGTCAGAGCGTGGACGTCGTGCAGGACATCATCTGGAAGCCGCGGCTGACAAAGCAGACAGACTTCGCGCGGTTCGACAGCGACCTGCACTTTCAGTACTTCGGCGAGTACAAAGCGCGGCCGGCCGCGCAGGGGGACTTCGCGGACCTGATGTGTTGTGTCGGCGCGTGTTGGATGCTGCCGAAGTCGTTCTACGAAGAGTTCGGCGGCATGGACGAGGCGCATGGGTCTTGGGGCCAGATGGGCGTGGAGTTGGCCTGCAAGAGCTGGTTGTCGGGCGGCCGACAGGTGGTCAACAAGACGACCTGGTTCAGCCACATGTTCCGCACGCAGCCGGGCTTTGGGTTCCCGTACCCGATCAGCGGCAATCAGGTCGAGAACGCACGGAAGCACTCTCGCAAGCTCTGGATGGGGAATACCTGGCCACAGCAGGTGCGGCCGCTGTCTTGGCTGATCCAGAAGTTTTCGCCGGTGCCGAGTTGGACCGACGATCTGATCCAGACCGTGTCGGGAAAGGGCAAGCAGTTCGCCGCTGGCGACGTCGCGCCGCACCAGGCGGCCACAGCGGTGCCTGCTGGCAGCGACGGTCCGATGACGGCACCACCTCCGCCGGACCCGATTCCGCCCGCGTGGGGGCAGGGCCGAGCCGGAGCTGCGTGGCGGTTCCCGACGACCGGACCCGGACCGCGCCGTACCCAAGTGACGGGAAAGGCCATCAAGATTTCGGCGCGGACGCCGCTGACCAAGGGCCTGCTGTACTACACGCACAACGAAGGCGACCCGCTGATTCTGAAAGCGGCCCAAGCGCGCATCTCGCACTGTGCGCAGCTGCACAGCATCGAGAAGATTGTCTCGGTTTCGCTACGCCCGATCGACTTCGGCGACAACATCGTCCTACCGCTCCAGAAGGGGACGCTGACGATGTTCCAGCAGCAGTTGCGCGGTCTTGAGGCGCTCGTGGACGTCGACGTGGTGTTCTTTGTCGAGCACGACGTCCTGTATCATCCCGACCATTTCGCCTTCGACCCGCCGCGGAACGACGTGTTCTACTACGACGAAAACGTGTGGAAGATCGACGCCCGAGACATCGAGAAGCCGCTGTTCTACTTCGCCAAGCAGACCGCGCAGCTGTGCGCGTCGCGCGAGTTGCTGCTGGGGCACTACCAGAAACGGGTGGCGAAGGTCGAAAAGGATGGCTTCTCGCGGCACATGGGGTTCGAGCCCGGTTGCCACATGCCGCCAAGAGGCGTCGATTCGTTCCCAGCGATGCGGTGGATGTCGCCCAACCCGCAGCTTGACATCCGGTGGACTGGGCAGAACTTGACGAAGAGCCGGTGGGACCAGAAGGAGTTCCGATCGCCGCAGTCGTGCTTAGGGTGGACGCTCGCCGATGATGTGCCGGGGTGGCCGAGAATCTTCGGCCGCTTCCCAGCCTTCATCCATGAGGTTGCGGGAGGTGCGTGATGGCAGTGAAACCAGCGACAGCCCAGCCGTCGTGGGTCGTGAACGAGAACACGACCATGATTCTGCGGGTGTCGTTCTTTGACGAAGACGGCGACCCCGTTGTGCCGAGCGGTGCGTGGTACCGCATCGATGAGGTGAAGGCCGGCGCGAAGATCGTGCCGCCCGGGGGTCCGAGCGCCAGCGCCAGTCCCTCAGCGACGGAAGACCCTGAGGGGATGGTGCCGTTCCCAACGCTCGCGTCAGTTGTGGACATTGAGGTCACAGCGGCACAGAATAAGCTGGTCACGCAACGCTTAGGCACCGAGGAGCGCCTCGTGTCCGTCGAGTTCGACTACGACGGCGACAAGAAGCACGGGTCGGCTGAGTATCGGTACTGGATCAAGGGATTGGCGAAGGTCACGTAGCCACCCTGTCCGCACCGGCCTTGGCTGAGAAAGGCGCACGCTATGCCTCTCGTTTCCGATGTCATCGGACCCGAACTGAATCCCAACGCCCCGCCCAAGCGGAAGCGTCCCCCGTACGGGTTCCAGGCCGTGCCGAACGGCACGAAGGTGCGGCTCGGGCGCAAGCCGACCGACATGGAGCGGCGGCTGCTTTCGCTGACGGAGATTCCGGTGCGGCTGGACGCCGCGACGGCGAACCTAGCGTCGGCCTTGGCGATGCTGCGCCGGGACCAACTGGAGAGTGCGGCCAAGTCGGCCGACCTGCGGGACATGACCGTAGAGATCATCGCGCTTTGCCAGGACGCGCAATCGGGGGTTGCCCGCTACGGAGCGTATGAGTTCCGACAGGAATGCGTGCGGCAGGGCTATCGCTTCGACTTGGCCGATTCCTTCGATACGACGGTCGATGGAGCCATCGCCGCGGACGCCGCCAGGCTCCAGGATTGGGCCGCCAGGCTCGGCGCGGAGTGGGTGCGTCGGGCGACGGTGGCCCAGGAGCGACTCCTGGCGGCCAGGCCCGGTGCCAGGCCGGAGGAGTGGCACGCCTACGCCAGCCGGGGCCTGGATGTTGGGCTCAAGACTGCGGCGAAGTCGCTGGTCAACCGGGCCTTCGGGGCGGGGCGGATGTTGGAGCTGAAGCGGGCGCGGGGGAGCCGCAAGGAGCCGCCGCGCGATGCCGCCTTCGACCCGGCGGTCATCGTTTTCAGCTCGGTGCTCGACGCGAATACCTGCGATGAGTGCGAGGCGGCGGACGGCCAGACGTTCTACGACGAAACGGAATACGGCGACCCGACGAACGCGGCCGTTGCGATGGCGGTGCCGTACTACCTGTGCCAGAGCGTGCTGAGCGGCGAGAACCTGTGCCGGTGTATGTGGGTCAGCCTCGGGCCGAAGGAGGCGGATCTCATCACCGAGCATGTCGCCCAAGTCATGCACCTCCACCAAGAGATCAACGAGCGGATGGATCTGGACTCGATGATGGACACGGTCGAGGGCGTCTTCAACGGGTGGTGGCGTTTCGGTGCCGAGATGAGTGACGCCGATCTGGACGAAGCGTTCAACATCATCAGCCTCGCGGCATCGACCGCGCCGACCACGCCGAGTACCGAGAATAACTGGTCTGAGTTTAACGCTCGCCGGCGGGCTGAACGGGCGCGACGGCGGGCGGCAGGGGAGCCGGAGCCACCGCGTCGTACCTACGTCGGTGAGCGCGGGCGCGGGCGGCGGCCCCGCAATGCGGAGGAGCGGGCGGCGGCGACCGAAGCGATGCGCGTGTATCACGAGGGCCTCGCGGCCGCACGGACGGCAGGGGATGAGGAGGCGCGCCGGCGCGTGGGGCGTGAGTATCGCACATGGCTCCACGCGGAGCAGGCGACGCGCACGGTTGCGCCGACGACCCCGCCGCCCGTCACGCCGCCCGTTACGCCGCCCGTTACGCCGCCGTCCTCGATCCGTGGAGCGCCGGTCGCGCCTTCAGGGGGTTCCTACAGCCCCACCAACCAGTTTCAGCAGCGGATTGCACCCGGAGGGTATTCGGCGTCCCCGCCAGCCACGCCACCGCCGACACCGACGACGCTGCGCACCCCAATCCCCTTAGACCCCGCCTTGGTGGCGGCGGGGGCCGCGCACTTTCCCGTGGTGCCTGAACGCGAGGCGAAGGCCCCCAGCCAGCGATCCACATGGACACGGCAGGAACCCGGCAAACCCGAGATCAAGTTCCAAGACAGGACACGCGACCAGGACATGCAGGCATTCTTCGGGGACAAGACCGAAGGGCAGCGGTTCGCAGAGCACCTTGTGGACTCGTTCGCAGAGATGTTGACGCCCGACGTGTTTCCGAGCCAGAAGCTCGCGGTCGAAATCGTAGGAACCTACGGATCGTATGCCGTGACTGTGAACGGGTCTGGCGTGTCCATCACGCGGTCATTCGCGCGGGTCGGCGGTAGCATCCAGGTGCATCACGGCTTCTTCTTGATCCCTGCGTCAGTGCGCGGGGGCGGACCCGGCCCCGATGGTCCGAACACAGGCGACAAGCGCATCGGCTCGGCCGTGCTGCGGCAGACGATGATTGACTACTATCGCCTCGGCGTGAGCTTGGCTGATGTTGGTGCGGGGCTCTCAAATGGGGGCCACACCTGGGCGCGGTTCGGGTTTCTTCCCGACAACCCCACGCAAGTGAACAGCGATATCCACAGGTCCGTGGACAATCGGGCACGTGAATCAATCATCCTCCCCGATGGCGTTTCTTACCCCAAGATCACCGCCGCAGAGGCCACTGAACTCAAGCGGCTGGCCAGTGGACCCAAGGGCTTATGGGCGGTCTCCGATCACCCCAAGGGTAAAGTGATCTTGGCGGCGCATGTCGGATGGAACGGCAAGATCAAACTCAGCAATGCCGCACAGATGCGGCGGTTCTGGGACTACGTGAACCGACCGCCCAACAGCGAATTGCGGGCCAAGCGAGATCGGTTCGCCGCGGCGGAGAGGCGGCGGGTCGCGGCAGCCTCTGGGCAGAAGAACCTCTTCCCCGATACGACGCATGCGTCGATGTGGGTCACGGCGTTCGACCTCACCGCTGTCCAGCTGCCCCCATCGACGGGCATCATCTGGGGCTATGTGCGGGAAGACGGCACCATTGATGAAGACTCGTTCATGGACGATTTGCTCGGTGACGACGACGACTACGTGCCTGGCCGCGACCGACCCGGTGAGTATGATGCCGACGACGACGATGTGGTCGTGGACGACGAATTGGAGGACGGCGCCAGCCACGGGGTGTCGCAGGATGCGCTGGATGCGGCGGTGGATCGCGCCGTCAGGCGACTGAGTGACACGCAGGTGGACGACATGTTCGACTCGTATGCGGGTCGAATCGACTTGGACGCGGCCTCGTGGAAAGCGTGGGACGAGCGGAGGAGGGCTCGTGGCGGTGCCGGTCGATTTCGCCCGATGACACCGCGCGATGTGTCGCGCTTGCGGAAGCTCGGGATCGCCGTGCCGCCAGGATGGGCTGAGGTTCATGTGAACGTCAGCGCCAAGGCCCCGATGCAGGTCTGCGGCATCGACTCGAAGAACCGCCGCCAATACAAGTTCCTCACGAAGTTCTCAAAGAAGAACCAAGCTGAGAACTTCGCCCGCATGAAGGCGTTCGATGAGGAACTCCCCTCGCTACGGCTCGCGTTGAAGCGAGACATGGATGACGAGCGGCTGAGTGAGCGCGACCGCGATGCGGCCGCCGCGCTCTACTTGATCGATCAGACGGCGTTTCGCGTGGGGACCGACGATGAAACGGGCGGCGAGGTCAAGGCATACGGCGCGACCACGCTCCTCGCGAAGCATGTCCAGATCGATGGCGACAAGGTGAGTTTCGACTTCATCGGCAAAGAGGGCGTGCGCATCCAGAAGACGGTCGAGGATGCCAAGCTCGCGCGGATGCTGAAGCCGCGAGTGGCCGCAGGAGGGCGCTTATTCAACGTCACGGACGGCCAAGCCCGCCGCTATATGAAGTCGGTGGACGGCGACAACTCCCCGAAGGACTTCCGCACCTATCACGCGACCGTGATGGCGCTCAAGGAGCTGGCGAAGACCCCGCCGCCAGACGACCCGAAAGAGATCAAGGCCATCAAGAACCGTATCGGTGAGGTGGTGGGGCAGTTCCTTGGTCACGAAGGCGGGAAGGGCGGCCAGGCGCTCAAGAGCTACATCGACCCGACGATCTGGGATCGATGGGTGGCGGCGGGGGTGCTGGGCGGCGGCAAGCTCCACTTGGCGGCGGACCGCGTGAATGACGAAGACGCCTCGAAGCTGATGGACGATCTGTTCGCGGAGGTCGAATACATCGGTGAGCAGAAGCGGTGGCAGGACGTGCCCGAAACCGACATCGATCCTGATGACTTGGAGGACGAGCCCGAGCCCGAGGATCTGAATGAGCGGCCCGCCGCCTTCAATCTTGACGCGAAGTCGTGGGAAAAGTTCAACGCGGAGCGGAAGGCCAATCGGCTGAAGCGCGTGGACACCGACAGCCCTGCGTTCAAGGAATGGTTCGGGGACAGCGTCGTTGTGGACGACGACGGCAAGCCCGAACGTATGTACCATGCAACGGACAAGGACTTCTCGGCCTTCGACACGCGATGGGACATCGGCGAGCACTTCGGCACGATTGCGCAGACCAATAGCATCGCTGAGTCCAGCTTCTTGCCGAACTCCTTCGCCATCGCGTCCCGCGTGCGCACGATGCCGGTCTACATTCGGATGCGCAACCCGCTGCGGCTCCAAGACCACGGCACTTGGGACCTTGGAAGGGTTGCGCGAGAAGCTGGACTCGACATTCAAGAGTTCATCGGCCGGTGTGACCGAGCCAACGAGCGGGTCGATGAAGCTCGACGCCGCGGCACACGTGAAGCCCCCGTCTTCGCGTCGGCAGACCACGGCGAGATCCTCAAGGAGATGATTGAGAAACAAGGCTACGACGGCATTGTGTACCTGAACCGCTACGAGGGAAGCCAGTCGGCGCCGACCCCTTCCACGGCGACGATGACCGATGCCGAATGGAAGCGGTCACACGCCGCCGCGCACGACAGCTACATCGTGTTCCGCCCGAGCCAAGTCAAGTCGGCACTCTCAAACACGGGCGACTTCGATCCGACCAAAGACGACATCACGCTGAGTGAGCGCGTGGATCTGGATGCGGCATCGTGGGCGAAGTTCAATGCCGAGCGGAAGGCTGGGCGACGCGCTGAGAAACAAACCGACACGCCCGAGTTCAAGGAATGGTTCGTCGACTCCAAGGTCACGAACGAAAGCGGCAACCCGCTCACGGTTTACCACGGCACGACGCACGACATCGCGAACTTCGCGCCCGCAGGATCGGACAAGTACAGCGTCGAATCCGCGTGGGGAGCCGCGCCCTACTTCTCCAATACGCAGGCCGACGTGAGTGAGAACTACGCGGGGGAAGGCCCCGACTTGACGAGCCGACTGGAGCAGCACGCGGACCAGATCGGTTGGGATACCGATGAAGAACATCGGGCCGCGCTGGTGGCGGCACGGGAGGCCCTGGAAGGCAGCGTGCCTGGCGGCGTGGCGATGCCCGTCTTTGTGTCCATGCGGAACCCGTTCGTCGTGGGCGAAGGCACACGGTTCCGCGCGCAGCCGGAAACCGTCCTCACGATCCAGACGAAGTACGAAGACCCCGACGATCCCGACAGCGACATCGTGGGCGAAGAAGGCACGCTGGTGGACTTTATTGAAGCGCTCAAGGATGTGTCCGACGACTTCGATGATGCCAACGTGGACGATCTGATCGTGGAGGTGATGGACGCGGGTAGGAACGACGAAGGGATCTCCGCATCGGTCCTTGACAAGCTCTGGGAGAAGACGGAATCGGTTGCCTACGCTACCGACAAGAAGACCGGAGCCATCGCGGGGCGCGAGTTGCTGCGCCGAGCGCTTGAGCGTGCGGGGTTTGATGGCGTCATCGACCACAACGTCTACGCCAAGTATGGGGCTGGTGCGGATCGTAGCAAGCCGATGCGGGGCATGAACAGCGGGACGGTTCACTACATCCCGTTTCGGCCGACGCAGATCAAGAGCGCCATCGGGAACGCCGGGAGCTTCGACCCCAAGAAGTCCGACATCACGCTGAGTGCGCGTGTCGATCTTGATGCGAAGTCGTGGGAGAAGTTCAACGCGGAGCGGAAGGCGAATCGGCTCAAGCGTGTGGACCAGACTGAAACGCCCGAGTTCAATCTGTGGTTCCGCGGAAGCCGAGCCGTCGGCGTAGACGGACAACCGAAACGTCTGTTCCACGCTACGCGCGCTGACATCGCAGAGTTCCGCGAGGGATCGTGGTTCTCCGACAACCCGAAGTTGGCTGAGCGATTTTACAACGGGCCACGCGGAGACCGGCATCGCGGGCGGCAGACGCTCTACTCCGTCTACGTGGTCGTGAAGAACCCGCTAGACTTGGTGGACGCGAACGCGCACGACGATGTCGATGGCGCGTGGATCGCCAAACGGATCGGCACCGACATCAATACCTATCGTCAACGGCTCTGGGAAGTCGCGCAACCTGAACTCACGAGCATGCGCACGAGATGGCCAGATAGCGTCTGGAACATCGACGATACGGGTCGCATCTTCGCCGCGAACAGCATCCCCGTCGCGCACCAGCGCGTTCTTGAGCCGCGCGAAGGCGCGGCCACGTCGGTTCTCCGCGAGGCGCTTGATCGCACGGTCATGCAAGACCTCCTCAAGTCGTTCGGCTATGACGGCGTTCGGGTAATGGAATCGCTATCGGGCGCCACGATGGCTGAGGTGGCTGCTGGCACCACGTATGTCGGAGAGAACTGGCTGGTCTTCGCGGGAACGCAGGTGAAGTCGGCGCTTGGGAATCGCGGCACGTTCGATCCGAAGGACCCGCGCATTGACAAGAGTGTCGTGGCGCGCGACCGCCTTGACCTTGATGCGAAGTCTTGGGAGAAGTTCAACGCGGAGCGCAAGGCGAAGCGGCACGTGCCTGGGTCGCAGGGCGGTGCAGCAGAGAACGGGCATGTGCCGGGGAGTCAGGGGGGTTATTCCTGGTCTCCGGCTCCACCACCACGCGGGGAATCGGGGTCTATTGAGCGAGCGCGCCGCACTGCATGGGAGCACGGCAGGACTTGGAGAGATAAGGAAGACAAGCTGACGGCTATCAAGGCCAAGAACCCCAGGGACGTCAACTGGGGTCGGGACTGGGAGGCGGACACGCGAGTGACATCCGTTTCTCAGGCACAGGATGAGATTGATTACTTCAAGGACCGCGAGCAGAAAGCGGTCGATGCTGCGGAGAAGATGCGCACCCTCGGCGGCCCGCGCAGGCAGATCGAGCGGTTTGGCGACCCAGCGTCGTTGTCTGATGCGGATCTCGACTCGGTATTCGACGTCGTGTCGCTTGGTCACAACTGGGGACCGTGGAACGAGGCGCATCGTGGACAGCCCCGCCCGCAAGGGCAGTCTCAGCGCGGAGCCAGCATAGACGCGAACCCGATAGCCAGGGCCATTCGTAGACAGGATACCGGGTCGGAAACAACCGCGTTGCTGTTTGAGACTGCCAACCCCGACCGAGAGGCGGGCATCGCGGAGGAACTGGGCCTCAGTACGGTCACCAAGGCGCAGGCCGACGCCGCGCGCGATGCCGTTCGCGCCGCGACGCGGGCCAAGTGGGGGTCAGTCCAGGAGGTGACGGTGTACCGCGGCGGTCCTGTGCGCGGCGAGATAGTCCCTGTCACGACGAACCGCTCTACGGCGCAGACGCATGCCGATACCGTGGCGGGTCGTGGAGTGGTGCAGTCGTGGGTCATCCCTGGATCGGCTGTGCTTGCCGACATGGCCGTAGTCAACGGACCCCACGCGCACTTCCAGGAGTCCGAGTTGCTGGTGCATCGGGACTCGCTGAGTGAGCGCACGATCGCGCTGCTGGGCGACGACGACTTCGAGCCGACCGATGACGAC
>Ga0315286_10007257_pt1 | contig 10832 bp, 8 predicted proteins | sample YL17G10_0_MG_FD_205038 | JGI IMG/M metagenome (GOLD analysis project Ga0315286, IMG submission 205038) | Sediment microbial communities from Yellowstone Lake, YNP, Wyoming, USA - YL17G10_0 | ecosystem: Environmental > Aquatic > Freshwater > Lake > Sediment | place: USA: Wyoming | collected...
CCGCCGTCATCTCGATCTCGATCCCCTATTTCCTTTCAGGCCTCTCGATCGCAATCGCCTTCCGGGCGGGCGTCTTCAACATCGGCAACGAGGGCCAGTACTTCGTCGGAGGGCTCGCGGGCGCGATGGCCGGCATCTACCTGCCGCTCCCGCCCGCGATCCACATCCCCGTTATCGTCCTCTCCGCCATGGCGGGCGGCGCCTTGTGGGCGCTCGTGCCGGCCATGCTCAAGGCGACCCGCGGCATCCACGAGGTCATCTCCACGATCATGTTCAACAACATCGGCATCGCGCTGGTGAACTACCTCGTGAACGGGCCTCTGTCGGGCATGAAGAAGGGGGTGAGCCTCGAACCACAGACGAGGAAGATCCTGCCCAGCGCGCTTTTCGGAAAGCTGAACGCGTTCTTCACCTCGATTGGGTGGAAGGTCCCCAACTATGTGTACCTCGACTACAGCCTCGTCGTCGCGGCGGTCATGGGGGTGCTGGTCTGGTTCCTCCTGTTCCGCACGAGGCAGGGCTTCGAGATTCGCGCCGTGGGGACCTCGATCGACGTGTCCCGGTACGCGGGCATCCGGGTGAAGCGCGTCCAGGTGGGGGCATTCCTGCTCTCGGGGGCCATCGCAGGGCTCATCGGCCTGCAGGAGATCTTCGCCATCCGCGGCTTCTACACCTACAGCATCGCCTCCGGCCTGGGTTTCGACGGGATCGCCATCTCGCTGATCGGCAAGAACTCCCCCATCGGCGTGGTGTTCGCATCGGTGCTGTTCGCATTCCTCAAGCAGGGCGGCTACGGGCTGCAGCTCTCCACGAAGGTGCCCAACTCCGTGACCTACGCGATCCAGGGACTGATGATCCTGTTCATCGTCGTGATCAACGAGGTGATGATCCGGTTCGTCCGGAACCTCCGCAAGAAGGAGGTGCTGCGATGAACCTCTCGTTCGTGGGCTACTTCCTCCTGAAGGGCCTGGAGATCTCCGCCCCCATCGCCTTCGCAGCCCTCGGAGGCGTCTTCTCCGAGCGCGCGGGGGTCGTCAACATCGCCCTGGAGGGCATCATGGGAGTCACCTCCCTGACGCTGGTGTGGGGGGCGATCGCCTTCCAGAGCATCTGGATGGGGCTTCTCGCCGCGGTCGTCACGGGAATGCTCATGGGTATGGTCCATGCCGTGGTCACGGTGACCTTCAAGGTCGACCACGTCGTGTCGGGCGTGGCGATCAACGTGTTCGGCATCGGCCTGTCCCGGTTCCTCTGCCAGAGCATGTTCGGCGCGGAGACCCAGTCCAAAATCAACCCATACCTGTTTCCGAAGCTCCTCGGCATCAACTCCGTGGCCTTCTGGCTCGTTCCCGTCGTCGCCCTGTGCATGTTCGCACTCTACCGAACCGTCTTCGGCCTTCGCCTGCGAAGCGTCGGGGAGAATCCCGAAGCCGCCGATACCCTCGGGGTAAACGTCAACCTGCTGAAATACGTGGGAGTGGTGCTGAGCGGGGCGCTGTGCGGACTGGCATCCGCCACGCTGTTCGCGGACAAGTGGATCACCGGCATGGTGGCGGGACGCGGCTTCATCGCCCTGGCCGCCGTCATCTTCGGCCGGTGGGACCCGCTGGGCGCAGTCCTCGCATCGCTGCTGTTCGGGTACGCGGACACCTTCCGCATCGTCTTCGAGTCCAAGATCCCGATACCGAGCCAGTTCGTGCAGATGTTCCCCTACGTCCTGGCGCTCGTGGTGCTGGCAGGGCTCGCGGGCAGATCGCGCGCGCCCTCCGCGGATGGCAAGCCGTTTCTCAAGGGGGAGGAGTAGCGGGCCCTACTCCTCTCCCGACGCATCCTCCGCGGCCTTCTGATCGCTCCTGTGCTCGTTGCCGCCGATGCGCAATCGGCGGCTTACGCTGGGCAGGCCGAAGAACAGGGGCAGAAGGAGCTGGCGCCTGTCGAGAGGCACGGCGCCTTTCTCCCTGATGCGGGGGATCAGCGCTACCGTCGTCGCGAGCCTCATGATTGTCGATGCAACGAACAGGAGGGGAAATGCGCTCATGCTGAGCCGGCCAAGGGGAAAGCTCCAGCCGCCCATCGCGTGGAGGAAGCCCCCCGCGGCCAGCGCCCCGAATCCCCCGCAGATGTTGCCGATCATCGAGGAAACTCCCATGTACATCCCGCTCTCCTGCGGGGGAGGAAAGCGCGTGACGAGTTTCGTCGCCGCGTTGTTTGCGGCCGCGGGGAAGATGCCGCCGACGACGCTCGACACGCTGATCCAGAACACGGCCGTCCGCGGCGTCGCGAAGAGCCATATCGCGGGGAGAAACGACCAGAACAGGTGGCCAACCATGAGCATCCGCTGGATGCCGTGCCTGTCCACCATTCGGCCGACCTTTCGGGAGGCCAGGAGCGTGCCCAGGAGGGTGACGACGTTGATCGAGATCATCCCTCCCAGGAGATTGTTCTTGAACCCGAGGTTCTCCATAAAGTAGAGCGTCCCCAGGGATCCTCCGAGGAACAGGCTGAAGTTCCAGGCCGCGGTGAACAGGAGCCAGGGGCGGAACCGCCGGTCGCGCAGCGGGGCGAGGATGTTCGAGAGGCCGCTGCGCCGCAATCCGCTCAGGGGGGGCGGCTCGGGTATGATTCCATGGATGAGGATGTCGGCCACGCCGATCACGCCGGCAGCGGTCAGAACGATGACCGCCATCTCCAGCTTCCCCGCCGCGGGGATGAGGTCCATCAACAGTCCTGACGGAAGGACCACGACGATCACGGCCAGCGATATCCAGCTATCGCGCCTGCCCCAGAAAGCGCCCTGGATGTCCTGGGGGATGATCGTCGCGAGCCAGCCGTACCAGGGGGCGTTCGCCACGTTGCCGACCAGCGACCCCGCGCAAACCGCCGCCATGAGGACGAGATACGCCAGGGGATGCCCTGCGCGCCACAGCAGGTACGCGGCAATGATGCCGATGAATCGCAGGAGCCGGTCGGCGAGGGCGAACCAAAACCAGACCAGCTTGCGCGAGCCGGTCCGATCTCCCAGCAGCGCCCCCAGGGGCTGGACAGCCACCACCCACGCTCCGATCCCGCCGAGGATGCCCCACTGGAGCTGGCTCATGCCGATGGCGTTGCCGAAGAACACGTAGACGATGCCCGCGATGAGGTTGCCCCACATCGCCCCCAGGGCGCCCGTGAAAATGTGCTTCCGCATGATTGCAGGCAGCTCAGTGTGCGGAATTGGCTTCTGCGCGAAATAGCCGCGTGTGCGGGAAGCGCGCGCGAGTTCGGTCCTGATCATTGTCTCCCAGTTCTTCAGTGGAGAATCCCGCGCCACAGCCCGAATGTCAAGTCAGCCCCAGCGGGCACGCGCGGAGGGCTTGCGACGCGCGGGGCTTTGCGGTACTGTGCCCCGCATGCAGACATCCCTGACGGGAATCAACCGATCTGAGGGCCGGCTTCCCGCCCTGCTCTCCGATGCCGCGGCGGTCTTTGGCGTTTCGCTGCTCGTGGCGATCTCCGCACAGATCGCGATCCCCCTGCCCTTCACGCCGGTTCCTATGACCCTGCAGACCCTGGTGGTCCTGCTTTGCGCCGTTGCGCTGGGTTCCCGTCGGGGGCCCATGGCAATCCTCCTGTATCTCGCCGAAGGCGCCGCAGGGTTGCCCGTGTTCTCGGGCGGCAGGGCGGGCATCGGACATTTGCTCGGCCCGACTGGCGGATACCTCGCGGGCTTTCTCGCCGCGGCAGTCGTAGTCGGCGCGCTTGCCGAAGCGGGATGGACGCACAAACCCCTGCACGCTCTCGCCGCGCTCCTGGCCGGCAGCGCCTGCATCTACATCCCCGGCATGCTGTGGCTCGGGGTATCTGTGGGCTCTTCGAGGGTGATCGCTCTCGGTCTGCTTCCATTCCTTCCCGGCGAGGCGTTCAAGCTGGCAGCCTGCTTCGCCGCCCTGTCGAGCGGTTTCCTCTCCATAGGGAGAGCAGCCACACCGCGAGGATAGCGACAACCAGGCGCGGCACGAACACCCAGAACGCGCCGACCCCCGCTGCCATGAACAGCAGGGGGTCCTCCACGATGGAGTGGTTGATCGAGATGGACAGATGCAGCTTCGTGAGCTCCCTCGGCGCGAGCTGCCCCGCCTTCGCCTCCTCCACGATGATGGGAGCGCAGTAGGCAAGCCCGAAGATCGCGGCTGCAGTCCACATGTAGCCCGCCTCCTCCCCGAGGCCGAGGATCCGCAGAGCGGGGCGGAGAGCCTTCACCACGTGCCGGATCCATCCCAGCGACTTGAGAATCTCAAGCAGCACGAGCAGCGCCATGATGATGAGGAGAATCTTGCCCGCCAGTCGCAATGTACCCAAGCCCCAGCTCTCGAGAAAGGAGAGGAAGGGCACCCGGGCTGCCGCCGCGCTCGCAGCTGCCCGCCCAGCGCCGGCAGTGCCCGAGGCGCCAACAGCGCTCATTGCGCCCGGCGCGCTGCCGATGAAAAACCCGCACACGAACGTTGTGAGCGCCGCCGTGCCGAGGCGGAAAAGCGTGACAACGATGCCGTTGATCCCCGCCCTGCCCTGAATGATTCCCTCGAGAATCAGGTTGTGGGCCATCAGGAGGAAAACGGCGACAAGGGTCGCCTCTGAGGGCGCAAGCGGCAGGCTCGCCATGGCGGCGATCCCCCCGTACATCCCCGTGGCGCCTCCGATCACAAGGGGAAGGGCCGCCATGCCCGGCAGATGGAGGATGCGCATCACGGGGGCGAGCAGCGCGCTCACCGTCTCGAGCAGCCCGCTCCACCCGAGCAGAGATGTGGCGAAGGACACGGGCACGAGGATGCGCAGCATCCAGAGGAAACCCTTCAGGCCCTTCTTCAGTCCCGCGATCGCCCCCTGCGTGATCTTCTCGACCAGCGCCGGCTCCCTTATCATCCGCTTCCCCCTGCACCCCTTCCCCCGGGCCGGCAGTACCGCACCAGGCCCCGCCTGCCGTTGGTGAGCCATTCGGGGTCAGCGGCCCACAGGGACTCGGCCTTCTCGCAGGGCACGTCGACCACGATCTCGCTCTTCATCGTGCGCAGGCACGCGAAGGGCGCGGGGAAGTATCCCGCGATCTCCTCCATGGTTCGCCATGGTTCCCACCGCCTGTCCTCGAGCAGGCGCCGGTAGTTCGCGTCGCCCTTCACGATCACGATATCATCGGCTGCGAGCCCGGCCCGCAGCAGCGGGGGCATCCGCGTGAAATGCAGCGGGCTGCTCCAGAACCAGCCGTCGCGTACAACGAGGCGCCCGCTCGCGATCGCCTCCTCCAGACGCCGGCCGCTCCGCGCGAGCAGGGGATCGGCGTCCGAGGAGAAGGCGGCGATCGTCCGCACGACGTCCTTCACCATCGCGTCGGAAACAAAGAAGGGAGAGCGTTTCACATGGAGGGTCGCCGCGCGGCGCGCCGCCGACAGAAGCCGATCGGCGAGGAGCAGGTCGCATGCCAGCTCCGAGCCCGCGTTGTCAATGATCATGCCGACGCGCCGCGCGGAGGCGAGTTCTCCGAGTACGCGCTCGGTGTGATCGACCACGAGACTCTCCTCGCCGCGCGAGAGAACCTCCCGTCTGCGGCTCTCGTCCAGCTCGAAGCAGCCCAGGTCGACCCTGTTGCCCCACAGCGAGGAACGGAGCAGCAGGGCGAGCGCGTCGCTCTCGGTGGCAGCCTCTTCGACGGCGCGCGCGATCTGCCGCGCAACCGCCAACCCGCCCTGCGGGCCGCAGAGCTCCTGCTCTTTCAGCGCTTGGAAGGGGTCGAGCGGCAGGCGATGATTCCCCGCGCCAATTCCCCGCGGAGAGGAGGAGTCGTAGTATCCCCAGGCCACGAGCAGACGGAGGTAGAAGTACGCCTCGGCGAAAAACCACGGGAGATCGAGCCACCGCCGGCCCGCGTAACAGGCCATCTCGCCCTCCCACGCGAGGAGCTCCTCCGGCTCGAAGGAGGCGCAGAGCTCATCCCTGCCATCGATGGGGCTCGCGACAACGCCTTCGCGGATGTCGCGGACCAGCTCTTCGAAGCCTTCGCGCACGTCCGAGGGGACGGCACGATTGGACTCGAGCACCTGCGCGACGATCCGCGGCTTGCGCTCCACGATCGTGCGCATGGCGAAGGAGCCGGGATCGCCCGTCGAGAGGAAGGGGGGAAGGACGGAGGGCATCCGTGCATCCGGATAGGAAACGAGGAAAAAAGTCAACACGGGCGGAGGCCTGCGTGCTATAGTTGCCCCCGATGATCCTCGCCTACGACATCGGGACCACCTTCCTCAAGGGCGCTGTCGTGACGGAGAACGGCAAGATCCTCGCCCGCGCGCAGGTTCCTGTCCGCATGGTCGAGAGCGCCGATCGGGAGCGCTGCGAATGGGACGCCGACGCGTGGCTGTCGGGAATGGCGCTGGTCACCGCGCAGCTCGGCCTGCGCGAAAAAGGCAGGCTTCGGGGGATCGTGGTGAGCGCGAACGGGCCGACGCTCGTTCCCGTCAACGCGGACTGCGAGCCGCTCGCCCTGGCGATGAGCTGGATGGACAGGCGGGCGCGCGAAGAGGCGGAGCTGATCGCCGAGTTCAGCGACTCCCCCGTGGACCCGTCGTTCTACCTGCCGAAGGCGTTCTGGGTCATGCGCCACGAGCCCGAGCTGTACGAGAAGACGCGGTACTTTCTTCCCTGCGCGGAGTTCATCGATTTCTTCCTCACGGGCAACCCCGTGCGCGTCCTGCCCACCGCCCTCTTCCGCGAGTTCTTCTGGAACGAGGGGGCGGTCCCGAGCGTGCGCCTCGATCCGGACAAGCTCCCCCCCTTTGTCGAGCCGGGAGAGCTGATCGGGACTGTATCCGAAAAGGCGGCGGACATCCTCGGGCTTCCCCCAGGGATTCCCGTCATCGCGGGGGGGCCGGACTACATCATGTCGATCATCGGCACGGCGAGCATGCAGGCCGGCAGGACATGCGACAGGGCGGGCACTTCCGAAGGAGTCAACCTCTGCTGGTCGGCTCCCGTGCGGAACCCGAAGCTGCTGTGCTTTCCCCATCTCGTGCGGGGCTTGTACAACGTCTCGGCCATGTTCTCCACCTCGGGCTCGGCCCTGGACTGGGCGGCGCGCAGCCTGGGCAGCCACAAGCCCGACGTCGAGGCGCTGCTGCGCGAGATCCAGGGCGTTCCCGCGGGGTCCGACGGGCTGCTGTTCCTCCCCTTCCTGAGCCCCGAACGCTTCCCCATCTGGGACCCGAACATGCGCGGGGCCTTCGTCGGTCTCACCCTCGCGCACGGCCGGCGGGAAATGATGCGGGCGGTTGTGGAATCGACGGGATTCACCGTGCGCTCCGTGATCGCGGCGATGGAGGCGAGCGGCTGCCACGCTGCCGATCTGCGGGTCACCGGCAGCCAGACGCGCCTGCCGCTCTGGTGCCAGGTGCGGGCGGACGTGACGGGGAAAAAGGTGCTCCTCCCCGAGCAGGAGGACGCGGAGCTGGTCGGGAACGCCTGCGTGGGATTCTTCGGCCTGGGGGACTTCGAGAGCCTCCCCGCCGCAGCCGAAAGCCTCGTGCGGTTCCAGAGGACCTTCGTTCCCGATCAGCGCGCCGCTGCGGTCTACGACGAGATGTTCGCCCGGTTCAGCCGGGCATGCGCGTGCCTGGGGCAGACCTTCAGCCGATGAGCCCGTAGATCCTGCGCGAGCCCTGGCCGCGGACCGCCACGGTCTTCAGGAAGCCGAAAGACCCCGAGAGGCTGTCGTCGCGCTCGATGCCCCTACAGGCCTCCTCCGAGATCAGCAGGCTCCTCTTCATCTCCTTGGTGAGATGCTCGATGCGCGAGGCGCCGTTGATGCAGTCGCCGATGATGTCGAACTGGCTCTTTGTCCGGCCGCCGATCTCGGCGAACACGACAGACCCCGTGTCGATTCCGATCCCGATCCGGTCGATGCAGGGAATCCCCTGTTCCTTCCAGGCCGCTGCGAGAGCCGCCAGCTCCCTCAGCATTTCGATGGCGGCGCGCGCCGCCCGCTCCGCGCTCGCCTCCGATGCGAGCGGAAAGCCGAACACCGCGATGATCTCGTCGCCCACGTACTTGTTGATGTACCCGCCCTCGCCGGTGATGCACCTCTCCATCGCCGCCATGTACTCGGCCATGACCTGCGAGACGACCGCGGAGTCGGTGCCCGACACGTACGCGGTGTAGCCCCGCACGTCGGCAATGAGGATGGTCACGTCCTTGCGCACGGGACCGCCCAGGCGCGCGCTCTCCCTGCGGAAGGCCTCCATCAGATGGGGGTCGAATCCCATAGCCCGGCTGAGACTGGCCGCGAGGGTGACGCGAACGCCGATCCAGTGCACGAGGAGCACCGCAGCGAACGCCATGATCAAAGGGGCGTACCCCAGCCAGAGGTTCGCGGCCGAGAGCAGGACCGTCTCCAGGATAAAGAGCGCGAGGGGCAGCGCGGCGAGAACGATCGTCCGCGTCTTTCGCGCCCTGATCTCGAGGGCCAAGAGCAGGAGCAGGAGGAAAGCGGCGGTGAGAGCGCCGTCCACCCACGGGGAGGGACGGGAGACGGCGGTGCCGAGGACCGTCTCGACGGCGTATGCCTGGCCATAGACGCCGGGATACTGCCGCAGCATCGTATTGGGGAAGACGAAACGGTCGGCCTGGCTCGTCCTGTCGTCCAGGCCGACAAGGACGATCTTGTCCTTGAACACCGACATCGCCGTCCGCTCGGCGTTTCGCATCCTCCCCTCGGCGGCCAGATAGACATCTGCGTAGGCGAAGGAGAAAAAGTAGTCCGGCTCCCGGCGGAAATCGATCCAGAAGCCGGGACTTCGACGGAACCGCGCATCGGGGGCGGGCGTTCCCGATCGACGCGCGTACTGCTCGACGGCTACCACGGAGAGGGGCCTCATCGCCGCTGGGTCGTCGCTCAGGCCGACGAAACGGGGAACCTTGCCGAGGGCCATCCACCGCAGGTCGCCGATCGCGAGAAAGGCATCCCGCAGCGCCGGGGTCGTCGAGACGGGCTCGTCCTCGCCGGCGATGACGTTGCCCGCCCTCTGGACCGCCTGCGCGAGGCCGGGGTCCCACTGCGGCTCCTCGTCGAGGAACTTCGAGTCGAAGACGATGAGCGCCGCCCCCGCCTCGTTCAACTTCTCGATGAGTCCGGGATGGAACTGCCTCCATTTGCTCCCGAATCTGACCTTCAGAACGTCCTCTGAGCGGTTGTCCATGGTGACGATCGCCACACGATCGGACAGCGCGTCCTCGACGTGCAGGGAAGAGACGATGAAGAATCGCAGGTCGATAAAAAGTCGCTCGAGGAAGTTCTCGCCTTTGAAAACTACGGCGCCGATGAGGATGCCCAGGGCAAAGAGGGCGACCCGCCTGCCCAGCCGCGGGATACTCATTTCAACAGGGCGGCGAACTCGCCTTCGAGAGCTGTTCCTCTGTATTTCCGCACAGCCTCTTCGGCAACGTTTCTCGCCCGCCTGGCATCGCCCGCGGCAGCGAGAGCCCGCGCAAGGAACAGGGACGCGTAGGGCTCGTAGGCGTCGCCGCTTCTCTCCGCGAGGTACTCGTCGAACAGTGGGATCGACAGCGCATCTCGCCCGAGCAGGTACTGCGACGAGGCGAGCTGGAACAGGAGCATGCGGCGGTTCTGGGGGCTGCCGATCGCCGTCTTCGAGGCCTTCATGCGGTTGTACGCCTCGGAATGGCTCTTCGCCGCGTCCCCGTAGTCTTCGAGCTGGTAGAAGCAGAACCCTTTCCAGAACGAGAGGTCCCAGGCAACCGCCGGGTCGCTGGGAACATCTGCTTTGGCGAGCTCGGCGAGCGCCGCCGAATAGTTGCGCAGTCCGATCTCCTTCTGCGCCTCGGGAAGGAGCCTCGCCGCGTCGGTCTCCTCGACCTCCCAGTCCATCTCGTCCCCGCCCTGCCCCTGCGACACGTCGGCGGCCCTGCTGCCGAGTGTCAGCTGGTCGTCCTTCTTCTGCGAGGCTTCCGAGAAGGATTTGACGAGGTTGCCCAGGGCCGCGAACCACCCGAGCCCGCCCTTCTTCGCGCTGGCAGCGAGCAGGTCGGCGACTTTGACGGTCGCCCCGGGTGGTATCTCCTGGCTCCTGCCCTGAAGCTCGATCGTCGCCCTTCCGTCCGCGCCAGTTTTCAGAACGCTCGGCTTGTACAGGAGGTCTCCGCGGATGGCGGCGAGGAAGGTGCCCTTGCCGAAGGAATCGATCAGCACAGAGCCGGAGAAGGAGACGACCTTCCCCAGGAAGGGATCGGCCGCGCCGGCGGACCACGTCGAGAGGAGGAAACAGCAGAGGAGGGCGATCAGAGTTTTTTTCATATCTCGTCTCCCTGTCGAACCGTCCGTACAGGATGATACCACGACTGCGGGAGAACTTCTACAGCCCGGCGCCGGAGGCGCATGACCTCCCCTTGCGCCGGGCCGAAAAAAACCGCCGCGGGTCGCGAGACCACGCGGCGGTCCTCCGGGGTGTGCGCCGGTCGTGCCGGACGCCGGGGGAAACCCTACGGCCTGTCGGGACGGCCTTACGGCCGATCGGCCAGGTACTTGTAGAAGGCGTAGCGCTCCTTGGCGTCCTTGCGCGCGACCTCCAGCAGAGCCGCGGCCCTCTCCGCGTTGATCTGCCGCAGCGCCTTGAACCTGATCTCGTTGTACATGTACTCGCCGATGTCCGCCGTCGGCTCCTTCGAGTCCAGGATGAGCGGGTTCTTCCCTTCCGCCTTCAGCCTCGGGTTGTAGCGGAACAGCGTCCACGCGCCCGAATCGATGGCGAGCTTCTGCTGGCTGATGCCCTTGCGCAGGTCGTAGCCGTGGTTGA
>Ga0315286_10007258_pt1 | contig 10831 bp, 7 predicted proteins | sample YL17G10_0_MG_FD_205038 | JGI IMG/M metagenome (GOLD analysis project Ga0315286, IMG submission 205038) | Sediment microbial communities from Yellowstone Lake, YNP, Wyoming, USA - YL17G10_0 | ecosystem: Environmental > Aquatic > Freshwater > Lake > Sediment | place: USA: Wyoming | collected...
GAATAAGACCTGTGCGCTTCATCGCGGTTAAAACCTCAAGTCTCGAATGTCTAGCCATTGAATCGCCCTTTCAATTATAAATTTTGCCTTGTCTGTAATCCGTCCAGGCCGGCTCAAACGCCTTTCTGCCCTTAGGAGCCGCTCTTACAGGAACATTCTCACAATCAAACTGTCCGGCCTTTTCATTAAATTGTATTCTTATTATTGTATTTCTCAAGTCCTTGTTTTCAGGCTTAAACCTCAGCGGCCTGCCCGTATCAGGGTCTTTGATGTCAGGATGAATTTCAATGCCGTCGGCATTTAAAACAAGATGCGAACCGCGAGAGCCGCTGCCGGCTTTTAAAAGCTCCAAAATCGCCTTCAAATAAGCGATGCTCGAAAGAGCCAAATGCTCGGCTTGTACCGCAGGGATAAGGTCTTTCGGTTCTTTTACCTTCAGGCTGCTCTTTTGTATCTGCTCATAAAGTACAATAGCCTCGGCAACAGCTTTTTCAGCATTTTCCATCTTCCTTATATGGCCACCATAAGTCGTCATCCTGTGTTGTATCTGAGAAATTATTTCCTGAGAATTTAAACTACCCCCTGACTGATTTAGCTTTTCAATCTTGTCGATAATCTGTTTAATCTGGGACTGGTCTGCAGAAGTATCTGAAACTTTAGAACCATATGCATTGACAATATACTCAGCCGCCCTGCCGGCGCCGACCTGGCCGGCATTGAGCGCCGAGCCGCCGGGGCGCTTGACGCCGTGAGAGCCTGCCATCTCGCCAATCACAAAAGTATGCTTTATACTCGATTCCCACCAGCGATTTATCGCAAAACCGCCGTTGTTATGCTGAGCGCAAACCGAGATTTCCAATGGCTCAGAGTACAAATCAATATCGTGCTCTTTGTAGATATCTATCGCAGGCCGATTCATATGCTCAAGCCGTTCTATCGGAAGCTTCTGCATCGCGCCGGCTGCCTTTAAATAATTCAACGCCTCCGGCTCAAGGTCCTCTATACGAAATGAGGACATACTGCTGCTGCCAATTGGATTGCGCAGGAAATCCATAAACACACGTCTGCCCTTTTGGTTCTCATTAAAGACAAGAATATCTATCAGCGAAGACTGAAAATTTTCAATTCTCTGCGGGTCAAACGGCCATTGATAACCTTTGAGGAAAATGTTAGTGGCCATTTTGCCCATTGTCGGGAAAAACGGCGTCAAAAATTCCTGCTCATCGCCGCCGTTCGCATCTGTGCTGAATAGCCTCGGGACAACCTGCATATATGTGCCGGAGACATTCCAGCGGAATTTTGTGCTGGCAAGTCCAAACTGCGATTCCGTCAAATTCTCGGCAGCAAGACCCGCCCTGAAAGCCAAACCGTGAATGCCGACCTGACCGAGAGGATATACGCTCGTCTGATACAATTCGCCGGGACCGCCGGCTGCGAGCACAAGATTTTCAAAATAAAATACGTTAATGCCGTAATCGTCATTAGACAAAGCTTTACTGTCTATTGTAACTATGCTGATTATTCTGTCCTCTGATTTAATAAATTCGACCATCTCCCTATTGTCAAAAATCTCAATGCCGTATCGGCGGACAATCTTTTCGAGACATTCGCTCATAAATTTGCTGGTCTTGGGGCCTGCCGAAGTCGCTCTTTCGTATGGGTCGTGGTCAGTTTTGTAACCTATATATGTGCCCATCGGGTCGTGCGGAAACGGAACGCCGGCCTCGACAAGATTATAAAAGCCGCGAAGCGAGCCAATTGCCTCAGCCATCGCCAAATCGCCGTGACAGCAGCCGGCCGCCGTAAGAGATGCAGCGAAACTTTCGGCACTATCAGCCACATCGGGACTTGTGCCCATCTTGTAATATGTTTGCTTGTCAGAACCGCTCATACGGGATGCTCCCAAAGGCAGCCCGCGGGTAACAACCGCTATCCTCGATGCGGCATCCTTAATACCCTTTGTGTCAAAATACTCATATAACTTCTTGGCACAATTCATACCTGCTGCGCCGGAGCCGACTATCACCGTGTTGTATCTGTGCATTCTTATCTTCTGGCCCGCAACTTTCATCTGTTCCATTTACAATCTCCTCAAATGAAAACCGCCATCAACATTTATTACCTGGCCTGTGGAGAAATCCAGTCTGCCTTCCGCTATAGCGCCAACTGCTTTTGCGACATCTTCAGGCTGGCCCCAGCGTTTTATCGGCGTAAGGCCTTCGGCAATCAATTTATCGTACTTTTCCTTAACTACCGCAGTCATATCCGTCATTATTATGCCGGGACGAATCTCAAAAACGCCAATACCAAATTCAGAGAGTCTGTCGGCATAAAGTTTTGTCATCATACTTATCCCCGCCTTGCTGAGACAATACTCGCCGCGGGCGGGACTGCTGGTATAAGCCGACATTGAACTTGTATTGACTATTCTGAAAGCTCTGTCAGGAAACTTTTTCTTTTGCTCTATCATCCAGTTGGCAACAAGCTGAGTGAGAAAATACGGCCCTTTTAGATTGATAGTCATAACCCTGTCATAGCTTTGTTCAGTAGCTTCAAGAATATCTATTCTCTTTAAAGGCGCAACACCTGCATTATTGCAGAGCATATCGCATCTGGCAAACCTGGTTTTTGCCAAATCGACTAATTTTTCCCTGTTCTCGGCATTTGAAACATCGCCGCGCAAAACCTCACATTCAACACCCAGCGTTTTTATTTCTTTCTGCGTTTTTTGGCCCGTCGCCTCGTCAGGTTTACCCTGCGGATCAAAGTCAAAATGATTTATCACGATATTAAAACCAAGTTTTGCCAATTCAAGGGCAATGCCCCTGCCAATACCACGGCTTGCTCCAGTTACAATTGCTACGGGTTTGTTTGACATTTTAGACCTCATTTTTCAGTTTCAATACATATTTTCTTGACTTTTAACAGATTCTGCGGCGGACAATTATATGAAATAACGCCGGTACCAATTATTACATTATCATACATAGACGCGACAGCTTTCGTCTGCCGAACCTGAGCAATCAGCTCGTCCTGTGGGCCATTTTCTATCAGGAACGGACTTATGTTCCTTCTTATCAGCCGAGCAGAGCCAGAGGCATTTACAAACTTTTCTATATCCGAAGAAAAATCACTAAGGATAATGTCAAATCCACTCTTAAGCATATACTCGGCAATAGGATTGGTCGCACCCCCGATAACATATTCGCTAAACCCGCAGCCTGCCGCTTTCAATGCATCACTAAGACGCTTGATATAAGGCAGAACAGCGTTCTCATAAATCTCCGGCGAAATAAGAGGCGGCGATGCATAAGAGTCAAACACGCAAACCGACAAGCCTCTTTTGACAATTGCTTTGGCGTAGTTAATCGAAACATTCATACAGTATTTCATAAGCTCATCAAAACCCTGCGGGTCAGAAGATACCAGCATTATCGCCGACTCTATACCCATAAGGCCAACAGCAATCGAATAAGGCCCGCTAACCACTCCGCGAACCGGCACTGTATTACCAAGCTTCGCATTGACCTTTTCGCAGGCTTCAAGCATTAACGGTAGCCTTGCGGTTTTTTCTACATCAAAAGCCAAAAGCTTGCCTAAATCAATACCATCGTCATTAAATATTCTCCGCTCTATGGTCGGCACAGCATCTTTAGTATCAGGGAACAAGATTTTACAGCCGACAGCCTCAGCCTCAACGTTATAAATATCTATGCCCACTGTGAGCATATCAGGTTCGTAAGTCTCATACTCAGCAAGAACCGACTCAACGAGCAAATTTGCATCCAAAGCAACTTCAGCAGGGCTTTTGTCGATTAAAGCCGCCTTGTGTTCATAAATCGCAGGACAAAACAAACACCTGTCGGCTGGCAGTCCCTGAAATTTTGCCTTGAATCTTTCTATTGGTTTCATCCTAAAAACTCGTCGATTTCCTTTGCCGCTCTTGTGCCGTCGCTTACTGCTGTTACAACCATCTTTCCGCCATTGATAATATCGCCGCCGGCAAAAACGCCTTTCCTGCCGGTCGCAAGGCTGCTATTTTTGACCGCTACAAGACTACCGGCGGTAAGTTCAACGCCGGGCAGTAAAGCTTTTAAATTATCCGGAGCTTTCTGGCCCAGCGATTCGATAATCACATCGACATCAATAGTAAGCACAGCCTGCGGAATTTCGATCGGCCGGCGGAAACCTTTTTCATCAGGCGGTGCGAGATTGACGTGATTAATTTTTACAGCTTTTACCTTGCCGCTATCGCTTAAGTATTCCTTAGGCATAAACTGGTTCATAAAAGATATGTCTTCAGTCAAAGTCCGCTGCCGTTCGTTTAGCCAGGCGGGCATCGTCATAAAAGATTCAAAGCAAATCATATAAACGCTGTCTGCCCCGGCCTGTTTTGCCGCGACGCAAATATCCATACCCGTATTGCCGCCGCCGATTACAGCAACCCGTTTACCTGTAAAGTCAATTTTTTGGCCGGCCTTTATCGCAGCCAAAAATTCCAGAGCACCCCACAATCCATCAAGTTTGCCGTCTTTATGCAGCGTTTTTGATTCCCACAAACCCATCCCGATAAAGGCTGCATTGAAACCTTCAGCCATTACCTTATCGAGGTTATAATCAGCAGTTAAGGCCCTGCCAAAACGAATTTCAAGGCTTTTTGCGGGAACTGATTCAAACACAGCCTTTAGCTCATTTTCAAGACTCATACCCTGTTTTTCACGGGCGATAACGCCTTTTACCATACCGCCAAGCTCATTACCTGCTTCAAAGACTGTTACTTTATGGCCTGATTCAACAAGTCTTGCGGCGCAGGCAAGACCTGCCGGGCCGGCACCGATAATGGCGACTTTTTTACCGGTCAATTTGGCCGGTATTCGCAGCTTCGACCAGCCGTTTCTGTTGGCCTGAACTGCCAGGTATCGCTGAATATCAGATATAGACATCGCCATATCGCCGAGGAAGTTCTGCATACAACTGCCTTCACAAAGCTCTTCTGTCGGGCACAGCCACGCGCAAATCTCAGGCAATATATTTGCTTGTCTTATAACCTCATAAGCGCCTCTATCGTCGCCGTCGAAGAACAGTTTGATAAATTTTGGAATATCGATTCCTGCCGGGCAGGCCTTTTTGCAGGTAGCATCACCGCATTCGCGGCAGGCATCGGCCAGACGAACAAGATTAGTCCTGTCCCCCATCCTGCCCTGCTCGTATATCGGGCCGTAAACTTTATTGTCGCGAATCACGCAGCCGGCCATTCCGCCGTCACGCATAATCTGCGTGCAGCCGCTGCAACCGATACAACACTTGTCGGGGTCCATCCGTCCCTTTTTGATTATATCATAAGGAAAATCAGGATAAGCAAAACTCATCCTGCCTGCCCCAACGACAGTAACTTTGCCATTTTTTTTGCTCGCTGCGCCGACATAAGGCAGAAGCGACCTTAACCAGCTATAACCAGTGCCTACAACTACTAAATCCGGCGCTGCTTTTTGAATTTCAGCAGTAATATTTAAAATCCTCGCAAGAGCAATTAATGGATGTTCAGGCATCTCATATGTACCGAGAATCGGTTCATTGAAAGGCCGGCCCATATGCGGACTGTAGTAAGGATTGCCGACCGTTGTGTTAATAAATTTTACGCCCCTGTCCTGCAGTAGTTTAAGTAACTTTTTCGGCTCAGTAAAATCAGGTTTCGTATAATCGTCCTTGTCAACCGCCCAGCCATAAGGATACGGTATTGCATCGTACATTGGAAAACGTGTGGTAACCAGCCTGTCTTTGCCGAGCTTTGCGTGAATTTTGTCGATTATCTCAAGAAGGATTCTTGTGCGGTTTTCAAAACTTCCGCCGTATTTGCCTGGACGATTAAAACAGGCAAGTGTCTCATTTATCAAATAGCCGTGACAGGCCTTTATATCAACAGCATCAAAACCTGCCTCAAACGCTATCTGTGCAGCTTTTACAAAATGTTCCTGCAACTTATCAAGATATTCGTCTGTTACAACCGGCCAATCAGCGGGCAAATTTTTCCTGGCCTGGGTATTTGGCGGATACTGCGGCACCATCACATCTCTGTACGGGTCGTGCTGTGGAATTATCGGTTCAGAGACGCCTTTGGGTTTTGAATATCTTCCGCTGTGAGTAAGCTGAGCAACTATAATCGGATTATGCTTTTTGCCCCATCGCTGATGAGCGGCCTGACGAGTCTGTTTTATCATATCTTTAAATGCGTTTTTACTATCTTCATTGAACCAGAGTTGTCGCGGATTAGCTCTTCCTTCCGGCACTACTGCTATCGCTTCAGACCAGATAATTCCTGCGCCGCCGGCAGCGAAACGTTTATAGCGTCTGAAAGTTAATGGACCGGGCCAGCCTTCACTGTTGCCGTCGCAGCCTTCCATCGCCTGCGTCGCAAGCGAATTGGGGGCCGTAAGAGAGCCAACCTTAACAGGCCGAGCTAAAATTGAGATATCCTCGCTTGTTTCGATTCTGACCGAAAGAGCATCAGCAAGCCTGTGAAGCTGCTCAATACCGCTTAAGTCGAAATCCCATATATTCTGTTTTTTCGGTCTGATTCTTAATAATGTTTCCATATCCCGGCTCTTCAATAAGAAGGACTAAAAAAGTTTTAACATAAATGCGATATTTTGTCCTCGTAAAAGCGGAAAATATTCATTCGCGTTTTAGGCAATTTTTCTTGAAATTACTGAAAATATCGATATAATAATTAGTTATGGAAAGTAAAAATACTCAAAAATTGCATATTTTCAATCCGGACATAAAATTGCCTGATTACGGCGTATTGGTTGACAGCCGGATAGGAAAAACAGGCTCTGCAAATATCGCACACAGACATAACCATCTGAGCATCCTCTACGTAGTTTCAGGACAGGGACTTTTCGAGTTCGACAACAAAAAATTCCAGGTCGATGCAAATTCGGTTATCACCCTGGAAAAAGAAAAAATTCACAAACTATCAGACAAACCACCAAAAGCGATGACGGTTTTTTCAGTTTATTTTGATACCGCAGCTTCCCAACTGAATAAAGACATGGTCGAATATCTCTTTGCTTCGACAGAACCTTTTGAACTGCCGCTGTACTACTCTGAAAATATCAAAAGGTATTTGCGACAAATGCTCTACGAACAGACCACAAAACCGCCGGGGTACAAACTGTCAATAAAACAAAACCTGAACCTGGCTATATTACAAATTTACAGAGCCAGATTAGAGCAGACAAAACAGAAAACCTCCCAAAAGCCGCTCTCCAGCATTGAAAGAGTAAAAGCTGTAATAGATTTCATCACCGAGAACTGCCATGAGCAATACGGTCTTGCAGATGCGGCAAGATTGGCAAAAGTATCCCAGCGGCAATTTACAAATCTGTGCAGGAACCTAACCGGTGAAAGTTTTATAAAATTCCTGAATTCGGTAAGATGCGAAAAAGCGGCGGAACTGCTTAAACAAACTGATATGTCGGCAGCAGCTATTTCCTTTGAGGTCGGCTATGAGGAACTGTCAACCTTCTATCGGGCATTCAAAAAAAATTATAAATCCTCGCCAATACGATTTAAAACAAGTTCTTAAAATAAACCAAGCTACTTAAAGCAAGCAGTGCTCGGAAATTTTTTATAACCCCTTAAATCAAATTTCTTCGACTTTTTCGCCCATTCCGCGCCTACCTCAGAAAACAGTTTGCCTTTTTCGTGGGCATCTTTCAAAATACGGTCAATATCCTTGATTACCGTCTTAATCGTATCGCCACCCGGCTCGCTCTGCTTGGAATAAATCAGATATTCCCTGCTAATCGAATGAGGATATCCGCCGCAGGATTCAAATGCTCCATTTACGACCAGCGTAAATGGCCTGCAGGTCTCAAGACTCACGATATAAGGCTTTCCGTTTTCATAGCATTCGGCCAGTCTTGTAAGCATATTAACTCGCTTCTCACTGGCGTCGTCTATTTTGTCAACTTCGCCGTTTTCCAAAGTTATTGTTGCTTTGCAGAATGCATTATATTCAATCTTCGCTTTCTCACATTCGACGATAACGGATGTATCTATTCTCGCATCAGAACAAAGCGTGGTATTAAACAACACCTCGACACCCTTATCAGTGATAACTCTCAGACTGCTGGTGTCCTCGCTCTCAATATTATGACCATGATATAACTCCGCTTCCACGCTCACAGGCTGGGCCATTTCACCCGGCATGGCTGAAGCAAGATACAGCTCGTCAGCCAACATGTGAGCAAGAGGATTATTAATTGTTCCGTCAAGAATCCAATCGCCATTTATCCGAAGTTTGCCTGCCCACTCACTGCGGCTATAATATGTATCAAACCTCGGCCAGCCGGCCATTCCCCTTACTCGTTTTACCTGGCCGTAACGGCCTTCTACAATTCGTTTTTTCAACTCTTGTACAATCGTAGAATGAAGATACTGAAATGCGACAGGAACTTTTTTGCCGCGCTGCGATACATATTTAATCAACTCGTCAAGCTCCTGTACGATGGCTACAGGGGGTTTCTCAAGAAAAACGTCAAAGCCGGCATCTATACATTTTTTGGTCAGGTTAAAATGTGTGTTAATCGGCGTCGGAACATATATCACATCCGCTACGCCTTTAACATTTTCAATCAGTTGGTCAGCATCATCATAAACCGGGATGCCCTTCTCCTGGCAGGCAGTCCTTCCAGGAGACTTCCTGGCAGGATTACTCGCAACCGCTACTAATTTTATTTTGTCCGGTATCTCCCATATCCACTTGATCAAATTATAGGCGTATCCGCCCGCTCCTATCATCGCCAACTTAATCACAATCTGCTCCGTTAATTAAATTTTAACTTTCTATTTCTACCTCTGTGCAAAAGGTCAAGAACACTTAATCCGGCGTTCTTTATCCCAAACATACCATCAAGTCGAATGGCCAAATCCACTAATACTGACAACTCCCAATGTCAATATCAGAAAAGTCCTATATTTAATACTTTTGTTTGGCCTTACCGTCAATAAAAATCCCTATTTTTAACTACTATGTTTTTCCTTAAACCTCCACGAACTAAAATTACATTTAAACGCTTTTAAACCAATAGATTATAAGAGCTAAAAACCTCTGAAAAAATAGCTAAGAATTCTCTTGACTTTTTATGAATTTATATTCATAATATGAATAGATATTCCTATAACAAATACAAATTTGGAATTGTAAATCGAAAGTCAAAATATGATTTATGAGTTTAGGCTAAGGGCGAATTGGTCGAAAAATAATTACCTATTTTAACAGGAATTATAAATATGACACAAACAACACTAACTCGGAAGGAAAGGGAGAAAATAAGACATAAAGCGGAAATTTTACAGGCCGCGATTAATCTTTTCTCCAGCAAAGGTTTTCACAATGTTTCTATGCAGGACATCGCTGTCGAGTCGGAATTCGCTGTCGGCACCCTCTACAATTTCTTCCAGAGCAAGGAACAGCTTTTTACCGAGTTATTGAATGATTGCGCTGAGAAAATTTACGAGGAGCTTTGGCCTATTCTCCAAAGCCAACAGCCGGAGAACGAAAAAATCAGAGCTTTCATAAAAGCTCACAGCAAATTAGTCGAGGATAACATCGAATTTATCAAGCTATACGTTTCGGAATACGGCACACTAACAACAGTTCCCAGAGCCGCTACGGAAAAAGCAGAACAAACCAAGGCTGACCTGTATATGAAGCTCGAAGATACAATAAAATCAGGAATAAAGAAAAATATCTTTCGCTGTGTAGATGCAAAGATTTCCACGATGTCGTTATTGTCAACTCTTCAATCTTTTATTCTCGAATCATCAAGAAATTTTGTAAAAGCAGAAATCGAGGAGGGCCTGGCAAAGATTGAACAGTTATTTCTCGACATACTGCTGCTATCGGAGAATCACAGTAATGATTAAAACGGCTGGAAATATACCGTTTATTACTTGTCTGTTTTTGCTTCTCTTTGCCGGCTGCAAAAGCTTTGACGGCAGAGCAGCCAGAGAAGGACACACCAAAGATTATCAGCGAGACCTGGCTGCAGAAACAAACGAGGTATTATCAAAGAAAGCAGTTTTTGACCTGAACGACTGCATCCAAACCGCACTGGAAAATAATCTGCAGGTAAGAGCTTCAAAAATTCAGCAGCAGATAGCTAAACTTGAAAGGAAAATCGCTTTTGCGAATTTTTTGCCCGCCGTAAATCTTGATTATCAATACACAAGATGGGACAGACAACCGAGAATCACTTTAGGAGGCCCTGGTGTGCCCATGCATGACCAGGCGGTACGGGAAATTACATGGCAATTTCAGATGTCTATATTCGACCCGTCCACGTGGTTCTTATACGCAATGCACAAAAGAGGCGAGGAAGTCGCCCAGTTAGTCACAAAATACACCAGGCAGCTTACTATACTGGAAGTCATCATTAATTATTATCATTGCTTAACACTGCAGCAGGTTCAGCAGGCTATGCAAAGCCAGCTTAACGCCGCCGAACAAATAGAAAAGGAAATCGGTGAACTTTTCCAGGAGAAACTCGTTACTCAATGGCAATATCAGCAGGTTCAGGTAATGACACTGGCGCGAAAAACCGAGCTGAAACACATACAATATTCAATCAAACAGGCCTATGGCGACCTGCTCGTTTCAATGGGTTTATCGCCATTAGCTGAGATTTCATTAAATATTGAGCAGCCGCTCAGCGAACCGAACGAACCTCTGGAAGATTTGGTATATAGAGCTCTGATTGAAAATCCACAGCTTCAAATCGCAGACCGCCAGGTTGCCATCGAAGAGGAAAAAGTTAAAGTCGCC
>Ga0315286_10007259_pt1 | contig 10831 bp, 8 predicted proteins | sample YL17G10_0_MG_FD_205038 | JGI IMG/M metagenome (GOLD analysis project Ga0315286, IMG submission 205038) | Sediment microbial communities from Yellowstone Lake, YNP, Wyoming, USA - YL17G10_0 | ecosystem: Environmental > Aquatic > Freshwater > Lake > Sediment | place: USA: Wyoming | collected...
CATTTGACGATACCCTCCAGTGTGTACCGCTTGACTATTACTCACTTAGTAGTACTATCCACTTACTCATGCTGACAGATAGGTAGTGCTTCGTGGAGCAAGAAACCACCTCGATGACCGGTGCCGAGGACGCCTCCGAACAGGAGCGGCTCTCCCAGAAATTCCAGCGGGAATTGAATGCGGGCCTGGTGGGTCTGGTGCTGCTCGCCGTTCTCGACCAGGCGGATGAGGACCTCTACGGCTACCAGATTGCCAAGCGCCTGCAGCACCTCGCAGAAGGCAGTTCACCGGTCAAGCAGGGTGCGTTGTACCCGGTCCTGCGCCAGTTGTCGGCCAACGGCCTGTTGGCGAGCCGAATCGTGCCGTCATACTCTGGCCCGCCGCGCCGCTACTACAGGATCACGGACGCGGGGCGCAGGACGCTTGCCGAGTGGCGCGGCATCTGGCACGCAACACGCGATTTTGTCGATGAATTCACGGAGTCCAAGGGAGCATCGTCATGAACGAACGGTCCGCGCCACGCTCGATCGAGCAATACCTCGAGGCGCTCCGCGCCGCGCTCGCGGGAGAAGACCCGGCATTGGTGCAGGATGCCCTCTACGATGCCGAGGAGTACCTGCGTGCAGAAGTCGCTGCGAATCCGGATCGCAGCGAGGCCGACACACTCGAGCTCATCGCCAGCACCTATGGCGCGCCCGATGAAGTCGCGGGGGCGTATCGCACGACCGAGAAACAGGTCCGCACCGCTCTCGCACCGCCGCCGCGCAAGATCTCGCGGACTGCCTTCGGCCGCTTCTTCGCCGTGTACGGTGATTCCAGGACCTGGACCGCACTCTTCTACATGCTGCTGGCGCTGGTGACAGGCATCTTCTACTTCACAGCCACCATCGCGGGACTCTCCTTGTCAGCCGGCCTGATGATAATGATCATCGGCATCCCGGTGTTTCTGCTGTTCGTCGGATTCACCCGCGTGCTGGCACTTGCAGAAGGGCGACTGGTCGAAGGGCTGCTGGGTCAGCGCATGCCGCGCCGGCCCGTGTACCCCAGCAAGGGAACCCCGATCTTCGAGCGCATCAAGGACATGCTGACCGACCGGCGCACCTGGACCACGATGTTCTATTTCCTGCTGATGCTGCCGCTCGGGATCCTGTATTTCACGACCGCGATCACCGGCATCGCGGTCGGTCTCGGCTTGACCGTCGGTTCGATCGCCGGCCTGCTGCTGGACACGGGCTTCGCCGATTTCAGCATGGATCACGCCGTCTACTTCGGCCCTGCACCGGCGCTCGCACCGCTGATTTTCATCGCCGGAATCCTGCTGCTGACTGCTGTCATGCATCTGGTGCGCGGGATCGGGCGGGCCCACGGCACGCTTGCCAAGAATCTGCTGGTTGCGCCGAGAGGCGCGGCTTGAGCCGCTTCGCGGGCGAGTGATGTCAGCGCTGATCGCGCTGCTGCTGCTCGGCGTGCCAGAAGCCGTCTTGCCGCAAACCCCGGCTGCGGCAGCGCAGGAGCATTGCCTGCCGGGAGATGCCGGATTCCTGTCGATGCGGCTGCGCGGTAGCATCGAAGCCGACGTCGAATGGCGCGAGCCTGAACTCGACTGCACGGGCATGCCGCGTCCCGACGGACGCGGACTGCGGCTGCGATTCTCGGGACCGCGACCTGGAGCCGGAGATCTCGCCATCGTTTTCGCGGCGCCCGGTCTCGGCATGGGAATCTCGGCGCGCGGCGTGCCGGTCAATATCACGCTGCTGGACGAAGCGGGCGAGCGCATCTACGGCACACAGGGCGACAGCCGCTGCCAGTTCGACGAAGTCGAACAGCTTGCGCTCACGGACCCGTTGCTGCCACCACGCAGCTACCGCGTCAGTGCACGCGGATTCTGTATCGTGCCCGCACGCGCGCTAGACGGCGATGGCGCCGTCTTGCTGACGCGATTCGATTTCGCAGGACGGGTGACATTCAGCCAAGATGATGCTGCAAAACCGGACACGGCAGCGCCCTTTCCCGATCTGCCGCGTGCCGAAATCCAGGCAATCACGGCCGGCGGCCGGCACGACTTCAAGGTCTGGATTGCCGACAATGACCGGAGCCGGGAGCGCGGCCTGATGTTCGTCAAGTCGCTGCCCGCAGATCAGGGGATGCTGTTCCTGTTCGAGCGACCACAGTTCGCATCTTTCTGGATGAAGAACACTTACCTGTCGCTCGACATCGTGTTCATCGGCCCGGACGGTGTCATCGTCAATATTGCTCGCGACGCCGAGCCACTCTCGCAGAGGACCATCGAGTCGGATGCACCCGTCAAGGGCGTGCTCGAGCTGATCGCCGGTACCGCGAAGAAGATCGGCTTAACGCCCGGGGATCGTATCCTGCACAAGGCGTTCGGCACCTAGCTGCCCGGTTTCCAGGTCGACACCGCCCGCAGTGAGCGCTTCGAGCAGGGGCCCGAGGTCTTGCGCATAGCGTCCGGCCCGGCCGTTTCGCACCGCAACCTGATCGCGTGCCTGGACAGTGCTGAATGTGGCGATTGCGCGCTGTGTGCGTTGGAACTCGAGGCATTGCGGTTCCCAGCCTAGCCCGCAGGCCGCAACCAGATTGGCCGCGCCCTGCTCGAATCCGCCCGCGAAATTTTCGTACTGGATCGTCGTGACCCGGCCAGGCGCGTGCCGCTCCCAATGCGCCATCAACAATGCATATTGACCGTAGTAATGGCCGATGTCGGAAAGGCGATGCGCGAAGGTCCAGAGTTTGTTGAATTCCTGGCGGAAGATCGACAGGCAGGTTTCAACGGGATTGCGCCTGACGTGAATGATGGCGGCATCCGGAAACAACCTTGTGATCAGGCCGATCGCCTCGAAATTGAGCGGATGCTTGTCCGTGAAATGATCGGCCGCACCCAGGGCAGGCAATTCCTGCAAGTACGCCCTCGCCCAACCAGACAGTGTCGCCGCGTCGGGTTCCATCCTGCCCGCATCGAGTTCGAGCCAGGCTTGCAGAATCCGGCGCATCAGCAGCCTTTCACCACAGGCAAACACACGTGAATGCGCGCCCAGCACACTCTCGATCAGCGTCGTTCCGGAGCGCGGCATGCCGACGATGAAGATTGGTGTCGGCCCCGGACCGCTGGCCGCCCGCAGCGTGGAGATTGTCGCGGGTGTCTTCGCCATCAGCCGTCGAATGCGGCGCTCGATCACGGCCGCGTCGTAACCGCGTCCCTCCGCCAGATCGCGCGCAAGGCATTGTTCATGGGCGAAATTGCAGGCAGCGAAGGCCGCAGCGAAATCGCCGCGAGCGTCATGAATGTGAGCGACGGCAAAGGCCGGCGGAATCCGCTGATCGGGATGGACCTCGGTTCGCCGCGAGAGGCGCGAAAGCGTTTCGAGCTCCATGTCGTCCAGGCGGCCACCGGTCAAGCGGATCAGCGTCGCGTATGCGGATACGTTTTCAGGGTCCCTGGCGAGACAACGCCTGCAGTAGCTCCCGGCCTCGTCAAAGCGGCCGAAGTACATGTGCAACAAGGCTCTCTTGGAGAGCATCTCCGGCAGTTCGGGTGCCAGGACCTCCGCCTGATCGAGGGCCGCCGCTGCATCATCGAGCGCGAGCGCGTGCAGGCAGAGCCCCGCGTAGGCCGTGAGGTCCTCCGCGGAAGGCGGCGCCAGCGCCAGCACCCTCGCGTAGGCTTCCGTCGCGGCACGAAATTGTCCCTGCTCGAATGCCGCCCGCGCGAGCATGCGCCAGTGGCTGCTGCTGCCCGGCTGCAAACGACTGGCGACCAACGCTTTCGCCCACAATGCCGGCCATTGGCTCAGGGCCGCCAGGACCTCGCACTGGAGTGCCAGGAATCCGGGGTTCTGTGCCAAGTGGGTTTCAGCAGCGCCGAGAATCTCCTTTGCCACCTCTGGGTGGGATAAATCAAGCTCAAGGCGGGCCATTCTCAGGATGGCGGCGACGGCAACCAATTCAGCGGCAGGCTCTCGGGCTATGACCGCCTGCAATTCCTCGCGGGCGCGATCGTACTCCTTGAGAGCGATCAGCCCCTCTGCGAGATTGAGGCGAAAGCCCGCTTGATCCGGCTCCCGGGCGACCGCGCGCCCAAGGTAAGGAAGGGCTTCACCGGCCCGGCCTGACTTCGCCAATGACAGTCCGATGAGGCTCGAGATTTCGGCGTCTTGTGGTGCCCGAGCCAAGGCGGTTCGGTAGTACGTCAACGCCTCTTCGAAGCGCCCGGCCTGGTGGGCCGAAACACCCAGTTCCAGTTCGGCCAGAAACACAGTGTCGTTTATGCGCAACAGCCTGTTTTCCTCGTTTTCCGGGGGCATGATTAGCGCCCGTTGCCAGCAGGACACGTGGTGCAACCACGCCTCAAGGGGGCGCAACTATGATTCAAGTCCGCGCCCCCATCAACCGGCCAGCTGTTGCTCATTCGCTACACTGACTTGCACAAGCCACAATTGTTGTTATGATGCGCCGTCCAAAAGTGGCTGAGGCCGAGTTTTGAATTTCGCCACTTCTGGTTTTGTGTACTGCAGTTCACATATCAACGTTCGGATGAACGGCAACGCCGTTCGCGGGAGGAAGTAGACAATGGAACGCAACAATCGCGTCGCATCAGCCGTTCGTCGCGCGCTCATTATGAGTGCATTGACAACTGTTGGTGTCGCGGCACCTGTGCTTGCGCAGGAAAACCTGGGTGAGATCGTCGTCACCGGATCGCGCATCAAGTCCGCGAATCTGGAAACCACGACACCGGTGACGCAGATTACCTCTGCAGACATCGTGACACAGGGCGTCAATCGCATTGAAGATCTGGTCAACCAGCTGCCGCAGGCGTTTGCTGCCCAGTCCGTGACCCGTTCGAACGGCTCGGATGGCACGGCGACATTGAATCTTCGCTCACTCGGTTCGGCACGCACCCTGGTGCTGGTCGATGGACGGCGCCTGCCCTACGGCAGCGTCAATAATTCGGCGGCCGACATCAACTCGATTCCGACGCAGATGGTCGAACGGGTCGAAGTCCTGACCGGCGGCGCATCCGCGGTTTACGGCTCCGACGCGGTCGCCGGCGTCGTCAACTTCATCATGAAGAAGGACTTCGAAGGCGTCGAAATCTCCAGCCAATACAACTTCTACTGGCACGAGAATAACTTCGGGGGTCCCGGCACACCGCAGTTGCGCGACGTCATTGCGGGTCGCGCCGCGACGAACCCGGCGCAGTTCGCGCTGCCTGACGACACCGTCACCGACGGTGAGGGCAAGCAGATCGGCGTCATGATGGGCGTCAACAGCGGCGATGGCCGCGGCAACATCACGGCCTACGCCAACGTGTTCGACAGCGCCATTGTCTCGCAGGCCGACCGCGACTTTTCGGCCTGTTCGCTGAACCCCGCCACCGCCACGAGCACGAATTTCACCTGCGGTGGCTCGTCCACTGCAGCCAATGGCCGATTCACGGATTTCGGTGCCAATGCCGTCCCGTACAACCTCTCGGCCGACACGGCAGCCGCTTTCCGGCCCTTCGTCGCCGCGAACGATCAGTACAACTTCGGCCCGCTGAATTACTTCCAGCGCCCGGAGACTCGTTTTAACCTCGGCGCGAACGGACACTACGAGTTCGGCGAGCATGCCGACGTTTACGCGTCGTTGGCGTTCAATGAGTATCAGTCGGTCGCGCAGATCGCGCCGGGTGGTATTTTCATCGGCGACACCAGCTCGATCAATTGCGACAACCCGCTGTTGCCGTCAGGCTCGCTGGCTGCAATCGGTTGCACCCCGGCGATGGTCACGGCCGGCGATTCGACGGTCATGTTCATCGGTCGCCGCAATGTCGAAGGCGGTGGTCGTCAGCAGCGGTTCGACAACAATGGTTTCCGTGGAACGGTTGGCGTACGTGGTGCGATCAACGAGGCCTGGGAATACGACGTCTCAGCGCAGTACTCCGGCGGCACAGGCGTAGCCTCGGCGAATAATTACTTCCAGATCGACCGCATCAAGAAAGCCCTTGATGCTGTCGCCGATCCCACCCCCGGCCCCGGCTTCGGCGCGCCGGTCTGCCGCTCGGTGCTGGACGGAACGGACCTGGATTGCGTTCCCTACAATCCGTTCGTAACCGGTGGCGTGACGCAGGATCAGCTCGACTACCTGCAGGTGGTCGGCATTCAGTCAGGTGAGTTGAACCAGGAAATCTACAACGGCTCCGTCACCGGCGACCTGAGCCAATACGGCTGGAAGACGCCGTGGGCCAGCGAAGGAATACAGGTCGTGTTTGGTAGCGAGTACCGGCGCGACAGGCTCGTCAGCCAGGTCGACGCATTGCAGGAGGCCGGACAGCTTTCAGGCACCGGCCCGGTGATCGGGATCTCGGGTGCAACCACGGTCAACGAACTGTTCATGGAAGCCAGGGTGCCGATCGCCCAGGACATGAAGGGGCTCGAAAACCTGTCCTTCGATACCGCCTACCGGTATTCCGATTATGGTGCTGGCACACAGACCGACACCTACAAGTTTGGCCTTGAGTGGGCGCCGATTTCCGACATCACATTCCGTGGCAGCTATCAGCGTGCCGTCCGTGCCGCCAACATCGTCGAGTTGTTCACCGCACAGGGCTTCAACCTGTTCGATGCCCCGGGTGACCCCTGCGGTTTCGCCTTGCAGAATCCTGCGCCTGGAGATCCGGCGCCGGTTGCTTCACTGGCGGAGTGCGTAGCGACGGGAGTTCCTGTCGGTAATTTCGGTTCCCTGGCATTGGACAGCCCGGCTGGCCAGTACCAGTTCCTGCAGGGCGGTAACCTGGGTCTGATACCTGAAGTGTCCGACACCGAGTCGTTTGGCATCATCCTGCAGCCGCGGTTCGCCCCGGGGCTGAGCCTGTCGCTCGACTGGTTCAACATCAAGGTCGATCTCCCGATTTCGACCGTCGGTGCGCAGAACCAGCTGGACGGGTGCTACGTCAACAACGACCCGACTGCCTGCTCGCGAATCCACCGCACCGCCCTCGGCCAGATCTGGCTGGGCACTGGTTACGTGGAAGACCTCAATGTCAACATCGGCTCCCTCGAGGCGGAAGGCATTGACGTCAACTTCGCCTACAGCGGTGTGGAGATCGGGCGCTTCGGCAGCCTGAACTTCAGCCTCGTCGGCAGCTACTTCGACAAGTTCATCACGGACCCGGGTTCGGGCTTCGCGCCGTATGACTGCGTGGGTTTCTACTCCTCGGTCTGCGGCCAACCGACGAATGAATGGCGTCATATGGCCCGCGTAAGCTGGGTCACACCGTGGGATGTGGACCTGTCCCTCGGCTGGCGCTACTACAGCAGCGTCACTGGTATCAACGCGGGCAACACACCGATGCCGAGCAGTCAGCTCGACTATAAGTTGCCGGCCGAGAACTACTTCGACCTGTCTGCCAACTGGGCGGTCACGGAGAAGTCGTCTGTCACCCTGGGCATCAACAATGTCCTGGATGACAACCCGAGCATCAGTGGCAGCGTCGGTACCACCGGCAACGGCAACACATTCCCGCAGACCTACGATGCCCTCGGTCGTTACGTCTTCCTGCGGGCGACGGTCTCTTTCTAAAATCGATTCACAAGTTCGAAACCTGGCGGCGGTCCTTCGGGACCGCCGCTTTTTTTTGGGCGTCCGCGTAGACTATTAGCGGTCTTTGGCGGGCGAGCACGTGAATGTGATCGGCAAAGAATTGTGGGCACAATTGCCGGTCTCGCCCGACGCCTATCCGCAGAAATTGGATCTTCTGCGTGGCCTGGTGCTCATAGTCCGCTTCGATGCGAATGCTTATCGGGCCGCCAGTTTTCTCGACGACCGGATACTCTCGCCTTCCACGCAGGGCGCCTGGCTGCCTGTCGCGCGCGTGACCGAAGCCGCCCGGCAGATCGCCGATCCACAGCCGCTGCACTTCATCTTTCACACGGGACATGTCGGCTCGACACTGGTAAGTCGCCTGCTTGACGAAACGGGCGTCCTGCTGCCCTTGCGGGAACCGCTGCCGCTCAGGAGCCTTGCGGAGGCGCACGATGTGCTGGGGCAGCCGGAATCGCTCTTGAGCGAGTCCCAGTTCGGGGCCGTGTTCGAAATGGCCCTGCGGCTCTGGGCTCGCGGCTACGACTGGACTCGTGCCGTCGTCCTCAAGGCGACCAGCAGCGCCGGGCGCATGGCCATCCCGTTGCTGGAAGCGAGACCGGAGTCGCGGGCACTCTGCATGAATCTCGGGGCCGAACCCTATCTCGCGACGCTGCTGTCCGGGCAGAACTCGGCGGAAGACCTGCGCGGCCATGGCGCCGGCCGCATCAGGCGCCTGCAGGCGCGTCGCGCGGTTCCGCTCGACCCATTGCATCAAATGTCGCTCGGCGAGCTGGCAGCCCTAGGCTGGCTTGTGGAGACCGCCTCGCAGCAGGACGCCCTGCGCCAGTTCCCCGAACGTGTCATGGCCGTCGACTTTGACGCCTTCCTCGCGGCCGTGCCCGAATCGATGGGCCGCGTTCTGGCACATTTCGGACTGCCGCGGGATGAGCGGTATCTCGCCGGGGTCGGCGCGAGCCCGGTCCTGCTGCGCTATTCCAAGGCGCCCGAACGGCCTTTTTCCGCCGCTGACCGCGGCTTGCTGTTGCGCGAATCGCGCCGCGACAACGCTGCCGAGATCAGCCGCGGGTTGGCGTGGCTTGAGCGACAGGCACGCTCGGACCCGACGCTCGCCGGGATTTGCGATGGATAAGGACCTCGACCTGCGCATCCGGCAGATTTTCCAGTCTGCAGCGCAGGCTGTCGAAAGCGGGCGTGTGCAGGATGCGGAACAGCTTCTGCGGCAAGCGGAGGCTGAAGCACCGCGGCATCCGCTGGTGCAGAATGAGATCGCGCGGCAGATGCTGATTGCGGGCAACTCGGCGGGCGCGAAAGAGCTGCTCGAGCAGGCGGTCAAGGACGACCCCAGCTATGCGACGCTGTGGCTCAATCTCGCCGCGGCGCTGCGTGGCCTCAAGCACGCGGACAAAGAGCTGGCAGCGCTCAAGAAGGTTCTCGCGATCGAACCGCGTAACCTGCGCGCGCTGCTGCAGGTGGCGTCATTACAGGAGATGCAGGGCAATCCGCGTATGGCCGCGGCGACTTACCGCACTGCGCTGCAGTTGATTCCAAGGGGATTCGAGCCGCCACCGGGGCTGCACCCGGTCCTGCAACATGCGAGGGAGATTGTCGAGGCGAATGACCGGGCACTCGAGGCATTCCTCGAAGTACGGTTGACGGATCTGCGGGCACGCCATGCCGACTTACCGCTTGGCCGCTTCGACCGGTGTCTGGCGATACTGCTGCGCAAGCAGCCCATTTACCGGCAGCAGCCGACCTTTATGTATTTTCCGCAACTGCCGGTGATCGAGTTCCATCAGCGCAGCGATTTCCCGTGGCTCGACTCGATCGAAGCCGCGACCGACGACATTCGTGCCGAACTCCTCGATGTGCTTGCGGAGGATTCAGCCACTCTGCAACCCTACATTTCGCTCCCGGAAACAACGCCGCTGGTTCAGTGGCGCGAGCTCAATCACTCGCGGCGATGGAGTGTCTACTATCTATGGCGCGAGGGTGTGGCAGTGCCGGAAAACCTGGCGCGCTGCCCGCGGACCGCGGCAGCGCTAAAGGCCTGGCCACCGTGCGACGTGCCGGGTTACTCGCCTTCGGCCGTGTTTTCCATTCTCGATGCAAAGACGCGGATACCGCCGCATACGGGCGTCAGCAACACACGTCTCATCGTGCATCTGCCGCTGATAGTTCCACCCGGCTGTGGCTTCCGGGTCGGCGGCGAACGACGCGGGTGGCAACCGGGAAAGGCCTTTGTATTCGATGACACGATCGAGCACGAAGCCTGGAACGACAGCGACGTCTCACGAGCGGTGCTGATCTTTGACATCTGGAGCCCCTACCTGAGCGCGGCCGAGCGCGAGCTGGTGCGCTCGGCCACTGTCGCCGTAGGCGAGTACTACGGCACCCGCTCGTACCACGAGGGCTAGGTCGACGACCACATCCGCATCAGGTTCTGCCGAACCACGTCGAGCCGGACGCGGCTTTCCCAGTTCATGTTGTTGCCTTCGAGCGCAGCGATCTCGTTGAGCTCGAATACCTGCTGGCGCTGATGCTGGTCGACGATCAGGCTTTCGATGAATGTGATCGACACCAGACGCTGGCCTGAGCGAACCGGCACGACTTCATGCAACGTGGTCGACGGATAGACAATTGCCTCGCCGGGCGCTCCCTTGAATGCGATGGTCTGGTTGCCCACGCCAATCGCCAGTTCGCCGCCTTCATAGGCAGCCGGGTTGCCCACGAAAACCGTGCAGGACAGGTCGGAGCGTATGCGCGAATTGGGCAGTTGAATGATCGCGGCATCCGCATGGGCGCCGTATTTCATGCCCGGCTCGTAGCGGCACAGCAGCGGCGGCGCCACCCGCTTCGGCATCGCGAAGTTCGCGAATTCGCGCGATCTGGCGAATGCGTTGCCGACGATCTGGACCGACTCCGCGTACCTCGGGTCGGCAGGATCGGCCTGCAGGTTCTCCTTGCTCGTATTGGCCGGGTTGGAGACCTTGCCGTCGACGAAATGCAGCTCGCGGCTGAGCGCCTGGAGTCGCTCGATTTCCGGGGCCGTCAGCAGGTTCTTGATCTTCAGGAACATTTCAGGCGCGAACTATATATGAGCGGAAGGCACGGTGCCCTTGAAGGCGTCCGTCGCGGAGATGACTGCGCGGATCGCGGCGCGTTCCTCCCCGGACAGCCTCGGGCTCCAGATGTCGCAGATCAGGATGATCCTGATCTGGTCGCTGTCATT
>Ga0315286_10007260_pt1 | contig 10830 bp, 5 predicted proteins | sample YL17G10_0_MG_FD_205038 | JGI IMG/M metagenome (GOLD analysis project Ga0315286, IMG submission 205038) | Sediment microbial communities from Yellowstone Lake, YNP, Wyoming, USA - YL17G10_0 | ecosystem: Environmental > Aquatic > Freshwater > Lake > Sediment | place: USA: Wyoming | collected...
ACCTGCCCCTGCTGAAGGATGCGACGGGCGAGGACTTTGTGGCGGTGCTTGTCAAGGGCCGGTCCAATTACCTCTGCCTGCGGCGGCTCGAGCGGGCATTGCAGAGGGCCGCCACGCTCTTCACGGGAGACTGGCAGCGGCGCGAACTCAAGCGGATCGCCCAGTGGGCTGCGGCGACCACCGACGGCAGCCTGTCGGACCTGGCGCCGGAGCCCGCCTGGCGGGTCTGGGATCGCGTCTGCGCCGAGCACGGCCTGTGCCACGGACGCAAGTGCCAGTTCCAGGAGAACCGGTGCTTCTACCAGCGGGCCCGCCGGCAGGTGCACAAGGCGTCGATCCTCGTGGCCAACCACGCCCTGTTCTTCTCGGACGTGGCGCTGCGGGCCGGGGGCGCCCAGGGCATCCTGCCGGACTTCGAGCGAGTCGTCTTTGACGAGGCCCACAACATCGAGACCGTGGCGTGCGACCAACTCGGCATCTCCGTGACGAGCGGCCAGGTCGATTTCCTGCTCGGATCGGTGTGGCAACCGCGCCGCGGCCGGGGCCTCTTGGCGGCGATTCGCACCGGGGCCGACGCCGCGAGGCGGGCCTGCGAGGCCGCCGGCGGGGCCGCCGAGGCGTTCTTCGGGGCACTGCTCGACTGGCTCGAGTCCCCCGCGGGCGCCAGCGGCCGCATCCCCGGGCCGAACGTCGTGACCGACACCCTCTCGCCGGCGCTCCGGAGGCTCGCGAAGGAACTCGGCGCACTCGCCAAGGGCGATGCCGGTGGTGACGACCAGGATGAACTCGCCTTGGCGGCCGAGCGCGCCGCCGCCATGGCCGACGCCGTCGAGACTTTCATTACGCAGTCGTACGGCGAAGGCCAGGGGCCGGGGGCCGTGTACTGGCTTGAGGTCTCGGGCGGCCGGGGCGGGGCCTCCGCCGCCGGCGAGGATGAAGAGGAGGAGTCCGCCGCCCAGCCCGCCGCGGGAGCGGCCGGAGATGCCGGCGCCGCGAGTCTCCCCCCGCCTCCGCGGCGGGCGCGGGGCGAAATGCGGCGCCCGCGCCTCTACCTGCGGGCCTCGCCCATACACGTCGGCCCGATGCTCGACGTCCTCTTGTGGCAGCGGGTGCCCTCGGCTGTGCTGACGAGCGCGACCCTGTCGGTTGCGCCGAACGACGAGTTCGCCTACATCCGCCAGCGCCTCGGCCTGGAGGTGGCCGACGCGCTGCGGGTCGGGTCGCCGTTCGACTACGAGCGGCAAGTCCGCCTGTACCTCGAGGCCGACCTTCCGGAGCCCAACGCCCCGGCGTACTTCGAGGCGGCGATCGACGCCATCCGGCGGTACCTCGACCTCTCGCAGGGCCGGGCGTTCGTCCTGTTCACGTCGCACGATATGCTGCACCGCGCCGCCGAGGCCTTGCGTCCGCACATCGAGAAGCGCCGCTGGCGCCTGCTGGCGCAGGGCGAGGGGCTGCCGCGCGGCAAGATGCTCGAGATCTTCCGCCGCGACACCCACTCGGTCCTCTTCGGCGCCGACACGTTTTGGCAGGGCGTAGATGTGCCGGGCGAGAGCCTCTCGAACGTCATCATCACGCGCCTGCCGTTCGCCGTGCCCGACCGGCCGCTCATACAGGCCCGCATCGAGGCCATCCGCGCCGCCGGCGGCAACCCGTTCAACGATTACCAGTTGCCGGAGGCGGTCCTGAAGTTCAAGCAAGGCTTCGGCCGCCTCATCCGCACCAAGGACGACGAGGGGATGGTCGTGGTCCTGGACTCGCGCATCCTGAAGAAGGCCTATGGCCGCATCTTTCTCCGGGCCCTGCCGCCGTGCCGGGTAATCGTGCCGGGGCACGACGAGTGACACAGTGACGAAGTGACGAAGTGGCGGAGTGACGGAGGGCGCGGTGGCGCTGCCGGGTTCCTTCAGGGGGGCCGTCGTGTCCTTCATGGCGTCGGCGGTGTAGTATATATACACACCGCCGAGGCCCGTACCGACAGGACGGGTGCGCAGTATATATACTGCGCACCCGTCCTGTGAATAGCAGCACGAATGGTTCGGTTGGCAAGGGGCCGTGCGACTTCCTCAAGGCACAAACAGACGTAGGCCGCGGCAACGCCGCGGTCTACTTCGGCTCGGTCAGGGGGCCGTACGTGCCCGGCATGCGGTCGCGCGGGCCGATGGAACGCCAGTGGCCGACCCACGGCAGGCACTCGCGGGTCGCCAGGTCGATCTCGGCCCAGAAGACGCCCTCGCGGCCCTTGTTGGACACCAGGATGCGGCCCATCGGGTCGATGATCATGCTCTGGCCGTCGTAGACCGACGGCACCAGGTAGATGCCGTTGTCTCTGGCGCGGACGCGAAAGACCGTCTCGCCCTGGGCCCGGCCATCGGCGTCGGCCATCGTGTCGCCCCACGTCGGGGCGAAGAGGATTTCGGCGCCCTGGAGGGCGAAGATCGACTCCGGCTCCGGGAAGAACCAGTCGTAGCAGATCTGGATGGCGACCGTCCCGAAGTCGGTCTTGAAGACCGGGTACTCGTGGCCCGGGGTGATGCCCTGGCGCCATTCCTCGCGCGGCAGATGGATTTTGCGGTACTTGCCGGCCAGGCGGCCCTCGCGATCCAGCAGGACCGCGGTGTTGTAAAGGCGGTCGCCCTGGCGCTCCGTCAGGCCCGCAACGACCCACAGGCGGGCGGCGCGGGCGGCCGCCCCCAGGCGCTCCGTCGACGGGCCGGGGAGGGGTTCCGCCACCTCGGGCATCGTGCGGCCTGTGCCGATGAGCGTCATCGACTCCGAAAGGCACACGATGTCGAGGCCGAGTTTCCCGGCCTCCGCCACCTTGGCGGTCCACAGTTCGAGGTTCTTCTCGGGCGTGCTGTCCTTGGGGCGCAGGTAGACCGTCCCCACCTTGACCTTCCGCGGCGCGGGCGCTGCGGCGGGCCGGACGCTCGCGCGCTTCCACACGACCGTGCCGCCCTGGGGCCACTTGACCTCGAGCGAGAGCGTCGCCCCGTCGGCCTCGGCGGGGGCCATCAGCACGTCCTCGAACTTCGCCGCCGCGCCGTCGACCTTTGGCCCCCGCACACACATGCCGGCGGGATGCACCGGCTCTTTGCCCTTGGTCCAGGTGAGCCGCACCAGCACGGACTGCCGCGGGCATGGGATGGTGCGGAGTTCGGCATCGACCGCGATGGCGTAGGCCTGGCCGCCGCGAATGCCCGCGAGTTGCTGCTCGACCCCGCCGATGGCGTACGGCTCCTTCGGCGCCTCGACAACGAGGCCGTCGGGCGTGCGGCGCGCTGCCACGCTCGCATTCTTCCAGACGGGGGTCCAGGCGGCCCAGTGCGCTGGCATGCCGCCCTCGCCCCCGGCGGAGAAGTCTGGGTTCAGCACGAGTTCCTTGGGGGCATCGGCCGCATGGGCTGAGCCGCAGGCCGCCGCGAGCACAAGTGCGGCCGCGGCGCCGATGAACAGCATGGGTAATTCCATCATCGCCCGACTTCCTTCAGCCTCTGCGGCCGGCGGACCACGAAGTAGATGATCGCCCCGATGAGGTGCGTGAAGACGATGATCAGGACCCAGATGAGGCGGTTGTTCCCCTCGTCGGATTCCTTGGTCACGCAGTCGATGAGGGCCCAGACCCAGACGACGGTGCCCCCGATGCCTATCACGCCCGCAAAGGCGATGGCACAGCACCACATGCAGGAAAATCCGCTCAGAAACATGGCCGGCGCTGCGTCGTGCATGATTGGTCACCTCACAAACTTGAATGCTGGCTTGGTCATTCGGGAGATGTTGATCCACTGGCCCTTCGCGCTCTCCTCGGCCGGGGCCGGAAGCGCAAAGGCCAGCACCGCGGCAAGAAGCGCGCTGCCAACGACGACGGGTCTCATGGCGCTCTCCTTCGCTCCGTGGAAGTGCGATACAAGGATATCGGGTTGCCCGCCGTCCTGAAAGTAAATACAATGCGAGGTCGTTGCGAAGACCGGGGGCCATGAACAGGCAGGCGCGCCCGCCCATGCCTTCTTGGGCCGGCGCCGAGGTGGGCACACTATGAGCGTTGAGGCTTCCTCATCACCAGGCCGGCGGCGGACGGCGTGGCTGGGCATCCTGGGCCTGGCGATCCTGCTGGGCGGTCTGTTCTTCTTCCGCCTGGGCGACGATGTGCCGCTGCGCAGCCACGAGGCGCTCCTGGCGGGCACGGCCCGCAACATGCTCCTGAACCGGCCGGTGCAACTGGCCGACGGGTCGCAGCCCAGTCCGTACCTGGTTCCCAACTTCAACGACAGCCCGCGTCTTCGCAAGACGCCGCTGGCCTACTGGATGGTGGTGCCGGTGGCCCGCCTGCTGGGCGAAGTCAACGCCTGGAGCGCCCGCCTTCCGAGCGCTGTGGCGGCCCTCATCACGGTGCTGCTGGTGGCGGCGGCGCTAGCGCGGCAATATGACAGGCTGACGGCCCTGCTGGGGGCGGCCGCCCTGGCCACGACCGTCGGCTTCCTGATGAACGCGCGGGCCGCCCTCGCCGACATGCCGATGACGTGTTTCTGCACGGCGTCGCTGGTCGCGCTATGGCTTGCCGTGGAGAGAAGCCGCGCGCGGCGGTTCGGCTGGCTCATCGTGGCCGGCGTTTGCGCCGGACTGGCGATGCTCGCGAAGGGGCCCGCGCCCCTCCTGGTCTTCCCGCTGCCGTACGTCGTGGCGGCCGTCTTCATCGTGGCGCGCCTCGTTCGCACTCCCGGCGGAGGGAGGGCGAAGATCGGCGACTGGCTCTGGAGCCTTGCGGGAGCCGCGGCCGCGATCCTCGTGTTCCTGGCGGTGGTCCTTCCGTGGCCCGCCTACGTGTACCTGCACATTCCCCAGGCGCTGGACATCTGGCGGGCCGAGTCGGTGGACCGCTCGGTGGGCGCGTTGGGGCACCAGGAGCCGATCTACTTCTACCTTCTCCGCCTGCCCGTGCTCGTGGCCCCGTGGACCCTCTTCTTCGTCTACGGCTTTGCCATGGCGGTGAGGCGTGTCTCGCACCTTGCGGCTGATTGGGCCTGGCTGTGTTACGCGGGGGCGTGGGTGGTCGGGCCGCTGGTCGGCTTCAGCCTCGCCGCGGGAAAGCAGGATCACTACGTGCTTCCCCTGCTGCCGGCGGCAGCCGTCTTCACGGCGCTGGCGATGCGGAAGTTGCTCGCGCCGTGGGTGCCTTTGCCGGGCGCGGCAGGCGCCCGGCCCCAGGTCCCCGAGCCCGAGCCTTCTGACTTGGCCCGGACGGGGCAGGGGCTTGTCATCGTCCACGGGGTTTTCTTCGTGGCCCTGGGCGTCGTATGCGTGGCGGCGTACGTTTTCAGCCGGGTGAACCCGTTCTTCTATTTTGGCCTCGGGTTGGTTGAGCGCCTGGCGACGCCGGCAATTCTGCGCCCGCTGACCGTGCTTGGGGCGGTGTTCATCGTGGGCGGGGTAACCGCCGCGGTCCTGTCGTCGCGCGCCCGATGCGTGGGCGCCATGGCGGTTCTCGTGGCGATGTTCGCGGCGGGCTTCCTGTGGTCCGGCCCCACACTCATCGGCCCCCTTGACCGCGCGAGTCGGGCCGCCGAGTTTGCCCGCCAGGTGCGTCAGGTTGTTCCGGACGACGCGCCGCTGTACGGCTTTCGCGGCACCAGCAACTCAGTGATCTTCTACATGGGACGCCCCATCCCCGTGCTGGGCGATGCGGCGAGTGTCCGCGAGAAGGTGGCCGTCGGGCGAACCACCTTTGTGATGACCGACGACAAGCATCTCCCGCAGATTCCAAGCGACGCCAACTTCCTGAAGGTCCTCCACGTAAGCGATTCGTACCGGCCCGACGAAGGCATGTGGCTTCTGAAGGTGCCGGGCCGTTCGGCTGTGCGTTCGCCTTGATTTCCCTCCCGGCGGCCGATACCATGAGCACGCCGGTCATGAGGCTGCGCAGCGGTCGGGCGGCCGGTCTCGCTGGATGCAAGGTATATGGCCACGGCAAAGGCGCCGTGGCCATGCTGCCGCATGTGCCGGCCCCGGAGAACGAGGCGCGATGTCAGAGCCGCCCGAATCCGTGCCGCAGAGCCGTACCGCGCGCCTGATGCTGGCGGCGCTGGTGGCGCTCGGGCTTCTTGCGCGGCTGGCGCTGGCCCTCATGATGGGCGACGCCCAGGCCACGCGCCTTCCGGAGTCGAGCGAGTACCTCGCCATCGGCCGTTCGGCGGCCGATGGCGACGGATTCATGCTGCCGGGGCGGGGCGCCGGGCCGGCCGCGACCCGGCATCCCGGGCCGGATGCAGACAAGGGGCCGGTCGGCCCGGCGGAATTCGCCCGGCGCATGCCCGGGTACCCGGCGCTTATAGCGGCGGCCAACCGGATGACGAGCGCGCCTCTGCGGACGGTCCTGGTTGTCCAAGCGGTCTGCGGCGGACTGGCGCTCGGGCTGGCTGCGTGGGCGGCGGCGAGGCTGGCGGGGCTTTGGGCCGGCCTGGTCGCGGTGGCCCTTCTGGCGTTCGACCCGTACCGGGTTTACTTCGCCGCGTTGGCCGTACCTGTTACGCCTGTGGGGCTCGCCCTGGCGGCCGCGATGGCGTTGGGTCTGAAGTTCATTGCGGCCGTGGAGTCCGGAAGCTGCCGGGCCTGGGTCTGGGGCGCAGCGACAGGCCTGGCCGTGGCTGCGGCGGCGTACTTCGAGCCATGGGCAGTCGGGCTTGTCGTGCCGATTGGCGTGGCGGCCGCCGTGGCGCGCGAGCGCCGGCGATTCCTCGCCGGTTGGGCCGCGGGCGCGGCGGTCCTGTTGGTGTGCCTGGCGCCGTGGCTGATCCGCAACACGGTACGCTTGGGCGTGCCAATCCTCACCACGCTTACGGGCGAGCGCCTCTTCGAGGGCACGCTCGCGCAGCGCGGGTTGCCGCTGCCGAGTGAGAAGGCCCGCGAAGCGGAAGGGCTTGACGAGGTCGGGCAGGATGTGTTCTATCTGAGGTCGGCGCTGGGCGAGATGGCCGACGCCCCGGCGCAGTGGCTGAAACTGGCGGCCCTGAGAGTGGGGCGGCTGTGGTCGCCCGGGCCGATTCTCGAGGGAGGCGACGAGGCCATTCATCCGGCGGCGGGCTATACGAGCCTGCTGCCGACGGCGGCCCTGGCGCTGGTGGGTGTCTGGATGCTTCGGCGGCAGCGGGCGACCGTGGTTTGGCTGCTCCTGGCGCCGCTGTGGCTGACGTGCGTGCACGCGGTGCTGGCCTCGCCGCCGCCGGAGCGGCTCGAGGTGATGCCGGCGCTGGCGGTGCTCGGCGGCGCAGGGCTGATGGCGCTGGTGGGGCGCCGTTCAGCGCCGCACGCTGAGGCCAAAGCCAGTTAGCCGCCTCGCTCGCGAGGCGCGTGCTGCTGCAACGATTGGTTTGAGGCGAGAACGGAAGGCCAGATGCCCGAGATGGCGCCGGAAGGCGAACGCGAAAAGCCGCGGCAGCGTCCGAGCCACTGGGATCATCCGGTGGACGAGCGGCGCCGCCAGAACCGCGCGCGCCGCCAGCGGCGCCGGCGCATCGTGCTCCTGGTCCTCCTCATTGTCGCGGCGGCGGTTGCGACGGCGTATCTGTATTACACGAGCGACCGCCAGGTGGAGAAATTCGCCGAGGAGTACCTGCACAGACTCCTGGGCACCCGTGTCCGCATGAGCCACGCCAGTTTCACCTTTGGCGAAGGGCTAGTGCTGGAGCGGCTGAGCGTAGGGTCGCCGGAACCGTTCAAGGACCCGATCCTGGTGGCCGACAGGGTGGACCTGAAGGTTGCATGGCTGTCGCTGGCCCGTCTGTCGCCGCAGGTGACCGAGATCGTGGTTCGGCGGCCCCGCATCAACCTCCAGTTGTGGAACGAGGAGGTGTGGAATTTCCAGTTGCTGGCGCAGCGCCGGTCACCCGAAGTCGTGGCGCCGAGGCTGCGGCCCATCGTTGCCATTGAAGAGGGGGTCCTGCGTGTCCAGCGCCTGGGCTCCCTGCCGGGCGCGGGCCGCGAGGGCAGGGTTACCGAGATGCAGGTCTCGGGCCTCCTCTTGCCGAGCGAGTCGGCCCCCGACACGCTCCGGTTCCAGACGAACGTGACGAGCCAGGAGGTGAATCTGGCGGTGGCGTCGGGCGGGCTCGACCTGCGCACCGGGGCGCTGCGGTTCGAGGGCCAGGCCTCCAACGTGGCCCTGACGCCGGCGCTGTACGGCAGCCTGCCCCGCGACGTTCAGGCCATCTGGCACAAACTCGAACCGACCGGCTCGATCAACGTCAAGGTCACGTTCGACGACAAGCAGGGCTTCGGGCTCGGCATGGACATGACCGGCGTTAACTTCTCTTACCGGTTCCGGGAGATGCTCCACCAGTTCGAGAACCTGACCGGGCGGTGCGAGTTCTCGTCGGCGGGCCTGAAACTGACGGGTGTGCAGGGCGTCATGAACCGCTGGCCCATCCGCCTTGAGGGAACGGTCACGGGCTTCGAGAACGAGCAGTTGGCGATGGACCTCCAACTCTGGGCCGACCACGTGGACTTCGTCAAGAGCCGGCCGATTCTGGTGAGCCTGGCAGCGCAGATGGAGGGCATCTACGTCTACTATGCGCCGGAGGGGTACGTCGACGTCGAACTGAAGATCCGTCGCGGCACGGAAGAGAAAGCCCCGCTCGACGTCTCCGGACGAGTCTTCTGCCGGGATGTCAAGATGCGATATCTCCTGTTCCCCTACTCGCTGGAGCGGATCCGGGGCACGATGGAGTTCGGGGGCAATCGTTTTGAGACGGCGGGGCTGACGGGCTATCACGGACCCGCCGAGGTCACGCTCGAGGGCTGGGGCGAGAACCCCGGCCCGCGGGTCGAATCGAGGGTCAAGGTCCATGCCCGCAACGTCCCGCTCGACGAGGACCTGCGGCAGGCGATGGCCAAGGCCCAGCGCGACGTGTACGATCAGTTCTCGCCCCGCGGCGCGGCCGACATGGAGGCCGAGATCTACCGCCCGCCCCGCGAAGGCGCCATGCCGGAAGTGACCGTCGACCTGAACCTCCTGGACTGCCAGTTCAAGTACCGGTGGTTCCCCTACGAACTGCTGCACACCACCGGCCGCGTGGTCATCGCGCCCCAGAAGAGCGACATCATCGAGGTCCAGGGACGCCACGGCAACGCCGTCGTAACGCTCTCGGGGGAGGTCCTCGGCCTCGACAAGCCCGACCCCGCCGTCAAACTCACCGTGGCGTGCCGGGACGTCGCGATCGACGACGACCTCGAGCAGGCCCTGCCGAAGCGCGAACGCGACGTCATGCGGGTCTTTCACCTCTCCGGCCTGACCGACATCAGCGGCACGGTGACCAAGGGGCCGGAGACCAAGAACCAGTTGGACTACGACCTGCTGCTGCAGTTGAAGAACGCCCGCATGATTCACGAGGCGTTCCCGTTCCTGGCTGAGCAGGTGACGGGCAACGTTCACCTGGCGCGCGGCACATGCCGCATCGAGTCGCTGGCGGGCTTCAACAGCGGGGCGCGGATCGACGCGCGCGGCACCATCGAGCAGACCGAGAACGACTTCGCGATGGACCTGACGCTGACGGGCAAGGACGTGCCGTTGACCGAATCGCTGCGCGGAGCCCTGGGGCCCGAGGTGCGCCGCGCTTGGAGCCACCTGGCGCCGCGGGGCCGCGTGGACCTGGCGGCTCACCTGACGAAGGCCTTCGGCGCAAAGGAGTCTGTGAAGCACCACGTCCTGGTCACGGCGCGAGACATTCAGGCCACGCTCGATTTCTTCCCATACCCGCTGGAGCATGTGGCCGGGCAGATGGAATTCGAGGCCAGCGAAGTGCGGCTCCACAACATCCGGGCGCGGAGCGGCCCCACGGAGTTCCTGCTGGGCGGGCGCATCACGTACAGCGACGCCGGGCCGGAGATCGACCTGGCGATCCGGACGAAGGGCCTGCGATTCGACGGCCCGTTGCGCGACGCGGTTCCCGGGGCGCTCCGGCGCGCCTTCGACATCGTCCGCCCGACCGGCCGCGTGGACCTGAACCTAGACCGCCTGCTCTACCGCCCGACGCCGTCGGGCAAGGCAGAGGCCACCTGGCTAGGCACCGCGGTTCTCGACGAAGTGGGGCTCGAGCCCGGCCTGAAGGTCTCTGGAATAGTCGGCACGGCCGAGATGCAGGGCCGGTGGACCCAGCACGGGGTGTCGCTCGACGGCCGACTGTTGGTCCAGCAGGGCGAGATCGCCGGCAAGGACGTTTCGAACCTGCGGCTGGTTATCGACAAGCCCGAGAAGTCGCCGATCATCTCCATCAAGAACGTGGAGGGCGAGTTCTACGGCGGCCGCCTCGAAGGGTTCGCCACCATCGCCCTGGGCGAACAAGGCAAGTACGCCTTCAGCCTGGCCGCAGAGGATGTGGACTTCGAGCGGCTTCTGCGCGACGGGTTCGGCCTGGAGCACAACATCGCGGGGGGCAGGCTGCGGGCGACCCTGGGCCTGTGGGCCAAGTCGGCCGACTCGGCCGTGGCCGAAGGCTCCGGCTACGCCTACGTCACAGACGCCAAACTCTACGAGTTGCCCCTGGTGGCCCGGCTCTTCAACTTCCTACAAGTCGAGCCGCAGGACCGGACGGCTTTCCAGAAGGCGCGCATCCTGTACTTTGTCCGCGGCAAGCGGCTCATCCTGGGCGACATCCGCCTGGAGGGACGCGCGATGAACCTCTACGGGTCGGGCACGATGGAGGCCGACGGGGAACTCGATCTGACCTTCATGGTCGGCAAGAAGAACGACGACCCGCTGATCCCCGCCCTCTCGGAACTGATGGAGGGCGTCCGGAAGCAACTGGTCGTGGTCATCGTGTCGGGGACTCTGGCCGATCC
>Ga0315286_10007261_pt1 | contig 10830 bp, 14 predicted proteins | sample YL17G10_0_MG_FD_205038 | JGI IMG/M metagenome (GOLD analysis project Ga0315286, IMG submission 205038) | Sediment microbial communities from Yellowstone Lake, YNP, Wyoming, USA - YL17G10_0 | ecosystem: Environmental > Aquatic > Freshwater > Lake > Sediment | place: USA: Wyoming | collected...
TTGGTAAGAACTGGTGGTTGAATCGGAGAAAAAGCCATTTAGAACCCCTCTATGTTAAGAATAATAGGGTGGGAGAGGAATTTCCCCCACCCTATCACAAACCAAAAAGGATTAGCTTTCCTTCACCCAACCCGTAACGCCGGTAAGGGCCGTTATGGTTTTCTGCGCCTCAAACTTCAGGGTTCCTTCGGTAAGCAGATAACCCGCATAACCGTCCGTACCCTTGGCCTGCGCGTTCTCCACCATGAAGGTGTTGTCAACGTAGCTGAAGGTGACGAATTCGGGGTCAAAGCAGAAGGCCGTTCCTGTCGCGCACTCTTCGATTGAGCCGGATGTCAGGAATTCAATCGCTCCGGCAGGAGAGATAACTTCCGTGACGTTCACGCCAAAAGCCGTATCGCGCACATACGTCTGTATGTTGCCTACGTCTGTTGAGAAACGTCCGAAAATCTTGCCCCAGACCGAACCGGCGACAAACATCTTGCGCCTGCGCGGGGAACTGTACTTGAAAGATTCGACAAGGAAGTTCTCGACCATTTCCCCGTAGTTAATTGTTCCACCGTGGGCGGCATAAGTGGTGAGGAAACGTCCGGTATTCGTGGTAGCACCATAAACACCATCGTTATATTCCATGAAACCACCCATCGTCTGAACAACATTACCATTGGCATCGGTAAGGTTATTTGACTTGTAACCGAACATCCAGGTCTGCTCGATTTCGCGCACATGTTCAACAGCAGCTTCGGACATGGTTTCGGCCTTGTCCTTGCCACCGTAAGTGCGGATCTTGTCAGCAGAACGGGAAACGGCCCAATCGTTACGGAAAATCTGCTGATAGTTATAGTACGGGGAAGCTTCCACTCCACGGCCTGTGCCGGTAGCGGAGTTCTCTTTCACCGCATAACCCAGGATTTTCAATGCTTCGTCATTGGGAATTTCAATAGGTGACGTTGAACCCACGCCACGGACTACGGTAGCTACCAACGTGGAAGTATTGTAAGCCGTAACAAAAAGACGCTCGGCACCGTACATGAGGATTGCGCCTTCTTTCACTCCATACATGGCCGCGCCGGAAGCGTTGTCAATGTGGAAGGAAGTGGAAGAAGCGGAAGCGGCAAGGGTTTCGGCAGCGTAGGCCGTAACACTCGGAAGGGTCTTCTCAAACCATTCCACTTTTTTGCCGGGGGCAAACTCGGACTTGATCAGCCCTTTGACTTTGATACGTTCTCCGTTGGGGCCGGGCATGATGCCGCCCTTGAGCATGAGGATGGGAGTGTACTGCGGAGCATACAGGAAGATGCGGTCTGCTACGATACGGACTTGACGGGTTTCTGTCTCGCTGTTCGCACTTGTACGAACGCCGGTAAATTCAGCCATTTCTGGCTCCTTTCTTAATTTTTACCGGAACAAGTTCCCCTTGCCAAAATAACTGCCCTTCTGCTTTCCAATGCCAAGAAATGTTTCCATTTCCATTACGGGATCGGATTTATCATCAGGTTTCTTATCTTGCTGCGGGTTGCTTGTTCTGGTTTGGATTGGTTGTAATCTTTCTTTTTGTGCTGCGACACTCTGACCCTCTGCCTGTGCTGATTGCATAGCCTTGGTAAAATCATAAGTGTCTTTGAGAAACGTCCGGTAGGTTCTTTTAATCCGCGCCGGTTCGGTACACAATTCGTTGATAGACTCTAATCCTTTGGTATCTGAACCATAAAGTTCTTCGAGCCAACCACCAAATTGCGTCCTGTTTTCCTTAAAGCTTTGCACTTCAGGGTCTTCTTCAACGGCCTGGATTGCGCGCCGGATTTGGTCTTGTTTCATTTGCGCTTGCGTCTTTGACCTTTCGATTTCAGACGTTTTTCGCAAAGCTTCAAGTTCCTGCCGGTTGCCTTCCATGCGCTGATTAACGATCTCCTGAACAGCCTCCAGGGTTTGTCCACTCTCCAACATTGCCTCAAACTTCTCTTTCGAGATTGAAGACTGTTCCGATGACTGAACCGGAGTCCCGCCACCTTGAACAGCCTTAATGACGGTTTGATTCATCATCTGTTCCAAAAATTTCTTTTCGGAATCGAGATGGCTAATCTCCGCGTCACGCTTGAGAAGGTCGGATTTGTGTTCAAAATTGCGCTTGTGAAACTCTTTGTGGAGTTCCGCGTAAGACTTGGCAAGTGCGTCAGGGTCGGTAAATTCAACGCCACCAACAACAAACTTCTTGGGTTGCTGTCCTTGCGGGTCAGTCCCTTTGCTGTCGGCTTTCGGTTGTGCTTCCGGCTTAGGCTTTACGCCTTCCGTCTGCTTCTCCGGCTGAACCGTTCCCTGTGGCTCATCGTCCCTATTTTCAATCTCCGGCAGGAGTGGCCTAAACTCCTTATCCTCTGGCTCTCCGGTAATTTCCCGCATGAGGTCGAGGATGGACGGGGATTTGGAAATAGAAACCGTCTTGTCGTAGCCTTTATCCGCGCCATCAGTATTCGGTTTGGGCTGTGCGCCTTCCGCGTTCTGTGTGGGAATAAGGCTTTCCGTCTCTTTTGCGCTTTCGATGATAGGCATTAACATATCTTTTTCCTTTGGTTAAGTTCCCGTTAGGGCTTGCTCACCTACTTCATATCGTCTGAAATAGACTCTTCTTGTTTTTCTTTTATGAGGCCGACAGAAACCATGGCCTCTTTAAGTTTTTCTTCCACCAATTCGGGCATATCAATAAAGTTTTGTATTTCCGCCATTGCACCTTGAATCACATAGAAGTCCTGCGTGTTCTGTGGGCCAACAGCAATAAGACGGTTCATAAGCATATTCAATCGTTCAAAAGCCCACTTGCGGGAAGCGTCACCTCTGGCCCATGACGCAAGTTCTTTCCAATATCCAACCCTATCTGGAGTATCACAGTCGATATAAATCTTTGGCACCTTTACGGGCTTCGGTATAACAACTTTGACGCTTTTAAAAGGATTGATAATATTGACCTCCAACACTAATTTAATTCAATTTACTACAAAATGCAAGTTTTGTTCATTTTACATGCCCATAGCAATACCCATTGCCGTACCTTGGGGTTGAGGAATGGGGGCCGGTTGGCCTACTGGCATGCCGCTTCCAGGCTGACTTGCACCCATGCCGCCTATGGCACTTTCAAGCCTTGAATTTTCCTGTCCTAATAGCTGTTGTGCCTGCTGTGGGATATCCGGCAGCATCTTGCGGATATCCAATTTCTGCGCCATAGGTGACGCTTCGAGAATGCCACGCAGGAACGGGATGGGTGTCACACCATATTGCTGCAATAATTGAAAGTATGGGGCGAATGTTGACAGTAACCCTGTCCATAACTGTGTCTCCATTTCCTTGTTTGTGCGGGTTGGATCTTGACGTTCAAACATGAAATCGCCTTGAATATCCCACGGCATGATACTCTTGTATTGTTCTCCTGCCTGCTCGTCTCCGGTTATTTTAATCTGTTTCTCGTCCATCATAAACTGCTGAATCATAGCGCACTCTTTGAAGGTGTGGTCGTTATATCCGGTTTCAGCAAAGACGTTTACCATGTGCAGGAAGCGAGCGTGCGCGCCTTCAAGCGAGCGCACCACTTCAGTGGCAGACCGTTGGTTCTGAGCCATAACGCCACGGGCATTGGGACTCATTGCAAGGGTATCTTCTGCATGCTGATTCTGCATCTGCCAGAACTGATGGAACGTATTGAATCCCTGGTCGGGCATATTGAGGGGCATGATGGATCTCGCTAATTCGCCTATGTTCTTTACGCTGATAATGCCACCGGGGGCTACTTCACCAATATTGTTCACCGAGCGTTCAAAGCTGTTTTTGTGCGCGATAAGCCTGGGAGATAGGAGAAGGTGTAAACTATCGAGCCTGACATTGCAGAGAATATTTAGAATTCTCTGGTCGGTAAGGATGGGTTCAATGGCACCTATTCCTATGGCTGAATCTTCCTGTGGTATGATGTTGTGAATATTATACGATAACATATCAAACGCATACGGAGAGGGGCGAATGAGAATAGGATACCGCCCATTGGCAATATAAACCTCATAGTAGCGTGGGTCTTCCTGATTGCCGGGCATATCAAGTTTGCCCTCATAGCGGATAATGCTTACTCGCTTGCGTGTCCAATCGTAACTGCCTGTTTCGGTTTCCCCAAGTGTTCCCGTATAGGTGGAATCTGAGAATGGGTTGGCGGTAAAACCTGTTAGCATGCCCACGGAAGGTGCGCCACCGCGCAATTCGTTCTCAAGTTTATCAAGATTGAAATAACCCTGGAAGTCCTTGGTGTTCCATAGTGCGTCAAAGTCTGTGTCTATTTCTTCCACGGCATAGCGCATATCGCGGAGCATGTAATTAAGCGGGTCGAATGCCACCCTTACAGGGTCTATAACAATGAAGTCTGGACTATCAACCTTGGTATAGGGTTGTTCTACGCTCTGGAAGTGTTTGATAACACCATCGGGTGTGCGGATAAACTGGCGCATGGGCTTATAGCTACGCTGAAAGTTCCAGAAGTTACGGGTGACTGCCATGCCATATTTGAGTGCATAGTTTATGGTGTAAGTGTATTTAAGCCGCTTCTTCATTTGTTCAGCTTCATGTTGCATTACTGCTTCCATGTTTTTTGCTGCGTCTCTGAAAGAAGCGGATCTCGGACTGCAAATAACGTATGGGGTGCGTCCAAACAGGGCATCATCGAAATATGCTCTGAGTGTTTCCACGGTTTTGAAGGACAGTTTTACATAGAGTTTATTGCGCCATTTTGGAATGTCCTTGGTGTTCTTGAACTGCCCGTTATAGGCGCGGCGATAATCCATGTAATTTTCTTTAAGTTTGACATAGCCTTTTCCGTTTTGTGCTTCCCATACGCGCTGCATAACGAAATCAAGGATACGCGACTCTTCATAGCTTTTGACGTTGGCCGGAAGTTTATCACTGCGGCGTTTGTCGTTTTCCGAATACGATAGTGTTGGCATTATTCATACTCCGCGCTAATGGTTTCCATAAATGGGTCTGTATAATTTTCAGGGTCATATTCAAATTCTTCGCGCTCTTTTTCAGATTCTTCTTTGGCGCGTCTCAGGTAATACGCTTCCTTCATTTCCAGTTCAGGCGGCAACGTGGGCATAACGTAATCCAAGCCGTCTTTGCCGCCGTGGGCCGCAAGGTAGCAGGTGCAGTCCATAAGGTGTCCGTCTTTGGCTTTAGGTTTCTGCATGGGGTCGCGCCTGTCAGCTATGCGCTCGGAAACGGGGGATTGCCACTCATACCTTTTCCTCTCCCACCTCGTTTGAACGCATGATTCAAAGGTTTGCAAGAGGGGTCGTTTTGTAATGGGATTTAGCCTATCCCACTGTTTCAGCATGTCTATCCGACTATGCACATCGTCGCATCCACCCACGGTGAAGATGTCGCCATACTCCACAAGAAGCTGTTTGATGGTCTTTCCCGTTTCGGCGTTCTTCTGTGTGGAGTAGTGGTTGTCGATAAGGACAATTTCAAAGTCTATGGGTGTGGCATGTTTCTTTAGTTCCCGCGCAAACTGCGGGATAAACATTTTAGTCCACAATTCTTTATACAGGAACATCTCATGTTTTGGACTTACGGCAATCATAACCGCCGCCTGCGGAAGAGACGCATGAGGATCTACTGCACAATAGCGGGGCCAGTTATGCGGTATGGCAAACTCCTGTGCTTTGGGAATAACCCACGGATATTCGTCTTTCCATTCATCGAAAATTAGGCCGGTACGATATGTTGGAATGCCGTAAATTCTGGAGGGTCTTTCTGATTCGGGAGTTTCCGCTATAATCTGTGCTATGCGTTCATCCGTAAACTTCCCACCTACCCTAACATGGTTCTCAGATATTGGAACCGTGAATAGGCCGATGTTGGGATCATCTCCGAGATAGACTCTATTCACATAGCGAGTAAAAGATTTAAGTGCGGTCATGGCGCATACGAGTTCACCGTTCTTAACAATGATACGCTTCTGTGATTCTGTGAATATGTGCCAGGGTGGTTCTTCGTCAAAGCCTACGCCGTCCAAAGTATCTGAGGCCCACTTGTCCTGATCCATTTCGTAGGACATAAAGAAGCAGATGGAACCATTACGCATTACCGCGCAGTCATTGGTAAACCCCATATCGTCTCGGTAGCGGGAATTGGGGTCGAGGTCTTCTTTGTTTATCCAATCACGGAAAGTCTTTTGCGTAACCTTGCGTGATCTGTCCATCGAAGTAGAACCAAGATACCAACGGGAGCCGGGAACCTTTTTCAGTTGGCGGATAACGTAGTTGATAAGGGTTGTGGTTTTGCCTGCCTGGTTGCTGCCGAATATGACTTTCTCTTTGCGCGGATCATTCCAGAATCTTTGCTGTCCACCGGGAAAGGGCTTATAAAAGTCATGCGGTCGCAGGAGTTTGAGTTCGGCTTTCTTTCTCTCAAGTTCCGCGAGTTCGGCAAGAAGTTTTTCCTTATCGGCTTTCATGCGTTCCTAACAATACAGTTCGCCCCTACTGGCGCTTCCCGCTTGAATGTCTTGGGCGCTTTTACGTTCGTCTTCCTCACTGTCGGTGAGAGCTTCCACGGTGTCGTCACCGGTGGAGTTAAACCGCGACTCTTTTACGGAATCGAGGCCCATCTTGAATTCTTCGGCTTCGGGGTCGCGGTCTTTGTATGTCACACCGAGTTCTTTGTATTCGGCTTTTTCTTCTGCGACTTCGCGTTTCTGCGCTTCATCGTCCATCTTCTTTTGCCAATTCTCAATGTCCTGGCCGTCGAGATATACGGTGTCATCAACTTTTCCCATGATTTACTCCTTTTAAATTTACATTGAATATTGTGTGCCGCAGTTATCGCACTGCCATAATTTCATGTCTTTGGTTTGCGGGTGAACGGTGCCTTTTTGACCGCACCCGTGATTGCAATCTTCGTTGGTGTTTACTTTTACTGGAACATCGGGATTGCGTTCAATCTGTGTGCTTCCGGTGGGGATAATGTCATCCCCTATGATATTGAAAGTCGGGGAATCCCTTACTGAATCTTCAATAGCGTTATCGAGATATATGGGGCGCATGCCTGAAGCACCTACGCCACGGGCCATAAGTTCGCTCATGGTCATCATGTGAGTGGCCTTTTCACGATACGCATTTGAATCGATACGGGGTATTCCTGAACTCATGCGACTTTCCTCATTTTAAAGTTTTTATCACCGGGAAGAATTAATTTGCTTCTAACCGGCACCCTTATTTTCTTTTCCTGAGATTTTCGCATACCTTCAAAGAACCTTTCCTGCATAATCTGTAGGGGTGGTTTACGTTGTTCGTATGGATCACGGTTATCGCGGAATATCTTTTTGGCCTTGGCTGCGTCCTTCATATCCACTTCATCGTCAACAAGGCGTTCATCTTCTTTTTTGTAATATTCTATTTCATCCTGAATGGCAAGTATGGCTTCTGCTGTCAGTCCCACGGCATCGGCTTGTTCTGCGGCAAGTTTTTCCCGCATTACTTTAAGTACTTCGTTTTCATATTTTCTGGCGCATCCATAGCAGCACAGAATTTCGCGTGGGCCTTGTTGGACAAAACGTGTTTTGGCGTGGAGATATTCAACGGGGATTTTGACATGACAGCCGGGGCAATCGAAGTCTAAAATTTTTTCACTCATTATCTTCAACCTCTTTGAAGTCGGCGTTTACGGCTGAATTCATTTCCGATTTGAGTTCGGCCTTGAGTTTCTTTTCGACTTCCTTTTTGCGGCTTTCTATTTCGCCTATATCATCAGTGTTGCTTTCCGGTGGTTTCCGTCTATCCATAGTCTTGTCATAGAGAAGTCCCTGCATCTGGAGATATAACTTGGCGTGTTGAACATCACCCTCTGCTGCCATCTCAGCATTTTTCTCCATGACTTCGTGCAGGCGGTATCCTGCTGCGGTGAGGCACACCTTGGTATAGGCATCCCTGAATGCGTCTGAGCCGGTGTTGGCGTATATGCAGGCTACGCTGATTCCCAATTTTTCCGCAAGTTCTTTCTTCGTGGGTTGCTTATCATAGGCAAGCATGGCCTGAAGAATAGAGCATTGCAAGGGTGACAGTTTTAAACCGCCACCTAAAACCATCGGGCTTTCAGCTAATGCGTGAGACGTTAGCGCCTGAGAATCCTGCGGGAGTTGCTCCATCTGTGGTTTTTTCCTCCGGGTCATTTACGGTGTTATCCACGGAAACGGCTTCTCCGAAAGCTTTTCCACCCACATCGGGTGGGATATTAGACGGTACGTTCATACAACCTCCTGGTTAAGTTTCTAACCATAAAGATATTTACAATTTATTCAAAAAGCAAGTATTTGTTATTTTAATCATTTTCGAGCAATGCCTTTTTAGCTTCTTCTACGAGGGTAATAGGTAGTTCTAACTCCCTCTGGTGTTCTTTGTCGAATTCGAGTATAGCTTGGAGTGCTGCCCGTATGGTGGGTTTAACTGGTTCGAGTATTGCGGGTGTCCAGGCCATATTAATTTGTGCTTATCATTTGCATAAATTCCACGATGGGATTGTCGTGGAATTTATAATTAAACTGTGCGGCTTCCACGGTATCGCATAGGGATAGTGACAAGTTTTCCATGATACATCCGTGTGGGTTTTTCTTTTTCATGGCAACGTCCATAGCGCGGTCAAATTGTACTCTGCTGAGTGGTGGCGTATGTATTCTCGCGCATAATTCTTTATGGGCGTTATAGAGTAATCGTCTTTTTTCATTATCAAAATGGGCATTCATCTGGGTCTTTATCTGATACCGCATCCGGTGGTTCCGGTGGCAGGGACAGGTCATGCACAGGTAAATCTATTCCGGCTTTAAGTGTGAGGCCCGTCATGTGTGAGGCTATTTCTTTCTGTGCTGTTTTGGGCATGAGGAATATTTTGGCATTCATAATTTTCAAACTTGCCTTGGCTGTTCCTCCGGCGTTTACATAAGCATCAGCCTTGGGTTCGCCTTCGGCATGAACTTCCGAGCCTAACGGCAGGCCATTCATCTTGAGTGCGTCAGCTTCGTCAAAGATAAAGCACTGGATGAAATTGTTGAAACCGTTTTCGGCTTTGGCCGATAAATCCAAGCGGCAATATGTCTTGCCTGATTTGGGAGATACTTTAGCTTCGCCAACACACTTGGTTACGCCTTCCACGATTAGTTTAATCATACGACTCCTTCAAGTTTAATTGCCGCGACCACATTCCTATCTTTGAGTGACATTACTTTCAGCGCATTATAAAAAGATTCTCTACCCGTCCACTTAACCTGTACGCGCTCTACCTTGACATTATTCCCTTCTTCATCTCTACCTTTAAACTCTCTACGAATCATACCCAATTCAGAACCTTGGGGTTCATGTGTTTTGGCGTATTTGCGTAGGAGTTTGGCTTTCTTTGCGTTCATACTTTCCTCTTCAGCACAAACCCATCTTTCAGCACATCCATAAGCACCTGTTTGGCATCTGGATTGGTTGTGGTTTTCTTCAACTCCACAACCCGGTACCACTCACTCCACAGTGCCTCAGCGTCACAGTCATCATACGGGCACCTATCCCAATGATACAGGGGTTGATTGCTGACACTGCATGCCCCGCACATATCAAAACTGTCTGCACTTGTGGACTTGATAAAGTAATCGCACTCCTTCTTCCCTACATAGCATGTCTTCTTAGGCATAATAACCTCAGTAACAGGTCTGATATTGGAAACTCCGAATGTGCTATTAACCATTACCTTCTCTTCAGGCTTCGGAGTAACCGGCCTATCCTTAACCTCTATGTTCCCATTTCTCAAAGGCGGCAAAGGTTTGCCAGTATCTATCCGCATACCACCTCCCTTAATAGATTCCATCAATGCACCGGGGGGCATAATCTTACCACCCCCATCTATAAACTCCTGCGTTTCCTGCCATTCATTGCACATCTGATTCAGATGTTCCGTTAAAGAATTCATATTCATATATGACCTACAATGTCTTCAGCAATAAAATTATCAGATACCAAATAATCTGTTTTGGTTTTAAATCTATCTAATTTAGCAATGAAAAGCCTCTCAATTTCCAAACTGTCCAATTTGTTACATAAAATCAAACCGGGTGTCATATTGATAAGCCCTAAAATCATGGCAGCAGAAGGGGTGGTAATGTGACGGATACAATTTTGCAAAACATAACATTGTGTATTAACATAATCTTTGTTGTAATAGTCTGGCAGAAACATGGCGTTTATGTCTTTGTAATCATCTGAAATGGAATTAGAATTATTCCCATATTGCTGTGTGGTTATTCCAGATATTATAACTTTGTGCTTATCTCCTATGGTTTTTACAATTTCCCGTACCAAATCAATTTTAAGCTGACTTGTCTTGACTATGTTTCTGGTTCTTGGTGTTATGACTATGTAATTTCCATTGTCCATAAATTTTATGACTTCACCAGGCACCTTCAGCATATCTACTTTGGGAGTAACAAATGCTCCAAGATTAAGATATCCATCGTCATTATTGTTATGGTGTCCCAATCTCCAATTCTTAATGTAAAATCCTATTGGAATATGATGCTCTATTTCATATTCATCAATTATCTTTTCTAACGGAATCTTCTCATTAAAATTATTACAATAATGTCCTTCTTTAAAGTCTCCTGAGAAAGAAACGTAGATATGTTTTGCAAAGTCGCCATACAATACTGCTGAAGGGTGCGTGGATGCCACATATATTTCGTCATTGGGAAACAGGGTTTTAACTAAATAGCGTACATGGGCCTGATAGTATAGCAATTCATATCCAAACTGACCGTTCCAGATACCA
>Ga0315286_10007263_pt1 | contig 10829 bp, 8 predicted proteins | sample YL17G10_0_MG_FD_205038 | JGI IMG/M metagenome (GOLD analysis project Ga0315286, IMG submission 205038) | Sediment microbial communities from Yellowstone Lake, YNP, Wyoming, USA - YL17G10_0 | ecosystem: Environmental > Aquatic > Freshwater > Lake > Sediment | place: USA: Wyoming | collected...
CGTCCGGACTCGCTCCAGACAACTGCGGTCCGCCTGGGCAAAGCCGGACAGGGTTTCGAGGTTGCGCAAGGCGGCTGTGTCCAGGCTGGCCGCCTCTGCCGCAGTGCCAATCGTCATCCCGACCGTTTGATCGTGAGCCCAGGTGTAACTCTCCGCATAGCGCGTCTTGAACTCCAGAAAGGAGCGGTCGAAGGCGTCGCGTTCCTCTGCCGCCAGCAAGCGGTCCGGTTTATCGATGGAGCTGAGCAGCGAAATACGTATCCGGTCAATGTCGGGATCGCCGGACGGGAAAGCGGATCTGACGTATTCGCACGCGTGCTCGAAGACCGGGAACCATCGCATCAGGGCAGCCATCTCGTCCACAGACTTGTGCCAGGGTGTTTCCGCATCCTGCCCCGACGGGCATTCTCGGGAGATCCGCGCCATGGCCCCGACGAACGAAATCTCGTTCTTCCACAATCGTTCGATTGTAACCGTCATCGTGGCCAGACGACTGGCGAGCGGCCTTGTCCGGTTGTGGAAATGAACGGTTGCGAGGGGTTCCGGCAGGCAGTCGAGTTTCTCCACCAGGAGGACGCAATTTGCCGCGGGTCCGGACACCCACCATTCCCGGAATCGGATCTCCGCCTCCTCCGGCGTCATGCGGCGTATCTCATCGATGCCTGTCAGGAGCGAGGCGCAGGCCAGAGCGGACTCCTCCCCCGACTCCCGGCCGGCCTCGGAATCAATCTTCTGAAGAGGGTATTCGCCGCCGATGTCTTTCACAAGTTACGCTTTCCTGGTACGACAGGCGGGAGATGCCGTGCACTATGTCGGCTTCTTTTTCTCACCGGTGCCTGTATCTCTTTTATCGACCTTCTCCGGGGAGTCTTTAGCGGGGCTCGCATAGATGTTGGCGGGATCGGTGGCAAGCATCTGCTCGTAGCTGTTGCCGTAGCAGCGGATTGTCGGCTCGCTCCCCTTGATGAAGCACTCCTCCTGACGCTCGAGGCAGCGTTCCGTGGCGAGGAGCCCGGTCGAGGGGTCGATTTCGACTTTGACGATTCCTTCTGGAGCGATGAAGTCCTCTCCTTTGAGGGGCACGATAACGGCGGCTTTCTTCATGAAATCGGTCCAGATCGGCAACGCCGACTGCGATCCGGAAAGGTTGAGCTCGCGGTTGTCGTCAAACCCCACCCACACGATGCAGAGCATGCCCGGCGTGTAGCCGGCAAACCAGCCATCGTGCGAGGTTCCGGTCTTGCCGGCAGCCGGAAGGACAAATCCGCGGGCTCGAACCCCTGCGCCGGTTCCGTGATCGATTACCGATCGCATCAGGGATGTGATCATGAAAGCCGTCTCGGGAGAGATGGCCTGAATCTGCTTCGCCGCCGGAGCGTAGACGGTCTTCATGCCGGGGTCGCATACCTTGAGAATCGGCGTCAACTCCGAGAGCAGCCCGCCGTTTGCGAAGGCCGTGTAAGCGCGAACCATTTCGAGCGGAGTGACCTCGAATGCGCCGATGGCCATCGCAGGATACGGCTTGATCTGCTCGTTCAGCCCGAGACGCTTCGACAGCCCGGCGATCTTGTCGTATCCGATCTTCTCGGCGAACTTGATCGTGGCCACGTTCAGCGACTTTGTGATTGCCTGCCGCATCGTGACCTGCCCCTGGTATTCGTCCTTGAAGTTCTTTGGTTCGTAGACAAGATCCTCGAAAGCGAACTCGGTTGGTTCGTCCAGCGCGGTAGAAACCGCCGTCAGCGGACTGGCACTGGAGTAGGCAGATTCGATGGCCGCGGTGTAGACGAAGGGCTTAAAAATGCTGCCGGGCTGCCGCTTGGCCTGGGTAATGCGATTGAACTGGGTCGTCCCGTAGTGACGGCCTCCGACCAGGGCCAGGATGTCGCCGTTGTGCGGGTCCACCGCAATCAGGCTGGCCTGGACAGTCCCCGGCGGGATGGCCCGCTTGCCCTGGGCGAAGTGCGCGTCCATCTCCGCGATCCCCTGGCGCAGGGCTTCAAACGCCGCCTGCTGCAAGTCCATGTCCAGTGAAGTGAATACCTTGTACTTGCCCCGGGCGAGTGCCTCGTCACCGATTCTTTCGACCAGGACCTCCTGGACGTAGTCAACGAAGTAAGGAGCATCGGAGTAGTTCAGCATCGTCGACGGCTTGACTTCGAGCGGTTTGGCCTTCGCCTCAGTGCACTCGGCGCGCGAAACCATGTCGTAATCGGCCATGAGATCGAGAACCAGGTCGCGGCGGGCTCTTGCCCTCTCCGGATACCGAATCGGGCTGAAGCGGTTCGGCGCGCTGATAATCCCTGCGATGGAAGCAGCTTCGCCTGCCGTGAGGTCCTGAACTACCTTTCCGAAATACGCCTCGGCTGCTTCGCCCACGCCGACTATGCTGAAAGATCCTATCTGGCCGAGGTAAACGTCGTTGCAATAGAGCTCGAAGATCTGCTCCTTCGAAAGCCTCTGCTCGAGGAGAATCGACACGTAGGCGTCGGCAATCTTGCGCCGCCAGGTCCGCTCCGGGGTGAGGAAATAGTTCTTCACAAACTGCTGCGTCAGAGTGCTGGCGCCCTGGACCTTGTCTCCCGCGCGCACGTCAACCAGGAAGGCGCTGAAGATCCGCAGGGGATCGATTCCGCGGTGGCTGAAGAACCGGCGGTCCTCCGAAGCCAGAATCGCGTTGACCACGACCCTGGGGAGGTCCTGGTATCGAACATAGCGCCGCTTCTCCCTGCTCGAGTCGATTGCGTTACTCAACAATTCCGGTCTAAGGGCAAACCTGTCGAGCCCCCGGTGTTTTTCGCCGTCAACCACCGAGGCGATCGTCTTGCCCGACCAGGTGACCAGTGCTGAACGATTGGCATCGTAAGGCAGAGCGGCGTCGTTGACGAGCAGAAGCTGGTTCGGCTTGAGGAACTGATAGGTCGCAGCCCGTGCATGGTCACCCGGTTTTTGCTCAGCGTAGCCGAGGCGCCGGAGTTTCAGCACCAGGTCCTGAGGCGCGATGCGCTTGCCGGAACTGAGATACACGGGGCTTGCGTATATCTCGGTCTCGATCACGCCCTCGTGCTTGCCCAGCTTCGCCCGGATCAGGCTGTCAAAGATGTAGTAGTAGCGGATCAGGAAGATTCCTGTGACGACGACAGCCAGCGATACCAGTACCGCCAGAATTTTCAGCAGCTTCAGACGGCGGGATCGTTTCCTTACCGGGTATCTGCTTCGAGCGCTCGGCTTACGCTCCACCATAGCCCGTAAATGATACCTGAAAGGCCTCAGTGGATTAAACCATATGCTAGGATTAGTGTGCCCTGTCGGTGGCCGGAATGAACGGCGATTCGCTCCCCTTGGTCTAGCACGAGGGGGCCGGTACAGGTCGCCGGCCTGCCGACGGAAGCGGCCGCGGCAAGAGTCAACATTCAAAGACATCGGGATGAATCGTGAATGAGAGGTACTCACGGCAGATCCTGTTCAGCGGCATTGGGGCCTCGGGCCAGGAGAAGATAGGCCTCGGCAGGATACTGCTGGTCGGGTGCGGCGCGCTGGGATCCGTGATCGCGGAGATACTCGTGCGCGCGGGGATCGGACGCATCACAATTGCCGATCGCGACTACATCGACGAAAGCAACCTCCAGCGTCAGGCGCTCTTTACGGAAGAGGACTGCCGCAGCGGTTTGCCCAAGGCGATCGCGGCAGCCAGGCACCTGCGTGCGATCAACAGTTCGGTCGATGTCCATCCCGAAGTCCTGGACGTCCGGGCTTCCACAATTGAGGCGCTAGTCCGGGAGCAAGACCTTATCCTCGACGGAACGGACAACTTCGAAACCAGGTACCTCCTGAACGATGCCAGCCTGCGGTGGGATAAGCCCTGGGTTTATGGCGCCTGCGTAGGAGCGTACGGCATGTCCGTGGCGTTTGTTCCACACGTCACGCCCTGCCTGCGCTGCATTTTGCAGCTCCTGCCGCCGCCGGGCAGTTCGCCCACTTGTGACACCGTGGGCGTGATCGGACCGATCGTCCACGTCGTTGCCGCCCTGGAATCTGTGGAAGCGTTGAAGCTTCTCACCGGACAGAGGGATCTGCTTAACCGGAAGCTGATCACCATGGATCTCTGGGGAAACCGGTTCGCGACCATGGACTTGTCGGCGCAGAAACCCGATCCCGAATGCCCAGCCTGCGGACAGGGAAGGCTGGAATTCCTGGACGGGCTCCATGAGGGCCACGCGGACATGCTGTGCGGACGCAACGCGGTTCAGATCTCCAGGGCGGTCCCGAGGCCCGTGGACCTGGGACCGATCGCGAAACGGTTGTCGGAGTTGGGGTCCGTGACGCACAACGAGTTCCTGCTCAAAGCGAAGATCGGCGAGTGCGAGATTGCGCTGTTCAGGGACGGAAGAGCAATTGTAAGGGGAACACAGGACATCGGAGAGGCGCGGCGGATATATTCCAGGTTCATCGGCAACTGAAACTCTGGTTCCGGGGAGGGAACCGGCGACGGGTGCACGCGGATAACCTGCCGCAACCCGTTGCGTCCAGTGCCGGTGGGTAGCCTAATGGAAGGGGAAAATGATACGAACGCGAGCGGGTTGTGGTCTGATATTGGCGCTGAGTGTGACTATTCTGGCTCGGGGGCAGGACGAGGAAAAAATCCAGAAGCTCTTCCAGGGAGCCGTGGACAAGATGGGAGGCGAAACCTTTCTCAATGTCACGGACATGGTTTCCGATGGCAACTACTTCTTCTTTGACCGGGACGGGAATTCCTCAGGGCTTATCAAGTTCAACGACTATACCAAGCTCCCGGACAAGAGCCGATTCGAGTTGGGGAACAGCAAAAAGTCCAGGGACGTGCAGGTCTTCAATCTCGCGCAGGGGGAAGGCTGGATCCTGGAAGGCCAGAAGGAGACCCGTGCAGCCACTCCTGACGAGATGAAGGATTTCAAGAATGCGGTCAAGCACGGTCTCGACACGATTTTCCACTTCCGTTTCAAAGACCCGGCGAACAAGCTCTTCTACCTTGGGCCCGGAGAAGGCTCCGAGGTGACCTTCGAAATCGTGAAGCTGCTCGACCCGGAGAATGATGAAGTCACCATCTATTTCGACCGGCTCGCCCAGCTTCCCGGCAAGTTGGAATACCACTCCATGGACAAACGCGGGGTGCAGTTGCGCAACGTGGTCGAATTCAGCCAGTGGCATGTGATTCAGGGCGTCAATACCCCTTTGCGAGTCGACTCATACGTCAACGGCCGCAGGTATTCCCAGCAGTTCGTCGTGAGGATCACCTACAACAACAATCTGTCCGACGATTTCTTCTCCAAACCGGTCCAGCCGAAGTAACCCTACGGCCCTGGCGACGCAGAGGAAGAAGAACATGAACGGTTCAGATACCGGAAGGCCTGCTTACTACTGATGGCTGGTCACGGGCTCTCCGGCGACCTGACGGTCCGGCGGAACAGGCGTCTCGACGGATTGCAGTTCCGGGAGCGTTGCCGTGCGATATCGGTGCGTGAGCCGCGCGATCTGATCGGCAAGAGCCGTGTGAATCGCGTGGCCGGCCTTTTTCGCATAGAGATGACCGATGATCGGGCGTCCCACGAGCGAGATGTCCCCCAGAAGGTCGAGCAACTTGTGCCGCACGAACTCATCCGGAAAACGCAGGTGATTGTTCACCAGGCCGGAGTCATCGAGCACGACCGCGTTCTCGAGGGAACCACCTCTTATCAGACCGCACCGTTTGAGATACTCGACGTCCGACATGAAACCGAAGGTCCGGGCACAGCCTATCTCCCGCCGGTAGGCCTCGGGGGAGAGAGCCATCTGGATTTCCTGATGCCCGATCGCGGGATGCTCGAAATCGATGATGTATGTGGCCCGCATCGCGGGACTCGGGTAGACCCCTGCGAACTTCTCGCCGTGGCGCACCTCGATCGGTTCCTCGATGACCATGTATTGGCGGAGCGCATCCTGCTCCTGGATGCCGATTCGATCGATCTCCTCCATGAACCGCCTGCCGCTTCCGTCCATGATCGGCACTTCCATCGAATCGAGGTCGATGTACAGGTTGTCAATGCCGAGCCCATACAGCGCCGAAAGCAGGTGCTCAACGGTCGAGATCATGACTCCTTTTTTCATCAGGGTTGTCGCGTAGCTGACTCTGGCGACATGAGCCCGAGTCGCCTCAATTTCGAAGTCCCGCAGGTCTGTCCGGCGGAAGATAATTCCCATGCCTGCAGGCGCCGGCATCAGACGCAAATGCACCGGATAGCCCGTGTGCAACCCGGTTCCCTCCAGCCTGACTTCGTCCCGAAGCGTCCTTTGATAAAGCAGCATAGGCACTCTTTACCGAAAACAGGGCGGTGTGTCTTTCTGAGACACGCCCCTGATCTGGAATGGCAAAACGAACCATTCACGCAAGATCGGTTCCACTCGCCAGGCGGAAGACACACGATCCGTATCTATATGAAAATATAGGTGCTTATACAAGATCTTTCTGCACGATTCCTGCCCGCTTTCGCTCTGGTGTGGCCTTTTTGATACATCAGTTATTGGTGGGAGCTCGCCCGGCGGGAGCAGGCGCGCTTCGCCGAAGCGCGCTGGTCCGCCTCGCCGAGGTTGTCTCAAAACTCGAGATACGCGCCCTGCAAGGGCGCAACAGGATAGCCCAGGGCGCAAGCCCTGGGAAAAGGGAACAGCCCAGGACCGAACCCTGCAGGGGTGGAACAGAAGCCTGTACCGCCCCTACAGGGCTCTCTTACAGAGTATGATCAATCGCCCCCCGGGGCTCGCGCCCCGGGCTATCCTGCACGGCCCCTTCAGGGCCGACGGCAATAGATCATTCGCGAGGCGCAGGTTTTGAGACAGTCTGGGCGACGCGGACCCACGCCGCAGTGGCAGGAATACCGGAGCTGGTACCACCCACAACTGGCGGGACACCACATCTCCGGCGTTTCCGATTGTGTGCCGGTCGGCAATGTGCTAAAAAGAAGACTGATTTCGGGGCAGACAATGATTGGCGGGTTTCGGGGTTATCACTGGTACTGGTGGGGCGTGCTCGGGTCCGACCGGGTTCGTTCGCTGCCCGTCCCCTGAAACCTTGGCAAGAGGGGATTCAAGAGAGCCGTGGACGACTCGAGGCGTTCACGGCTTTTTCATTTCTGAGCTATGAGATCTGAAGCCCGTCCGTTGTTTCAGGAGGTTGAGGCGCTGTCCGGGAGAGGCAACGTCATCCCGATCCGCAAGGACATTCTGGCGGATCTGCTCACACCGGCCGCCGCTTTCCTGCGCGTTGCCCATGGTCGTCGCCGCGCCTTTCTGCTGGAGAGCGTCGAGGGAGGCGAGCGCATGGCCCGCTACTCTTTCCTGGGTTGGGATCCCTTCCTTGTCGTCCGCGGCCGCGGAGACTCGCTCTGCATCGAGGAATCGGGTGAGATCATGCGGGAGAACATCCGCCCCTTCGACAAACTGAGGCAGCTGGCTCTCAAGTATCGGCCCGTGCCTGTACCGGAGGGGCCGCCGTTCCTGGGAGGGGCCGTCGGCTATTTCGCCTATGATTTCGTGCGCCAGTTCGAAAAGCTGCCAGTTATCGCGAGCGACGATCTTGGGATGGAAGACCTGTACCTGATGTACTTTTCGGACATCCTGGTCTTCGATCACCTGCTCCACCGCATCCACATCGTTGCGAACATCCTGGTCGACCGGGGAACGCAAAGCCTGGAGGCGAAATATCAGGATGCTGTGTTGCGCATTGAGCAGATCGAGAAGCGTCTCACCGCGCCGATGTCCCTCCCTGTCTCAGCTGCGGCGCAAACCGTCCCGGATCTGCAGTCCAACCTGGGCGAGGACCAATACCATTCCATTGTCCGAAAAGCGAAGGAGTACATTCGTGCCGGCGACATCTTTCAAGTCGTCCTTTCCCAGCGATTCCGGATGCCGGTTACCTGCGATCCCTTCGACATCTACCGCGCCCTGCGTTTCATCAACCCGTCGCCCTACATGTTCTTTGTCCGCATGGAAGACCTTCACCTCGTCGGGGCCTCGCCGGAGATGCTGGTCAAGGTCCGTGACGGGCGCGTCGAGTATGGTCCGATTGCGGGTACCCGGCCGCGCGGCAGAACGCCGGAGGAGGATGCTCGCCTTGCGGAAGAACTGGTCAATGATGAGAAGGAGCGAGCCGAGCATATCATGCTGGTGGACCTCGGCCGAAACGATGTCGGCCGCGTCTGCGAGTTCGGCACGGTCCGTGTCACCGACCTGATGCGCATCGAGAAATACAGCCACGTAATGCACATAGTGAGCAGCATTGAAGGGAAGCTCCGGGCCGGCCTGGATTGCCTGCACGCGTTGGAGGCCTGCCTGCCGGCCGGGACCCTTTCAGGAGCCCCCAAGGTGCGGGCGATGGAGATCATCGAGGAACTGGAACCCAACCGCAGGGGAGTGTATGGGGGAGCCGTCGGGTACATCGACTTCTGCGGGAACCTTGACACCTGCATCGCGTTGCGCACCCTGGTCATCCGGAACGGGACGGCCTATATCCAGGCCGGAGGAGGAATAGTGGCGGACTCCTCCCCTGAGCGCGAGAGGGAGGAATCGTGTAACAAAGCGAGAGCGCTGATCCGGGCCGTCGCTCTTGCTCACGAGGGGCTGCGATGACGCGCGGCAATGGGACACCGGACGGGCTCGAACAGCCCGGGCGGCCTGGCATGATTCTGGTAATCGACAACTACGACTCGTTCACCTTCAACCTGGTCCAGTATCTCGGCGATCTGGGGGCCGATCCGAAGGTGATGCGCAACGATGCCATCACGGTTGACGAAATCGAGGGCCTGGCGCCCGAGCAGATTGTGATTTCCCCCGGCCCGGGCAGGCCGGAGAACGCAGGCATCATCGTCGAAACGATTCGCAGGTTTGCCGGGAGAATTCCGATCCTGGGCGTTTGCCTGGGTCACCAGGCGATCGGCTTAGCCTTTGGGGGAGAGGTGGTTCCGGCGCCATCGATCATGCACGGCAAAACCAGCCTGATACACCATGACGGCCGGACCATCTTCCGCGGCCTCCAGAATCCTTTTGATGCCACGCGATATCACTCCCTCGTGGTGTCGCCTGAAAGCCTTCCGGGTTGCCTCGAGGTGTCGGCCCGCACTCGGGACGGTGTGATCATGGGGCTGAGGCACAGGAACTGTTGCGTGGAGGGTGTACAGTTCCATCCTGAATCCATACTTACTGAAGTCGGCAGAACTCTGCTGGCAAACTTCATCGGCCTGCAGCCGGGCCCGGATACCGGACGCTACGGGCACGGCGATAGCGCCGGACCCCGGCAATGAAAAGGAGATTGGAGCATGTCAGACTACACGGTTGATTACACGCTCCCCGGGCAGCTGCGCGGCACTTTCCTGGAGGAGGTCATGCGGGCGCGGATTCCCGAAATTGTCGGAGCCTGCATGAAGTGGCCGGCGGAGGCGATCCGACCCGCTCTCGAACGGGCGCCAGCGACGCGCTCCCTCAGGCGTGCGCTGATGGGCAAGCCTCCCGGGATCATCGCGGAACTGAAGAAGGCCTCTCCTTCGGCGGGCCTCCTGCGCCGGGATTTCGATCCTCTGATGCTGGGCAGGGAATTGGAGGGCGCCGGTGCGGCGGCTCTGTCCGTCGTGACGGAACCGAGGTATTTTCAGGGCAGGCTGGAGTATATAGCCACGCTTCGTTGGTCGGCGGGAGTGCCGATCCTGCGCAAGGATTTCATCGTGGACAGCTATCAGATCCTGGAGGCCCGCCATGCCGGTGCCGATTCCGTGCTCCTGATCGCGGCGCTGCTCGATGACGCCTCACTTCGCCGGCTGCGCGAAGAGACAGAAGCGCTCGGAATGGAGGCTCTCGTCGAGGTGCACAGTGCCGGGGAGTTGGACCGCGCGCTCCAGTCGGGAGCAACGACCATAGGCGTCAACAACCGGGATCTGCGCACGCTGCAGACCTCTCTGGATGTCTCGCTTGAATTGGCCCAGCGGTTTCCGCGGGAGGTCCTGGCAATATCCGAGAGCGGAATCCGAACCGCCGATGACATCCGCAGGCTATGGGACGCCGGCTATCGCGGTTTCCTCGTTGGAGAGCAGCTGATGCGCTCGACCTCGCCCGCGGCGGCGCTTGCAGAGCTGACACAGAAGATTCCCAACCGCCCGAGGAGAGCATCTTGAAAGTCAAGGTCTGCGGCATCACGAGCTACAGGGATGCGTCGATGGCACTCAGCCTCGGAGCCGATGCGCTCGGCTTCAATTTCTATCCCCGGAGCCCCCGCTATATTGCCCCCGCGGCCGCACGGAGAATAGTCGACCGCCTCCCCCCGTTTGTCACAAAGGTCGCGGTCTATGTCAACGCGGACGATCTCTATGAGTTAGTGAAAGGCGCCCTATCTGCGGGTGTGGATGTGCTGCAGCTGCACGGCGACGAAACGCCCGAGTACTGCTGCGAATTCGATCACTGGAAACTCATCAAGACGCTTCATATCGGAGAGGGTTTCCTGCCGGAAGATCTTGAGAAATACCCGGTCTCCGCGTTTCTCCTCGACACAAGGAATTCGAGCCTTTACGGTGGCACCGGGAAGACGTTCGACTGGAAGCTCGCAGGAACGATCCGCACCAAGCGCCCTCTGATTCTCGCAGGCGGCCTGTGTGCCGAAAACGTGGCTGACGCAATCCGCACAGTCCGTCCGTATGCCGTGGACGTGTGCAGTAGTGTCGAGAGTGCTCCGGGCAAGAAGGAGCGCAGGAAGCTCGTCGCGTTCATGAACGAGGTGCACCGTGCAAGTAGGGACATCGATGGTTGAAAAGCAGAAGCAGCCGGATGGACGC
>Ga0315286_10007264_pt1 | contig 10829 bp, 7 predicted proteins | sample YL17G10_0_MG_FD_205038 | JGI IMG/M metagenome (GOLD analysis project Ga0315286, IMG submission 205038) | Sediment microbial communities from Yellowstone Lake, YNP, Wyoming, USA - YL17G10_0 | ecosystem: Environmental > Aquatic > Freshwater > Lake > Sediment | place: USA: Wyoming | collected...
CACTGTTTGCCGTGAGTAGCGATGAACTCAGACCCGCCATGACCGGCGTGCTTCTCCAAGTAAAAGATGGTGATCTTCGCTCAGTTGCTACTGATGGACACCGACTGGTCCGCATTCAATACACAGGACTAAAACAGCCAAAGTTACAGTGGAACATTATTGTGCCCGCGAAAGCGTTGAATTTGGTCTCTCGCTCAGTGGAGAACGAAACAAATACGGTTTCTGTCGACGGAACACACGTGCAGTTTACGTTCGGAACGACAACGCTGACATCGCGTGTCATCGAAGAGAGCTATCCAAACTACGAGTCTGTTATTCCACTGGACAACGATAAGAAACTATCCGTCGGAAGAGATCTTCTCCTGGCTGCTGTCCGACGCGTGGCACTCTACTCGAGTTCGACAACACACCAGGTCCGCTGCTCGTTGCGCAAGAACGAGTTGAGGGTTATGGCAGAAGATATTGATTTCGGTGGTGAAGCAAAGGAAAAAGTTCCGTGCGACTATCGCGGTGAGGAACTAGAGATAGGATTCAACTCAACATATTTGATCGACATCCTGTCACACCTTGATGGTGAGGAGGCTCAGTTTAAGCTCGGCACGTCGGTCCGCGCCGCGATTATTACGCCGGCGCATCAAAGGCCCAACGAAGACGTGCTCATGCTTGTCATGCCCATGAGATTGAATACATAGGCTCATGTGACTGCGTGACAGATTCCGCGTAGGTAGCCCCATCTCGCATAACGGGAGCGGGGCTATCGCATTGTAAGCAGCACCAGAGAACGTGAAGATCCGCGACATCCACGTACGCAAATTCCGCAATCACACGCAGACTGATGCCGTCTTTGGCCACGGTGTCAACGCCCTGCTGGGTAAAAACGGCGAGGGGAAGACAAATCTACTTGAAGCTATCTCGTACCTGTGCTTGACAAAAAGTTTCTTTGGCAGCACGGATGGTATTGTACTCCAAATCGGCGAGGACAGATTTGAGGTCTCGGGAGAACTTGAGGGGGACGCGGGGGTCCGATACCACGTTGCCGTGACCTACGAACACGCCGAGAGGGAAAAGAAGTTCTACATCAACAGAATCAAGGTAGAGAAGTTCTCAGATGTTGTTGGTCAGTTTCCTGTTGTGGTTCTTTCGCCGGAATCGGGGGGGATAACAGCCGGTGGACCCGCAGACCGCCGGCGATTCTTGGATTTTGTGATCTCGCAGGCCAGCAAGGTGTACTTGGAAGATTTGCTGGAATATAGGCGCGTGCTAAGACAACGCAACAAGGTATTGTTCGACAACAAGGCGTCGAGAACAGACATTACCGACTTATTAGAACCGTGGAATCAAGAACTTGTTGATCGGGGAGCGCGGATCACACACCGCCGGCAGTTGTTTCTTGAAGAGTTTCGGCCACTGGTCACAGAGTCTTATGGGTCAATAGCAGGAAGAGTCGAAGAACCGATGATGACGTACGAACCATCTGTGAATGGAAATGGATCGGCGACGGAGGAAGAAATCAAAGAGGCATTCGCAAAGGAGCTGGCGCGGAAAGCAAACGAGGAAAAGAGGTTCGGCATAACCCTGGTTGGCCCGCACCGGGATGAGTTGGCGCTTGAGATCAACAACCTGCGAGTACGTGCTCACGCATCACAGGGGCAGCATAAAACATTGTTGGTGGCGCTCAAGGTGGCGGAGTATCTCTATGTCCAGAGCAAGCGGAACGAGAGACCCGTTCTGCTGCTTGATGACATCTTTACGGAACTCGACAAACACAGGGCAGAAAGGCTGCTCGCACTGACAGGGTCCGTTGGTCAGGCGTTTATTACAACAGCAAGCGATAGTGTTTTCCCGTCGGACTTTGACTGGACAAGTGGAAACAAACAGTTTGTTGTGTACGAAGGGAAAGTGGAAAATGAAGGCGCGCGGGTTGTCACGCACTAAATCTGTGGGCGACGCTATCGAGGAGCTCATCGCGCAGCTTGGTATCAAGAAGAAGCTCCACGAACAGGATGCATTCGTAGTTTGGGACGAAGCTGTTGGGGACCGCATAGCAAAGGTAGCGATACCAACACGCATGCTGAGGGGGACACTCATCGTGAGCGTGAAGAGCGCTGCATGGCGGAATGAGTTAAACATGAGGAAGCAAGAGATTGTTCGTCGGATCAACGAACTCCTGGGCGGCGAAATTGTGAAAGACATCAAATTCCAATAGGGAACCCAATGGCGGTTGAAAAGAAAAAGACGGCGGACGATAAGAAGGTGGGTGTCGGAAAGGCCGCAAAACCGATAAAAACGGGGAACGGTGAGCGAGCCTATACGGCCGACGACATTACAGTTCTTAAGGGCCTGGAGGCGGTCAGGCTCCGCCCCGCGATGTATATCGGCGACACAAGCGCGCGTGGGTTACACCACCTTGTGTATGAAGTGGTGGACAACTCCATTGACGAGGCGCTCGCCGGATACTGCAAGAACGTAATGGTGACAATTAACGCCGAGGGGGCGGTCAGCGTCGAAGACGACGGACGGGGCATACCAGCGGACATGCATCCTCAAGAGAAACGCTCGGCGCTTGAAGTTGTCATGACCATGCTGCATGCCGGGGGGAAGTTTGACAAGAACACCTATAAGGTTTCCGGTGGCCTGCATGGCGTTGGCGTATCGGTTGTGAACGCGTTGAGTGAATGGCTCGAGGTGGAAGTGCGCCGAGACGGAAAGGTCTATTTTCAGAAATACAAAAAGGGAAACCCCGTCGCGCAAGTGAAGATCATCGGAAAGACAGAGAAGGGGAAGACCGGAACAACGGTTACGTTTCTCCCAGATAACACGATCTTCAAGAATCGGACGTTCAGGTTTGAGACGATTGCCGAGCGCCTACGAGAGCTAGCGTTTTTGAACCCCGACGTTGTACTGCGAATTGAAGATGAGCGTTCAAAAAACGGCGACGAAGAGGTCTTCCACTTCGAGGGCGGCCTACGGCAGTTTGTGCAATACATTGATTCGACGCGGCCCGCAATTACAAAAAAGGTTTTCTATGCCAGGGGCCAGGACAAGGATGAGGCCGGGCGCACCGTAGAAGTGGAAGTTGCGTTCCAGTACAACGACCAGTTCAGTGAAAATGTGTTTAGTTACGTCAACAACATTAATACACACGAGGGTGGCACACACCTTGTTGGATTTCGTACTGCGCTGACACGAACACTCAACAACTATGGATACAAAAACGGACTCATCAAGGAGGCGGGTGTTCAGCTTCTCGGCGACGATTTTCGTGAAGGCTTGACCGCGGTGATTAGTGTGAAGGTGCCGGAGCCGCAGTTCGAGGGACAAACGAAAACGAAGCTTGGTAACGGCGAGGTGAAGAGCATTGTGGAGTCGGTGCTTGGAAGCCAGCTGCAGACATGGCTAGAAGAGAATTCGCCGGACGCGAAACGGATCATTGACAAAACACTTCGAGCAGCGGAGGCACGCGAAGCCGCTCGAAAAGCCCGAGATCTCACGCGCCGCAAGAACGCGCTCGATGGGGGCGGGCTTCCCGGAAAGCTGGCGGACTGCTCAATCAACGATCCGGAACACTGTGAGCTGTACTTGGTGGAGGGGGACTCTGCCGGTGGAAGCGCGAAACAGGGTCGCGACAGACGGTTTCAAGCAATCCTTCCATTGAAAGGGAAGATCCTCAATGTAGAAAAGGCGCGCCTGCACAAGATTCTGGAGAACGAAGAAATTCGAGCAATCTTCACTGCTATCGGCGCAGGGGTGGGTGAAGAGTTCGATGCGACGAAAATCCGGTATGGTAAAATCATCCTTATGTGCGATGCGGACGTCGACGGATCACACATCCGCACACTACTGCTGACCCTGTTCTTCCGTTACATGAAAGAGCTCATTGAGCTAGGCCACGTATATATTGCTCAGCCACCGCTGTACAAGGTGAAAAAGGGTAAGCAGGAACAGTACGCGTTTGATGAAGGAGAGCGTGACGAGATCATCAAGAGGATAAAGAGCGAGAAGAAACCGGCGAAGACACAGAAGGCGGAAGACGAGGAAGCGGCGGCCGCGGTAACAGAGGAGGGTGCCGTGGTAAGCGGCGACGGCATTGTGATCTCACGTTTCAAGGGACTTGGTGAGATGAATCCAGAACAGCTGTGGGGCACAACAATGAATCCAGAGTCCCGTACAATTCTCCAGGTAACAATTGAGAATGCCGCTGACGCGGACAGGACATTCTCGATTCTCATGGGGGACGAAGTCGAACCAAGGCGAGAATTCATTGAAAAGAATGCAAAGTATGTGAGAAATCTGGACGTGTAGAGGAAACAACACGCGGGCTGTAGAACGGTTTAAACAGGAAGACGAATGGCGAATTCGAACGAGAAAATAATACCGGTTGACATCGAAGAAGAGATGAAGGGTTCGTACATCGATTATTCGATGTCGGTGATTGTTGCCCGCGCGCTACCCGATGTACGTGATGGATTGAAGCCGGTTCACCGCCGCGTGCTCTACGGAATGCAGGACCTTGGCCTAGCAAGCAACAGGGCGTACAAGAAAAGCGCACGCATTGTTGGAGAGGTGCTCGGAAAGTACCATCCACATGGGGATTCGGCTGTCTACGATAGTATGGTTCGGATGGTGCAGGACTTCTCACTGCGGTATCCCCTGGTTGACGGGCAGGGGAATTTTGGTTCGGTCGATGGCGACTCACCAGCGGCTATGCGGTATACGGAGGCGCGGCTCTCGAAAATTGCAGAAGAAATGCTGAAGGACCTTGAGAAGGGCACGGCTGATTTTACGCCAAACTTCGACGACACACTGAAAGAACCTTCAGTTCTACCGGCATTATTTCCCAATCTCCTCTGCAACGGAGCAAGCGGCATCGCGGTTGGTATGGCGACAAACATTCCACCGCACAACCTGAACGAAGTTATTGACGCGTGTGTCGCCCACATAAGGGATGGAGAGGTCACAAACGCGCAGCTGATGAAGCATGTTCTGGCCCCCGACTTTCCAACCGGAGGCATTATCTATGGATACGAAGGGGTGAAGGAGGCGTACACAACGGGGCGGGGACGCATCCTGGTTCGGGCGAGGGCTAGCATTGAGACGGGCAAGGGGGATCGCCAGCGAATCGTCGTTTCAGAGCTTCCCTATATGGTGAATAAGGCGAGCCTGATTGAAAAAATCGCCGATCTCGTCAGTGATAAGAAACTGGAAGACATTTCTGATATCCGCGATGAATCCGATCGCGATGGCATGCGGATGGTTATTGAACTCCGGCGCGATGCAAACGCAGAAGTTGTGTTGAACAACCTCTACAAGCACACACAGATGCAGACCACCTTCGGCATCATCATGTTGTCGCTCGTGGAGGGTCGGCCACGCATCCTCACACTCAAGGAAATGATCCAGAAGTTCGTCGAGCACAGGAACGAAATCGTTGTTCGCCGTTCAAAATATGAATTGGATGAAGCCGAAAAGAGAGCGCACATCCTCGAGGGATATATCATCGCTCTCGACAACATCGATGCCGTTATTAGGCTTATTAAGCAATCCAAGGATGTCGATGCAGCAAGACTTGGATTGATGAAGAAGTTCAAACTCTCTGAGATCCAGGCGAAAGCGATCCTCGATATGCGATTGCAGAAGCTCACGGGCCTAGAGAGGAAGAAGGTTGAGGGGGAGTACCGGGAAACGATCAAGCTGATTGAGCGGTTGAAGGCGATTTTGAAGAGCAGGCAGCTTCAAATGAAGATTATCGAGGAAGAGCTGCTGGAGCTCAAGAAGAAATACGGTGATGAGCGGCGGACAGAAATCGTCTATAAAGCTGAAGAATTTAGTATCGAAGACATGATCGCCGAGGAAGAGGTGGTGATTACCATTAGCCACCAGGGTTTCATCAAGAGGTTCCCGGTGTCCGGGTACCGGCGACAGTCTCGTGGCGGAAAGGGTGTGACGGGCGCCGCGACAAAAGAAGACGATTTCCTAGAGCACATGTTTGTTGCGAGCACCCACAATTACATCTTGTTCTTCACGAACGCGGGCCGCTGCTACTGGCTCAAAGTGTTCGAGATTCCTGAGGCCGGCAGGATGGCGAAAGGGAAACCGATCAATGCTCTTATCGGAAAGGCCGAAGGCGAAACGATAAACGCGTTTATCACAGCGAAAGAGTTCGACGACCAGCACTACGTCTTTATGGTCACAGAGCTCGGCCTTGTGAAAAAGGTGTTGCTCTCGGAGTTTAGCAATCCCCGCAAGAGCGGAATCACAGCCACAACACTGCGAAAGAACGACGTGCTCAAGGATGCGCGACTCACCGATGGAAAGCAGGATATCATCATCGGTACGCACGACGGCATTTCGATTCGGTTCCACGAAAACGAAGTGCGTCCGATGGGACGCAGCGCCGCCGGCGTGCGCGGGATCAGTTTGGCCAAGAAGGATAAGGTTGTGGGTGTTGTGAATCTCCGAAGGAAGGGGACAACCATCCTGGTTGCGACCGAAGGCGGCTATGGCAAACGGAGCGAAGAAGAAGAATACCGCGTGAGTCATCGCGGTGGAAAAGGCATCATCACAGTCAAGACGTCAGACAAGACCGGAATGATGGTGACCATCAAGGAGGCGCTCGATAGTGATGATGTTGTGGTGGTAACGAGCAACGGGATGATCATTCGTCAACACGCCTCTGACATCCGGGTGGCCGGTAGAAACACACAAGGGGTTCGGCTCATCAAGCTGCACGAAGGAGATGCGGTCGCGGACGTTGCAATTGTTATAGCCGAAGAGGAGGAAGAGAAGCGGCTGGCTGAGAAGGAATCTGAAGAGAAAGAGAACAGTTTGAAGAACGAGAAGCCTGCGCCGACGGCGGAAACGGCATCGCCAAAGGAATCAAGAAAACCAGAAGTCAAACTGAAACAGGAAAAAAGGCCAGAGAAGAAGCAGAAGAAAACAAAATAATACTACCCCTCCTCTCAAAGGTGGCTGTGGCAGAGAGCGTGGCAACACGCAAGGTGAAGCGTTAAAAGCGATTCCACGAAATACAATCCCCCACCGAAACCTTTCGCTTATCCGTATAGCCGGCACTTACCTCGAGCACGTATTTCGCGGGCCCGGTTGAGACGTATGTCTCTTCCGAGTAGGGGGTGGTGTACTTGTGGATGGTAACGATTTCGTTTCGGGCATTCGCAAAGATTATGTCGAGAGAGAGAATAGTGTTCTTCATCCAAAAGGAGCGCACCTCTTCATTGTCGAACAGGAACAACATTCCCTGATTGTCAGCAAGAGTGTCACGATACATCAAGCCGAGCTGCCGTTGCGACTCGTCCTGCGCAAGCTCGATGTCAATGCCAGCTATAAAATCCTTCTTTGGGGTGAGAAAGCGCAGCTCCCCCTGTTTCTTGAACATGTAGGCTGTCGGCTGTGATGTTTCTGTTCGTGGCGTGTAGGTAGACACTGTTTTCCCCCCCGGCTGAATGGTGAGAACAGCAACAAGGGCGAGAACAAGAAGCACGGTACCAACAAGAGCGATTTTGCCCCTGTTGGGTTTTGTGCTCGTTATTGGAGCTTGTGCGCGCTTCTGTTTCTTACTCATGAGCGGAGAATCCGGACGTGTTTGCTGCACTATTCCTTCTTGAAGAGTCCCTTGACGGCATCTTCGATCTGCTTCTTTGCCGCGTCGGTTTGTTTCTTCTTTTCCTGCTCGATACGCCCCTCAAGCTCCCCCTTCTTTCCATCCAACAACGCGAGGTTCTGGGTCACGAGAGATTCATATCCCTTTAATTGTGATAATGCCTCGTCTTTCTTCTGATTGAAGAATCGCTCGAACTCAGCGCGCTTTTCTGCAATTCGCTGATCGACCTTTGCCCGAATATCGTTCTGCAGTTTTTCAAATTCATCGCCGATAATCCGTTTTGTCCTTGCGGTCAACTGGTCATCAAGATCGGTCGTAAGGGCAACGTCGAGCGGGCCGGATGTATTCCACAGGCGTATCATGACGTTGAAGCCGGCGATTCCGGCAAGCACGTCCCGTGTGATTCGCTCAACATCGCCCTGCGGGCTCCGATCAAAGACAAGCGTGAGATCGCGAAAGGCAAGCTTGATGTTAGAGTCAAACCGATTGCCCGGCACAGTGACGGCGGCAGAAGAATTAATTGTTGCCTTGGTGATTCGCGAGGGAACGAAATCTCTCTGGCCAAACGTGACGTCGGCCGCGGGGATGTTGGAGGCGGTAACCCTGTAGTTGTCGACCGGAACATCCGGGCGACGGTCAAAAGAGGCGTCGAACGTAAACGCGCTCCCGCCCGCCTTGTCGCCAGAGAGTGAAACGGTCAGCGGAAACCCGGTGATTCGCTGATCATTTGTGATGTTGTCTACTTCACCCTTGGCGTAAAAATAGTCAGGATTCTGCGCCCTGTCCTCGCCCCCGGAAACGGCAATCTTCTTTATCCACCACTTTGGATATGCCCTGTCAACGGGAAAATGAATATCCTGACCCTTGAATCGCGGCGGATTTTCGTTATCGGGTTTGGAGACGTACTTAGGTACGGTTGTGCGGGCAAAATCGACCCACGAAAGGTACGTGCCTATCTTTTGAAGGATGTCTCTGCCGAGAAGAAGTTTTGCGAGTCCCTGGGTGCTCAAATCAGGCACGCGCGCAAGACGCCGAACCACCCCATAATCGGACCGCACATAGCCGTCAAGAGCATGTACCGAAGTTGTCAGTCGGTCAAGCTGCGTTGTGACGGTGGCACGTCGGTTCTTGAATGTTTCATTGATATCGTTGATGCCTTTGTAGGCATTGTTAATATTGTTGAGAGCGGCAGTGATGTTTTGAATGGTCTTAAGCTCATTGAGATTGATAGCGTTGATGCTAGTCTGCACCTCGGCAAGTCGCTGTTTCGACTTCTCAATGTCGTTTAACGCACCCTGCCACTGTTGCCTTGCGTCGCGCACCTGCAACCTTAGCGTATCAATATACTGGACGCTTCGAAGGTTCTGCACGTTCAACAGGCTGTCGATGTTCAGCTCTTTGCGGATTTGGTTGAGGTCGAAGACGGGAGCTTTTTGTGCCTCATTGCCCAAGGTTGATGTAAGTTCAGCAGCCACCGAGGTCTGGCTGGCCGGCTTTGGCGGCGATTTTGGCAGCGAACCATTGGAGGTTCGCTTTGTACCGAGGATAAGGTTGTTGACCTCCATCGTCTCGATGATGTATTTTCCTCTCAGCAGCTGGCCAAAATCGAGGGAGAACCGCACCGCGCCGGTTTCAAAGACATTCTTCCACGGATCCGTTGGATTCGCGACCTGAAGCCTTGAAAACTGGATGGCAATCGGGGAAAGGGAAAGGCGAAGATTGTCGATCTCAACCCTGGCACCGACAGCGGCCTCACCGGCCGACTCCAGCGCAGACTCCACCCACCCATCTATCAACACGTAGACGACAACGCAAAGCGCGACGACAGGGACGAGAATAAAAAAGACAAACTTCTTACGCATATTCAGGACGTCACGTTTTTGATTCTATCGTACCACTTGACGAGCGTGCTTTTGCTGATGATCTGATAGATCTTCAGTTGTTCTACCTTCGAGTGCAGATGTGTGCGGTATGCGAGAACAAAATGTCGCATGCCGAAGTAAACAGGAAGAAGCAAGACAACGCCGGCGACAAAACTCCCAAGCACCACAGTATTATTAAATCGTGTCAGGGGGGCGATCGGCGCATTGTACAGCGACGTCCAGAGGGCGCGTAGAGACACACTGTCTACAAGCAGGAAAAACCCCAATGCATGGAAAAGTGGATCAAAGACGTAGGAGGTGAGCGCAAACAGAGTCGCCGCCAAAAGGGCTGCGGACAAGTTGACATCAAAAATTAGAATTAGCAGCCAGATGAACAAACCCTGAAGGGTAAAAAAAGGCATGAGTCCTACAATAGCACCGAGCGCAAAACCGGCGGCAATCTGCCGTGGGGTTTGGCCGGAACGAAGGACCTGAATAAAACCCTTGATGATCTGGAGCCAAAACATGGTTCAAACGCCTCTTTGTGGATGATATTCAACCTGAGAAAGGACCGCAATGGACAATATAGGCAGAGAGATCCTGTCTATCAAGGAGCAGATAACCGGACTCGTGGTTGGGGTTAAGCTGATCGCAGGGCGCTGACGATATTCAGGCGCGCAGCGCGGACAGAGGGGAGAAAACCACCCACCAACCCCATTGCCACAGCAAACAGAAGGGAAGAAATAACAATAGACGGTGAGAGTGCGAACGAGAATGCCAGCTCGGAGAAGGAACCAAAATTGAGCGTCGAGATTGAAAACAGTTGCAAAAAGGAAGCGAAGAACAGTCCAACCAAACCGCCGATGAGAGAAAGTAAGATCGACTCCGCCAGAAATGCGGCAAGCACGCTTCGTCGGCGGAAACCGAGTGCCCGGAGGGTGCCCACCTCTACAGTTCGGTTTGCCACGGCTGCATACATAGTAATCATTGCTCCAATGGTTGCCCCCGCACTGAAGATAACGGTGATGAAAATTCCCAGGATTCTGATGAATCCCGCCATGAGCTCTGACTGTTCCTCGAAAAAACGCCTCTCAATTTTTGGTTCAAACTGCTGCAGCCTTGGTTCTTTATTGAACGCCGAAGCGAATTCAGTGAACACATCCGGTTGGTCTAAACGAAATGTAAGCGTCGAGTATGCGTTGCGATTGAACGCGTCGAGCAGTTGCTCCACGTCACCCCACATCTCGGAGTCGAAACCACTGCCATCAGAATCAAGAATCCCAACGACGGTCCAGTTATCCCCGGCGAAACGGACGACGTTACCGATTTGTGAACCAGCGAAATTCTTT
>Ga0315286_10007266_pt1 | contig 10827 bp, 9 predicted proteins | sample YL17G10_0_MG_FD_205038 | JGI IMG/M metagenome (GOLD analysis project Ga0315286, IMG submission 205038) | Sediment microbial communities from Yellowstone Lake, YNP, Wyoming, USA - YL17G10_0 | ecosystem: Environmental > Aquatic > Freshwater > Lake > Sediment | place: USA: Wyoming | collected...
TTGAGCGAGTTGACGTTCCAGGTGGCGAGCTTCAAGGCGAGGGCATCCGGTGACCCGGTTCACCGCGCGCGAATCAACTCTACGCTATTGCTTCGGGTAACCTCCACCAGGCACCACGATGGCCTGGGTCGCCTCGGCGGGCGGGGCCGGCGGGTTTGCCGGCGCGGCCGCCTCGGCCGCCACTTTTGCGGTCACGCGACGTGGAGCGGACTTCGGGTACCCGGCGTCGTCGAGCATCGATGTCCAGCGCGCCTCGTTGTAGCCCTTGGCGATGAGCTTGTCGCCGACCTGCAGTACCGGCGCCTGCTGCGCGCCGGTCAGCTTCAGCAGAAGCTCCGCGCCTTTCTGGTCTTCGACGTTGACGGTCGAGAACGGCACGCCGCGCCGATTGAGCAGCGCCTCGGCATTCTGGCATACGGTGCCGCACGCAAACGTGTAAAGGGTTACCGGGAAGCGCTGCGCCGCCTGCACCGTCGCAACCGGCACGTCGTTGTTCTCGATGAAATTGGGCGAGAGGCGCTTCGCCTGAATGTCCTTCGAATCCGACGGTGGCGCGCGGTCCGAATAGATGATCCGGCCCTCCTTGTCGACATAGCGGTAGACCTGCTGCGCCTGTGCCGCGGCGCAGGCCGCGACCACGGCGGCGACGGCGCCGCAGACGAGTGCAATTCGCTGGGATACGCGTGTCATGGCATCTCCTTCGATCGGCCTCACGCAGGCGTGAGCAATCCATTATGCCGCAGAAGGGCGTCGATTTGGGGCGCCCGCCCGCGAAACGCGACGAACGACTCCAGCGCGTCGCGGCTGCCGCCACGCGCCAGGACTTCGTCGCGGAATCTCCCGCCCGTGGCGGACGACAGCACGCCGGCCTCTTCGAACGCGCTGAACGCGTCGGCCGAGAGCACTTCGGCCCATTTGTAGCTGTAGTATCCAGCCGCGTAGCCCCCCGCAAAGATGTGCGCGAACGATTGCATGAAGCGGTCGTAGGACGCGCGGGGCGCGACCGCGACTTCGCGCCGCGCCGCGTCCTGCACCGTCTGCGGCGAATCGGCGCCTCGCGGATCGTAGGTCGAGTGCAGCAGCATGTCGAACAGCGCGAATTCGAGATGGCGGACGGTCGCCATGCCGCTCTGGAAATTCTTCGCGGCGAGCATCCTGTCGAACAGCGCGCGCGGCAACGGTTCGCCGGTGTCCACGTGCGCGGTCATGTGCGTGAGGACGTCCCACTCCCAGCAGAAATTCTCCATGAACTGGCTGGGAAGCTCCACGGCGTCCCATTCCACGCCCTGGAGGCCGGAGACACCGGCGACATCGACGCGCGTGAGCAACTGGTGCAGGCCGTGGCCGAACTCGTGAAAGAGCGTCGTGACCTCTTCGTGCGTGAATGTCGCCGGCCGGCCCTCGACCGGCGACGACAGGTTGCAGGTGAGCAACGCGACCGGATGCTGAACGTGCGCGCCGATGCGGCGGCGGTTGATCGCTTCGTCCATCCACGCGCCGCTCTGCTTGCCGGCGCGCGCGTAGTTGTCGAGGTAGAACTGCCCGATCAGGGCGCCCGCCGCGTCGGCGATTTCGAAGAAGCGCACGGTCGGATGCCACGTCGCGGCGCGGCCTTCGCGGATCGAAATGCCGTAGAGCGTTTCGGCCACGCGGAACAATCCCGCGAGCACCTTGCTTTCCGGAAAGTACTGGCGGATCTCCTGTTCGGAAAACGCAAAACGTCTTGCCTTGAGCTTCTCCGAGGCGTAGGCGAGATCCCATGGCGCCAAATCGGCGAGGCCGAGCTCGTCCTTGGCGAACGTGACGAGCAGGGCGTAGTCGCGCTCGGCAAATGGCTTCGCCCGGCGGGCGAGATCGCGCAGAAATCCGAGCACGTCGTCGACGCTCGTCGCCATCTTCGGCACGAGCGACACTTCGGCGAAATTGGCGTAGCCCAGCAATAGCGCGGCCTCGCGCCGGAGCAGGACGATGCGCCGAATCACCGCCGTGTTGTCCCATTGGGGCGATGCGCCCATGTCCGACGCGCGCGTGGCGTTGGCGCGATGCAGCGTCGCGCGGAGCGCGCGGCTGTCGGCGTAACTCATCACGGGCAGATAGCAGGGCATGCGCAGCGTGAGCTTCCAGCCGGCGTGGCCGTCGGCCTCGGCCGCGGCCTTCGCGTCGGCGAGGACATCGTGGGGAATGCCGGCCAACAGGGCTTTGTCGTCGACGTAGAGCACCCAGGCGTTGGTCGCATCGAGCAGGTTGTCGTCGAACCGGGCCGACAGTTCCGCGAGCTCCTCCTCCACCGCCTTGAAGCGCGCCTTTTGTGCGGCGGGCAGTTCGGCGCCGCCCAGCCGGAAATCGCGCAATTCGTTGGCGACGGCTCTCCTCTTGGCGGTGTCGAGCGATGCGAACGACGGCGATTCGGCGAGTGTCCGGTAACGGCCGAAGAGCCGCAGATCCTGCGCAATGTCGGTGTGGAAAGCGGTGATCTTGGGCAGGTTGGCGTGGTAGGCGTCCCGCAGCGCCGGCGTGCTCACGACGGCGTTGAGGTGATGGACGGTGTGCCACGCCCGCTCGAGCCGATCGAGTGCGTCGGCGAGCGGTTCGGCGACCCTGTCCCAGGTCGCGGGGCCGGTGTCCGATGCAACCGCGTCCATCGCCGCGCGCGCCGCTGCGACGAGGCGGTCGATGGCCGGTGTCACGTGCTCGGGCGCAATCGCGTCGAAGCGGGGCAGGCCGGAAAAATCGAGGAGCGGATTGCTGTTGCTGTCAGCGTTCATGGGGTCGGCATCGGGTCGTCATTGCGGTGTTCGACAGGTTTTCCGCAGGCAAATAAGGCGAGTCGGCCGTGGACAATTGCCAGGCGGACCGGGTGGGCAGGCGCTAGGCCGACCGGGTGGGCAGGCGTTTTCGCAAGTCGCGGTCGAGTTTTGCGAGGTCGTCCGGCGTGCCGACATTCGTCCATGGACCGTCGTAATGCTCGCCGGAGACCCGGCGTTCGTCAATCCATCGTTGGAGGTAGGGAAGGAGTCTGAGCTTCGTCCCCCGCGGAAGTTCGCGAAAGAGCGCCGTGTCGTAAAGACCGATGTTCGCGTACGTTTGCCGCAGCGCACCATCGCTCGCGACGCGCCCGTCGGACAAGGCGAAATCGCCATCGGGGTGGTAGCTCGGATTCGGCACCATCACCAGATGCGCGCGCGGCGCCGCGGCATTGCGGGCCATCGCTTCGGCGCGGGGCGTGAGCGTCGCATAGTCGAAGGCGCTCCAGATGTCACCGGAGACGATCAGCGCGGGACCCTCGGGCAGGAGAGGCAGCGCTGTCGCGATGCCGCCGGCGGTCTCCAGCGCTTCCGGCTCGAACGACCAGCGCAACGTCACTCCGAACGCCGCGCCGTCGCCGAGCGCGGCAGCGAGGCGGTCCGCAAAATGCGCGGCGTTGACGACGATGTGGCGAAATCCGGCGCGCGCGAGGGCCTCGATCTGCCATGCGATGAGCGCCTTCCCTCCCGCCTCGAGCAACGGCTTGGGCGTCGCGTCCGACAATGGGCGCATCCGCTCGCCGCGGCCGGCGGCGAGAATCATGGCGCCTATGTGCATCGCGACGTCGACCTCAGACGGTAGGGGGGACGAATGAGGCGCGGCCCTCGAGCTCGTCGATGAGGGTCAGGAGAGGGCCGAGCGCGCGGTAACGCCCGCAGGCGCCGCGCAGGTACGCCATCACGCGCGGCATGTCGCCGAGGTAGGCCGCCTTGCCATCGCGGTGATACAGCCGCGCGAAGATCCCGAGCACTTTCAGCTGTCGCTGCACGCCCATCCACTCGAAGTCGCGCCAGAACGCGCCGAAATCGGCGTCGACCGGCAGGCCGGCCGCGCGCGCGCGCTCCCAATAGCGAACCGCCCAGTCGATCTGCGTTGCTTCGTCCCACGCGACGTACGCATCGCGCAGCAACGAAACGAGGTCGTAGGTGATCGGCCCGACGACGGCATCCTGGAAGTCGAGAACCCCGGGATTGGGATCGCTGACCATCAGGTTGCGCGAATGATAGTCCCGATGCACGTATACCCGCGGCTGCGCCAGGTTGTTGTCGACAATCAGCCGGAAGGCCAGCGCAAGCGTCTCTGTCTGGGCCGGTGCAAGCGCGTGGCCGAGGTGCTTCTTCACATACCATTCGGGGAACAGGGCGAGCTCGCGCGTGAGGAGCGCCTCGTCGTAGGGCGGCAGCGTGCCTTCGCGCGTCGCCGCCTGCCAGCGGATCAGGGCGTCGATCGCGTCGGAGTAGAGGCGCGGCGCGGACGCCGCGTCGATGCCGCTGAGGTAGGTGCGCGTTCCGAGATCGGTCAGCAGCAGGAACCCGCGTTCGAGATCGGATGCGAGCACTTCCGGCGCGTGCACACCCGCGCCGGCGAGCAACTCCGCGATGCGGAGGTAGGGCCGGCAGTCCTCCCTCGGCGGCGGAGCATCCATCGCGATCAGCGTCGCGCGCCCATGCCACGGCGTACGCGGCGTGATCCGGAAATACCGGCGGAAGCTCGCATCGGCGGAAGCGGGCGCGATGGCGAGCAGGCGGGTGCCGAGCGTCGACGCGATCCAGGCGGAAATCAGGTCGAAGCGGGCATCTTCAGCGCTTGGGGCAGCGGTCATCGGGCGAACGAGGCGGCGGGCGCGGGTGGGCGGCGCGGAAGGGGAAGTCGCGCGCTGACGTGTACGTCGATCGCGGACCGGCGCAGACGGCAAGTTAGAATGAGCGATTTTACCATCGGTCTTTCTGCACACCGGCACGAGATCCTGCGGATGAACCCTCGCCTTGCCCCCATCGCGCTCGCGCTCGCAGCGGCATTGGCGCCGGTGCCGGCTGGGGCGCAACCGGCACCGGCGGCACCAGGAGTTGCCACGGCGGTGCCGGAGCCCGTTCTCAAGCCGGCGCCGCAGCTCGTCCCGGCGCCGCCGATCAATCCGCCGAAGTCGCCGGCCGCAACGCCTCCGTCGCCTCCGGCCTTTGCGCCTGCGGCGCCACCGCCCGAAAGCGGCGTGATCTTCGTTCGCGCCGACCGGGTCGACGGCTCCGCGGAAAAATTCGTCGAGGCTGCCGGCAAGGTCGAATTGCGCACGCGCACCGAGACCGTGCTCGCCGATTGGCTACGCTACGACTTCGTCACCGAAGAGGTTTGGGGCAAGGGCGACGTTCTGATCCGCCGCGGCATCGACTGGATCACCGGTCCCGAGGTGCGCTTCAACCGCGGAACGGAAACGGGCAGCTTCGCATCGCCGCGCTTTTACATCGGCGAGAACGGGTCGCGCGGCAGCGCGGCAGAGATCCGATTCACGGGCCCCGAGCACTACGAGGCGACCGATGCACGCTACACGACCTGCGTCGCGCCGCGCGACGATTGGTACATCCGGATGGGCGAGCTCGAGGTCGACCGGGCGCGCATGATCGGCACCGGTCACGACGCGACCGTGTATTTCCTCGGCGCGCCGATCGCGTATTCGCCGTGGGTCGAGTTCCCGCTGTCGGGCGAGCGCAAGTCCGGATTCCTCACGCCGAGTTTCGGCTCGTCGGGCACCCGCGGTTTCGAGTACGCGCAGCCGTACTACTTCAACCTGGCGCCGAATTACGATGCGACGATCGTGCCGCGGCTGATGACCAAACGCGGGCTGCAGGTCGGCGGCCAGGGCCGCTACCTGTTCGATACCTTTCAGGGCGAGGCCGCCGCCGAATACCTCCACCACGACCGCGTCGCCGACGAAACGCGCTGGAGCGTCGCGTGGAAGCACACGCAGAACCTCAACTTCCTGCCGGGCCTCGTCGGCTACTGGAATCTCAACAAGGTCTCGGACAACACGTACTTCGCCGACCTCGCGGACCGCGTCGGCCTGACATCGCAGACGACGCTGCCGCGCGAAGGCGGATTCGCGTACTCGAATGCGCCGTGGACGCTGATCGCGCGGGCACAGGCGTTCCAGACGCTGGTGGACCCGAGCCTGCCGCCGGGCCCGCCGCCGTACAACCGGGTGCCGCAGTTTCTGGCGTCGCTGCAGGAGTTCGACTGGAAGGGACTCACGTTGGCCGGCACCGCCGAATACGCCGATTTCCGCAATCCGACGCTGGTCACGGGCCGGCGGGCCTTCGCGTATCCGACAATCGCCTGGACCCGTCAGGGCCCCTCGTGGTTCGTCACGGCGAAGACCGGCGTGCACCTGCGCCAATACGACCTCAACGACACGACGCCCGACCGCGAGCGCCAGGACTACTCGATTCCGATCTCGTCGGTCGACGCCGGGCTCGTGTACGAGCGTGAATGGAGCGCGTACGGGCAGAATTTCGTGCAGACGCTCGAGCCGCGCGCGTTTTTCGTGTACGTGCCGTACAAGGACCAGAGCAAGGCGCCGATCTTCGACACCGCCATCGACGACTACAACTTCGCTCAGCTGTTCAGCACCAACCGGTATCTCGGCAACGATCGGATCGGCGATGCAAACCAACTCACGCTTGCACTGTCTTCGCGGCTGCTCGATCCGGGCACCGGCGCCGAGCGTTTGCGCGTCGCCATCGGCGAGCGATTCTACTTCCAGGATCAGCGCGTGACGCTGAACGAGACGCCGCGGTCGGCCTCCACATCGGATGTCCTGCTGGGCTTCGAGGGGCGGCTTTCCGACGCGTGGACGCTTGGCGCGCTGATGCAGTACAACTTCGACCGATCGCAGACCGAGCGCCTCGACCTCGGCGTTCGCTACACGCCGGCGCCCGGCAAGGCCATCAACGCGAGCTATCGCTACGCGCGGCTGCAGGTCGACCAGGTCGGGCTGCTGTCGGAGCTGAATCAGTTCGACATCTCGACGCAGTGGCCGCTCACCAACAACTGGACATTGCTCGGCCGCTGGAACTACTCGTTCGTTGGCAACAAGTCGCTGGAGGCGGTGGCCGGCGTCGAGTACAATGCCAACTGCTGGGTGCTCCGGTTGGTCGGCCAGCGGCTGACGACGACCGCGCAGTCGGCATCCACCTCCGTGTATCTCCAGCTCGAGTTGAACGGACTCGCGCGCGTTGGCACCAGTCCGCTGGAACTCCTGCGACGCAGCGTCCCCGGGTACCAGAGAACCAACGATCCGACGCTGTCGCCCCGCGAACGCGACGACCTGTTCCAGGATTATTGAGGTCAGATATGCCGAACCTTCGTCTTCCGGCTCGTTTTGTGGCGTGGATCGCCGTGCTCGCCACCGCCGTTTCCGCGTCTGCCGCCCTGGCGCAGGGACCTCCCCCGGCCCCCGCCCCGGCCCGCGGCAACGTCTCGCTTGATCAACCCGTGCTCCTCGACCGGGTCATTGCCATCGTCAACGACGAGGCGCTCACGCAATTCGACGTCAACCAGCAGAAGCGGGTCGTGCTGGAGCAGATGAAGGCGCAAAAAGTGACGCCGCCCGCTCCGGATGTTCTCGAGAAGCAGTTGCTCGATCGGCTCATCACCGAACGCGTGCTGATGCAGGTCGCGAAGGAAACCGGCGTCCGCGTCGACGATACGCAGGTCGAGCGGACGATCGCGCGGATCGCCCAGGACAACAAGCTCTCGGCCGGGGATTTCCGCAAGGCCGTGGAGCAGGAGGGAATGCCCTTCTCGAAGTACCGTGAAGATGTCCGGAACGAGATCATGGTCCAGCGTCTGCGCGACCGCGAGGTCGAGGGCCGCGTCAGTGTCAGCGATGCGGAAGTCGATCATTTTCTCGCAACGGTGGCGTCGCAGGCGGGAGGCGACGTTGAATACCGGCTGTCGCATGTCCTTGTGCTCGTCCCCGAGCAGGCGTCACCGGACCAGATCGAAGCGAGGCTCCGCCGCGCAGAAGAAGCGCTGCGGCAGATACGAGCGGGCGCGGATTTCGGCCAGGTCGCCGCGGGATTCTCCGACGCGCCCGACGCGCTGCAGGGCGGCACTCTCGGCTGGCGTGCGCCGGCGCGCCTGCCGACGGTATTCGCGGATCCGGTGCGGGGCTTGAAGCCGGGCGAGGTGTCCGGCCTGCTTCGATCGGCAAGCGGGTTCCACATCGTCAAGCTGCTCGAGAGCCGCAGCCGCAATGCGCCGACGGTCGTCGAGCAGACGCGCGCTCGCCACATTCTCGTCAAGGTGAACGAGGTCACATCGGAGCAGGATGCGAAGACCAGGATCGAGCGCATCAAGGACCGCATCGACCTCGGCGCGAAGTTCGACGAGCAGGCGAAGCTCGGTTCCGAGGATGGGAGTGCGGTCAAGGGCGGCGACCTCGGCTGGGTTTCCCCCGGCGACACCGTGCCCGAGTTCGAGCAGGCGATGAAGGGCCTCACGATCGGCGACGTATCGCCTCTGGTACGCACATCTTTCGGCTGGCACCTGATTCAGGTGCAAGAGCGGCGGACGCAGGACGTTACCGCCGAGCGTCAGCGCGACCAGGCGCGGATGGCGCTGCGGCAGCGGAAATCGGACGAGGCGTTCCAGGATTGGGTGCGGCAGACGCGCGACCGCGCGTACGTCGAAATCAAGATCGACGAGCGGTAGCGGGGTCTGCCCCGCGGCGTGCGTGCGGGTGGGTGCGCCGGCGCGAGTACCTGGCGGTCGCGGCGTCAGTCCTCGGCCTGATAGACGTAGGCTGTCTGCGGTACGCGGCCTTCGTCCATCTTCCTGGTTTCGGCAAGATCCCTCGGGCGTTTGTCCCACCAGATCGCCCGGCTTTTCTGTTGCTCCGATTCGAGCTGCGGCTTCAATTCCTTCATCTCGCGGATGAACCGCGTATGGTCGGATTCGTAGTGTCGGGCGGGAAGCATGGGCATGATGGCGTACGGGCCGGGCGGCCGGAAGGCACGTGAGATCCGGATCTTATCATCCGCGCGGCAACGAAGCGGGGTGCGGCGCGCGTTGCGGCCGGCCCGCGACGATCTCGAATCGGAACAGCCGGCATTCGATGGCGCCGTTGTAGAGCGGCGTCCTCTTCGAGGGCTTGAGCCCGATCAATTTCGGAAGGCGCGGATCGCCGGTCAGGAGGCACGCGGTCCAGCCGGTGAAGCGCTGCTTCAATGCGTCGCCAAGCTTCGGGTAGAACGCCGCGAGCTTCGCGGCATCGTCGAGCCGGACGCCGTAGGGCGGATTGGAGACCAGGAGCCCGGCTTGCAACGGCGCTTCGCGGGCAAGCACGTCGCCTTCGGTCGACTCGATCCATTCGGCGACCCCTGCGGCGGCGGCGTTGCTGCGGCATCGCGCGACGGCGTCCCGATCGATGTCGCTCGCAAAGATCGAGCGTGCAGCCGGCGCGGGCCGCGCGCGGTCGCGTGCGCGCTGACGGATCCGCTGCCATGTCGGTCCGTCGAACCAGGCGAGTTTCTGGAACCCGAAGCTGCGGTGCAATCCCGGGGCGATATCGGCCGCCGCGAGCGCCGCTTCGATCGCGATCGTGCCGGCGCCGCACATGGGGTCGAGCAGCGGCGTTCCCGGCGCCCATCCGGCGAGCGCCAGCACCCCCGCCGCGAGGTTTTCGCGCAGCGGCGCGACATCGGCGTCGCGACGCCAGCCGCGCTTGAACAGCGCCTCGCCCGAGGTGTCGAGGTAGAGCGTCGCCTCGCGCTCGGTCAGGTACGCGTGCACGCGAACATCCGGCCGCTCTTTGTCGACCGAGGGCCGCTTGCCCGAATCGGCGCGGAAGCGGTCGCAGACGGCGTCCTTGATCTTCAGCGTCGCGAATTCGATGCTCTGCAACGGCGACCGCCTCGCCGCAACGTCGACGCGCAACGTGCGTCCGACGTTGAAATGGCGGCTCCAGTCGATGCCGTGCGCGAGCCGATAGAGATCGTCCTCGTTCCGGTAGCCCCCGTGTCCCACCTGCCACAGGATCCGGCTTGCGAGACGGGATTCGAGATTCGCGCGATACGCGAGGTCGATCGACCCCGCGAAGCCGACGCCACCCTCCGTCGGCGTCACGAATTCGCCACCGAGTGCCGTCAGCTCCGAGCCAAGCGCAGTCTCCAGTCCGCGCGGGCAGGGGGCGAAGAAGCGCTCGTTCACCGCAGCAACCGGCGCCGCGTCAGCACCAGCGCGACATAGTACGCAGTGCAGGCGTACGCGAGCAGCACGGCGATGTGCAGCGCCGTGTCGTCCGGAACCGCGTCCATCAGCAGGGGACGGGCGAGGTCGATCGCGTGCTTCAGCGGCAGCAGGCTCGCGACCGCCTGCAACGCGACCGGCATCTGGGTGACCGGAAAAAATACACCCGAAAGCAGCAACCCGGGCGTCAGCACCAGCGTGAAGAAGTACGTGAAGAAATCGTAACTGGGCGCCAGCGCGTTCATCACGAGCCCGAACGCGCCGAACGTCAGTCCGACGAGGAAACCCAGCGGAATGACCCACAGCGCGTACCACGAATGGCCGAAGCCCAGCGCCACGATCACGGCGAGGATCACGGTCGTCGACATCACCGCCTTGGACGCCGCCCAGATCCATTCGGCGAACACGACGTCGTCGAGCGAAATCGGCGCATTGATGATCGCGTCCCAGGTCCGCTGCACGTGCATGCGCGAGAACGCCGAATACATCGCCTCGAAGCTCGACGTGAACATCGCGCTCTGGCACACCATTCCGGTGCCGATGAACGCGATGTATTTCATTCCGCCGACCTCCGGAACGAATGCGCCGATGCCGTAGCCCAGTGCCACCATGTAGAACAGTGGATCGGCGATGTTGCCGAGCACGCTGGCGATCGCGAGCTTGCGCCAGACGAGCTGATTGCGGCGCCAGACCGCGGTCCACCGCAACGAGAAATCGGGCGGTCGCAACAGGGAAGTTGTCGTCATGGGGTCAGGTCGGCCCGCTGGTCGAGAAGGAGAG